>Ga0326597_10010493_pt1 | contig 12338 bp, 5 predicted proteins | sample RVTome_12_FD_203789 | JGI IMG/M metagenome (GOLD analysis project Ga0326597, IMG submission 203789) | Soil microbial communities from uranium-contaminated site in the Upper Colorado River Basin, Wyoming, United States - RVT100D185 | ecosystem: Environmental > Terrestrial > Soil > Contaminated >... | reverse complement strand
ACCAGCGTGACGATCGTCGCCCCCTCTTTGACGCGGACCTGATCGATGTCGCGTCGCTCGATCTCGGCGTGAAACTCATCCTTGAGCGCCTCGGCGGCGACGGCTGCTTGCGATTGGGGAACGGTGAAACAGATGCTCTGCTCGGACGAGGCCTGCGAGATCAGCAGCACGTTGGTGCCCGTCCTCGCCACGGCGCCGAACGTGCGCGCGGCGATGCCCAGCACGCCGAGCATCCCGTTGCCCTCGACCGTGATCAGGCTCACATGGGGGATGGCGCTGACGGCTTTCAAGCCGCCGTTGCGGTGCCCATCCGGGCCGATCAGGGTGCCCGGGTGAGAGGGGTTGAAGGTGTTCTTCACCCGCAGCGGGATGCGCCGCTCGACGACCGGACGGATGCAGCGCGGGTGCAGCACCTTGGCGCCGAAATAGGCCAGCTCGGCGACTTCGCCGTAGCTGATGAAGGGGATGCTGTGGGCGTCGGCGACCAGGCGAGGGTCGGCGCTCATCACCCCGTCGACGTCGGTCCAGATCCAGACCTCGTCGGTTTCGAGGCACGCCCCGACGATCGATGCGCTGTAGTCGGAGCCTCCCCGCCCGAGCGTGGTCGGAACGCCGGCTTCGGTGGCGCCGATGAAGCCGGTGACGACAGGGACCTCGCCGCGGTTGAGGACGGGTCCGAGGGTGCGGCGCAGTTTGGCGCGCGTCGGTTTCATGAGAGGCGCGGCGTTCTGGTGGCGGTCGTCGGTGACGATGAAGGCGTCGGAGTCGAAAGCGGAGGCCCGGACGCCAGCCTGGCGCAGGGCCGCCGCCACCAGGCGGGCGCTCATCCGTTCACCGATCCCGACCGCCTCGTCGAGCAGTTGCGGGTTCGAGCCATTCGAGCGGATGTGGTCGCAGGCCGCCGTGTAGCGGTCGAGCAGCGCGCCGATCTCACCGGTCAAAGCGGCGGCCTCGTCGCCGGCCAGGGCGTCGATGACGGGCTGGTGGGCGCGGCGGAGTTCGTCGACGACATCAGCTGGTCGGTTTGGCTGGCCGGCGCCGGCCGACTTGGCGCCGTCGAGTAGCAGATCGGTCGTGCCGCTGAGGGCCGAGACGACCACGACGGTGCGGCGAGCGGGCGGGCGGTGGTTGGCGGCGACGATCTCGATCACCTGGCGGATGGCGTGCTCGTCGCCGACGGACGTGCCCCCGAACTTCATCGTGAGTGTGTATGCCATGAGCGCCTCGATGTCTACCCCAGGAAAATGAAGAGGCCGCCCCGGGGTTGGGAGCGGCCTCGAAAACGCTGTCTCTGCTGCGGCCTATCCAGGCACGATGCGTGCCAACCCCGGATCTGCGCTTTGCGGCGCAGTCATGGTCACGGTGGTCGTCATCGTGCCCAATGGGGATTGACTCACGCAGTTCCTCGGTTCAACCGTCGATCAAGATGCATCACTCTAGCAAACTATCGGGGGTATGTCAACGGGCTTGGTCCGAATTCGCCGCATGCGTTCTCTTCCTGCCCCGGTCTCGGAGGCGGGAGCGTGAAGGGTTTCACCAACGGCGGAGCGGGTCGAAGAGGAGTTCCCGCCATTAGGTCGCCCTGCCCGCCTCGAGCCTCCCCGTACCGGAGGGCGATGGCGCGCCTTGCGGTCGAGACCTATAATGAGGTACAGATGCGCATGGGGGATCCCGCGACGCATCGGCTTCGCTTCTTCCCCCTTGCGACGGGTGCTCCAGTGTTGGCAGGATACGAAGATGCGGGTGAATGGGCTGCATTCGTTCCGTAGAGCCCCTGCGGGCACGGCCCGGGCTGAGACTCCGTTCAAGAGGACTCTAGTTCAATCCCAGTCCGTAGGAGACAGGCGAATGGATAGTGATGCCCACCCCGTACCTGATGACAACATGCTCGCCGAATTCGAGGAGTACCTGGAGGATCCGACGCAGAAGGGCTGGATCCGTGAATACCGACTCTCGGACATGACGGCAGCGAGCCTCCTTCGGGCCGTCCTCGGCTCACTGGAGCGGGATAATGAGACTCAAGACCATTGAGGTCGCTGGTTTCAGGGCTTTCAATGATCCACAGGAACTGAATCTCGACAGCGACCTCGTCATCGTCTCCGGCGACAACCACACAGGTAAGACCAGCCTGGCGGAGGCTATTGAGTGGCTGCTCTGCGGTTACACGCTTCGGTGCGAAAGGGGAAAGGAATACAGCAAGACTGAATATGCGGACATCTATAGAAATGTCCATTTCCCTGAAGGTCAATCCCCCTATGTTCAGCTCACCGCAGTACATGAAGGCCGGAACATGACGCTGCGCCGAGAGCTGCTGACCCATGAAGCCTCTCAAGCCTACCTTGACGGCAGCCGCGTAGCCGACTTTTCCATGCTGGGGTATTCCGAGACCGGATCTCGCCCAGTCATCGCCCAGCACGCACTCCGTGACTTCATCGACACCAGGCCGAAAACGCGCCGAGAGATACTGTCTTACGTGCTTGGCCTCGATGGACTTCTGAAGCTCCAGTCCAACCTGCAGGAAACACACACCGAATTGACGCGCAGAAAGGATCAGCAGTCGACGGTGTACAACAATCTCGCCGCGCGGCTCGGCACCCTGCCCGCTCTTGCCGCACTCGCATCGCACCTTCAAGAAGGCGCCATCACCGAGGGCCGAGCAGAGCTCATCGACCAGGCCCGCACCCTCGCAGGCGAGCCTTCGCCGGAGGATTCGCACCTCTCTTTTCGGCTTTCCGAGGTGGAAACCCACATTCGCGCGAGGGTCATCAATGCGCCGAAATATCACGTGGATGAGGTGATTCCTGCGCAAGCCGAGGCTCTTCTCGAACGAATACGCCGATTCGTGATAGCGGTCGAGTCCGCGATAGGCAGTTTGGCCGCGCTCGCCCGAGGCACAGAGCCAGCCTATGACAAGAGGAAGGAGTCCTTCCTTGCCCTAGGGATCGAGCTTGTCGACCCCTTGCATCCAAGAACATGTCCTTTCTGCGGCGAAGAGACCCTGACCGAGGAGACAATTGGCCAGCACGCGTCTATCATCCAGTCCCATGCGGAAGAGGCGAAAGCCCAGGCCGACTCAGAAGCCCAAATCCTCGATCTTGCGCCGGAGTATCAGGCCATCTCCAATGAGGTATCGGCGATCTTGCCTCGCCTCCCCTCGGGTCAAGATCTGCAGCGGATCAGAGCCACACTGGACGGAAAGCACGAACTCGAGAAGTACGACTTTGTCAGAGACGACATGAGTCTCAACCTCGACTCATGGCACTCCCTTGATCAGGAAACGACAGGCTCCCTTAGTTCTCTCCGAGAGCATCCTGCCCGCAAGACCGTTGAAGGGGCGCTTACTCAATGCCAGGGACTTGTAAGTCGGCTAGAGGGAGTTGTAGCCACGCTCCTGCTCTGCCGAAGTTCCTATTATCGACAATGGGTCGACGTCCGACCGTTGATTGAGGCTGCGATCGCGACCGACGCACAGGTGAAGCAGGTATCCCTTCTCCGCGACATGCTCGACGCGTGGCCTCAGGTGGCCGCCGGTCTTCGCTATCGCGCCATTGAAACCAAGTTCTCAGGGCTTGAGGCGGCATTGCGCACATACACCGCGAAGAAGCAGCAGGAGCGTCTGGAGGAGAAGGAGCACGAAATCCGGGAATGGTATGAGCTGTTGAATCCTGACGAAGATGTCACGTTCGGGCGCATCAGTGTCACCAAGACCTCGCTCGGTCTGAAGGGTTATTCTTTTGGCACAGAGATTGAAGCGCCGCCGAATTTCAGCCAGTCCCAAATCAACTGCCTAGGCCTGGCAGTCTATCTCATACAAGCCACATCATCGGGTGACATGGGTTTCATCTTGCTCGACGATCCTGTCCAGTCAATGGACGATACCCACAGCGAAAGACTGAAGGCTGACATTCTTGACCGCTTGTTGGACTCTGGCCACCAGGTTATTCTCCTGAGTCATCTGCATACATGGGCAGAAGGCATCTCGACTCATCACCGGTGGCGGTTTCCCGATCGCATCGAGTTCGCCGGCTATTCCCGAACAGGCCCAGTGATCGAGGAGAAGCCACCTGCGCTTTGGGACTTCATTGATCAAGCAAGGGAGTATCAGGCAGGCAACGCTGAAAGGAGGCGACTCGCTTCGGGATGTGTTAGGAGGGCACTAGAGAGGGTAGTCAAACTCCTCTACATGCAGGCTCAAGGAACACTGCCCACAAAGTACCGCGATGCCTCGTTTCCGATACTCCAGAGGGATCTACTCCCCAAGTGCAGTCAGCTTTCCCCCAGGGAGGCAGACGGCATAAGGTCGTCGTATGAATTCGTTGTTAGCCATCCTCATGATGACATGATAGTTGAGCCACCATCGGCAGAACAGCTTGAGCCCCATATCAGCCGCCTATACCAACTGTGCGAGAAGCATGTGCTTTTCGCGTGAATAGCGATGCGTTGCTGCTTGGCCGCCGGGCAATTCGCTGCAGTGGGTCCGGCCGGCTCGGCGCGATAGACTGAAGGGTCATGGCCGCGCCGCTCCCCGTCCAGATCACAGGGCAGGCAACTCGAAGCCATTAGGCAGCTATCGTTTCCTCCATCTTCTTATCCGATGCAGATGGGCATTTGATCTGTTCTATCCAATCAGTCTATCATTTCTTACGGTTCACCCATGGCATACACTCTTGAGCAATCCAAAGACGAAGTTGCCCAGCTGGTAAAACTCTTTGCCACCAACCGGGCCAAGTACCTATCCCCGGCATACAAGGAAGCCCATGCCAGGCAGGAGCTCATTGACCCACTATTCATCGCCCTGAATTGGGATGTTCACAACCAGCAACGCGCCGCCCCGGATTACCGTGAGGTGGTCGTTGAGGATTCGCTTGAGATTGAAGGCCAGAGAAAAGCGCCCGACTATGCCTTTCGGATTGGCGACAAACGCAAGTTTCTTGGCGAGGCCAAGAAGCCGGGGCTTCACCTGAAGAACGCCGCCGGGGCAGCTTATCAAATCCGCCGCTATGCCTGGAGCGCCAAGTTGCCGCTTTCGGTGCTGACCGATTTTGAGGAGCTCGCAGCGTACGATTGTCGCATTCGCCCATCCGAAAAGGACAAATCCAGTGTGGCGCGGAGGATGTATCTGCCCTGTGTAGAATACGCCGACCGCTGGCACGAAATTTGGGACGTGTTTTCCCGCGATGCCGTGCTGGGCGGATCGTTCGACGAGTTCGCGCTGCCCGGAACAGGCAGAGGCACCTCTGAGGTGGATGCGGAATTCCTTAAGGAGATCGAAGGCTGGCGAGATGTGCTGGCACGCAACATGGCTATCCGCAATCCACACCTGGCGATTGACGAGCTAAATGATGCCGTCCAGCGCACCATTGACCGCATCATCTTTTTCCGCATGGCAGAAGACCGGGGCATTGAAGAATATGGGCGCTTGCAGCGACTGGCCGAACGGGAAGGGGTTTATGGCGGCTTGATTGCTCTATCACGTCAGGCTGATACGAAATACGACTCTGGCTTGTTCGATTTTTCTAGAACCGGAGACCGGTTAACCCCACGGCTCACCGTAGATGACAAGGTCCTGAAGCCCATTCTGACCGACCTATACTATCCTCAGCCCTATGAGTTCAGTGTCTTGCCCGTCGAGATCCTGGGCAACGTCTACGAGCAGTTTTTAGGCAAGGTTATTCGGCTCACCCCTTCGCATCACGCCAAGGTCGAGGAGAAGCCGGAAGTCAAGAAGGCGGGTGGCGTCTATTACACCCCGGCCCATATTGTGGAATACATCGTCAGGAACACGGTGGGCAAAAGGGCAGAAGGTAAGAGCCCCAAGCAACTCGACACCTTTCGTGTGCTCGATCCGGCCTGTGGCTCTGGCTCATTCCTGTTAGGTGCGTATCAATGTCTGCTCGAGTATTACCTGGGCTGGTATGTGGCACATGGGCCTGAAAGGCGCGCCGCTGCCGTATGGAGGCCGGGCGATGCCTGGCGGCTGACGACAAGCGAGCGCAAGCGCATTCTGACCAGGCACATCTTCGGAGTGGATATTGACCGGCAGGCCGTAGAAGTGACCAAACTCTCTCTACTGCTCAAGGTGCTCGAGAACGAGAGCGACGAGACACTTGGCAAGCAACTGGCGCTGTTCCATGAGCGGGCGCTACCCAACCTGGACCGCAATATCAAGTGCGGCAACAGCCTGATAGCACCGGACTTCTTTGCCAACCAACTGATGGCCGATGGGGAAGAGCTACGACGAGTCAATCCGTTCGATTGGGAGCGAGAATTTCCTGAGGCGATGCAGGCCGGCGGATTTGATTGCGTCATCGGCAACCCGCCGTACATTTTCACTCGCAACCAGGGCATTGACGAAGCGCAGAAGCGATATTTCTACGAACATTACGAACATCAAAGTCCCCAGCTCAATACTTTCGGCCTTTTTGTTGAGAATTCCTATGGCCTGATGTGCCGATCAGCGCGATTGGGCTTCATAACCCCCAACAATTGGCTGACCATCGATAGCTTCGCCCCTCTCAGGAGATTCATATTGGAATCCACCGGGTCTGTGAAGGTGGTCAACATCTTAGATCGCGTATTTGCCGATGCGAGTGTTGATACCGCCATTACTTTCTTTGAAAGAGGTAAGCCATCCGATCTTACGATCGCAGAGATGAGCAAAGGGGAGGAGGCCTTCTCTAGAGTGGTGAGCTTGTCCGCTGCCGCCTCTCCCGCTTATATTATTCAGATCAGCTTACTGAAGGATGCGCGAAGTTCTGAATTACTGAAACGTATTGAGGGCCATTGCCGGCCCCTGGGAGAACTATGTACCGTTTCAACCGGTCTGAAGGTCTACCAAACTGGCAAAGGCAAACCACCCCAATCGGATTACGAGAAGGAAAACCGAGTATTCCATGCCACCTCCAAACGCAATAAAACGTATGGAAAATACCTGGATGGCGTTGACGTTTCCCGCTACCACTTGGGATGGTCGGGAGAATACCTGAGCTATGGTGATTGGCTTGCGGAGCCGAGAAAGTCTGTGCCCTTCGCCGGCGAGAGGCTTCTGGTCCGACAGATTCCATCTAAGCCGCCTTACCTTGTCCACGGCACTCTTGCAGAGGATCAGTCTTATAACGACATCAATAGCATGGTGGTTTTTGCCCCCGTCGGTGGTGTTTCTCTCAAGTACCTGCTGGGGATCATCAACTCACGATTGTTGTCATTCTGGTTTCTCAAGACCTATGACAAGTTGCAGAGAAAAGTATTCCCTCAATTCAAGGTGAAGGAACTAGCCAGTTTTCCCATCCGTCCCGTAAACCTCTCAGATCCCGCCGACGAAGCGCGGCACAACAAAATGGTGGCGCTCGTCGAGCAATCGCTTGACCTGCGCAAACGCCAGGCCGAAGCCAGAGACTCGGCTGGGCGGGAGCGCCTGCAACGCGTGATAGATGCCACCGATAATCAGATTGACGAGGTGGTCTACGAGTTGTACGAATTGACACCGGAAGGGATCACAGTGGTGGAAGCGGCAAATACGTGACACCCCGCCTTACAATGACAGGCAGCCGACCTCGCCTTCTGAGGCTTGGAGGAACGTGTAGCGAGATTCCCTGGCTGAAGGGGAAGTGACCTTGGCGGATGGCGCGGCGGCTGATCCGGGGAGTTAGCCTCCTTGCTGGCCTACACTGGCTCAGCGAAGTAGACTCTCTTCATACGCCCGAATTCTGGAAGTTGCGACTGCTTGAATCGGAGGGGCGCGGGCAACGACATGGATACATACCTAGTCGAGTATCTAAGGAGCGGAAACGTATGGGTTCTCGTTGGCGCTGGGCCATCGATAGAGATCGGGTATCCATCTTGGCCCCAACTCGCCGACGCCACAATTGAACTACTGAGGGAGGAGACCGCCTCACAGGATCTAGGCCCTGTAGTCTCCGCCTTAGGGAGGGCCGAATTCCCAGAGGTCTTCGAACTCGCAGCTAGGATAGTCGGCATCGACCGGCTCCTCTCCCACCTCAACCACCTCATGGTCCCCAAGGCGCCTAGCAGGATATACAAGTATCTTGCCGACTGGCCTGTATCCGTCTATCTGACCACCAATTACGACGACGAGATACAAGGTCACCTGGCCGCCCTCGGAGAAGCGTACAACACATATGGTAATTCGCAAGACCATTTCGCATTCCTTGGGCCTTCCCTCAAGGGCGCGATCATTAAGCTTCACGGCGACCTGCGGTCCCGCACAGGCCTCGTCCTCACCTCGTCGCAGTACGCAGACATCGATCACGCGCCCGAGTGGGAGTACTGGCGAACGAAACTCACAAGCGTGTTCCAGTCCTGCCCGGTCATAGTGGTCGGACACTCCCTCACAGATCCCAATATCCGCCATGTCCTCGAGGCGGCGAAGCAGGGCGCAGGCGTCCACCAACCTGTCTGTTGGCTCGCACCCGACGTGACATTTGAACAATCAAAGGAGCTCTTGGAGAAGTACAGAATCCGCGTTGTCCCTTACGACAACCGTGAAGGAACGCACGTAAACTTATTGCGCCTCGTGGAGAACGTGGGGCAGTTTGTCTTCCCAAGGACCGCAGTTCGCATCAAGGCAGACCTCGCCCGCGCTCTCCAGTCCCCTTTGGGACCTAACGCGGCCGCCCCTGGCTTCTTCGTCTTCACAAAGCTGCTCCCCCGCGAAGACTTCGAGCAGAAGCGCGTGGAAGTTGTGTGTGCGGCCGTTCAGGCTGTGATCCCACAGCTGAAGTCGATGTCGCACTTCACCCTTGAAGATGCCCTGCGGCTTGCCGGGTGGCCGCCAGGAAGCGCCCTTTCCAGCGACTTCGCCGACTCCATAGCAAAGAGGGCCACGAGCCAGGGTCTACTCTCCGGTATCGATGGTGGGTTCGCTATAGGGCCCTCCGCCGAAGCTCGGGCACTCGAAATGAAGGCACTGTTCGACCACGTTAAGGCGCGTTTCATCAAGTCCCTCGCCCTCCGCGTGCGGCGCAACTACTCCGCCATCGGAGCCTCCCTGGCCGAGTCAATAGCGACTGAAATCGAGTCCTCCTTGGTCAGCTTCTTTCGCGAAGCCGGGCTCAGTCTGGCAACGACCCTTCTGTCTGCCTCTGGCAGGCCCCTTCATACCCCTATCCCGCAGTCCATCATGAAGTTCATCAGCGCAGCGTCTGCGAAATTCGACGACCTGCTCACAAGGCAGGCGTACTACACGACGTCCGTTGATATCTTCTCTCAACCCGAAGAGGCAGACAGAGAGTACCTGGGGCGTGTCTCCCAGGGCTTCTTCGCATTCCACGCATTGGGCCTATTCGGCCAGGCTGCAACCGAAAGGATCCAGCGCGCCCGCGACACCGTCTGGATCGTGGATTCAAGCGCTCAGATCCCTGCGATCGCCCTTGCTGCTCCTACCAGCCTATTGTTCAGAGGTACATTCCTGCGCCTAACCCAGATGGGGATCCGCCTCTTCACCACGGAGAAACTCTTCGATGAAACCTATGAGCACTATTGGTTTGCGAACCGAGTAATCCAGGAAAACGGCCCACAATCCCCGATGGTGCTGGCCGCGGCCCAGGGGCAGCCACCCTACAGGAAGGGAAACCAACTGCTCGAGGGGTTTGTCCGATGGCGCGCCGCGGGCAATCAAGCCGACTGGGACTTGTTCCTTTACCAAGCCACAGGAGTCACACATCCAGACAAGAAGCAGCTGAGAGAAGCCATCACCGAACTTGGAATTGAGGTCATAGACTTCGACACGTGGCCCGGTTACCGGCCAGAAGACATACTTCTCGCCGCGGAGTACACGCACTCCATTGTTGACGCCTGGGAGGAGAAACTTCAGACAAGGCAGATTGAGGACCCGGACCTGCTCTCCGACTTTCACGACAAGGCGGGCCCGGAAGCAGAGGCCTTCATTATCGTCCTTAAAGAGAGGGATGGAACGTACCACGCCATCTCCGAGCCCCTTACTGGATCGCCCTCGTGGTTCGTCAGCCAGACATCAATGCTGAATCTCCTGTACGAGGGACCCAGAATCACCTGGCAACCAGAAGCCTTTCTCAGGTTTGCCGCGACCCTAGCACCACCTATCGAAGACTCGGCAGCAACCACCGCGTTCGACATCCTCCTGGTTGCCCTTGCTGAGACAGGGGTCGTCATGCTCGACCAACCGACTCTCCTTGCATCTTTCGGAGGGATCATTGACCAGGCAACCCTCGATATGAACGCGCTTGCCGGAGAGTACGACGACGTTCTAATGGCAAAGTACACGTAGAACCCGCAGAGAGTTCTCGCGAGAGTGCCTCCTGAGTTCAGGCCCTTGGCGGCCCTCCAGCTCGCGAATGAGATCGCTGGGGCTGCTTCCCACCGCGCAAGCTCCCAGGAGAACATCATCGAAACATTGCTTCATCGAACCGAGCGCGCCGAGAAGGAACTTCAAACCCTGAAAGACGTAAAGAAGAAGATGCAGAAGAGGCAGGCCGACCGCGCCAGAAATGCACGGAAGCGCAAGGGGAAGAAGTCATCGCGCCGCAGCCGCAAGTGATTTCGACTTTCCAGGGCTGTAAGACAGGTCCGTTTCTCGGCGCCTGACCGTTCACTTGTGGCCTGGAAGTTCACCTGGATCCAGTCAATCTGGAAGAACGGTCCTCCGCGACAGACCCGGCCAGCTCGGTGCGACTAACTTAACCCGTCTTGGCTGGGCTGCATACACGCCCACAAGGCACGGTTGACGGTGTGGTTGCTCTCCAACAAAGACTCCTGCCAGCGAACAGGGAACGCTCTGCGCTTGGCCCCAGGCATAAGCGGGGAGCGGAACCCTAGTCCTCCCAATACCACGATCTTGCCAACAGACCGTTCAGCCCGGGACCAGCACTTTGATGTCAGCGATGGCCACTGAATCCGGCTTCGCCCCGATCGCGGATGCAAGCCTCTACTACGAGACAACCGGCTAGGGGCGGCCGCTCGCCATGATCCACGCCGGCGTCGCCGACTGCCGGCAGGGGACGCTCAGGCGGCGCTTGCCTCTTTGAGGAGGGGGATGGGGGGAAAGTGCGTTTCCCCCCATCCCCCTCCTCAACCTCCCCCTGCCCCCTACGCAAATGGCCGTTGATGGGGCAAGCCCCTGGCGGCACCTGCGGCCATCTCTGGTTGCGCCTTGATTCCACTCAGTGACGAACCGAATCCAACGAAGTCGGTGACTGTCGGGCACCGGATTGAGCTCAACGCCCCAGATTGGACTCAACCCCTAGCGTGAGCGGCCGAGGATGCGCGCTGGAGGGGCGCCTCCCCTACTCATGTCATTCCGAGCGAGCGCTCTGGGCGAGCGAGGAATCCCCGAGGCGCGACCTGAAATGGCGCCACCCGGGTCTGAATGGCGGATTTGCCAGCTCGCTTGTCGAAGCTATCGAACGCCGGAGTTGGGAGCATGGCGGGGTGCGGGACTGGATGTCTCGCCCCCCTTCGCCCCCCACAAGGGAACCCTGGGAGGGCGTTCTCGTCGGTGCTCGTCGCGTCGGCCTCGCCGGTCGCCGCAATGGGTGGCAGTCTGGCCGCCGAGAGGATCCCTTGAGGCGCGTCGTGGCTCGTGCCGCTCGTTTTCGGCATCGTGGCCTCACGTATCTCACTCCTCTTCCGCCTGGCGCTCAAGTTGGATTGCCATCCCGACCAACACCCTTACAATGTACGTGCTGCAGGGTTGCCCGACTACGTGGGGAGGATTGGATCGCTTGCAGGCACGACGCTGGTATGTTAGTTGCTTCATCGTGGCACTCTCGGTCGCGTGTACACGCGCTCCGATCGCGGCGACCTCGAGCCCGCCAGCCGAGACGCGTCAGCCGGCTTTAACCGGAACCCCAACGCCTGCCCTCCCCGCCCCGGATGCAACGTTGCTTCCTACGCTTGTGGGCCCAGCTACGACGACCCCCGCGGAGCCAACCGAACCGGCCGACGAGGCTCCGCTATCGGGCATGGTCGTGTTTGAGGCTTCCGATGGATCAGGCGGGGGAATCTACTCGATGGGCCCCGACGGCACGGACTTGACACGCCTGACCGACGAATCCATCAGGGCAACCTCGCCGACGCTGAGCCAGGATGGCCGGTGGATCGCCTATCGAGATTATACGAACGCCACCCTCGACACGCATCTGTACGTGATGCAAGCCGATGGCGCCAACCCCAGGCTCATCACGCAACTTCCCGGGAACAAGATCCGTCCGCGGATAAGCGCCGACGGTTCCTTGGTCGTCTACGAAGTGGACGCCGAGGTTTGCCTGGCCAACGTGGATTCGGGGGAGGACACTTGTCTGACCGACGATCCAGATGACGACGAGGCCCCGGTCTTGAGCCCG
>Ga0326597_10010492_pt1 | contig 12339 bp, 7 predicted proteins | sample RVTome_12_FD_203789 | JGI IMG/M metagenome (GOLD analysis project Ga0326597, IMG submission 203789) | Soil microbial communities from uranium-contaminated site in the Upper Colorado River Basin, Wyoming, United States - RVT100D185 | ecosystem: Environmental > Terrestrial > Soil > Contaminated >... | reverse complement strand
GGAGAGCCCGAGGGCGGAATACACCGTGAGCCCTCCCTCCGCCTACGCCGCGCAGAAGACCTCGACCAGGTTGCCGGAGGGGTCGCGGAAGAAGAGCTGGCGCATCCCCAGCCGGGCGTTGATCCCGTCCTGGACCGCGACGCCCCGGGCCCCGAGGTGGCGCTTCGCCCGGTCCAGGTCCTCGGCGGCGAAGGCGAAGTGGGTCTCCCCCGCCCCGGTGCCGGGAAGGGGGCGGCCCCTCTCCTCCTCCGGGCGCACCGTCAGGTGGAGCTGGCAGGCGCCCGCCTGGAACCATTTGCCCGGGTTGGGGAGGCCCGGCCGGGGGATCTCGGCGAGCCCCAGGAGGCCCGCGTAGAACTCCCGGGCCCGCTCCAGGTCGTCCACCGCGATCGAGATGTGGTGCATCCCCTTAAGCACGGGCGCGGCCTCCAGCGGAGAGTTCCCCCGCTTTCCCCTTGGCTTTCGCGGGCGCCCATCATACCATTCCCCCGTCCCAGGATCGTTTTGGCCCGTCATTCTGAACTCTGCGCGGAGTTTATCCTGAGCGAAGCGAAGGACTCAGGACAGGCTCCGCGAAGCGGAGTGAAGAATCTGCTTCTTTAAGCAGGTTCTTCGCTGCGCTCGGAATGACATCAAACTTTCGCGCGCCCAGGAGGAGAGGGAGTAACGATGGAGCCAGGGGAGTTGTTCGCCGTCCTCACCGCCGGTTTCTTCGCCACCTACGTCCATCTCGTCCTCGCCCTGTGGGCCGGCCGGGTGGGCATGGCGCGCCTCGACTTCTCGAAGGGCCTGGCCCACCTCTGCTTCGGGGAGTCCTACGAGGGCCGCCCCCCGGTGGCGCTGGGCTTCCTCCTCGTCCATCTGAACGGGATGTTCTTCGCCCTCCTCTACGCCTACGGGCTGGGGCGCCACCTGCCCGGCCCGCCCCTCGCGAGGGGCCTCCTCTTCGGGGCCCTCCTCTGGGCGGGCTCCCAGCTCGTCTTCAATCCCCTGGTGACCGGGCACGGCCTCTTCGCCCGCAAGGCGCACCCCCGGGCCTGGATGACGGCGGCCCTCGCCCACGCGGTCTACGGGGCGGTGCTGGGCTGGCTGTGCCCGGTCCGCTAGCCGGGTATGATGGGGGCATGAGGAACCTCGCCGGAACTCCCCCATGAGCGCCTGGTCCCCCGAGACGGGCAGCCTCGACTTCTCGACGCTGCGCGCCCGCTACGCCGGGGGAAGCCTGACGCCAGTCGAGGTGGCGCGGGCGGCCCTCGCCCGCATCGCCCGGGGGGACGAGAAGGCCTGGATCAGCCGCGTCCCCGAAGAAGACGTCCTCCGCCGCGCCGGTGAGCTGGAAGCGCTGGCCGCCCGGCAGGGGATGGAGCGCGCCCTGGCGGAGCTCCCCCTCTTCGGCCTCCCCTTCGCCGTCAAGGACAACATCGACGTTGCGGGCCTCCCCACCACGGCCGCCTGCCCCGCCTTCGCCTACGCGCCCTCCAAATCCGCGCCCGCGGCCGGGCGCATCCTCGAGGCGGGGGCAGTGCTCCTCGGCAAGACCAACCTCGATCAGTTCGCGACGGGGCTGGTGGGGGTGCGCTCCCCCCATGGGGCGCCGCGCAACCCCTTCGACGCGCGCTACATCCCGGGCGGGTCGAGCTCGGGGTCGGCCGTGGCGGTTTCGGCGGGGCTCGCGAGCTTCGCCCTGGGGACCGACACGGCCGGCTCGGGCCGGGTGCCGGCGGGCTTCACCAACATCGTGGGGCTGAAGCCCACCCGGGGGCTGGTGAGCGCCTCCGGGGTGGTGCCCGCCTGCCGCTCGCTCGACTGCGTCTCCGTCTTCGCCCTGACGGCGCCGGACGCCCTCGGTGTCCTCCGCGTGATGGCCGCCGAGGACCCGGAGGACCCCTACTCGCGCCCGGCCCCGGGGGGATGGCCCTTCCCTGCGGAGCCGCTGGACGGCCTGCGGGTGGGCGTCCCCCGGGCGAATGAGCTGGAGTTCTTCGGCGACGGGGAGGCGGAGCGGCTCTTCTCCTCGGGCCTCGCGAGGCTGGCGGAGCTCGGCCCCCGGCTGGTGGAGGCGGATTTCAGGCCCTTCCGGGAGACGGCGGACCTCCTCTACGGCGGCCCCTGGATGGCCGAGCGCCTGGCGGCCGTCGGGGAGTTCATGGACAAAAACCCGGAGGCGCTCCATCCGGTGACCCGCCGGCTCATCGAGGGCGGGCGCCGGTACACCGCCGCGGACGCCTTCCGCGCCATGTACCGGCTGGAGGCGCTGCGGAAGGAGGCGGCGCGGGGGTGGGAGGGGATGGACCTCCTCGCCGTCCCCACCTCTGGGACCATCTACACCATCGCTCAGGTGGAAGCCGACCCCATCGATCTGAACAACAATCTGGGCCGCTACACCAACTTCGTGAACCTGCTCGACCTCGCCGCCATCGCCATCCCGAATGCCCTGGACGCGCGCGGCCTCCCCGCCGGGATCACCCTCGTCGCCCCCGCCTTCCGGGAGGGCCTGCTGTGCGCCCTGGGGGACGCCTTTCACCGCGCCACGGGATTATGTCTGGGGGCGGGCGGGAATCCGGTTCCGCCCGCTTCCGGGAATCCGCCAGGATTTTCGTAGGGGCGATCGGCCGGTCGCCCCTGCGGGGCAGGACGCGGCCCCGCTTGCCCTCTTCGCCCGTTTCCGGAACAATCCCCGGACACCCTCACGCGGCGGATCATTCGGCTCGGCGGGACCGGCATGGAGAAGCCCGAGTACGTCTGGGAGAACCTTTCCCCCGGCACGGTGATCGGGGAGCGGGCGATCACCGTCACCCCGGAGATGGTGGCCGCCCACTGCGAGGCGCTGGGGGCGGACCGCCCGTGGTACCGGGGAAACTCTCCCTTCGGCGGCCCCATCACGCCCCCGATGATCTTCATCAACGATCTCATCGCCATCAACGACGAGAACTTCCGCCGCTTCGGCACCATCCACGCCAAGCTCTCCTGGCGCTTCGGCCGGCCGGCGCGGGTGGGCGAGCGCGTCCACCAGAAGGCCACGGTGAAGGACCGCTACGTCCGGCGCGGGAAGGGCTGGGTGGTGAGCGAGCTGGTGGTGCGCGGGGAGGCGGGGGACGTGATCTGCACCTGCCTCCACACCTCGGTCCTGAGCCTGACGCGGCTCCAAGAGGAGCCGGCGCCGTGAGCGGGGGCCTGCCACGTCCGGAGGCGCTGCGGCCCGGCGACGCCCTGCCGCCCCTCTTCCGCGCGATCGGCCGGGAGGACATGCTGCGGTTCAACCGCTACGTCACTGGCGGCCGGGACACGCGGAACATCCACACGGACGACGAGGTGGCCCGCCGGGCCGGCCTCCCCCGGGCCGTGGCCGCGGGCCGGCATCCGGCGGCCTTCATCGCGGAGCGGATGGCGGACCTGCTCGGCGCGGGCTTCCTGGCCGGAGGGGAGCTCGAGGTGACGTTCGTCAAGCCCATCTTCCCGGGGGACGTGCTCCAGCTGACCGCCAAGGTGCGGGAGAGGGTGGAGGAGGAAGGGAGAGTCCGCCTCGTCTTCGAGGTCGCCCTGCTGAACCAGGACGGCGCGCCCGTCATTGTGGGAACGGCCAGCGGAGGTCTGGATTCAGGCTAGTCTCATTTTGGAACAGCCCCCCCCCCGCGTTTTTCTTTTTTTCACGAGGGCGCCCCGCCTTTCAAAACCGTTTCTGGCCCCCGAGAGATATAATAAGATTGTCTTTACTCCACATCCGGACGCGGGGGCGCGGAAGCCGTCGCGGGCTTGTTCCCGGAGGCCTGGAGGAAGCCGGAAACCCGAGGCTGATCTTGAAAACCTCCCTGAACATCCTGAGGGCGCCGAAACCTTTCCGCTGGCTGGCGGCGGGGGGCGCCCTTTGCATCCTCCTGTTGTGCGTGATCGCCGGCGGCGCCTCCATCTGGGTCATGAAGAACGTGACGGCGGGCAACGAGGCCCGCCAGCTCGCCGACCATCTGCGGGCGGAGCTCGGGGACCGCCTCGCCCCGAACGATCTTCAGGCGCCTCTCACCCCGCGAACCATCTCCGCGCTGGATTATCTGGTCCGCCGCTCTCCGCTCGCCCGAGCCGAGAACCTCAAGCGCCTGCGGCTCTGGAGCGCCGAGGAGGAGCTGCTTTGGTCCTCCCGGCCGGGCGAAGGGGAGGCCGCCCCGGTCCCGGATGGGTTCCGCGAGGCGCTCCAGCAGGGATTCACCTTCTGGCTGGAGCCCCGGAACACCTTCCTCTCCGCTTTCCAGCGCGATTCCGCCCCGCTCGGCCTGGTGACCTGGGTGGCCATCACCGGCGCGGACAGCGAGCCCGCGAATCCCCGGTTCCGCTTCGTCATCGAGGCCCTCTCCGAGCCCGTCCACCTGCCGGTGGAGATCGCGGGCTACGAGGGCCGCATCTGGCTGGCCAGCGGCTCCCTGGGCGTGGTGTGCTTGATTCTCATGCTCTGGGGCCTGGCGGTCCTGGGGCGCCTGCACGTCACGGTCACCCAGCAGGCCGCGCAGGGGCTGCTCACCAGCAAGATCACGCAAGTCCTGAGCGCCGATCTCGACCCGGACCGCCTGTTCCGCAACATCCTCCGGGAAATCCGCCACGTCATCCCTTGCGAGCGCATCGTCATCGCCGGGGTGGACCCCTCCACGAAAGAGCACCGCATCTGGCACATCGAGCACACGCTTCCCGTCCCCCCTCTCTCCGCCGAGGAGGAGCGGGAGACGGGAGAGTGGTACTTGCGGCATGTGTATTCCCCGATGCGGCCGGTCAATTTCCCGGACCTGGAGCGGGTGGATACTTCCTGGAGCCGGCGGCTGCTCAAGGCCGGACTTAAGAGCTCCTTCGTCCTGCCCATCCGCCAGGACGAGGGAAAGGGATTTTACATCCACCTCGGGCTCGCATGGACGAGGAAGGGGGGGGTGGACGCCGAGGGGGCGGAGCTCCTCTCCTCGCTGGCGGGCCACCTCGGTTCGGCCGTGCGCAACGCGGCGCTGTTCCGGATGGCCGAGACGCGCGCCTCCCGGCTGGCCACCCTCAATATCCTCAGCCAGAAGATCACCCAGAACGTGGACCTCCGGGAGACCCTGGACGCCATCGTGAACGCCGCCGCCGAGCTCCTCGGCGCCGACATCTCCCGGGCGTTCCTCCTGGAAGAAGATACGGGCATCCTCATCCCCCATGCCCACGCAGGCCGGATCCCCCCCCCTTCCTCCCCGCCGGGCACGCTGCGGGCCGGAAAAGGCGTCATCGGCCGGGTGGTGGCCTCCGGGAAGCCGATGATCCTGGAGGACGTACAGCAGGCCGCCGAGTGGCAGCTGGAGGATTGGGTCCGGGACCACGGCCTCCACGCCTACATCGCCTACCCCCTGCGCCTCGGGGAGAAGTCGTTCGGGGCCATCTACTGCCTCTCGTCCAGGAGCGGCATTTTCACCCAGGAAGACCTGGGGCTCCTGGGCTCTTTCTCCTTCCAGGCCGCCATCGCCATCGAGAAGGCGCGGCTGTTCGCGGAAACCCGGCAGCGGGCGCTGCGCCTGGAGCTGGCGGGCCAGATCACCAAGGCTCTCGCCTCCACCCTCAGGCCCTCCGAGCTGTTCCGGACGATGATCCGCGAGATCCGGCGGGCCGTCCCCTGCGAGCGCTGCGTCATCGGCTCGTTCAGCCGCGATACCCGCCATATCCACGCCTGGCACTTCGAGTCGGACATCGATCCGCCGTTCCGGGCCGATCCCTTCGACGAGGAGGGGGTGTGGTGGGACAGGGACGTATACGAGATGAAGCGCGTGGTGAACCAGCCCGACATCAGCGTCATCCCGCACGCGCGCGCGCGGCAGATGGCGGAGGCGGGGATAAAAAGCATCATCGCCATGCCCATCCTGCAGGACGGCGAATGCGCCGCCCACATATTGCTGAGCAGCACGAGGCCCGCCAACTTCACGCGCGACCACGAGCGGCTGCTTCAATCCCTCTCCGACCTCTTCGGCATGGCCATCCGGAACGCCATGCTCTATCAGGCATCGGAGGAGAAGACCTCGCGCCTCGAGATCACCGGCGAGATCGCCAAGGCCCTGGGCTCCTCGCTCGAACCCGAACAGCTTTTCCAGACCATCGTCCGCGAGATCCGCAAGGTGATCCCCTGCGAGCGATGCGTGATCGCCCGCCTGGATCTCGCCGGCGCGACGTACCAGTATTTCCATATCGAGAGCGACATCGAGGTTCCCGAGAGGACGGCCGAGGCCGACCGCATCAGCACCCGATGGTTCCACCGGGAGGTGTACGAAGCAAAGCAGCCAAAGCTTGTTCCGGATCTGTCGAAATGTCTCGATGACGATACGATGAAACCCTGGTCGGAGCGTCTCGTCCGGACCGGATTGCGCAGCTTCCTGGCCATCCCCATCCTGCAAACTGGGAACAGCATCGCCCACGTTGCGATCTCGAGTGTAAGGGCGAACGCCTTCTCCGGCGCCCAGATATCCCTACTCACCTCCATCGCCCAGCATATCGGCTCGGCCATCCGGAACGCCATGCTCTATCAGGCGTCGGAGGAGAAGACCTCGCGCCTCGAGATCACCGGCGAAATCGCCAAGGCCCTGGGCTCCTCGCTCGAACCGGAGGAGACTTTCCGCACCATCACGAGGGAGATCCGCCGCGCCGTCCCCTGCGAGCGCTGCATCATCGCCTCCGTGGAGGCGCGGGGGCCCTTCCCCTCCTACTGGCATACCGACTCCGACATCGAGCTCCCGCCTCCCACGCCCGGCGAGGCCGATGCCCTGCGCGCCATCCTCCTCGAGAAGCTGTACGAGCGAAAGGAGCCCTACTACATCCCCGACATCACCGCCGAGGAGGGCCTGCAGGGCCGCTTCGTCCAGCTCGGCTTCCGCAGCCAGCTGTTCATCCCCGTCCTCGACGGCTCCGTCTGCATCGCGCACATCGCCCTCACGAGCTTTCAAAAGAACGCATTCTCGCCCGCGCAGCACGAGCTCCTCGCCTCCATCGCGGCCTATGTCGGCCCCACCATCCGAAACGCCAAGCTCTACCGCACGGCCGGGGAGCGGGCGGCGCGCCTCTCGGTCCTGAACGAGCTGAACCGGAAGATCTCGGAGAACCTCGATCTGGGCGAGGCGCTGAACAGCATCACCCAGGCTGTCGCCACCCTCCTCCACGCCGATTACGCCCGCCTTTTCATGGCGGAGCCGGAGACCAAGGAGCTCGTGCTCCAGGCCGCCGTCGGCGCCATCCCCTGGCCCCCGGGGCTGAGAGCCGTCATCCCGCCCCAGTCGAGCCTGGCGGGCTGGGTGCTCGAAAACGAGAAGCCGGTCCTGATCTCCGATCTCGCGGCGGATTCACGCTGGGAGCCCATGCCCTGGGAGTGGATCCCCGCGGGCTCGGTCCGCTCGGCCATCGCCTACCCGCTCACGCAAAGCGGCCGGCCCGCCGGCGTCATCCTGGCGCTCGCCCAGGCGGCCAGAGCGTTCGCCGAGGAGGACCTGGCCCTGCTGGGCGGCCTGGCGTCCCAGGCCTCCATCGCCGTCGAGAAGGCGGTGCACTTCTCCGCGGCGCGGGAGCGGGCCGTCCGGCTGAGCGTGCTGAACCAGCTCAATCAGAAGATCATCGCCACCCATTCCCTGGACGACATCCTGAACGCCCTCCTCCAGGCGGCCGCCGAGCTCCTGAAGGGGGAGCACACCCACATCTTTCTCTACGACGAGGCGGAGGACCGCCTGAAGCTGCGGGCCACCTACGGCCGGCCGCCGACGCTGGATGGGCGGATTCTCACCCTCCGGCCGGGCGAGGGCATCGGCGGCCGCGTGTTCGCGACCGGCCTTCCGGTCAATGTGCGCGACGTGAACGAGGAGCCCAACTGGCTCACGGCCGACTGGTCGCGCGAGACGGGCATCCGCTCCTGCATTTCGCAGCCGCTGAGCCAGCGCGGGCGGAACGTCGGCATCATCAACTGCTTCTCGGTGAAGCCAGGCTTCTTCAGCGAGGAGGACGTCAACCTCCTGGGCGCCCTCGCCTCCCAGACCGCCATCGCGATCGAGAAGACGGACCTCCTCAGGCAGGCGCAAGAGCGCGCGGCCCGCCTCGAGCTGGCCGGCGAGATCGCGCGGGCGCTGAGTTCCTCCCTGGAGCCCGAGCACGTCTTCCGCGTCATCGTGAGCGAGATCCGGAAGGCCATCCCCTGCGAGCGGTGCGTCATCGCCCGCCTCGATCCCGGCACCAATGCCTATCTCTACCTGCACGTCGAATCGGACGTCTCCGTCGAGCCGGCGCCGGAGGGGGGCGCGACGCGGGGAACGTGGTTCCACCGCGAGGTCTACCAGACGCTGCGCCCCAAGTTCGTCCCCGACCTGAGCCAAATGCACGACGAGGCCATGACGCCGTGGTCGGACCGGCTCGTGAGCGCGGGCCTACGGAGCCTCTTGATCGTGCCCATCCTGCAAGACGGGCGCTGCATCGCCCACATCTCCCTCACTTCCACGCGGGCGAACGCCTTCTCGCGGGAGCAAATCGATCTCCTCACCTCGATCGCCCAGCACATCGGCTCGGCGATCCGCAACGCCTCCCTCTACCGGACCGCCGAGCAGCGGGCCTCCCGGCTCCTGGTCCTGAACCGCCTCAACCGGCACATCACCGAGAACCTCGCCTTGGACGAGACGCTGGGCAGCATCGTCCACGCCTCCTATGACCTGCTCGGGGCGGACCTGGCGCGCCTGTACCTGGTCGACGAGTCCTCCAACCGCGTAATCCAGCGCGCCGCCTACGGAAACGTCCCGATGGACCGGAACATGCGCCAGTCCTTCCGGACAGGGGAGGGAATCACGGGCAGCGTCGTGGAGACGGGGGAGGCCCTTCTCGTCCCCGACATCCTGAACGATCCCCGCTGGCTTTCGACCGACTGGGCGCGCGCGAACGGCCTCCATTCCTTCATCGTCCAGCCCCTGCGCCAGGGCGCGCGCATCATCGGCGTCCTCAACTGCGTGTCCCGGAAGATCGGCCTCTTCTCGAAACCCGACCTGGAGCTCCTGGGCGCCCTGGCCTCCCAGGCCGCCATCGCCGTGCAGAACGCGCGCCTGCACGACGAGGAGAAGCGCAGCCGCGAGTTCCTGAACAGCGTGGTGGGGGACACGTCCGATCCCATCACCATCACCAACCTGGACCGAACCATACTGCTCTGGAACTCCGGCGCCGAGGCGCTCTACGGGTACACCGAGCCCGAGGCGCTTGGCCGCAAGGTGGACATCATCATTCCTGAAGAGGACATGGCGAGGAACAAGACGATCACCGCCCGAGTGATCGCCGAGAAGCTCCCCTACACCTACGAAACCCAGCGCCTCCGCAAGGACGGCGCGCCCATCCCCGTGAGCATCACCATATCGCCCGTGCAGGACGAGCGGGGAGAGGTGGTGGCCCTGGCCGGAATCCACAAGGACCTCTCCGAGTGGAAGCGGGCCGAGCGCGCGCTGCAGGAGGCGAAGGAGGAGGCCGAGGCCGCCAACCGGGCGAAGAGCGTCTTCCTCTCGAACCTGAACCACGAGCTCCGCTCCCCGCTGAACGTCATCACGGGCCTGAGCGATATCCTCCGCCTGGAGGCCCGGGACGGCGAAACCGCCCAGGTCGCGCAGAAGGTCCGCGAGGCGGGGGAGCACATGCTCAGCCTGATCGAGGACCTGCTGGACCTGGACCGGATATCGACGGGCAAGCTGAGCCTCCAGCTGCGGGACGCCCCCGTCGACTCGCTGGTGCGCTCCGCCGTCGAGGGGCGGATTCCCCAGCTGCCCCGCGGCTTCACCCTGGTGAGCGACCTCCGGTCGGAGGATTGCGCGGTCCGCTGCGATCCCACGCGCTTCCATCAGATTCTCGGCAACCTCCTCGACAACGCCGTCAAGTACTCCCCCTCCGGCGGCACCATCACCGTCCGGACCGAGCGGCGCGGGGAGGAGGCGTGGATCTCGGTCCAGGACGAAGGCATCGGCGTCGGTCCGGAGGAGGCCCGCATCATCTTCGAGCGCTTCGCCCAGCTCGAGTCCGGCGGCGCCCACCGGGGCGGCGGACTGGGCATCGGGCTCCACCTGGTGAAGCAGCTCCTCGGCCTCCAGGGCGGCCGCATCTGGGTGGAGGGCGAAAAAGGCTCCGGCAGCACCTTCACGTTTTCCCTTCCGCTGTGCACCCCCGCCCCCCCGGCCGGGGGTGGGGAGAACGGCGAGGCGGGTCCGCCCGCGGCCGAAGCGGACGAGCCCTGGGAAGGCGCCTCGGTGCTCGTGGTCGAGGGCCAGACGCCCTTCCACGGGTACCTCAAGGTGCTCATGCGGAACGCGGCCCGCCTGCTCACGGCCCGGGCCGAGGAGGGGCTCGAGCTGGCGCGCAAGGAGCGGCCCGATCTCATCCTGCTGGACGTGGAGGCCCCGCACGGCGAAGGCCTCCGCCTCCTCCAGCGCCTGAAAAGCCTGCCCGAGACGCGCGGCATTCCCGCCGTCGCCGTCGCCTCGGAGGCCGCCGGGGCCAGAAGCGGGAACGGCTGGGACCTCGCCGACGGCTTCCTCGCCAGACCCATCGATCCGGTGGCCTTCCGCCTCGAGATGGGCCGGGTGTTCGCCGGGCGGAAGAAGGCGGAGAGCGCCCCCCATACCCTCCGCGCCCCGGCGGGATGAGGCCCGCCCCCTCCCGCGTTCCGTCCTGGGTCGGTTTGGCGAGTCTGCCGTTATCCCAAACGCGCCGTTCCCTCACCCCCATCCCCTCTCTCTCTGGGAGAGCAACCGTGTTTCTCCCCCTCCCTCCGGGAGGGGGCAGGGGGGAGGGAGGATGAAAGCCGCCTGAACCTTTTCCCCCCTCCCTCCCCTCCCCCGGAGGGGGAGGGAAAAGCCAGCAAGGCATATTGCTTTGACACACAAGGGCCGGGGTGAGGGGTACCGGCGGAGGAGGCGCGAGGCGAAGGCTTCCTCTAAATCACATCCCCGCCCGTTACCGCAAACTGCCCCCCCTCCCGCGTTCCGTCCTCCCCGTGAAATTGATACACTCCGCCGGCGTGATTCCCGCGTCTTCCTAAGTCCCCGATGGAGGCCCGCCCATGAAGGCGATGCTACTCAAGGAATTCGGAAAGCCCCTCGCGTGGGAGGAGGTGCCGGAGCCCAGGATCACCGGGCCGCGCCAGGTCCTCGTCCAGGCCAAGACGAACGGGCTGTGCGCCACCGACCTCAAGATCTGGGACGGGCTCGTGAAGTCGGCCAAGAAGCCCCTCCTGCTCGGGCACGAGAGCGCGGGGGTCGTCCTGGAGGCGGGCGGCGAGGTGGAGTCCGTCAAGCCGGGCGACCGGGTGGTCATGGTGGCCAAGCAGACCTGCGGCCGGTGCCGCATGTGCCGGGCGGGCCGGGAGGAGATGTGCCTGCAGTCGCCGGGGCGAATGGGCTTCGAGATCGACGGCGGCTTCGGCGAGCTGGTGGCCGTCTCCGAGCGGAACCTCGTCAAGGTGGGCTCCTCCGTCGCCATGGAGGCGGCCTGCCTCATCGGCGGCACCCTCGGCTCTCCCCTTCACGGCATCCGCATGGCGCGGGTCGAGGTCGGCGAGACGGCCGTCGTCTTCGGGCTGGGCGGCCTGGGCATCCACGCCCTCCAGCTCCTGCGCCACCTGGGCGCGAACGTCATCGGGGTGGACGTGAAGGACGAGAAGCTCGAGGCGGCCCGCGGCCTGGGCGCGGCCCACACCATCAACGCGCTGCAGGCCGACCCGGTGAAGGCGGTCATGGACCTCACCGGCGGGGTGGGGGCCGACGTGGCCCTCGAGATCGTGGGGGGCGCCGCCGTGCCTCCCGTCATCGCGCAGTGCATGGAGCTCCTGCGGCCCGGCGGAAGGCTCCTGATCCTGGGCTACCACTACGGCCAGACCGTCCCCATCGACCCAGCCAAGATGGTCTACAAGTGGATCCAGATCATCGCCTCCCACAACCATTCGGTGCGGGACGTGACGGACGCCGCCAGCCTCGTGAACGACGGCCGGGTGAAGGCCGTCATCTCGGGCACCGCCCCCATGCGGGAGGCCAACGAGGCCCTGGGCTCGCTCCGCAAGGGGGACCCGGTCGGGCGCCTCGTCCTGCAGTGGTAGGCGGTCCCAGTCTGTGTAGGGGCGGTGCCTGCCGGGGTGCGCGATGATGAAGGGCAGCGCGGGAAGACGCGACACACACACGATGCGTCGAGGTTTTCCCCCTCCCGCCGGGAGGGGGCTAGGGGAGGGAAAGCCGCCGGATGCCTGCTCCCCCACCCCACCCTCCCCCGGAGGGGGAGTGTAGGGGCGGTTGGCGAACCGCCCCTACAAGGCGCGGCGCCTCCTATTGCCGAGGCGCCCTCTCCGCCGTCCGG
>Ga0326597_10010491_pt1 | contig 12339 bp, 8 predicted proteins | sample RVTome_12_FD_203789 | JGI IMG/M metagenome (GOLD analysis project Ga0326597, IMG submission 203789) | Soil microbial communities from uranium-contaminated site in the Upper Colorado River Basin, Wyoming, United States - RVT100D185 | ecosystem: Environmental > Terrestrial > Soil > Contaminated >... | reverse complement strand
CCTCGCCGGCGATGCGCCACACATCGTCGGATGTCAGCGCCAGGCCGATCCGGTCCGGAGCGATCTCTTCGGTCAGGCGGTGGATCGCGTCGAATTTCTCGATGGCCGACGCGTGCGCCCCGGCGTAGCCCTCGGGCGTGAGCGGCCCCTGGCCGACGTACACGATGAAAAACACCGCGTCGAGCCCGCCCTCTTCCATCTTCGGCAACGTCACCTGGGTGGGCAGATCGTCGGTGTAGTTGCGATTCGACGTGAAGTTCGCCGCGTTGATGTCCACGTGGGTGTCGAGGGTGATGACCCGCTCGTGGATGCCGCGCGCCAGCTCCTCGATCTCGGCCTCGGACGGCGTCGGCGACTCCTCGCTGCCGGCTCCGCACGCGGCGAGGGACAACAGGAGGGGAAACATGCCCAAAACGAGTCCACGATTTGTCGGGCGGATGGCGACCTTCATATGACACTCCGGATGGATGACGGCGGCTCGCGAGCTGGGACGGGTGCGCGGCGGGCTACGCCCCGAGTCTAAGCGCTTGCCCCCGGGAGAGGCCATATCTACCCTCCGACGGCCCCGCGCTCCACCCGCCGAGCCTGCCGCGGCGGCACCCACCCCGACCCGGTCGCTCCAATGAAGTTCCTGAGCCTTCATCTGGCCTACGCCCTCGGCGACGAAGAGCTCAGGAAGAACGTGCGTGCGCTCGTGAAGTATGCGGTCTTCCTGGTCGTGGTGATCGCCGTGTACTCGGTGATCTTCCATATCATCATGACCCAGGTGGAAGGTCGGGATCACTCGTGGATCACGGGCGTCTATTGGACGCTGACCGTGATGAGCACCCTCGGCTTCGGCGACATCACGTTCACGACGGATATCGGACGGATTTTCAGTGTCGTGGTGCTGATGTCCGGCATCATCCTCCTCCTGATCGTCCTCCCCTTCGCGTTCATCCGCTACTTCTACGCGCCCTGGCTCGAGGCGCAGATCCGGAACCGTGTGCCCGAGTCCGTCCCCGCGGGCACGGAGGGGCACGTCGTCTTCATCCACTGGGATACCGTGGCCCAGGACATGGTCTCCCGGCTGGAGGGAGAAGGCATTCCCTACTTCGTGCTGGCCGAGGACGGCACGGAAGCCACCGCCCTGCTCTCCGACGGCGTATCGACCATCCGCGGCAAGGTGGACGACATCCGCACCTACGAGCGCCTGAACGCAGGCCGGGCCCGGATGATCGTGTTGAACCGCGACGACCTCATGAACACGAACGTCGCCCTCACGGTGCGGGACGTTTCGACTTCGGTCCCCATCGTCGCTTTCGCCGAGAACGAGCACTCGGTCGACATCCTCGAGCTCGGGGGGTGCGATCACGTCCTTCCGCTGAAGAAGATCCTCGGTGAGCAACTCGCCAACCGCGTGAACGGCGGGCACGCCCAGGCACACGTCATCGGGCGATACCGGAACCTGCTCATCGCGGAGTTCTCGGTGCACGGCACGCCGTTGGTGGGCAAGTCGATCGCGGACAGCAGGCTGAGGGAGATCGCCGGCGTGAGCGTGCTCGGCGTGTGGGATCGCGGCCAGATCCTCTCGCCCCGTCCCGACCTCGTCTTCCGGGACCTCTCCCTACCAGTCGTCGCGGGCTCCCAGGAAGCCATCGACCGGTTGAACGAGTACCTCTACATCTACGACACGAACTGGAATCCTGTCATCATCCTCGGAGGAGGCAAGGTGGGGCGAGCGGCCGCACGCGCGCTCAAACACCGATCCATTCCGGTACACATGGTCGAGCGAAATCCGGATCTGGCTTCCAAGATCGGCGGCCTGCCGGACCGGTTGATCATCGGAGACGCGGCGGATCGCGACGTGATGCGGGCGGTGGGCATCGAGGACGCGCCCTCGGTACTCCTCACGACCAACCGCGACGAGGCCAACATCTATCTCGCGGCGTACACGCGACGCATCAGCCCCGAAGCACAGATCGTGAGTCGGATCACCCACGAGCGGAACCTCCCCTCCATCCAGCGGGCGGGGGCGGACCTGACGCTGAGCTATGGCACGCTCGCGGTTGAAACCATCTTCTCGCTACTTCACGACCGACCGCCGGTCATCTTGGGCCAGGGCATCGAGTTCCACGACATGCCGTGTCCGAGAGCGCTCGAGGGCCTCACGCTGGGCGAAAGCGGCATCGGCGCGGAGACCGGCCTCACGGTGATCGCGCTCGAGATCGACGGCCAGCTGGTAGCCGACCCTCATGCGTCGACCACCCTGGTGCCCGGGTGCACGCTTCTGACCATCGGGTCGGAGAGCCAGCTCGAGGCCTTCCGGAACGCGTTCGGATGATGCGTGAGGGCGCCGGAGCCCTCACGCCGCGAGGGTGCGTCGCAACGCCGGCATGCGCGCCAGCAACGTGAGGCCCCGCGCCACCACGTAGATGACGAACGCGATCCACAGACCGGTGTTGGCCATGACGGGGATCAGCATCCAGGACGCACCGAGAAAGACGGCGAGCGAGAGAAGGCCGGCGTTCCGCATGTCGCGGGTTCGGGTGGCCCCGATGAAGACCCCGTCCAGCTGGAACGCCACGAACGAGAGGAGCACGTACACCGCGGCATAGGGCAGGTACGCAGCCGCCGCGTCGCGAACTGGTTCGTGCGCCGTCAGGCGCGCGATCACCCAGGGCCCCGCGGCTCCCACGACGACGGTGAGGAAGATCGCGGTCGCGCCCGCCAGTTCGGACGCGGAACGCACGGCCCCGTCGAACGCGGCCCTGGTGCGCGCGCCCACCGCCCGCCCGACGAGCACTTCCGTGGCGTGCGCGTAACCGTCGAGGAGATAAGCGCTCGCCGAGACGAGCTGGAGGAGCACGTGGTTCGCGGCGAGCATCGTGTCACCGAAGCGTGCTCCCTGACTGGTGAACCACGCAAATCCGCTCAGGAGGGCGAGGGTGCGGACCATGATGTCGACGTTCGCGCCGAGGGTCTTGTGAGCCTTCGCCACGTCCATGACGCGGTCCCACGGCCAGAGCGGCTCACCGTCAGCGTGACGCTCCCGGACAAGTCGGTACGCGAGCGCGAGCGCCATCAGCAGCGTCGTCCACTCCGCGAGCGCCGTTCCGAGCGCGATGCCGCGGACGCCCCATCCGAGCACGCCGGCGAAGAGCACGTCCAGCACGATGTTCAGACCGTTCAGCACGAGCTGCGTGCGCAGCAACAGTCCGGTGTGGCCCAATCCGACGAAGGTGCCGAGGAGGGCGAAGGTGCCCAGGCTCGCGGGGGCTCCCCAGATCCGCACGCCGAAGTAGTCGCGGGTCAGCGTCTCCACTTCGGGCGTGGCGCCGAGTAGCATGAGCGCCGTGTCGATGATCGGGCGCTGCAGCGCCACGAGCAGAAGCCCGATGCCCGCCGCCAACAGTAGCGCCCGCACGAGCGTCGCGCGCACCTCGGGCTCGTCCCCGGCCCCGGACGCCTGGGCCGTGAACCCGGTGGTGCCCATGCGGAGGAAGCCGAAGCTCCAGTACGCGAAGTTGAAGATGATGGCCCCGAGCGCGATCGCCCCGAGCCCCTGGACCGTCCCCGTGTTGCCGATGACCGCAGTGTCGACGAGCCCGAGCAGGGGGACCGCCGAGTTGGCGAGCACGATGGGCCAGGCGAGGGCCAGCACGCGTCCCCGGGTGGGCGCGGGGGCACTGCCATTGGAAGGGCCCGCGGGCGCGGACTCCGACGCTTCATCCGTCAGCGCCAGGCCTCCAGCACCGAGTAGGAGCGGACCGAGATGCCGCCGTCCCGCATCGGGCCCGCGACCCACACGACGCGGTCCACGGCCCGCTCGAGGTCGGTCGGCACGGCGGTGACGCCGAGCGGCTCACCCCCGCCGATGGGCACGAGCAGCCACCCGGCCGGTCCGGCGGTGAGCGTACCGAGCGCGGCCGGCATTCCGTCCACCTGGCGGAGCGCCACCTCCGTCACTTCCAGCATCCCGCCCTCGATGCCGCCCGGCCCGCATACCTCGACGGTCGTTCCCGTGAGCAGGCGGACGTTCCCGACGAACTCACCCACCAGCTCGACGCGGGGTCCGTCCATGGGATGCACGAAGGTGCGCGGCGCGATGTCGACCCCCTCGGCGAACACCGTTCCCGTGGCACATGCCCCGCTCGCGACCACGCCCGGATCGGGCACGTCCTGGCCCGCTTCGTTGGCGCCCCCCGACGCGCACCCGGCGACGAGGAGCACGACGGCGACGCCGGTGCGTCGTCGGAGTCGGATATCGGTGGTCATTGGATTCTCAGCACCCAGAGCGCCATGTGCTCAGGAAGCGGCTCGTCGTCGACCTGCGTGCGGATGCGCAGGCTGGTCGGGTCGTGGGGCGCCGGGGGCGTCCACAGGAGATATGCATTGGACGCCGCCCGGACGGACACGTCCAGCGTGGGCGTGGCGTCAGTGCGGACGTAGGGGCGGAGCTGGGTTTCGGGGCGAAGCCCGCCGAAGATGTCCGCAATGTCCCAGGAGAGCAGCCAGTTGCCGACGCGGTCGTCGGCCCACAGCGTGGCGCCGAACTGGACCAGGAGCACGATTCCGTTCTCGCCCGTCGCTCGTTCGAGCGTCTCGATACCCGAATATGGCGAGGTCGTGAGCTCCTTCATGAGCGCCTCGTCCCCACCTGGATAATTGAGACCTCCATACTGGTCCAGCACATAGCGCAGCAGGGTGGACGGCACGCCGTACACGGCCCTTCTGTTCTCGCAGGGTCCGGTGTTGCCCTGGCTCTCGAGCCCGACCCAGGAGCATCGCTCGGGTGCATTGGGTCGGGGAACCGTGGGCTCGTCGGGGTCGAATCCGAAATAGAGCGCCATGTCTACGACCCAGTCGTTGTACCATTCCCTGCCGGCATCCCACTCCGCCCCGCCGAGGTTCAGGCGGGGCCCGTCACCCTGCACCACGTAGCCCACGAGCTGCTCGGCGAGCGTGGCGCCGCCCTCGAGCTCCCAGGTGCTCTTGACGGGGCCTTGCCGGGAGAAGATGGCGGTGAACTGGAGGATGTGCGTGAGCTCGTGCGTGATCAGCGACGGGTAGGCCGCGAGGACGTCGGCCCGGGTCCGCGGGTCACCATGCACTCCCGCCGTATCCGGCGCGAAGCCGTAGAAGATCTCGGCCTGATTGCTGTTGGCGCACTGCTGCGGGGTCCCCAGGTCGCCACTGAACACGAATCCCGCCAGGTTCTCGCGCTCGTTGACTTCCTTGGTGAGAAGCACGAGCACGAGATCGTTGTCATCGACGTCGGCGAAGTCGCCGAAGTATTCCGTCAGGACCTGGAGCGTGCTCTGCGTGAGGTCTTCGTCGAGATCGCGGTACTGGTCGACCGAGAAGGCTGGCCGCACGGGATTCTCCACGTCCTCCAGGAAGGCCGCCGACTGACCGACGTGACGCACGATTGCCCGAACGGCGGTGCCCTCCTCGCAGCCGTCGGGCACCGTGATGTCCAGCGTGTCGCCGAGCGCGGGCGGCGCGCGCAACGGACCCGCTCGGGCGCCGGCCAGCGCCGGTCCGACACCGCCCAACGATTCGAGCCACGCGCGCTCGGCCGCGCGGATCTCGACCTCGCCACTCCGGTCGGGTCGCGACGCGACCAAGCGCCCGAGATCGAGCGCGGGTCCGGCGCGGTCGGCCCTGAGCGGCGCGGGCGCGCCGCCCGAAGGCATCACCGGCGCAAGGAACCGCCCTCGTCCGGGCACGGTGGACCCCACGCGACCCCCATCCGTCGCGCGCGCCGGGCTGGCCAGCACGCGCGAGCCCGTGCGTGCCGCGAGCCGCGCCGGCGTCAGCGAGCTCGGCACCTCGGATGCCGAGAGGATGCCCACCAGGTATCGCTCGTCCGAGCTGCCCGCATCCATGTGGAGGCAACCTCCGATGACGTAGACACCCTCGCCGACCTCGAACGAGTCGAGGAATTCGGGGCGCACCGCGGCGCTCGCGGTGTCGCTCATTTCGCGGGCCTCGACGGTAACTTCGCCTTCCCGGGGGGGCCGGCAATCGGCCTCCGGCACCACGATCCGCAGCTCGACCGAGGACGCCAGCGTGATCTGAGCGGGGATGCCGTCCAGACGCACGTCGTTCTCGGCCGCGTTCGGTGAGAACCCGAGCCCCCGGATGATGGCCTCAGACCCTACCACCATGGGGGACGGGCTCACGCTCCCGATGACCACGACCGCGTCGCCGACGAACGCGGCCAGCTCGCCCGAGACACCGGCCGACGTGGCCGTGATAACGGCCCGCCCGTCCGCGATCGCGGTCACCAGGCCGTTCTGCGACACTTCGACGTACTGGGCCGAATCCACGCTCCACGTGACCGGCTCGGGGGGCATGGGGTTGTCGTTCGCGTCCACGATGGTGGCCGCGACGGTGACCGTGTCCTCCGGCTCCACGAGCGTCACGGGGTCGGGCGCGAACCGCAGCCTGACCGGGACCTGGATGACGGCGACGCTCAGGGAAGCGTCCGCATCACCCGCGACCGCGGTGACCGTGGTGCTGCCGGCGCCCGTCGCCGTCACGAGTCCCCCGTCGGTCACGGAGGCGACGGTCTGGCTCGCGGTCACCCAGGTGACAGGGACGTCCTCCATCGCCTGTCCGTTCTGGTCGCGAACCGTCGCCGTGACGGTCACCGTATCGCCGAGCGCCGCGAACGTCACGGCCGGCGCGGAGAGTTCGATCGTCGTCGGCTGTGGCGCCAGGTCGGCCGTCGGGCTTTCGGAGCAGGCGACCAGCGCCGTCACGCTCGTGAACGCGGCGGCCCTGCGGACCAGGGAGAGGCTGAGCATGTCGGAAGATGCTTCCAGGGGACCCGCGCGGCTACCCTTGGCCCCGAGGGAGCCGCCACCACCCGGCCTCCGCATCCCGTCCTTGCCCTCCTGGCTTGAGTACATGATACTCACTCCATGAGTAAAAGGCTTCAGGTCGTCATGGATGACGCGGAATACAACGAGATTCAGGAAGCGGCCGACGCCCGCCGCCTCACCGTGTCGGCGTGGGTTCGCCAGACCTTGCGAGCCGCCCGCGTGTCGGAACACCAGGGCACCGATGAGGATGGTCGAGGTGACCGCCGCCCGGGCATGGCGGGCATCCAGATCCCTCTCGCCGCGGACGATGTCGCCCCCGACCCAGGCTTGATCCAGCAGGTGATGCAGCGCCACGGGCTCGCCACGCCTACGGAAGCCATCGACTTCGCGCTCCGACGCACCGCCGAGCCCGCCCTGACGCGAAGCGACATGCTGTCGCTTAGGGGCACGGGCTGGTCCGGCGACCTGGCCGCGCTGCGGGCCCACTCCCAGGGCACGCGTGATCCCGCCGGCGGATCGTCCTCGTGATGCTCGTCGACACCTCGGCCTGGATCTCCTTCCTCAGAGCCACAGGAAGCGAGGCCGATCGGGCCGTCGAGGCGCTCCTTTCCGAGCGGTCCCGCATCTTCACGACGGACATGGTGGTCGCGGAGCTCCTGGCCGGCGCCGGCGACGAGGAGGCCGCCCGACGCATCGGGCGCCTCCTTGCATCCGTCGATCGATGCCCCCCGGCGGGCCCCCTCGACCTGGAGCGTGCAGCCTATCTCTATCGCCGATGCCGGGACGCCGGCGAGCCCGTCGCCTCCCTCTCTGTCTGCCTCGTCGCGGCCGTGGCGCTGCGCGACGGCCTCGAGGTGCTCGCGGACGATCCGGATCTCGAGATCCTCGCGCGACACGCCGACCTGAGGCTGAGCGCCGCGACCGTCTCGGGGGCGACCCGCGGCCAACGGATCGCGCCCGATGAGCGGCCCGCCACAGCGATCTCGGCGGAACCAGTGCCAGCTCCGGCGCAGCCCGCCGCCGCGTCCCCCGCGCCCTCCACCGCACCGCGCCCCTCGCTGGTGCTCGTCGTGGAAGACGAGCCTTCCGCCGTCCGCATGCTCGAGACCGCGCTGGCGCGCCCCGATCGCAGGATAGTCCTGGCGTCGACCGCCCGGGAGGCGCGCATGCTCATCGCGCAGGAGCCGCCCGACGCCATCCTGCTCGACCTGGTGCTTCCCGACGAGGACGGCCGCAACGTCCTGGCCGACCTCCGCAGAAACCCGAAGACGAAGGACACGGGGGTCGTCGTCGTGACCGGCAAGGCGGGACCGAGGACCCGGGAGGAATGCTTCGCGCTGGGCGCTGACGACTTCTTCGACAAGCCTTTCGAGGCACGCGCGGTGTCGGAAGCGGTGGAAATCGTGCTCGCGGAAGGACGCTCTTTCGCGGCAGACCCCGACCCGCTCATGGCGCCGCTCATCCTCTCCGAGGTCCAGAAGCTCCTGAACGCGCGGCGTGGAGGCTCCGGCGAGCCACTCTGGACCGTCGGCCTGATCGAGATCGATACCGGGGAGAACACCGACGACCCCGCCGAGCGCCGAGACGGCGGAGCCCACCGCGCGCCCACCGAGCCGATGCTCACCCGCCTTCTACGCTCGGTGATCGGGGCACTCATGCCGAAGCTGGAAGACGGCGAGCTCCTCGCGCGCTGGGGCATCGATCATCTCGTGGTCGTGAGTCCCGGCCGCTCCGAAGACGCGCTGGCGGCTTTGATCGACGAGCTCACGAGGGTCCCGGGCCTCGAGAAGCACATGTATGGGCGGGTCCGCCGCGTCGGACTCGACGAGGACCTGCTCGACGCGGTCTCGACCATGGCCTCCAACCTCGCCGAGGAGCGCGATCAGGACGCACCGCATGTGGCGATCACTTCTGCGGAGCCGCGCGCCCGCCCACACGCCGCGCTGGTCGAGGACGACCCCGTGACGGCCGGACTCGTGCGACACCGACTCGAGCGCAGCGGTTTCGTCGTGGCCCACTTCACGGACGGCGCGCTCGCGCTCGACGGGATCATGGCCGCCCAGCCGGACGTCGCCATCCTGGACGTGCAGCTGCCATCCATGGACGGCTTCGAGGTCCTGCGCCGGATGCGGGAGAATGCGACGACGATGAGCGTCCCGGTGCTCATGTTCACTTCCCTCGGCCGACAGGAGCACGTACAGCGCGGATTCGAGCTGGGCGCCGACGATTACGTTACCAAGCCGTTCTCGCCGAGCGAGCTCCTGACCCGGGTGCTGCGACTGGTGCGCAAGCGATGAGCTTCGGGGCGGACCCGACGCTGCGCCTCGCCATCGCATCCGGGTTGGTCCTGACGGCGTTCACGGTCGTCTTCATGTCGTACGCCTTCCTGCTCCACATCCGCAGCAAGGCGGTCGAGCGGCGACGACGAGCGCTCGAGACCCGTTGGAAGGACCGCCTTCTCGACGCCGCGACGGGGGAAGCCACGCCGGTCCCGGACCCCGATTCCGTCCTGCCGGAGGAGGAGGAGATCAGCCAGGGGGATCAGGTCCTGCTCCTCGAGCTCATCACCCGATATGCCCGCGCGCTGGAGGGACCGGAGCGACGCAACCTGGAGCGCGTAGCCGCTCCCTACCTACCGGCGCTCGACGCGCTCCAGCAGGACCCCGATCCCTACCGGCGCGCGTACGCGCTCGACATCCTCGGTGAGCTCGGCTTCGAGCAGACCCGCGACCGGATCGTGAAGGGGCTCGAGGACGAGTCCGGACTGGTCGCCATGGTCGCGGCGCGTGCGTTGGCCCGGCACGGCAGTCCGGAGTACGTCCCCCTCCTCGTGCGCAGGCTCGAGGCCTTCGAGAACTGGAGTGCTCCCTATCTCGCGAGCCTGTTCACGAGCTTCGGGTCGGGCGCGGCACCGGCGCTCCGGGAGCTCGCCATGAATCCTTCCAAGCCTTCGCGGTTCCGCTCCGTCGCGCTTCAGGCCCTGCGGACGCTGAACGACATGGCTTCGGTGGAACCTGCGGTGCGCCTCCTCCCGCAGGAGCGCGACACCGAGGTCCAGGCCGATTTCGTCCGGCTGATCGGGGCTCTGGGAAGACCGGAGGACCTCGGCGCGGTCCGTCCGTACGCCGCCGCTTCGGCGTCCCATCTGAGGGCGGCGGCCGTGCGCGCGGTGAGCAACCTGAGCGACCGGCGGACCTCGGATATCGAGCTGGTCTCCCGCGGCCTCGACGACCCTTCTCCGTGGGTGGCGCTCCAGGCCGCCCATGGCCTCCTCGCGCTCGGCCGAGGGGACGAGCTGGCCGCGCTCGCCGCCTCATCGAGCCCCCGTGCCGACCTCGCCGCCGAAGTGCTCGAGGCGCGCCCGTGATCGACGCACTGTTCGAGTCCGCCGTAGGACCCTACATCGGGCCGGCGCTGTGGGGGTTCAACACGATCGTCTTCACGTACTTCATCGTGTTGAACGCGTCGTACCTCGTGCTCAGCGTGATCGCGTTCCGCGCGGTGCGACGTTACGCGGAGCGGCTCCGCTCGCTCGACGTGAAGGAGACCATCGCGCATGCCGGTGCCCCGCCCATCACCCTGATCGCCCCGGCGTTCAACGAGGAGGCCACGGCGGTCGAGTCCGTCCGGTCACTCCTCTCGCTGAACTACCCGGAGTACGAAGTCATCGTCGTGAACGACGGGTCGAAGGACGCGACGGTGGAGCGGCTGATCGAGGCATTCGATCTCCGGCCGTTCCCCAAGATGTCCACCTTCGACGTCGATACGGCGGAGATCCGGCAGACGTACCGGAGCCGCAGGCACCCGCACCTATGGCTGGTCGATAAGGAGAACGGCGGAAAGGCGGACGCGCTGAACGCGGGGCTCTGCTTCTGCCGCACCCCGCTCTTCTGTGCCATGGACGCGGATACCCTGCTTGAGAGGGACGCCCTGACCCGCGTCGTTCGGCCCTTTCTCGAAGACGCCCGGACCATCGCGGCGGGCGGCATCATCCGGATCGCGAACGGGTGCACCATCGAGGGCGGGGCCGTGACCGAGGTCCGCCTTCCCCGGAACCTGGTCGCGCGCTTCCAGGTGCTCGAGTACCTCCGGGCGTTCCTCGTGGGGCGGATGGGCTGGGACGCCGTTCAAGGCAACCTGATCATCTCGGGCGCGTTCGGCATCTTCCGCAGATCCACGGTGATCTCGGCGGGCGGCTTCACGACGGATACCGTGGGCGAGGACATGGAGCTCGTCGTCCGCCTGCACCGTTACTGCCGTGAGCGGGAGATCCCCTATCGGATCAGCTTCGTGCCGGACCCCGTCGCGTGGACCGAGGCCCCCGAGAGCATCCGCATCCTGGGACGCCAGAGAGATCGATGGCAGCGCGGGCTCAGCGAGGCGTTGACGACGCATCGCGCCATGCTACTGCGGCCGCGCTATGGCCGGATCGGCATGGCGGTCATGCCGCACTTCTACTTCCTGGAGATGTGGGGCCCGCTCCTCGAGATCATGGGGTATATCGTCTTCATCCTGACGCTGCTCGCCGGGTGGACTTCGCTTACGTACGTGTCCGCCTTTCTGATGGTGACCGTAGTGCTCGGAATCGCGCTATCCGTGTCCGCGCTCGCCCTCGAGGAGCTCGCGTTCCGGCGGTATCCCAGGCTGTCCGACCTGTTCCGCCTCTTTCTGCTCGCCGTACTGGAGAACTTCGGATACCGGCAGCTCACTGCGTTCTGGCGCCTGCGCGGGTTGATCCGGTTCCTCAGGAAACGGAAGGGATGGGGCGTCATGCCGCGCGTGGGCTTCCAGAAGCCGCTCGGCGTGAAGAGCTCGTGAGGAGGATGAGTAGGGTGCGAACACCCGGCCGAGTAATCCTGGTGCTGTGGGCGCTCTTCACCGCCGGGTGCGGCACGGCGACGGAGACTCGTCCAGGGGGTGAGGCGCCAGCAGAAGCCGAGGCCCGGCCGACGGCTCCGCGCGTGGAGCTCGTCTTCCTCGACGTCGGACAGGGGGACGCCACGCTCGTGCGCTCACCCGAGGGGAGGACCGCCCTCATCGATGCCGGGAAGCGCGATCCGACGGCACTGATCCGCGCGGCGGGCGTCGAGGAAATCGATCTACTCGTGGCCACGCATCCCCACGCCGACCACATCGGTGGTGTCGAGGCGGTGCTCGCCGCGTTCCCGGTCGGCGCCTACATGGACAACGCCCAGCCCCACACCACCGCGACATACCTCGATCTCATGCGGACGCTGAGGGACAGGACGGACATCGTCTATCTCGAAGCCGTGCCCCGCACCATCACCCTCGGCAGCGTGACGATCGAGGTGCTCCCCTTGCCTCCCGTCGACGGAACCGAGCACAATGACCGCTCGGTCGCGCTGATCGTACGCTTTGGAAGCTTCACTGCCTTCTTCAGCGGCGATTCCGAGCGCGGAGCGCTCACGCATTTTCTCGAGGAGGGCGTGGTCCCGCGCGCGACCGTCCTCAAGGCGCCACATCACGGGAGCAGGAACGGATTCACGATGGATTTCTTGAAGGTCGC
>Ga0326597_10010489_pt1 | contig 12340 bp, 12 predicted proteins | sample RVTome_12_FD_203789 | JGI IMG/M metagenome (GOLD analysis project Ga0326597, IMG submission 203789) | Soil microbial communities from uranium-contaminated site in the Upper Colorado River Basin, Wyoming, United States - RVT100D185 | ecosystem: Environmental > Terrestrial > Soil > Contaminated >... | reverse complement strand
GTTGTTCGGCTCCGCCGAAGTTTCGATTACCCAGGTGTCTGCATCCGGGTGCGTGACCACGGCCGTGCTGGCCCCGGGATAGTTGCTGCCCCAGCTCAGGAAATACCGCTTGCCGTTCGCCACGAAGTTGAACTGCACCTTGGTGGTCGTTGCGATATCTCCCACGCCCAGCCCCAGAATGCCGCCCGAGTCGGCGATACTGGCGCCCAGGTTCGTGCTGACGGGGCCGCCGGTGCTCAAGGTGAAGCTTCCGCCATCCGACGGATTGGTGAGCTGGAAAGCGATGCCGCGTCCAGCGTCGGTGAGCAGATAGAGGTTGTTGGTGTCGTTGTTGCAGTTGAGCCGCGCGGGATAGGATCCGCCGTCGCTTGTCACGCTGTCGGCCGGATCATCCCGCAAGAAGAGATTCACACTGACGTCATCGCAGGTTTGGTTGGGCTTGCCCTTGCCCTGCGCCTGAACCCCCGTGTTGAAAACCGACAGCTGCCCACCCACGGCCAGGACGAGGAGTAGTACCAACCCCGCGCCCGGTACCGCTTTGCTGCTTGCTCGTTTGCTTTTCATTGCATCCTCCTTGGTTTTCTTGCTTTTCATTTCCGACTCGTTGCCGCGGCTGCCCCGCGCCCCCCCGGCCCAAAGAAAAGAGGCCGCCCCGATTTCATCGGGACGGCCTCTGAGTCTTTCAGTCAGCCGATGCCAGTCTGCTTACTGGCTGAACTTGATCTTCTTCTTCGTGACCTCCGCCAGGACGGGCAAGCCGTCCTGGATCTTCAGTCGTTCAATCTCTCCATGCCCCAGCTCCTGGCAGAACCGGACGAAAGCCAGCCAGGCTGCGTGCAGCCCCGCCTCCGGCGCGGCCTCCGAAACCGGGGCCGCGCCCCACGCTGCCCGAACCGGCCGTCCATTGCCTCCGTCATTCACGGTTGCTCTCCCGCCCTCTCTCGCATCAGCCCCGAAGTTATGCCATCACCGCGCCGGGTCCGGCGCCCTCACTGTGGCCGCCTCAGTCTCAGCGAGAACGGCACGTGGTAGGTGCCGACGACTCTTCCCCGCTTGGTTTGTTCACCCTCCATCAGGTCGGCCAGATCGCAGTCGCCACAGCCGCCGGTTTGCAGGATGAGGTTGCCGAAGGCGTCCGTTGTCGCCAGGAGCGGCTGCTGGAACCGCAGCGTGTAAATCGCGTTCCACTGGAGCCGCCAGCTCGGATTCTTCTTTGTCCCCGTGCCCGAGACCTGCGGTTCGTCAATGTGGATTCGCAGTGAGGCCGTGCCATTGCCCGACAAGGCGCCCTCCGCTATGAACCGAACTGCGACATTGTCCACGCACCGACCGTCAGCCGTGTCTTCGTCCGCCGGAGGAGGCTGGGCGGTGGGAAGACCAAACTCTTCCCAGTCCGTGCCCGCGGCCTTCGCCGCCACCGATGTGTCGATGCCCAGGCACGGGCTAGCGCCCACCGGGTCGGAGAAGTCCAGCACCAACCACCGGCTGGGGCTTGCTATATAAGGCTCCCAATCCGAGTCGGCGGAGTCGATGGTAGGGACGCAGCAGGCCGGCACTGTCCTCAGCCGGTAGTCAGTGCCCAGGCTATGGCTGATGCTGGCCTGCTCAGCGTTGGGAATCACCGCACCCGTGGGATCGACCGATCCCGTGCAGGGGTCGGCGGAATCCACGTAATCGTAGCCGCAGGGCGTGGCTTGGCTGTCGCTGCGGATGCGCTGGCCGTTCACCGGCGAGTTGGTAAAGACGCCCCACATCAGCGATCCCGATCCCTCCACGATTGTGCCGCTGCCCTTCTCCTGCACCGAGAACAGCTCGATGCCCTTTCCGCGCCGCCCGCTGGTGTTGGTCACTTCGATGTCGAACTTGCTGAGGGAGGCGTCGGCGGCGACGGTGATATTCGCAATCAACTGGCCCCCGCTCTTGAACGTGGTCGAGTTGACGGTAATCCCGCCCGGGTTCTCGCTTCCGCTCACCAGGAACCGCGCCACCGCCCCCTTCTTGAAGCCGCTGCCGCCGATGACTACGTCCAGGTTGACCGTCCCCTGCTCCGCCGCCGGAGGCTCGGCGGAGTTCACCACCACGTCCTGCGCACGCGCAGGCGCTGCCGCCACCTGCCAGCAAAGGAATGCTAGGATGGCAACAAGGCCGGGATAATACCCTTGGCTTGGTCTGACGCTGCGTGTCATGAGGCCTCCAGTCGCCTGCACAAGGCCGCTCCCGACCTGTTGCCTAGCAGGAACGGACAATTCCCCCGGCTTGCGGGTTGATTAATGTCTGACACAAGATTTCGCTTGGTTGCTGGTTGCCCCGACAGTATCATCCGCCCAGCGTCAACTCAAGCCGAAAAGGGGCTTTCCGGGCTCGGCTCCGGGGCAGAGACCGAAAACTGCGGGGAGAGGCACCAGGCTTGCCTGAAGAGCAGGCACTTGAATTCCTAGTCCAGCTTTGCCGCCAGCAGACCGCCAAGCCGGCCTGGACATTCTTCGTGCAGCGCTTCTCCGGCCTCATCCTGCAAACCATCCATGAACAGGAGTCCGATTACGACCAGGCCCTGGACCGCTATCTTTATGTCTGCCAGAAGCTGGCGGACCGGGGGTTCAAGCGGCTGCTCACCTTCAAGCGCGGCGGTGAGCGAGAGTTTGCCGCCTGGCTGCGGGCTGTGACCCGCAACCTTTGCATCGATTACCTGCGCGAGCAGCAAGGCCGCCGCCGCCTCCCCCGCGCCATTGCCCGCCTGCCGGCGCTTGACCAGGAGGTTTTCGAAACCGCTTTCTGGCAAGGCCACAGCGCTACCGAGACCTATGAGAAGCTGCGCGCTAACCACCCCGAGCTCCGGTTTTCCCAAGTCCTGGAAAGCCTGGAGCGGATCCAGACCGTGTTGCGCCCCTGGCAACTCCAGAAGGTGCTGAACCCGAAATCGACTTCCAACACTGTGAGTCCAGTAAATCGCAGCGGCGAAGACTGGCTCGAGCAGGTGGCCGACGAGCGCGCCAGCCCGGAAGAGGACGTCCTACTTCTGGAGAGGTCAAGACTCCTGCAACAGGCACTGGCGGAGCTGCCGGAAGCAGACCGCTTGCTTCTGCGCTTGCGATTTGAGGGAGGGCTGACATTGCAGGAGATTGCCCGGCTCTCGGGGCTTTCTGACCACCGAAAAGCGCACGAGAAGTTGGCGCGCATCCTCCAACAGTTGCACGACAGATTGAAAGCACAGGGACGGGGCTAGTCGCCCCGGAAAAAACAGCGATTTGTCCGTTTCTAGAAAGGTGAGGACAGAGTAGGCCGCAGACTATGGATTGCCTGAGCCCCAAAGACCTCCTGGCAGCGTGGGATGGACTCCTGAGCGAGGCAGAGCTGGGGGAACAGGCCTCGCACCTCCGCCAATGCCCCCGGTGCAGGGAGCTGGAAAAAACCATTCGGGAGCTCGTCCGGCTGACAACCCTCTCCTCGCCCACTTCCCCACTGGCCGAGCCGGGCTCTTGCCCCACAGAGACAGAACTCTTGGACTACGTGGCTCAGCGGGTAACGGGAGCCGGGAGAAGTCGATTGGAAGCACACCTGGCCGCCTGCCACCAGTGCCTCTGGCAAGTGGCTGCCATGGCCCGGGCTGAGCTCGAAGTGCTGCCGCCGGTTTCGCAGGAGTGGCGCGAGGCCGTGCGGAAGGCCGAGTTGCTGGTTGACGAACCCCCGCAACCGCGGATTATGGGCTGGCGGCTTGATCCAGCCTGGCGATTTGCACTGGCATCGGCTGCAGCAGTTGCGCTGCTGGCGGCGGGTTTGCTCTGGAACGCGGGGGAAAACGGATCACCTACGATACCCAGCCAGGCCGAGGGCCCAGAGGCTCAACCAGCGCCGGCTTCCCCGGGCGCACCCCGCCGGGCGGACGAGCCGATTCAACTGGCTCAACAGGAGCAGCCCGCCCCACCCGGACGGCCACAGGAGCCGAAACCGCAGGTACGCCAAGCCCCCGGCGCGACCCAGTCTTCGCCCCAAGTGCTTTGGCCCCGGGAAGGCCAGCAAGTGGAGCGGGAAGAGCTGGAGATTCGTTGGCAGACCGTGCCCGGAGCCAACCTCTATGAAGTAACCATCCTCAACCGCAGCGGCGATGTGGTGTGGGAGGGGCAGGCTCAAAGCACCCGCGTGGGCATCCCCGACGAGGTGAAGTTGCAGGCTGGGGAGCGGTATTTCGTTTGGGTGCTGGCGCACGTCCCAAGCCAGGTGACGGTGCGCTCGCCGTCGGTGGCTTTTGAAATCAGAACCTCAGCCACGCGGTAGCGCGCGGATTCTCAAGCTCAAGGCAGGCCCATGCGCGGCAAGCACGCTGCAATCTTCCTGACTCTCCTGCTGCTCTGTCTTGACCCGGGTGTCCTGTCGGCAGAGCAGGCAGGGGCCCATTCGGACGAAAAGTCAGCCGTAGATGCATTGCTGGAACGAGCCCGCCTGATCTACTCCCAAGAAGGTCCTCGGGCCGCCGTACCGCTCTACGAAGAGGCGCTTGGACACTACCGCGAGCTGGGGGATCGCCTGGGAGAGGCCGTCGTGCTGGGCTATCTCGGCAACTGCTACAAGCACTTTGGGGAGTATGAGAAGGCGCTCGAGCTACTCCAGCAGGCCCTGACGATCAAGGAAAGCCTGAACGCCACGCTCGAAGTGGGCAAGACACTCAACCACCTGGGGCTGGTCTATTGGGAAATGGGAGAGTATGAGCAAGCTGTGCAGCAGTTTTCCCGGGCCCTGGCAAAGGCCGAAGCGGCAAACGACAACAAGCTGCGCGCCGCGCTGCTCAACAACCTCAGCCTGGTCTACGACGAACAGGGTGCCTACCGGAAGTCTCTGGGGCAGTACGAACAGGCACTCGCCCTGCATCGGGAACTGGGCGACTCGGAAAGTGAAGCCTATACACTGGGGAACCTCGGCGGCGTGTACTACACACTGGGAGAATTTCGCCGGGCGATCAGTTACTACGCACAAGCCTATGCTCTGAGTCGGAAACTCGACCTGAAACCCTCCCAAAGCCAGGACTTGGGCAACCTGGCGCTGTGTCACCTTGGGCTCGATGAGATCCCTGAGGCCGAGCGGCTCTTCCGCGAAGCCCTCGCGCTGGCCCGCCAGGCGGGCTTGAAGAAGGACGAGGCGGACTGGTCGAAGGGGCTGGGTGGGGCGCAACTCCGGCGAGGTGAATATTCCGACGCGCTGGCCAGTTACCGCGCGGCGGCAACCATCTACCAGAAGTCGGAAATGAAGCGGGAGCTGGTGGAGGCTCATTCCTATCTGGCTGACCTCCATCTGCGCGTGGGTGATCTGCGCTCCAGCCGTCTGGAACTGGAGCAGGGGCTGGCGCTGGCAAACTCAATCGGCTACCGGCGCGGGGCACTGGCTAACCTGAGCTTGCTCGGCGAGCTGGCGCGGCGCACCGGGCAATCCGAGGAAGCCTTGAGCCACTACCACCGCGCCTACGAGGAAGCGCGCGAGTTGGACGACAAAGCCCAGCAGGCTCTGTTGCTCACGCGGCTGGGACAGGCAGAAACGGAGCGGGAACGCTATGCCAGTGCGGAGGAACACTTGGCGGCAGCGTTGGAGATCGCCCGCCAAGGGGAGATGAAAAGCCAGACAGCGCTGGCTCTGCTCTGGCAGGCGGAGTTGAATCGTCGTCGCGAGCAGCCCGGGCAGGCGGTGGGTCTCTACCAGGAAGGCCTTGGACTGGCAACCAGCGTATCGAACCCGGAACTCATCTGGCGGCTCCATCATGGCCACGGACGAGCACTCGAAGCCCTGGACCGAGCCGAAGAAGCCCTAGCCGCCTACCGCGCAGCGATTGAGGTAATCGAGACCCTGCGTGGCCAGATCCGTGAGGAACCCTTCCGCGCCGGTTTCATGGAGGACAAGCACGAAGTCTACGCCGACTTGATTCGGCTGCTGCTCCGCCTGGGCCGGACGGACGAAGCGTTTCTCTACGTAGAGAGGTCGAGGGCGCGCGCTTACCTGGACCTCCTCGGCAATGGGGGCATCCGCTTCCGCTCCAACGGACATGGGCTGGGGGATGAGGAACGCGTTCTGCGCAAGAAAATCGAACAACTTCAGAAACTACTCCAGCAGGAGCAGGATCGTCCTCCACCGGAGCATCGGACAAGTGCTGCGGAGACGTTTCAGCGGGAGCTGGCCGAAGCCCAGCGGCAATACTCTCATGTTCTGGCCCAGCTTCATGTGGCCGATCCGGAACTGGAGTCCTTCGTGGTCGTCAGCCCTCTGGGCGTCCGGGAAGTTCAGGGGCTGCTGCGCGAGGGGGAAGTGTTGCTGGAATACTTCCTCGCCAAGGACCGGCTGGCTATCTTTCTGTTAACCCGGGATCAAGTCCGCCACTTTGATCAGCCGGTCGGTGAAAGGGATATTCGAGCGAAGGTAGAACTCTTTCGCGACCGCTTGCGCCCCGGCCTGGAAAGCGATGATTGGCGCGGGCCTGCCGAGAGCCTCTGGGAATTGCTCATTGGCCCGGTCGAGAAGAGTGGCCTCTTGCAGGACTCAAGCCTCCTCTACGTGGTCCCGCAAGGCGTCCTACATTACCTCCCGTTCGCAGCGCTCCGGAACCCAACCGATCCTTTGGGAAAATTCCTCATTGAAGACCACCTGATCGCTTACCTCCCCTCTGCCAGTACCTTGAGGTTTTCTCGACAGAAGACAAACGGAAATCGAAATTCCCTCTTGGCCATGGCACCTGCCAGTACCGGACTGCGCTTTGCCAAAGAGGAGGTGCGAGCCATCCGCGAACATTTTTCTGGCGAAGAGCGCCTGGTGATTGGGCCGGAGGCTACCGAGGAGCTCTGTAAGAGGCACTGCGCAGATTACGACGTGCTCCACTTCGCTACGCACGGCCATCTCAACAAGCTGAACCCTCTCTTTTCCCGGATTGATTTGGAACCCAGCCCGGAAGCCGATGGCCGCCTGGAGGTCTTCGAGATCATGGGGTTGCAACTCCACGCCGACCTGGCGATCTTGAGCGCCTGTAACACCGCCATCGGTTCTGGACATTTCAATGAGCTGCCCGCCGGGGATGACTGGGTCAGCCTCACCCGCGCCTTCATCTACGCAGGTGCGCCGACAGTCATTGCCACCTTGTGGGAGGTGGATGACCGCTCGACAACAGAATTGATGAGCGAATTCTACCGGAACCTTCCCAAGATGAGCAAAGCCCACGCTCTGGCACAGGCACAACGCGGCTTCCTATCAATGCCGCTTATGCCTGACCCGCAGAGAACTGCCGCATCGCTCCGGAATCCTTATTATTGGGCTGCCTTTGTCTTGGTGGGTGAACCTCAGTAGTTCAGGCGAGGGAGGTCATGACAGGGATCGCGGCGCGTGAACAGGAGCTCCGGGCGATTACCGACAAGCTCCTAGAGCCACGGTCCGGCTCCGTGCGCGCCCAGTTGGATGAATTGCCGACCTTCGCCGTCTCGCGCCTGACGGAGTTGCGGAAACTGCCTGCTCACCCCGAGAGTGTGAACGAGGCGCGCTCCTTGCTGACGGCGCAGGTGGGAAGAATCACGCTCTGGCCGGTGGCCGAAGGAGTAGACTTCGGAACAGTTTCGGAACAACAAGGCCCGAACAGGGACTAAAATGGGCCGCCAACCCGAGCAGCAGACAAAGCGGACCAACAAGATAGCAAGTTACTCCCTTACTCCGGAACCAGAGGCCGGGAGTTCGAATCTCCCCAGGCGCGCCATTTGCGCTCCGGATGAATGTGCGGAGCGCACCATTATCCATATCGGAGGTAGGGGGTTCTGCGCCCGAGGCGCACCCGCCTAGGGCGGGGAATCTCCCCCCTTCGGGCTGCGCCCTCCCTTCGGCTCGCCTGCCTTCGGCGGGCAAACTCAGGGCGAGCAGGATAAGCAGGCGCGCCACTCTGGTATGCTAGCCTGGATGAATGAAGGTGGTTCATGAGCGCGATTCGTTCGCACTCCCTTGCCGCCGTTCTCCTCGCGTTGCTTCTGGTTGCGTGTTCCGGCCAGGAGCCGGCGCCGCCACCCGCCAGACAGACCGCAAGCAAGAAACCCTCCCAGCCCCCCGCGACGGAGCCCGCCGCAACCGAAAAGCCGGAGGCAGATTCCAAGACTCCTCCGCCATCAGGCGCGCGAACCCCTGAAGCATCCGGGGCCACTGCGAGCAAGGCGACGCCCGACACGGCCGAAAAATCACCGCCCGCCGCCCCTCCCATTTCCCAGCCCTCGCAGGAGAAACAACCTCCCACTGCCCCGGAGGTTCAACCGGCGGCTCCGCAAAAGCCGGTTATGGAAACGTCCCAGCCCGAGACCAAGCCGGCCTCCTCCAGCCCGCCTGCGAAGGCGGCTCCGATGGACGTCATCATCTTCAAGTCGGTGCTCGGCGGGGTGCGCTTCGAGCACAAGCTGCACAGCGAGACGCGCAAGATCGCCTGCGAAACGTGTCACCATGCAAGTCGCCCGCAAAAGCCTGCCACCGCGGAGCAGCAGGCGTGCCGGCAATGCCACACCACCGTTGCCGCAGCGCCGATGAAAACCAAGCTGCAAGCCGCCTTCCACAACCCAACAGCCACGGCAGGCACCTGCATCGATTGTCACAAGGCAGGGAACACCAAGGGAGAGGCAGCACCGGTGAAATGCTTGGACTGTCATAAGAAAGAGAACAAATAAGCACGGCGACCGAGCCAGTCTTTCGAGCAACCCGCGATCTAGCCGGCCGCAAGAGTTCTAGAATCGTCCCCGGTGGCGCGCCACTCCTCTCCGTTGACTTGTCCGCACCCGCCACCTAAGATGGCCCGGACGAAGCTTGAGAACGACCGGCAAGCTTTACAGTTTTTGGACGGGGAGCCAGATGATCCTCACCATCGAAGACAAGCGCATCGAGCCCGACGTGGCGGTGCTGGTGCTCTCGGGCAAGCTGCTGATGGGCAACGACAGCAAGCGCCTGGAGTGGCGCATCGAAGAGCTGCTCAAGAACAACGAGAAGAAACTCGTGCTCGACCTCGCCGGCCTCGTGCAGATTGACAGCACCGGCATCGGCATCATCCTGCATTGCTTCGGGAAGCTGAACGAAGCCCAGGCGCAGCTGCGCGTCGCCGGCGCCAACGGCCTGGTGGACAAAACGCTGCGTCTTAGCCGCGTGGACACCGTCGTGGGATTCTTCCCCACCGCCGAAGCCGCGGCGCGGAGTTTCGACGCCGCCTGAAACGCCCCCAAAATTCCCCACAGCCGCGCCATTCCCCGCAGGCCCGCGGCCGCCGACCGGCGGTTTACTTTGCTTAACCTGCACACTGCCGACTAGTTAGGCAGCGCGGGCCTGGCCAGGGCCACTTGGCAGTCAATTTGCTTATCCGCTTATGCGGATGAACTGACAATGGCTGCCCCACTCCACGAACTGCTTCGCGCCGCCGGCGAGCCGACGCGGCTGCGCATCCTGAATCTCCTCCGCCGGCGCAGCCTCTGCGTCTGCGACCTGCAAGTGGTCCTGTGCATCCCGCAGTCCACCGTCTCGCGCCACCTGGCCGCGCTGCGCCACGCGAGCTTGGTGACCGACGAGCGCAGCGGCCAACGGGTGGTCTACTCGCTGGCGTCGCCCAAGGTACTGCCGATTCAGGCCCTGCGGCGACTACTGGCGGAGTGTTGTCCAACAGACGAAACCCTTCGCGCTGACGAGGTTCGCTTTCGCCGCGTGTTCGCCCAGAGTAAATGCTGCCCGCCCAGTGAGGCGCAATGAGAAAGGTCATGAAAATCAAGCTTCTGCTCTGCAACTGCAAGGGGCTCTGCCCCTCTTTCCAGAATACCGACATGAATACACTGCCTTTTGAGGTCGAGTCGGAGCTGGATATTCAGTACGCGGTGCTCCACCCGCAGCTCTGCGGGTAGAGAGGCATGGGTGAAACAGCGAAGCTGAGAGAAAGTGCCTTGGCTGAGCAAACCCTCAGGAGAAAACAAGACTAATGAAACCGCTCAAGATTGTGGAGAAGCTGCAAGACTTTCGCCTCTTGCCCGTCTTCGTGCTGGCCAGCATGGCGATTGGCGTGGGCATCGGTAGGCTGTACGGCATATCCAACTTCGAGCTCACGCCGCCCATTGACGCTCTCAAAGCCATCTTCCGCGGCGACTACACCTTTACTCTGCCGAACACGCTCGCGCTGGGTGTGGTCCTCGGCCTGTTCCTGATGATGTATCCCGCCATGACCAATATCCGTTTCGAGGACTTGGGCAAGGCGGTGCGCAGCAAACAGCACCTGTTCACGGTGCTCTTTTTCAATTTTGCGGTGGCGCCCTTCCTGATGTTCGCCCTGGCAAGTCTGTTCTTTCGTCCCGGCGCGGACTTTCACACGGCGCTGGTCCTCTACGGCCTGGCCCCCTGCATTGCCATGGTGATCGTCTTCACTTTTCTTGCGCTTGGCAATAGCGCCCTGGCCATCGTGCTGGTGGCGATGAATTCGATCCTGCAAATGGCGCTGATCCCTGTCTACGCGCACTGGCTGCTTGGGGACGTGCAATTCGATGTGTGGGTGGTGGCGGAAAGCGTAGTGCTGTACCTGGGCTTTCCACTAGTGGCGGGGATTTCCACGCGCCGCTGGGGCGTGCGCAAATACGGAGAGACTGGCTTCCGCAAGGTGAAAAGCCTGCTGGACACGCTGTCGATCGTCGGGCTGTTGTTTACGCTCGTGGTCATGTTCTCGCTGAAGGGCGACCTGATCGTCGAGCGACCGGGCATCATTCTGCAGTTGGCCGTGCCGATGACGCTTTTCTTTTGGGGCATGTTCGTCATGGTGTATTTGGTCGGCTGGAAGCTGGGGTTCAGCTACGAAGACGCGGTCGCCGTGGCGTTCAACTCGACAGGTCGCGATTTTGAAATTGCGATTGCCATCGCCATTACGGCCTTCAACTCCACGGTTGCGCTGGCCACCGTCGTGGGGCCGCTAATCGAAGTGCCGGTCATGCTGGTCTTGGTCTGGATGGCCCGCCAGACGCGGGAGCGCCTGTTTGCGCCGGTAGCGGTTCCGGCCGTGGCAGTGGAAGGCAACTGACATGTTCGAACGTGTGCTGTTCTGGGCGGGGGTAGCGGCGCTCGAAAACTATGTCGCCCTGCACGTGTTGACCTGCCTGGTGCCGGCTTTCCTGTTGGCGGGGGCGATGGTAACTTTCATCTCACGGGAGACCATCCTGCGCTACCTGGGGACGCAGGCGCGCAAGGCCACTGCCTTCCCGCTGGCGGCCGGCGCCAGCTTTTTCGTCGCCGCCTGCTCCTGCACCGTGATTCCCGTCTCGAGCGGGCTCTACTACGGCGGCGCCGGCATTGGCCCGGCCTTCATCCTTCTCTGGGTGGCGCCGGCGGCAAACCTGCTGGCGCTCATTTACACCGGTGCCATTCTGGGGGCGGAGATGGTGACCATGCGCGTGGTGAGCGCACTCGCGATGGCCTTCGTGGTGGGCGCGGTGATGACTGGCGTGTTTCGCCGCGAGGAAGAAGCGCGCGGGCAGGCCTTCGCGGCCGCGGCAGCCGAAACGGCTCAACCTGTCGCCACGCGCGGCAGTGTGGGCCTGCTAGTCCTGCTGGTGGCGACGCTGCTGGCGCCGAATTATCTGGTGCAGAGCGGACCTTACCTGCAGAAAGTCTACGTCTGGGCGGCGTTCACGCTGCTGGTAGGGCTCTACGCCTGGCGGGTGAAGACGCGTGCAGAGATTATCGCCTGGCTGAAAGAGACCTGGTGGTTCGTGCGGCTGATTTTTCCTTTGCTGCTGGGCGGCGTTTTTCTTGTCGGCGTGCTCGGCGCGCTGCTGCCGCAGGCGTGGATACAAAACTGGCTGGGCGGCAACAGCTTGCTTGCGGCGTTTCTGGCAACGCTGATCGGCTCGGTGAGTTACTTCGCCACCATGACCGAAGCGCCTTTCGTGGACACGCTGATGAAGATGGGGATGGGAAAAGGGCCGGCGCTGGCGCTGCTGTTGACCGGGCCGGGATTGAGTCTCCCCAACTGGCTGGCCATCGGGCGGGTTTTCGGCGCGCGCAAGGCGATTGTCTATGTGGTTACGCTGATCGCGCTGGGGACGCTGGTGGGCTGGGCGGCGGGACAGTTTTATTTCACGAGCTAGGAGGCAACGACGATGAAGATTGAAATTCTCGGGCCCGGCTGTTCGCGCTGCCGCGCCACGGAGGACATGGTTCGCAGGGCGCTGGCTGAGCTGAATCTCACGGCCGAGGTCGAACACATCACCGATCCGGTTGAGTTCGCGCGGCGGCAGGTGCTGCTGACGCCGGGGTTGGTGGTGGACGCGAAGGTGAAGTCCTCGGGGCGCGTGCCCAACCTGGACGAGGTCAAGCAGTGGCTGCGGGAAGC
>Ga0326597_10010488_pt1 | contig 12340 bp, 8 predicted proteins | sample RVTome_12_FD_203789 | JGI IMG/M metagenome (GOLD analysis project Ga0326597, IMG submission 203789) | Soil microbial communities from uranium-contaminated site in the Upper Colorado River Basin, Wyoming, United States - RVT100D185 | ecosystem: Environmental > Terrestrial > Soil > Contaminated >... | reverse complement strand
ACGACGATCTCGGGCCCTCCGCGCCGCCGCGCCAGGTCGCGCACGACCAGGCACTGCTGGAAGTCCTTGCGCCCGAAGTAGGCCCGGTCCGGCAGGACGACGTCGAACAGGCGATCGACGATGGTGGCCACGCCCTCGAAGTGGCCCGGACGGAAGTCGCCCTCGAGCCCGACCGCGGCCGGCCCCGGGTCGACCCGCTCGCCGGGCGGCAGGGTCCCGGCGGCGTCGAGGCGCCCGGGGAAGAACTGCTCCAGCGTGCCGCTGAACACCATGTGGGCGCCCAGCTCGTCGAGGGCGCGGGTGTCGGCCTCGAGCTCGCGCGGGTAGCGGCGCAGGTCCTCGGGGTCGTCGAACTGCAGCGGGTTCACGAACACGCTCGCGCAGGCGCGCTCGTTCGCGGCGATGGCGCTCCTGACGAGCGCGAGGTGGCCGGGGTGCAGCGCGCCCATGGTCGGCACGAACCCCAGGCTGCGACCCGCGGCGCGCTCGCGCGCGCACCATTCGCCCGCCGCGGCCGGGTCGTCGAGGCGCTCGATCACGAGCACACGCGCTGCCCGCGTTCGGCGAGCAGCTCCGCGACGCGCTCGCTCACCGTGCGGCCCGAGCGCGCGAGCACCAGGTCGGGCGCGATCTCGGCCAGCGGCTCGAGCACGAACAGGCGCTCCTCCATGCGCGGGTGCGGCAGCACGAGCCCGGGCGTCGCGATCCGCAGATCTCCCAGGCAGAGCAGGTCGAGGTCGAGCGCGCGCGGCCCGCCGGGGACCTCGCGCCGGCGGTCGCGGCCGAAGTCGCGCTCGATGCGGAGCAGCAGCCGCAGCAGCGCGAGCGGCTCGAGGCGTGCGCTCAAGCGCGCGACGCCGTTGAGGTAGCGCGGCTGGCCGGGAGGGCCCCCGACCGGGTCGGTCTCCCTCAGTCGCGAGACGCGCTCGAGCTCGACGCCGCGGGCGCGGGAGAGCGCGCGCAGCGCGCCCTCGATGCTGGCGCGCCGGTCGCCCAGGTTCGCGCCCGCGGCGACGAAGGCGGTCGCGGCGCTGCGCTCGTCCCTCATGGCCGCGCGCTCTCCCGGGCCGGGTCCGAGCGGCGCGCCCGGACGGCGGCGATCAGCCACTGCACGAGGCCGTACAGCACGTAGGTGTTGAAGCCCAGGAACAGGAACGGCACCGGCGCCAGGTACAACGCCAGCGCGGCGAAGACGAACGTGACCAGGGTGAAGAGCGGGCTGCGGTCGTCCTGCAGCCACGAGGCGAGGTGCACGTAGCGCACCCGGCTGACCATCAGCAGGCCGAGCAGCGGCAGGGCCACGGTCAGGGTGGCCGGCACCCAGGAGAGCAGCGGCCCCCAGTCGACGCCCCGCGCCCAGCCCATGACGTGCCCGAGGGGCGTCGGCGTGCCCTCGACCACCTCGAGCTCGGGGCGCGAGAGGACCAGGTAGAACCACAGCCAGGACGCGACCGCGCCGGCCGCGGCCGGTGACGGCAGCCCGCGGAAGTCGGAGTGGCCGTCGCGCGGGTCTGGTCCGCCGGGTTCCCGCGCGGGGTCGCGCTCGCCCTCGAGGTTGAAGCGCGCCAGGCGCAGGATGGCCATGAGCGAGAAGAAGGCGGCGGCGGCGAAGTGCAGCCGCGGCGAGGCGAGCGCGCCGACCGACGTCCCCTCGTGCTCGATCAGGACCTTGGCCAGGAGCGCCGGCGCGACGCCGAAGGTCAGGCAGTCCGCCAGCGAGTCGAGCTGGGCGCCGAAGGGGCTGAAAGAGCTCGTCAGCCGCGCCACCCAGCCGTCGAGCGCGTCGAACAACATGCCCAGGAAGATCAGGAAGCAGGCGGCCTCCATCTTGGCGTAGAAGATGGCCGGATCGGCGTCGTGCCACGCCAGGGCGTCGATCCCCTTGGACACCGCGAGCAGGCCGCAGGCCGCGTTGGCGAGGGTCAGGAGGTTGGGGAGCATCGCGCGCGGCTTCATGCCGCGGGTCGTTGTAGCCGCCGGGGCGGGCGGCGGGCAAGCGCTCGGGGCGCGCGGGGCGCGCGCGGGGCCAGGAGAGGATTCCGCCGGGCGCGGGCGCAACCGCCGCGGCCTCCGTCCGGTCCGGCCCCCCGGGGTGCCCGGGGTGCCCGGGGTGGGGGAGCGCGCCCCGGCCGAGAGACGGCGGGTTCGCAGGCAGGACCTGCGCGGCGCTCCGGATCCCCGGCGGGTGCCCCGCTACCGGTCCCGCGCCCACAGCACCTCGCGCGCGAAGCGCCCCGTGCGCGTCTTCCCGTGGCGGTCGAGGAAGGCCTCGCGCGCGCGCTCGCCGGGAGCGAAGTCGGCCCCCAGGGTCTCGAGCAGCGCGCCCTGGGCGGAGCGCTCGGCGCGCAGCGCGCGCACCTCGCTCTCGAGCTTCTTGAGCGGCCCCTTCAGGCCGGCTGCGCGCGCGCGCGCGGCGAGCGTCTCGAGCCGCCGCGCGGCGCCCTCGACGTCCGGCGCCGGGACGTCGTCGCTCCGCAGCAGCTCGAGCTCGAGCTCGAGCTCGGCCTCGAGGTCGTCCAGGACGCGCCGGGCCAGGGGCTCGGGACTCCAGCCCGCGGCCTTCCTCGCCAGCCTGGCGGCCTGCTTGCGGAAGCCCTCCACCTCGCCCGCGAACAGCCCCGCGAAGGCCGCGCGCACCTGGTCGAGCGGATTGTCGCCGTGGAGCGCGCGCAGGACCTCGAGACCGACCTCGCGCACCGGGTCGGGGCGCGCGCACAAGACCGGCCCGTAGGGCACGCGCACGTCGGCCGGCCAGCCGACGCCCTCGGTCCGCAGGCCGCGGATCGGCGTCGGCCGGTCGTTGACGCCCAGGCGGAAGTCGACCAGGCCCGAGGGGCACTGAAAGCCGGCCGGGATGATGCCCCACCCGCCGGTGGGACGGCCGACCGAGACGCAGCGCTCCGTCTCGCTCATGGCCCAGGTGAACGTCTCGGCCGAGGACACCTCGCTCTCGTCCTGGAGCATCACGAGCGGTCCGTCGTACTGCCACCCGCCCGAGGCCTCGATGCGGCCGTGGATGCCGTTGTCGGCGCCGGCGGGGAAGAAGCGCCCGGCCATCTCCCAGGCCGCGCCGTCGCCCCCGCCGCCCATCCCGCGGCAGTCGAGCAGGATCGCCTCGGCGCCCGCGAGCGCGTCGAGGGCGGCATGGAAGGCGCGCGCGGTCTCGGCGTTCATGCCGCCGGTGATGCGCAGGTACCCGAGCCGCGGGCACCAGTCCACCACCAGGAAGCCGGCGCACGCGCCTTCCTGCCAGGGCACCTGCGGCGGCAGCGTGGCGCTGGAGGGGGTGAAGGCCCCGCCGCCCGGACCCCAGCGCGCGACGGTCAGCTTGCGCACGCCGCGCCGCTCGGGATCCATGAACTCGGCCTCGATCTCGCGCTTCTGGCCGAAGGGCAGGAAGCGATTGCCCATGGACGAGAACAGGGAGTGGTCCGAGGACGACCCGCTCCAGGTCGTGATGCGCCGCTTCTCGCGCTCCAGCACCAGCCAGGCCGGCAGGCCCTCGACGGCGACCAGGGCCGAGCCCGGCGCCAGGGCGCCCGCCAGCGCGTGCCCCTCCATCGACCCGCGCAGCATGACCCGCCCCTCTTCCCATGCGAACCACAGGCCTGCGCCGTACAGGCCGTCCCACTTGCTCGGCAGCGCCTCCCAGCCGGCCGGGCCGCGCGTCACGCCGGTGTGGCTGTCGCGCAGCACGGCCAAGAGGCGCATCACGTTCCCGGCGTGCTCGACGTCGTCCGCGCAGGCCTCGAAGGCGGGCCGCGCGCGCTTCACCTCCTCCTTCCAGTCGATGTCCTTGCTGCGCAGGGCCGCGTAGCGCTGCGCCACCGTGCGCGCGATGAACTCGAGGTCCTCGACGTACCTGGAGTCTTTGCCCGCGGCCGGCGCCGCGAGGAGCGGAGCGAGGAGCGCGCAGGCGAGCGCGGCGGCGCGGGACGGTGCCGGGATCATCGGGCTGCGGGGGGAAGGTGGGTCCTGGGCGCCTCTACTGTACGCGGGCGCGCCGCGCGCGTGCCCGCGGGAGTCTTGCGGAGACCGGGCTCGGGCCGGGGCTCGGGCACCCGCGAGCTCGCCGGCGGGGATTCCCCCACGGGCTGCTTGCTCTACAAGCGGCCCCCCGGCCCGGGTAGGATCGCCTTCGATGAGCGCCATCGTCGGCCTGCACGCGCGCGAGATCCTCGACTCGCGCGGAAACCCGACCGTCGAGGTCGAGGTGCGCCTGGAGAGCGGGGCGGCCGGCCGCGCGGCGGTGCCGTCGGGCGTGAGCACGGGGGCGCACGAGGCCTGCGAGCTGCGCGACGGCGGCCAGCGCTACGGCGGGAAGGGCACGCTGCAGGCTGTCGCCAACGTCAACGGCGAGATCGCGAGCGCCCTGATCGACGCTGAGGCGCTCGACCAGGCGGCGATCGACCGGGCCCTGGTCGAGCTCGACGGCACGCCCGACAAGCACCGCCTGGGCGCGAATGGCATCCTCGGCGTCTCCCTGGCGACCGCGAAGGCGGCGGCCGAGGAGAGCGGCCTGCCTCTCTACCGCTACATCGGCGGCGCGGCGGCGCGGGTGCTGCCGGTCCCGATGCTGAACATCATCAACGGCGGCCGGCACGCCGACAACAACGTCGACCTGCAGGAGTTCATGATCATGCCCATCGGCGCGACCTCCTTCGCCGAGGGCCTGCGCATGGGCGCCGAGGTCTTCCACGCGCTGCGCGCACTCTGCCGCGAGCGGGGCCTGAGCACGGCCGTCGGCGACGAGGGCGGCTTCGCACCCGAGCTGGCCTCGAGCGACGCGGCGGTCGCGCTGATCCTGGCGGCGGTCGAGCGCAGCGGCCTGCGTCCGGAGAGCGACGTGTGCCTGGCGATCGACGCCGCCGCCTCCGAGCTCCACGCGGGCGGGCGCTACGCGCTCGAGGGGCGGGACCTCGACGCCGCGGGCATGATCGCCTTCTACGCCGCCCTGGTGGACCGCTACCCGATCTTCAGCCTCGAGGACGGGCTGGACGAGGACGACTGGAGCGGCTGGCGGGCGCTGAACGAGGCGCTGGGCGAACGCGCGCAGATCGTGGGCGACGACCTGCTCGTCACGAACAGCGCGCGCCTGGCGCGCGGCATCGACGAGGGCGCCTGCAACGCGATCCTGATCAAGGCCAACCAGATCGGCACCCTGAGCGAGACGCTCGCGACGATCGACATGGCGCAGCGCGCCGGCCTGCGCTGCGTGATCAGCCACCGCTCGGGCGAGACCGAGGACACCACCATCGCCGATCTGGCGGTGGCGACCAACGCGGGACAGATAAAGGCCGGCGCGCCGTGTCGCGGCGAGCGCGTGGCGAAGTACAACCAGCTCCTGCGGATCGAGGAGGAGCTCGGAGCGGCCGCCACCTACGGCGTCCCCTTCCCGATCGGCCGAGGCTCCCGGACCGCGTGATGGTTCCTGACTGGATGTCACTGGATGTGGTCGAAACCCCGCCCGCGCAGGACTGCGACCGAACGGACGAGGACGACCCAGAGACGGTGATGGACGCGCCGAGAGGACCGAGACCATGAGCGCAGGACGACCCACGGGCGCCGGGAAGGCGCGTCGAGGGCCCTCCCTGCCGCGCCGGCTCGCGCGGCCGCTGGGACTCGTCGCGCACTGGATGCCGGTCTGGGTGCCGCTCGTGCTCCTGTGCCAGATCGGCCTGCTCGGGCTGCGGCCGGCCCTGTCGGAGAACCTGCGCCTGGCGGAGCGCGAGCGGGTGCTCGGCGAGCGCTACGAGCGCCACCTGGCGCGCCGCACCGAGCTCGACCTCTTGCTGCGCGCCCTGGACGACCCGGTCTACCAGGAACGCCTGCGCCGGATCGAGCAGGAGGGCGGAGGCGCGCGCGCCGGCAAGTAGCGCCCGGCGCCGGCGCGCCACGCCGCCGGGCGGCCCGTGCTCCCCGCGCGGCGCGGGGCGCGCAGCCGGACTCGTCGCGCTCGCGGCGCTCTCGGGCGCCCCGGCCGCGGTCGCGGCCCAGGAGGGGCCGAACGCCGGGAGCGAAGGCCCGCTCCAGAACGACGCCTGGGTCCCGACCTCGAGCGCCGCGGCGCGCCGGCTGGCAGCGGGCGACGGCGAGCTGGCGCGCGCCCTGGCCGACGCCGGCGGCCCCGGCTGGCCGGCTTTCGCGCGCCGCTTCGCCTCGGTCGCCGACGCGTGGCGCGCGGCACTGCTGGAGAGCGAGCCGGGCGAGGCGGTGCCGCTCGATCTGTCCGCGCTGGCGGCGGGCGCGGCGCCCGGGCAAGGCGACGACGAGGGCACCTTCGCGCGGCGCACCGAGGCGGTCGAGCTGGCGCTCCTGCGGCGCCTGTCGCTCCTGGACGAGGTCGCGCGCGAGCTGTGGAGCGCCCGCTTCGGCCCCGTGGCCGAGCTGCGGCTCTCCGAGGCCGGGCGCGACCGCGGGCGGCTGGCGCGCGTCGAGCGCGACCACCCCGCCACCGCCGGCGCGGCCGCGGCGGCCGTGCGGCTGTTCGAGCAGAGTCTCGAGGAAGGCCGGCCGCTCGTCGCGCGGAGCTGGCTCGAGCGCGCCGCGACCCACGCCGCCCTGGCGCGCGCGGCGCCCTGGGCCGCCGCGGTGGCGCTGCGCAGCGAAGCCCTGGCGGCGCTCGCGCCCGCCCCCGGGCCGGACGAGGACCCGGGCCGCGAGCCCTCGGGCTGGCGCTCGGCCGCGGCGCTCGAGCTGGTCGGCGTCACGCCGCTCTCGGCCGGTCCGGGTACGAGCCCGCCCGCGGCGGGCGCCCCGGGGCTCGCCTTCCTCGACGACGGGCGGGTGCTGGTGCAGGCCGCGCGCTTCACCTGGGTCGTGCGCCCGGGCGTCGGGGCGCGCGGCTTCGAGCCCTGGAAGCTGGCGGCCCAGGCCGGCCTGCGGCCGACCGCGCCGGTCTCCGAGCCAGGCGAGGTGTGGCGCTTCGCGCCGGCCAGCGACGGGCGCGACGTCTGGCTGGTCGAGGGCCGCGCCGGCGCCGATCCGCTCGAGCTCGGGGAGCCCGCGGACGACCTCGCCGGCGCGCTCGGTCTCGAGCGCGAGCTGCGCTCGAACGCGCTCCTGTGCCTGCGCCCGCCCGACGACGTCGGCCTGGCGGAGCTGCGCTGGGGCATCGGCGACGGCGGCTGGATCGGACCCGGCGGCGAGCGCGCCAGCCTGGAGCAGGCGCTCGGGCCCGGGCTGTGGGAGTTCCAGCCCGGGGTTGCGCTGTCCGGAAGCCTGCTCGTGGTGCAGGCGCGCCAGTGGCCGCGCGAGGAGCGCGAGGGCCGGCTCGTCGTCGTCGCCCCGGGCGAGGCGAAGAGCTTTGCGCTGGCGCTCGACCGGCGCGACGGACGGCGGGTCTGGTCGCGCTTCCTCTCCCGCGGGACCGACGTGCAGCCGGGCGGCCGCGACCGCTTCGGGCCCGAGCGCACCGTGCGCACCTGTGCCCAGCCGGTGGTCGCAGTCGGCGCGCGCGCTTTCCTCGGCACGAACCTGGGCGTCGCGCACCTGCTCGACCTGGCGGACGGCCGGCCGGTCTGGAGCTTCCTGTGCCGCCGGCGCGACGCGCGCGCGAGCGGTTGGCGCGGCCCTGGCGCGCCGCCGCTGGCGGCCGCCGGCGGCCAGCCGCTGGTCCTGTGGGCGCCGGCCGACTCCGATCACCTCTACTGGCTGCGGGCCGCGCCCGACCTCGACGGCGCGGGGCTCCTGGCGCACCCGCCCCACCCGATCGGCGAGGGCGAGGAGCTCGTCGGCGGCGACGCGCGGCGGGCGCTGGTCCTCGGCCGCGCCGGGGCGCGGCGGACCCTCTCGGCCCACCAGCCGGACAGCGGCCTGCGCTACGACTCGGTCTACCTGGGACGCGAGGAGACGCCCTTGAGAGGCGGTCTGGTGGGCGGGCGCCGGGCGCTGTTCGCCACCGACCACGGCCTGTACCTGCTCGACCTGGAGCGCGAGCTGTACCTGCTCCAGGACCTCTCCCTGGGGCCGCTCGAGCGGCGCGAGAGCGGCGGGCTGTTCGCGCGCGGCGAGCTCGTGCACCTCCTGGCGGGGGCTTTCCTGTGGACGGTGCGCGCGCGTTGAGACCCCCGCCGCTGGCGGCCATCGGCGCGCACGACAGGAGTTTTGCGCCCCGATCCCTGCCGGCGGCCGCGCGGAGCCGTACCCTGGCGGCGCCTCGTCGGCGACGAGCGCGGCGGCGGCGGCGCGGGCCGTAGGAGGAGCCGCGGACAGAGCCTATAGGGTCCACGGCACGAGCGGCTCGCGCGCGCTGCCGCCGTCCTGTTCCTCCGGTCGGGTCCGCCTGTCGGAGCCGAGCACAGAGGGACAGAGCCGACGCGAGCCCCACAGCCCACCCCGACCCACCCCCGCCGGCCCGTCGAGGGCGCGGCCAGCCCCCCGAGACCGCCCATGTCCGAAGCCTCCCTGGCGCGCCTGCGCGAGGTCCACGCACAGATGAAGGCCGAGCTGCACCGCGTGATCGTCGGGCAGGACGAGGTGCTCGACCAGCTCCTGATCGCGATCCTGACGCGCGGGCACTGCCTGCTGGTCGGCGTGCCGGGCCTGGCGAAGACGTTGATGATCTCGAGCCTGGCGAAGACCCTCGACCTCACCTTCAACCGCATCCAGTTCACGCCGGACCTGATGCCGAGCGACATCACCGGCACGGAGCTCCTGCACATCGACCCGGAGAGCGGCGGGCGCAGCTTCCGCTTCGAGCAGGGGCCGCTGTTCGCCAACGTGATCCTGGCCGACGAGATCAACCGCACGCCGCCCAAGACCCAGGCCGCGTTGCTCGAGGCGATGATGGAACGGCAGGTGTCGTCGGCCGGCAGGCGCCACGAGCTGCCCGACCCGTTCTTCACCCTGGCGACGCAGAACCCGATCGAGCAGGAGGGCACGTACCCGCTGCCCGAGGCGCAGCTCGACCGCTTCATGTTCGAGGTCGAGGTCGGCTACCCGACCTTCGAGCAGGAGCGCGAGATCCTGAAGCGCACGACCGGCGGCGAGACGGCCGAGCCGCGCCGTGTCCTCGGCGCCGAGGAGCTGCGCGAGCTGCAGCGGGCGGTGCGCGCCGTCCCGATCGCGGAGCACGTCAGCGACTACGTCCTGGCGCTGACGCGCGGCACGCGCGTGCGCTCCGACGACCCGCTGCCGTTCCTGACCGAGTGGGTCACGTGGGGCGCCGGCCCGCGCGCGAGCCAGTTCCTGGTGCTGGGCGCGAAGGCCTGCGCCGCGGTCGCCGGCCGCAGCCACGTCGCGATCGAGGACGTGCGCAAGGTCGCCCACCCCGTGCTGCGCCACCGCATCGTGACGAACTTCTCGGCCGCCGCCGAGGGCGTCACGTCGAACACGATCATCGACCGCCTGCTGGCCGAGGTCGAGCCGGCGGCGGGAGTCGGCGCCGGGCTGCCGGGAGTCGTCCGAGCGTAGCGCTCGCCGCGCCCGACGGGAACCCGCGTGCCGACCCTCGACCCCGCCGTCCTCGACAGCCTGTCGGGCCTCTCGCTCGTGGCCCGCACGGTGGTCGAGGGCTTCATGGCCGGACACCACCGCTCGCCGCACCGCGGCAGCTCGGTCGAGTTCGCCCAGCACCGCGAGTACGTGCCCGGCGACGAGCTGCGCAAGATCGACTGGAAGGTGTTCGCGCGCTCGGATCGGCTGGTGGTCAAGGAGTTCGTCGAGGAGACCAACCTCGTCTGCAGCGTGCTGCTCGACGCCAGCGAGTCGATGGCCTACGGCTCGCGGCCCTGGACGAAGTTCGACTACGCGCGCTGGTGCGCGGCGGCGCTGGCGCACCTGACCCTCAGCCAGCGCGACACGGTCGGGCTGGTGCTGTTCGACGAGCGCGAGCGCCAGCGGCTGCCGCCGGCCAACGGCGCGGCCCAGCAGCAGGCCATCATCGACCTCTTGGAGCGGGCCGTGCCCGGCGGCCCGACGCGCATCGGGGAGGTGCTGAACTGGCTCGCCTCGCGCCTGCGCCGGCGCGGCGTCGTGGCGGTCTTCTCGGACTTCTTCGACGACGTCGAGCGCGTCGCCGAGGGGCTGCGGCGGCTCGTCTTCGGCGGCCACGAGCCGATCCTGTTCCAGGTGCTCGACCCGCAGGAGCTCGAGTTCGACTTCGACGCGATGCTCAAGCTGGACGGCCTGGAAGCGACCGGCGTGACCAGGGTCGACCCGAAGACCATGCGCGCCGCGTACCGGCGCGAGATCGAGCGCCACAATCACGAGCTGGCGCGGCAGGCGCGGGTCCTGCACCTCGACTTCGTGCAGCTCCCGACGTCGCAGGGCGTCGACGCCGTCCTGTCCACCTACCTGTCGCGGCGCTCGGCGCGCGCGCGCGGGAAGACGCGATGAGCCCCGGCATGATCGTCGTGGCGGCCGTCTTCGAGGGCTTCGTCAACCCCGGCCTGCTCGGCGGCGTGGCGCTGTGCTCGGTGCCGATCCTGATCCACCTCTTCAACCGCCAGCGGCACAAGCCCCTGCGCTGGGCGGCGATGCGCTTCGTGCTGGCGGCCTACCGCAAGACGCGCCGGCGCGTGCAGCTCGAGAACCTGCTGCTGCTGCTCCTGCGCGCGGCCGCCGTGGCGGCCCTGGCCCTGGCCGTCGCGCGGCCCTTCAGCGGCGCCGAGAGCCCGCTGGCGGGCCTGAGCGAGAGCCGCCGCGACGTCATGCTCGTGCTCGACGGCTCGGCCTCGACCGGCTACGGCCTGGAGACCGAGACGGTCCACGAGCGCATCGTCGACCGGGCGCGCGAGATCGTGCTGGCGCTCGACGACGGGCGCGGCGACCGGGCGCGCGTCGTCCACGCCGGCGCCTGGCCGCGTCTGCTCGCCTGGAGCGAGCCGCGCAAGGCCCTGGCGGTGCTCGACGCGCTGTCCGAGCCGACCTGCGAGCGGCTGGACCTGGCCGGCGCCCTGGGCGAGGTGCTGCGCTTCGCCGAGGAGGAGGCGGCGGGCACCGGCTGGAGCGGGGTCGAGGTGCGCCTGTTGACCGACCTGCAGCGCAGCGTGTTCGCGCAGGAGGCCGGCGCGGACGGGAATGGACCGGAGCTGCGCGAGACGCTCGATCGCCTGGCGCAGCTCGGCCTGCGCGTGCTGGTCGAGGACCTGGGCCCGCCCGAGGCGCTGCCGCCCAACCTCGGGCTCACGGCCGTCGCCGCAGCCGGGCCGATCGTCGGGCCCGGCGCGCCGGTCGACGTGCGCGTCGGCGTGGCCAACCACGGCCCGCTGCCGCGCTCCGGCCTGCGCGTGGCGCTCGAGGTCGACGGCGAGCGGCGCCCGAGCCAGCCCGTGGACGTGCCGGCGCGCGGCGTGGTCGAGGCCACCTTCCCGGTCGTCTTCCGCGCCGCGGGCGACCACGTCGTGACGGCCGAGCTCGAGGGCGATCGGCTGCCGATCGACGACCGCCGCGCGGCGATCCTGCGCGTGCCCGCGCCCGTGCGCGCGCTGGTCGTGAACGGCGCGCGCGCGGCCGAGATCGAGCGCGACGCGGCCGGCTTCCTGATGGCCGTGCTCGAGCCGCCGCGCGCCGACGACCTCTCCGGGGCGTCCGCGCCGGCCCCCTTCGCGCCGCGCGAGGTCGACCCGCGCGAGCTCGACGGCGAGGAGCTCGACCTCTCCGACTACGACCTGATCTTGACGGTGGACGTGGACGTGCTCTCGCCCGGCGCGGTCGAGCGCATCCGCGAGCGGGTGGCCGCCGGCGGCGCGCTCCTGATCACGATGGGCCCGCACGTAGAGCCCGAGAGCTGGAACCAGCGCCTGTTCAAGGCCGACGGCAGCGGCCTGCTGCCGGCCGAGCTCTCGGGCGTCGTGTCGGTCGCGGCGCGGCGCGAGAGCTACTACACCGTGCGCGAGTTCGAGCTCGACCACCCGGTGCTGCGCTTCTTCGCCGACGTGCGCTGGAAGCCGTTCCTGACCGAGGTCCCGATCTACGACTTCATGTCCGTGCGTCCGCTCGAGCAGGCGCGCGTGCTGGCGCGGCTCGACGACGGCGCCGGCAGCCCGCTGCTGGTCGAGCGCGACTTCGTGCGCGGGCGCGTCGCGCTCTGGACGACCAGCCTCGACCCCTCGTGGACGCAACTCCCGATCCTCGCGCCGCAAGCGTTCGTCCCGCTCGTGCACGAGCTCGTGCGCTACCTGGGCGCGAGCTCCGCCCCGCCCCTGAACCTGGCGCCGGGCAGCGGCGTGACGAGCGAGCTGTCGCGTTTCCCGCGCCGGGCCGAGCTCGTGCGACCCGACGGCACTCGGCGCGCGATCGAGGGCGAGATCGTCGAGGTCGGGCGCGACCGCTGGCGCCTGCCGGCGATCGACGGCGCCGACACCGAGCGCACCGGGGCGTACCGGATCGAGACCGA
>Ga0326597_10010487_pt1 | contig 12340 bp, 10 predicted proteins | sample RVTome_12_FD_203789 | JGI IMG/M metagenome (GOLD analysis project Ga0326597, IMG submission 203789) | Soil microbial communities from uranium-contaminated site in the Upper Colorado River Basin, Wyoming, United States - RVT100D185 | ecosystem: Environmental > Terrestrial > Soil > Contaminated >... | reverse complement strand
CGGGTTCCTTCGCGGCCAAGAATCCAGCGAGGCCAACGCGTCGGCCGCTCGACGTGCGTGGCCACGCACAATAGCGTTCCTGCGGCAGAATTTCGGGTCATAAGCGCGCCAGTATAAAGACAGCTTGGGGACATTTTCTTTGCTTACTGCAATTGGGTTTGTTATTGCGTTTTCGGTGCTGTTCGTCGCCAGGGTCGCGCTCGCGACTGTGGTGTTCTTGTGGATCCTGCCTATCGGCCACGAGTGCCCGATCTGCAACGCCGCGACGCTCCGCGTACGGCATCGCGTCTGGAACACGCTGATGCCGAAGTTCAGAACCAGTTGGTGTCCAGCGTGCGGATGGGAGGGGTTGCTGCAACTGGGTGGCGCCCCGCCGCCCACTATCGGTTTAGCGGTTGATCGGCGGCTGCAGCGAGCGACCGGACGCAGCCATCGACGCGGAGCAGTGTGATGGCGGCTCATGAGGCGACTGTCGACGTCGTGGTTGTAGGCGGCGGTCATGCAGGCGCAGAGGCGGCCGCCATCGCCGCTCGTGCCGGCGCGCGCGTCGCACTCGTGACATCGGCACTCGAAACGATTGGCCAGATGTCGTGCAACCCGGCGATTGGGGGAATCGCGAAGGGAACGGTTGTCCGCGAGGTTGACGCGCTGGGCGGCGTCATGGCTCGCGCCACCGATCGCGCGACGATCCAGTTCCGGATGCTGAATCGCAGCAAAGGGCCGGCCGTGTGGGCGCCGCGCGCGCAGTGCGATCGCGCCGCATATAGAGTCGCCGTGCGATCGGAACTGGAACGGTTTGAGCGCATCGCCCTGATTCAGGGTACCGTCGCGTCGCTCGAACTCGAGGACGGGCAGTTGCGCGGAGTCCGCACGCTGGAGGGACGTCACTTCGCGACGCGGGCCGTCGTGATCACCACCGGCACGTTCCTGCGCGGTCGCATCCACATTGGAACGGATACGTCGATTGCAGCCGGACGCGCGGGCGAAGCAGCGACTACGCACTTGGCGGATCAGCTGCGCGATCTTGGCTTGGCCACAGCCCGCTTCAAGACCGGCACACCGCCGCGCGTCGATGGACGCACGGTGGATTTCACGAAGTGCGAGCCACAGTTGAGTGAACTCGACGAGTTCGATTTCATGTGGTCGCATTTCTGGCACGCCGGCGCGCACGGCGCACCGGTGCAGGCTGAGCAACGCTCGTGCTGGATTACCTTCGCAAACGCGGACACCAAGGACGTCGTCCGCAATGCACTCGCGCGTTCGGCGATGTACGGAGGAGCCATCGCGTCCAGGGGACCACGCTATTGTCCGTCGATCGAAGACAAGATCGTGAAGTTCCCCGCGGCCGAGCGCCATCAGGTTTTTCTCGAACCCGAAGGCGCGAACACCGATGAGCTCTACGTCAACGGGCTTTCGACGTCACTGCCGGTTGAAGACCAGCTCGCGATGCTGCGGACGATTCCCGGGCTTGACCGCGCCGCAATGACCCGCGCGGGGTATGCGATCGAGTATGACTACGTCGTACCAACGCAACTCGACCCGTCTCTTGGGGTGAAAGCGCTGCCGGGGCTTTTCCTGGCCGGGCAGATCAATGGAACGACGGGGTATGAGGAGGCTGCGGGGCAGGGCGCTGTCGCTGGGCTCAACGCCGCTCAGTACGCCCTTGAGCGGGAGAGCGTCAGGCTGGGTCGTGAATCGTCGTACCTCGGCGTACTGGTGGATGACCTGGTGACGCGCGGAGTGGATGAGCCGTATCGGCTGTTCACATCCCGCGCCGAGTATCGTTTGACGATTCGCCAGGACAACGCCGTCGACCGCCTCGCGCCGCTCGCGCTACGCATCGGGCTCTATACCGACAGCGAGGCCGCCGTCGTGCGCGAGCGGCTCGAAACACAGAAGCAGATCGCCGCGATCGCGCGGTCGCATAGCGTGTCGCCCTCAGTCGCAAACGATTGGTTGCGCGCGCAAGGCACGGCTCCGTTGGCGCACGCTGTTCCGCTGTCTGAGCTTGCGAAGCGGAACGAGTTGAAGCTGGAAGCGTTGTTCGCGTTGTGTGGCATCGGCACGGCCTTCCCGCGCGATCTGGTGCTGAGTGCGGACCTCGAGATCAAGTACGCGGGTTACTTCGCACGCGAGCGAGCAGCGGCGGACCGGCTTCGGCAGATGGGTGACTTTGCGCTCGACCCCGCCCTTCCGTACGATGGATTCCGCGCGTTGTCGTTCGAAGCGCGCCAGAAACTGGCTGTCATCAGGCCGACTACGCTGGCGCAGGCAGCGCGCATTCCGGGTGTGTCGCCCGCCGATCTCCAGAACCTGGTCATTGAAGTGGAGCGGTGGCGCCGCACTGCAAGTCCTGCTGCAGTGACCGCGTGACCGCTGGCGCTGACCGTGGCGCGCGGTACGCGCATTGGAGCATTTCCCTCCGCGCCGGCGTCGCTGTAGTCATCCTCGGCGTGTCGATTCTGCCGGTTGGCGAGTGGCTCGACCAGCGCTTTCAGCGTGCACTCTCATATCAGGGGGTCGGCCTGGGACTCGGCACTGCGCTGGTCGCGCTGCTTGGCGCGGTCCTGTTCATCGTGTTTCGGCACGACGACCGCGCGTCGCTACTCTCGCGGCCGCTCGACGCGCTGGTGTCCGCGTTTGAGCGCCAGCCGTGGCGCGCGTGCGCATTGCTCGGCGGGATCGCCGCGCTGCTGTACGTGTACGTGGCGTGGACGGTGTTCGATGCGACGCCGCTGCTGATCGACGAAATCGTTCAGGTGTGGCAGGCGCGGGTGTTCGCGGGTGGAGATCTATGGTTGCCCCTCGGCGCACATCCCGAGTTCCAATCGATCATGCACCTGGTGGAGCAGGATGGCCGGTTGTACGGCCAGTTTCCGCCCGGTGGTCCCGCGATGCTGGCGCTTGGCGAGCTGATCCGCGCGCCTTGGCTCGTCAATCCGGTCAGCGGCGGCATATCGGCGGCACTCTTCGCGGCAGTGTTGCACTGGAGTGGCATACGGCCGCGCGTCGTGCTGGGCGCGGCACTGCTCTTTGCATTCGCGCCGTTCGTGGTCTTTCAGTCCGCGAGTCACATGAACCACGTGACCGCGCTGATGTGGCTGCTCGTTGCCGCGGCTGCGCTCGTTCGCGCCACGCGCGATGGTGTGGATCGACCACTTGCTGGTTTCGTGTGCGGACTCGGGCTTGGGGTTGCGGCAACGATTCGCCCCCTGGACGCCGCCGCATTCGCCGTTCCCGCCGCAGTCTGGCTTGCGGCGCGCGCGATCAACAAGCGCTGCTGGCGCGCCTTTCTGTTGTCGGGTGCGGGCGTCGCCATCCCGATGGCTGCGATGCTGTGGGTGAACGCGCACACGACCGGGCATCCACTCACGTTCGGTTACACCGTTCTCTGGGGGGAGTCACACGGTCTCGGCTTTCACGAGTCGCCATGGGGCGAGCGACATGACTGGGCGCGCGGCGTCGCGCTGACGGCGGCCTATTTGAACCGCCTCAACGAGTTCTTGTTCGAGATTCCCATCCCATCACTCATCCCCGCGCTCGCCGCATTCGCGCTCACTCGCCGGTTGGCGCCGGTCGAACGCTATTTGCTGGTGAGTTCCGGGCTGATCCTGGGTGCGTATTTCGCGTACTGGCACGACGGCTTCTACCTCGGACCCCGCTTTCTGGTGCCGTTATCGCCGGCGCTCGCGCTGCTTGTCGCCCGCCTGCCGGGAGTGATCGCCGAACGATGGCAGGCCCAGCGGGTCGCGAGGGCCGTGATGGCTGCGTACGCTGCCGCGGCGATTCTCGGCGTTTCGCTGATGCTCCCGTACAGAGTGCGTTCGTACCAGAGTGGGTTTCAGTCAATGCGGTGGGATTACGACCGTCTCGCCGCGACGGCGGGTGCGCGCAACGGAGTTGTACTCGTTCGCGAGAGCTGGGGCGCGCAGGTCATTGCACGGCTGTGGGCGCTCGGCGTATCGCGCTCATTCGCCGAGATCCTGTACCGCAAGGTCGACACCTGCGGCCTCGACTATGCAGCGGCCGCGCTGGCGCGCGGGGCCGCTCGTGGTGCGGAGGCGGAGAACAGGCTCCGCCCGCTGCTTGAAGATTCCGCTCGTGTTGTGGCGAGCCCATTCTCTCCCGATGCGACGGAGCGCGTGCTTCCGGGTTCGGTGTATCCTCCCGATTGCATTCAGCGCATCGAGGAGGATCGTGCGGGGTATGCGCATTTCGCACCGGTCCTGCTCGCGCGCGACACGACGATTCGATGGCTACGGGATTTGCACGCACACGATACGCTGGTTGTCACGCTCGGTGACCGTCCTGTCTGGCTGCTGCGGCGTACGCCGGATACCGTGTCCGTAGAACTTGAACTGCGGCGCGTTAATACGGACTCTCTCCGCGCGGCGTGGTACGGCAGCTCCGATTCGCGTTCACTCACTCGCGATGCGGCGAGGTTATTTCGTTAGCATCAGTCCATCGGAGGAGTAATTATGATCAAGATGATACTAAATAGCGCCTGGATTGGAGCGGTATTCGCCGGGATTGCGCTGCCGGCGTTGGGCCAGATCGCGCCCGCGGGTCCACCCGTGATCGTGGCGCATGGGCGCGCCGAGGTCGAGGTCACGCCCGATCGCGTTGAGTTGCTGATTCGCGTCGAAACGCGCGCACCAACCGCGGTCCGAGCCGCGCAGGACAATGCACGGGCTACCCAGAGTGTGATCGACACCCTCCGGCGCGGGACGGCGCTGGGGGACGCAAACCTCGGAACGTCAGGGTTTGAACTTCGACCGGAGATGTCGCCGCCCGACGACGGAAGGCCAAGCCTGGTGGTGGGTTATGTCGCGGTCAATTCGGTGCGAGTGCGGACCGAACGGCTCGCCTTGGTTGGGCCGATTATCGACGCCGCGATCGCCCGCGGCGCTAATAGTGTGTTCGGACCTTCGTACTACGTCGATAACCCGGCCGTGGCCCGGCGCAGCGCGATGGTGCAGGCGGTCGGAAATGCGCGGCGAGACGCTGAGGCGATGGCTTCTGCGGCCGGTGGCCGGCTCGGCAATCTCGTTGAGATCATCGCCGAGCCGCCGGAGTACGACGGCCCAAGACGCGAAATGGGGCGCGCAATCCTGTTCGCGGCCTCGGCAACGCCGATCGAGGTCCCAGAGCTGAGGCAGTCGGCGCGGTTGGTAGCGAAGTGGAGGTTCATCGCCCAGTAGACCCTGGTGGCGCCTCGATCTATCGCGTGGCCCAGTCCACTGTTCCACGTGAAACACTGGACTGGAGTATATTCGGCGTCGTCGGGCACCAGATTCGATTCCAGCCCAACGAGGCTCACCACCAGGCGCGACAAATTGACACTGATCCTCGCCGTTGCGAACCAGAAGGGAGGCGTCGGTAAGACTACCACGGCGGTTAACCTCGCCGCGTCGCTCGCAGCCGCCGAACAGCGTACACTCCTCGTGGATGGTGATCCCCAAGGCAACGCGACATCTGGTGTCGGCATCTCGCCGGTCGCCGCTGGCCGAACCGTTTACGAGGTGCTGATCGGCCAGCTTCCGATTTCCTCCGCCGTCCAACGCTCAGTCCAGTTCGAGCACCTCGACGTTGTACCGGCCACAGCCGACCTCGCAGGAGCAGAGGTCGAGTTGGTCGGCGCTGAGCGGCGCGAGCTTCGAATGCGGGATGCCCTCGTGTCGGTTCGCCACGATTACGACTACGTTCTCATTGACTGTCCGCCGTCGCTCGGGCTCATCACGATCAACATGCTGGCCGCGGCCGACGCGCTGCTCATCCCGCTCCAGTGTGAGTACTACGCGCTGGAAGGTCTCTCGCAGCTGCTCAACACTGTTCATCTCGTTCAGCAATCAGTGAATCCTGCGCTGGCGGTGGAGGGGGTACTCCTCACCATGTACGACGCCCGTCTAAACCTCTCTCGTCAAGTCGCCGCGGACGCGCGAGAGTATTTTGGCAAGAAAGTCTTCGCGAGCGTCGTCCCAAGAAACGTTCGACTCGCCGAGGCACCGTCATTTGGCAAGCCGATAATACTGTACGATGTCGCGTCGGTGGGCGCCCAGGCCTACATGTCAGTCGCCCAAGAACTCATTGAACGACAGCGTTCCACGGCGAGCACGGGTGAGGTAGCGTAAGTGCTTATACTCCAATAGGTTACGATATCATGACAGCGCAGCCGCCGAGTCGGCTCGGACGTGGCCTGGGCGCCCTGCTCGCGGCGAGGCCGGTTGAACACGCGGTGGCTCCGGCACAGGGCGCGCTCCTTCAACTTTCTATCGGCCAGATAAAGCCCAACCCCTTCCAGCCACGGAAGGACTTCCGCCCTGAGGACCTCGCCGAGCTCGAGGCGAGCATCCGCACCAGCGGATTGTTGCAGCCGATAACCGTGCGCCCGTCGCCTGCAGGCCAGGGTTATGAACTCATCTCAGGCGAGCGGCGCCTGCGCGCGGCGCAGCGGATCGGGTGGACCGACATACCTGCGGTGGCAAAGCCATTGGACGACCGGGCGATGCTCACCATGGCGCTCGTCGAGAACCTGCAGCGTACTGACCTCAATCCCATCGAGGAAGCCGAAGGCTACCAGCGGCTGGTTCACGAATTCGCGCTCACGCAGCAGGACGTTGCGGCTGCAGTTGGCAAGGATCGCTCGACAGTGGCCAACATGCTTCGGTTGCTTTCTCTTCCCGCGTCGGTCAGACGCCTGGTTTGGGAGGGCGCGATTTCCATTGGGCATGCGCGCGCGCTTCTCTCGCTCGGCAGTGAGAGCGAAATGGCGGAGCTCGCGAGAGAAATCGTCGCGTCTGGACTTTCCGTTCGTGATGTTGAGCGCCGCGCCCGTGAGCGCGCTCCCGCGCGCAAGCGGCCGAAGGAAAAGCCCGCCTTCGGCGCTCTGAGCGCTGAAGTCCGACACCTTGAAGACTCTCTGCGGAAGCGGCTCCAGACCGATGTGAGAATCGTCGCCGGCGCGAACGGCTCCGGAGAGTTGCGGATCCACTTCTATTCGCCCGACGATCTCGAGCGAATGCTGGATGTCATTCTCGGCGCCAACCGCGACCTCCATTGACGAGCCCTGATGCTTCTCACCCTCCAGGCAAGCGACGTGGCAGTCTGAGCAGTGACGCGCGCGCACTGCTCGCGCCTGCGTCGGGCGCGCTGTACGTTCACATCCAGGCTGAAAACGGGGTTGCTCACCGGACCATCGTCGTGCAACCGGGGCGCGTTCGCGTGCTGCGGACATTGCTTTCCGGATGGGGGCTTGCCCTCCTGCTTGCTATTGGCGGCTCGTGGGTGTACTTCGCGGTACAGAGTGTGCGGGTCCCCGTGCTGGCGCAGCGGGTTGCCGAGCTGCAGGCTGAACGCGCGCGGGTGGACACCTTGGGGGCTCGGCTGCTCGACCTGCAAATCCGATACGATCAAGTGCAGCGGATGCTCGGCGTCATGCCCGCGGACGCGGTCAGCGCGCCCGATTCAGCTTCACGCAGGCGAATCCCTTAAGAGAGGAACACCATGGCGATGTTCGGGAAGGACGGCAAACAGACGGAGACACGCCCCGCCTCGCCGAACGATGCCATACTCTCGATCATCGCCGCGGGAACGCGGGTTGTTGGCGACTGGGAGGGGCCCGGCCTGATCAAGGTCGACGGCCGGGTGGAGGGCTCGATTTCGGGCCCACGTCAAATCATCGTCGGGCGCGACGGGAGTGTGCAGGGAAACGTGCAGGCAGCCGAGGTCATTCTCGCCGGCACAATCGATGGATCGCTCGTCGCGACCGAGCGTGCCGAGCTCCAGGGCACTGCGACGATCACCGGCGACGTGCAAACGAGGGTGATCGTGGTGCACGAAGGCGCGCGGATAAACGGGACTGTGCGCATGGCCTCGGTGGCGGGCGACGCAGTTGAGCGGCCGTCGGTGCAGGTCATGCGTTAACCGGCAACATAGGCGCAACCACTCGTTTTCCACACAATTATCCAGTGCTCGCCAAGTGTTTGTCGTAATATGCGCAACTGATTGGCAATACAGGATTTACACTGACTCTCTCGATCGTTTGGATTGTGATTTTCAACATCCCGATCAGGCCCGGAAATCGCAGGCCTTACACAGGTTCGATTCGCAGTAGACGGTGACGGCTAAACTCTCCGACGTTGCCGCGCATATCGACGCACTCTTGCGCGTAGCGGAAGTCGCGGACTACCCGACGGCGCTTAACGGCGTTCAGGTCGCACACCGCGGGCCGGTGCGGGGCATCGCGGCGGCGGTTGACGCGTCCGTTCGAACGATTGATGGGGCCATCGCCGCCGGTGCGAACCTGCTCATCGTGCACCACGGACTCTTCTGGGCGGGCGCTCAGCGCGTCGAGGGACGCGCATACGAGCGCATGCAGCGCCTGATGACGCACGACATCGCTGTGTATTCGGCGCACCTTCCGCTCGATGCCCACGAAACTCACGGCAATGCGCGATTACTTGCAGACGAGCTCGGGCTCGTGGCATCGGCGGGCTTTGCGCCGTTCAATGGCACAGCGTGCGGTGTTCGGGGAACGAGCGACATCGCCACGGGGGAGCTTCACTCGCGTCTTCGCGCCTTTGCTCGCGAACATGGCGGTGACGCGCGCGTCACCCCGTTTGATCCGCAACGACGCACCAGGGCGTGGGCCATCTGCACTGGCGCCGGCGCCAATCAGGACACGCTACGCGAGGCCGGTGAAAGCGACGTGGACACGCTGATTGTCGGCGAGGGACCGCACTGGACCGCTGTCGATGCGCTCGACTCTGGCCTGACGGTGATGTACGGCGGGCACTACCCGACCGAAACGCTGGGAGTCCGGTCGCTCGCCGAACACCTTGGCCGTACGTTCGATCTACCGTGGACCTTCGTGCCCTCGCCGACCGGGTTGTGAAGCCTGCTTCCCTCGGCCATGCTGTGCCTGAATGATCGGAAGGCGCCGCCATCCGTCTCGCATCAACCTTCTGGGGGAAGGTATGGGCCACCGAGATCCCAGTGCCATGCCGGACGTCGTTCGCCGGTGCGCGGATCTTTCAGGGGTTTGAACTGGAGGCGCGCCGCGGAGAGACCAATCGCGAAACCGTAGAGTACGAGCTTCTCTCGGTCGGTCGAAATCAAATGCGCCATCTGCCGCCCATACCACACGTGGCGATGAAGCCACAGCCCGCCATCCATCGCGTGGATCATGCCCTCCCGCCTCCGCTTGAATTCCTGCCATACCGGAGGCGCCAACCGAACAGCTCGGGTCACTGGCAGAAGATCTGACCCTCCACGGTTGCTGGCGGGGCCGGCGTCACCGGCCCCGCAAACAGCGCGCACGTGAGCGGGTACGAGGATGGATGCGTCGCTTGGGCAGCCCAGCCGAGCGGTCCAGCAGTCACGATGGTCACCGTCACGCCCGGCGACGCGCTGAAGCTGAGTTGGGTGACGTCACCGGCGTACACGCCCTTCTCGTACTGATACGCTTCCTGCGCTGTAGCCAGGTTGCGAAGATCTGCCTTCAGAGCAGCGGCATTTGCCCTGCCCTTCGTGCTCTGAAATTTCGGAATCGCGATCGCGGCAAGAATGCCGATGATCACGACAACGATAAGCAGCTCAATCAGGGTGAATCCAGCGCGACGGCTCATAGGTCACTTTGCATAGCGGCGACAGCGCCGCATTGACGTGCAAACTGGGGTGGGGTCGTGTCTGTTAGTAAAAGGGGCCAGCAATCCTCAAAGGGTGCAATGCCGAGGCCCCGGTCTGGCTTTTGGTGTAAACCCTTGTCGCATAGCGAGATACGCAGACGGTCCCCCGGTGACTGGCCCGCCTCGACGCGTTTCGATTCGCGCTGATTGTCGCACTCCGCAACGCCGGGGGGGGGGCGCCACTCAATGTGCTTTTGTGTCGAGCCAGTTACTTCCGATGCCTACGTCTACGACGAGTGGCACGTCGAGCGTTGCAGCACCCTCCATCGCGTCGACGACTACGCGGTGGAGCGCGTCGAGTTCTTCTGGCGGGCCCTCGAAGACCAATTCATCGTGGACCTGCAGCAGCATCACGCTTGCCATTCCTTCATTGCGCAGCGATGACGCCGCGCGAAGCATGGCACGTTTGATCAAGTCGGCTGCCGAGCCCTGAATCGGCGAGTTCTGTGCGACGCGCTCACCAAACGCGCGCACGTTGAAGTTGGAATCCCGAAGTTCGGGCACGGCTCGGCGGCGCCCGAGAATCGTCTCGGCGTATCCGCGCTCACGCGCCTGGTCGACGCATTGGTCGAGATAGCGGCGCACGCCGGCAAAGCGCTCGAAGTAGGTGGCGATGAAGGACTTCGCTTCTTCGAGCTCAATCTTGAGCTGACGCGACAGCGCGAACGCCCCCTGACCGTAGATCGTCGCGAAGTTGATTGTCTTCGCCCGCGACCGCATTTCCTTCGTGACCGCGCCCGCATCCACGCCGAAGATGGCCGCTGCAGTCTGGCGGTGAATGTCTGACCCTGTTCGGAACGCGTGCAGAAACGCGGGATCGCCTGACAGGTGCGCGAGCAGACGCAATTCGATTTGCGAATAGTCCGCGGCCAGAAACTTCCATCCGGGATGCGGCACGAATCCCCGCCGGATGTCGCGGCCGAGTTCCGTTCGAATGGGAATGTTCTGGAGGTTCGGGTCGCTGCTGGAAAGCCGGCCCGTTGCCGCCACCGTCTGCGAATACGAGGTGTGGAGCCGGCCCGTGCGTGGGTTTACCAAAGCTGGGAGCGCATCGAGGTAGGTGCTTTCGAGCTTAGCGAGTTCGCGATACTCCATGAGCAACAACGGTAGCGTGTGCCCTTCATCCGCCAGTTCCTGCAGCACCGTCGCGTCGGTACTCGGCCCGGTTGCCGTCCGCTTCTTGACCGGCATCGCCAGTTTCCCGAACAGAATCTCGCGCAGCCTGGCGGTCGAATTGAGATTGAACTCCTCACCCGCCTCATCCCAGATTCGCCGCTCTACGGCCTGCCGCTCGCCCTTGAACCGCACCTTGAGCGAATCAAACCACTCGCGGTCGATCGCCACGCCGGTCCATTCCATGTCGGCGAGCACGCCGACCAGCGGGATCTCGAGGTCGTTGAGCAAGCCCGTCAGGTGTACTTCCTCCAGGCGAGGCGCGAACAGGGTGTGCAGGCGCGCGGTGTAGTCGACGGCGTCGCATGCATAATCACGTGCGGACTCGACCGAGAGCTCGGCAAGCGGGCTTTCTTTTCTTCCTTTGCCGTTCACAGCGCTACGCGAAATCAGCGTATGGTCCAGCAACTCGAATGTCAGCGTGTCCAGTTCGTGAGAGCGGCGGCTCGGATTCAACAAATAACTGGCGAGCATCGTGTCGAACGCGAGCCCGCGCAGCTGAACGCCGGCGCGCCGGAGGACGAGGGAATCGTACTTCGCGTTGTGCATGACCTTCTTCACTGCGGCGTCTTCGATCAGCGCCACGAGTGGCTCCAGGCGAGGATCGGTCAGTCCTGGAAGGTTCGCGACGCCCGGGGTTGGCGGGCCGCCAAGATCGAGTTCGCTTTGACCGCCCGGACGGCGATGCCCAATCGGGAGGTAGAAGGCCTCGCCGGGCCCGAGCGCGATTGCGAGCGAAATCAGACTCGCGCGCAGCGGCGCAACGACTGGTGGGGCGCCCGGTTCCTGCTCTGTTTCCAGTCTGACGGCGATTCGTCCGCGTTGACGAGCCGCGTCAACCAGGCGCGCGAGTGCCTCGGCCGTGTCGACGACTGCATACGCGGACCGTATGCCGGTCTCCGCCGCCGAGGTGTCGGGCAGTGCCCGCGCAAGGCCGGCGAACTCGAGTTCGACGTACAGCGCGCGCAATGCCGCGACATCGGGCGCGCCGACCGCGAGGGCATCCAGGTCGAGCTCAACCGGCAGTTCTGTTTGCGCGGTGACAAGCGCCTTCGACAGGCGCGCGTTTTCCGCATGCTCCACCAGCGCCGCACGCGTTCGGGCTGGGACGACCTCGTCGACATGCGCCAGCAGGTTGTCGAGTGATCGCCACTGTGCGAGCAGCTCGCGCGCGCCCTTTTCACCGATTCCCTTGACACCGGGAACGTTGTCGGAATGGTCACCGACGAGAGCGAGGTAGTCAGCAACCTGGCTAGGCGGAACACCGAGTCGCTCGTGCGCATTGGACTCGTCGTACCACTTTTCAGTTGTGGCGCCGGGCCGTCCGTGGTAGGGATTCAGAACACGCACTCCTGGCCCGACGAGCTGCAGGAGGTCCTTGTCGGGGGATACGACGACTGCCTCGACGCCGGCAGCCGCACACTTGAGCGCGAGTGTTGCAATGACGTCGTCTGCCTCAAAACCGCGGACCTCAAGCAGCG
>Ga0326597_10010486_pt1 | contig 12341 bp, 5 predicted proteins | sample RVTome_12_FD_203789 | JGI IMG/M metagenome (GOLD analysis project Ga0326597, IMG submission 203789) | Soil microbial communities from uranium-contaminated site in the Upper Colorado River Basin, Wyoming, United States - RVT100D185 | ecosystem: Environmental > Terrestrial > Soil > Contaminated >... | reverse complement strand
GGGACGGCCCTGCGACAGCCCGACCCCCCTAGATTGATAGTTAGAGCCCATAGCGGGCAGAATTCGCATAGGTCGCCCGCCTTTGCAAGGCAGATGTCGCGTGTTCGAATCACGTCAGGTCCACCACTACGGATGGGCATCCTCCCGGGTGAACGGTTTCTTCCCCATCAAGACCCGCCCTCGACCTGGCCGATCGGCGAACACGCGCCTCCAGGTGTGGTTGCCGCCTGGATGAGTTCGTGGAATGCCGGGGCGAGGCGCTCCGTGGCCTCGGCGGCGCCTGCCTCCAGCGGGATCGGGTCCCCGAAGGCGGCCACGATCGGGATCCCCCGGTGGAACCTGAACCCGCCACTGTCCGGGCTCGAGATCCGCTCGGTCCCGGTCGTGATCGCCGGGATCAGCGGCACACCTGCCTGGATCGCCAGCCGTGCAGCACCCGTGCGGAGGTGACCGAAGTCGTCGAGGCGGCTGATCGATCCCTGTGGTGCGATGAACACGACGTGACCCGCCTGCAGGTGCTGCAGTCCGATCGCGTAGGCGTGTTCCCGGCCCTCGTCGCTGTGGCGGACCACCGGAATCATGCCGGCGGTGCGCACGACCCGCCCGGCAAGCCAATGGCGGAACACCGACTCCTTGACCATCGCGATCGGCGCCCCGCCGGCGCGGTGCACCGGGTCGCCGAGCATGAACGCGTCGATGTGCGACGTGTGATGGAACGCCACAACGCACGGACCCGTCGGGACTGCCCCGATCACCGTGTAAGGCGCGCCGAGCACGAACCTCAGCAGCCGTATCAGTGCGAAGACGACCCCTCGCATGCGGCGTCCACCACGCGTGGCCCCGAGGGAGAACGGAGGTAGCGGAGCCGGTGCGTCAGCCACCCTCCGCTACTGCTTCATCAATTGCGCCAGCGCGAAACGAACGGTCTCGGAGAGCGTGTTCGACCCGCCCAATATCACGCCGAGGTCGAACCGGTCCGCCTCGGCTGCGAGGAACTGGCTGGTCGCTGTCGGGAGGTCGCCGTTGGGGACTAGCACCAGGAGCCCGTCGACCCGCCCGGCGATCGCGCCGCCGGCCAGCCCGTCCGGGAAGTTCTCGCCGGTGGCGAACACCAGCCGCACCGGCCCGTCCGCAGCGCGTGCCAGGGCCAACTGCGCCACGGCGACCGAGGTCTCGTAGCGGCCAGCACCGGCCAGGCGCTCGACGTCGTAGCCCAGGGCTTTCATGCGTGCCTCGACGGCGGACGAGACCGACGCCGTGCCACCGACGATCCAGACCTTCTTCGTCTCGAGGTCGGCCAGCGCCTGCTCGGTCACGGCGGGCAGGTCGTCGGTGCGCGTCAGCAGCACCGGCATCTGCTCGGGCGACGCCGACAGCGACCCGGAGGACAACGCGTCAGGGAATGCACGGCTGGGCTCCGCGTCCTCGCCGAGGGTCACGACGACCTCGCCGGTGCTGTTCGCGCCGACCTCACGGGCAATCGTGGCCGCGGTGTCGAACCGACTGTCGCCCGACCGACGCGCGACCTCGTACCCCAGGTCGGTGAGGCGCTGTTCGATCGCCGTCGACAACGAGTTCGGGCCGCCGAGCAACCACACGGTGTCCAGGCCGAGTCGGGCCAACTCCTCCTCGACCGCGGCCGGCATGGACGCCTGGTCCGACAGCAGCAGCGGGGCATCCAACTTCGCCGACAGGGGGCCGGCAGCGAGCGCATCGGGATACTTGTCGGCCAACGCAATCAACGCGTGGGTTGCGGCCGGGCCGGAGTGCCCCGATGCCTGTGACGTCGCGGATGGCCAGTGCGCCCGGGACGCCGCGACGGCTGTCAGGATCCGGTCAAGGCCCGACACCCTACTGATGACGCCGGTGTCGGTCGCCGTCACGGTGAAGGTGGCCGTGTCCTTGCCGCCCTTGCCGTCGTCGACGGTGGCCACGACATCCCACACACCCACGCGGTCGAACGCGTACGAGACCGGGTTGCCGATCTCGAGCAGGGAGCCATCGCCGAAGTTCCACCGAACCGTCAACGGGACCCCATCGGGGCCCGTGGTGGTGGCTTCGAAGGTATGAACGACCCCGGTCTCGACGGACCGGTCACCACCACTGACCTCGATGGTGGGTGGCGCGTCGTCGTCGATGATCGTGCCGACGCCCGTGTCACGTGTGATCGTGGCGTCGCCGGGATTCGACAGGACGAACGAGAACGTCTCGTCCGGTTCCTCAGTGGTGTCCGCGATGATCGTCACCGGGATCGTTCGGAGTGTGATCCCCGGAGGGAACGTGACCGTCCCATTGGTCTGCTCGTAGTCCTCGCCCGCCGTGGCCGTGCCGTCCGCGGTGGCGTGGTCGACTGTCACCTCCAACGCCGATGCCGCCGCCAACTCGACGGTGAAGCTCATGGTCGTGGTCCCACCGTCACCTTCGCGGACCTGAGCATCCGAGATCGCCACTGAGGTGTCGTCGTTGAGGATCGTCCCCGTTCCTACCGGATTCGTGAATCCGACCTCGGGGCTCGTGCCTTCAGCGACGAGGTGGACTTCGAAGACCTCGTGTGGCTCGATCTCGGTGTCCCCGTTGACCGTGATCGGGACCTGCTGTTGCGTGGTGTCTCCCATCAGCGCGAACTCGAAGGCCACGGTGCCAGAGTCGCCCACGAAGTCCGACCCGTCTGTCGCCCCGCCTGTGACCTCCCTGGTCTCCCACGCCACAATCCACTCACCATCGAGCAGGGTGGGTGCTTGGTCGACGGAGATCGTGAACGTCAGTTGCTTGGGCCCGTCGTCACCCTCAGTCGTACTCACCGAGTTGATGCTGGCGTGGGGGCCGCTGTGGGAGGACCACGCGGGGCCGGCAGGGACGAGCAGCGTGACAACGAGCAGAAGGCCGGCGAGCAGCGCGGCCGACCTCGGAGCGAAGGAGCTGACCACGGGACCCCCAACGGCGAACGAGAACGAACCGGTCGCCGTCAGGCTAGCCCCCCGGTGCCCGCCCGCCTCGAGCGGAACAGGCGCCCAGGAGTGCCGTCAGATGTCGATCAGGTCGGTCAGAGCCGCCTTCACCGCTTCGGACAAGGTGTTCTCTCCGCCGAGGATCACCCCGACGTCGAACCGGTCGGCGTTGTCGCCCAGGAACTGGCGTGTCGCCGCCGGAAGCTCACCGTTGGGCACCAGGACGAGCAGCCCGTCCACCCGTCCAGCGATCGCGCCGCCCGCCAACCCGTCGGGGAACTTCTCACCCGTGACAAACACGAGCCGCACCGGACCATCCGCAGCACGCGACAGCGCCTCCTGGGCCACCGCAACCGACGTCTCGTACCGACCGGGGCCATCGAGGCGCTCGACCTGGTAGCCAAGCGTTCGCAGCCGCGCTTCGACGTTCGCCGACACCGACGCGAAGCCACCGACGATCCACACCTTCCTGGTGTCGAGCTCAGCAAGCGCGTGCTCGGTGACCAACGGCACGTCGTCGGTGCGGGTCAACAGCAACGGCATCTGCTGCGGCGACGCCGACAGCGACCCGGCCGACAGCGCGTCCGGGAATGCGCGGTTCTGGTCGGCGTGCTCGCCGAGTGTCACCACGACCTCACCTGTGCTGTTGCGTCCCACCTCGGTGGCGATGTCCGCCGCCGTGTCGAACCGGCTGTCACCCGACCGGCGCTCGACCTCGTACCCGAGGTCCTCGAGGCGCTGCTCGATTGCCGGTGACAACGAGGCCGGGCCGCCGAGCAGCCACACCGTGGAGACCCCGAGGCGTTCGAGCTCCTCCTCGACGATCGCCGGCAGCGACTGCGTGTCACTCAGCAGCAGGGGCGCGTCGAGCTTGGCCGACAGCGGTCCGGCTGCCAGCGCGTCCGGGTACTTGTAGGCGTAGGCGATCAGCGCCTCGGTCGCCGCAGGCCCGGTGTGAGCCGACGCCTGCGAGTGACCAGCGGACGGCCAGTGCGCCTGGGACGCCGCCACCGCAGTGAGAATCCGGTCGGTCCCCCACGACCGGCCGACCACCCCGGTGTCGAACGCATTGACCAGCAGCATGTCGCTGGCCGTGCCGCCGTTGCCGTCACTCACGGTCACCGTCACCGTGTAGGCGCCGACGTCGTCGAAGGTGTGCGACACGGGGTTGCCGGTCTGCGGGGCCGAACCGTCGCCGAAGTTCCATGAATAGGTCAGGGTGTCACCGTCCGGGTCCGACGCGGTCGCCGAGTAGGACTGCGACGTGGCGGTCTCCACGGCACGGTTCGTGCCGGCGTCGACGGTGGGCTTGCTGTTCGGGGGCGTCTCGTCGTCCTCGATCGTCACGACGCCCGTCCCGTCGGCGATCGTGGCGTTGGTCGGGTTGGACAGGACGATGTCGAAGGTCTCGTCGCCCTCGAGATCGCTGTCGTCGTTGATCGGCACGGTGATGGTCTTGACGGTGTCGCCAACCGCAAAGGTCAACAAGCCGCTGACGGCCTCGTAGTCCTCGCCTGAGGTCGCGGTCCCGTTCTGCGACGCGTAATCGACCGTCACCGTCTGCTTCGCCGCCTGCGACAAAGTCACGCTGAGCGTGACCTCGCCGTCCACAGCGTCCTCGGCGACGGTCGCGTCGCTGATCGACAGCGCCGGTGTCGCGTCGTCGTCGAGGATGGTGATCTTGCCGGTGCCGTCGCCAATGGTGGCGTTGGTCGGGTTGGACAGGTTGAGGAAGAAGTGCTCGTCACCCTCGTCCTCCACGTCGCCTGCGACCGCGAGTGTCACGGTCACCTCGGTGACCCCCGGCGCGAACGTCGCGGACCCGGAGTTGGCGGCGTAGTCCTCGCCTGCGGTCGCGGTCCCGTCGCTGGTGGCGAACTCGATCGTGATCTCACGCTCCGAAGCAGACGACAGCGTCAGTTTCACGTTGACGTCGGTCGTGTCCTCGTCGCCCTCGGTCACCGAGGCATCCCCGGCCGAGATGCTGGGTGGCGCGTCGTTGTCGTTGATCGTGCCGGTGGCCGTCGCCGGGTCACCGAGCGCCGCGTTCGTCGGGTTCGACAGCGTGACGGTGAAGGTCTCGGTGTCGGACTCGTCGATCGTGTCGTCGATCAGGGTCACCGCGAACTGCACGCTCGTCTGCCCGGCAGGGACGGTGACGTTGCCGTCCACGATGGCGACGTAGTCGTCCCCGGCGGTGGCGGTGCCGTTGGCCGTGTCGACCTCGGCCGAGGCGTCGAGTTCGCTGATGTGGCTGGCGGTCACGGTGAAGAGCATGGAACCGTCGCCCTCGTTCGCGTTGGCGTCGGCGATCGACAGTGCCGTGTCGTCGTTGAGGATCGTGCCGATGGCTTCGGCGTCGTCGATCGTGGCACCGCCGGTCGGATTGCTGATCGTCACGGTGAAGGTCTGGTAGTCCTCCGGATCGGTGTCACCGTTCACGGTGACCTCGATCGTGGTGGAGGTGTTGCCTTCGGTGATGGTGGCCGTGCCCGACGCTTCTTCGTAGTCGTCGGGGTCCAAGAGGATCACCGTTGCGGTCGCGGTCCCGTCGGCGGTCTCGTAGTCGAAGCTGATGTCACCGGCGGCGGTCCCGCCGCTCAGCGTCACCGTGAACTCCATCGTGGTCGTCCCGCTGTCGCCTTCCAGGACCTCGGCATCGGCGATCCGCAGGCTGACGCCGTCGTCGTCGGGGATCGTCACCACGGCGGTGTCGTCGATGACGATGACGTTGGGGTCGGACGGGTTGGAGATGACGACCTCGAACACCTCGTCGGACTCGTCGATCGTGTCACCGATGGCTTCGACCGTGATCTCGGCGGTGGTCTGCCCAGCCAGGATCGTGACCTCGCCAGAATCCGACGTGTAGTCCACGTCAGCAGTGGCGGCATTGCTCGCGCCGCTGTCCTGGGTGGTCCAGTCGAACGTGATGGCGTGGTCCTGGGCCTCACCGATCCGAACGGTCACGGTTGTGGTCGTCGTACCGGCGTCCCCTTCGGTCTCGAAGGACGCATCCTCGATGGCGACGGTTTCGTCGTCGTTCTCGATCGTGACGGTGCCTATAGACCCGGCCGCTGCGTTCGCGACGTTGGACAGCACCACGGTGAGCGTCTCGTCCGGTTCCGGGGTCGTGTCGCCCTTGATGGTGAGGGGGATGGTGGTCTGGCGTGCGCCGACAGAGATCTGGCCGGAGTCACTGCCATCGTCGTAGTCGTTCCCGCCGCCGGACGCCGTGTCCCCGGATGCACCGTACGACCAATCGAAGGTGACCGCCCTCTGGGTTTGGTTGCCGCTCAGGGAGATCGTGACGTCGACCTCCCGCTCACCGGCGTTGCCCTCGACGAACCCTTCGCTGACGACCGACAGCACGGGCGGGTCGTCGTTGTCGAGGAGGGTCGCCACACCGGAGGGCAGCGACGGACACGTAAGTCCATCACAAGGCGGGTTGTTGGCGTTTGCGACCGCCGTGAGGTCGAGGTTGAACTGCTGGCCCGTGCTCGAGGCGTCGCCGGACTCGTCGATGTCGTCGTCGAGCGTCTCGACCGTCACCGTCCGTCGGGTTTCGCCGCTCGGAATCGTGACACTGCCGGAGGTGGTGACATAGTCCTCCCCAGCGACCGCGCTGCCGTCAGACGTGGCGTAATCGACGGTGACGTCCTCGATGGAGGGGTGGTCGATCGACACGACGAAGACGGCGTCGTCACCCTCTTCGACCGTGACGTCGCCGGCCGCGGGTATGGCGTCGTCGTTCTGGATCGTGATCGTCCCGACCGGCTTGGTCGCCGTGGCGTTGTCCGAGACGTTCGAGATCCGCAGGATGAAGGTCTCGAAGGCCTCCGGTGTCTCGTCACCGGTGATCGGGATCTCGATCTCGGTCTTCGCCCCGACCCCGCCAGCGGGGATCGAGCCCGACCCGTCGGTGTTCTGGTAGTCGTCCGACTGCGGGAAGTCGCTGCCAGCGGCGGTGCCGTCCTCGGTGGCGTAGTCGAACGTGATCGCCTCATCCGTCTCGCCCTCGACGATCTCGACGGTCACGACCACCGTGGTCGGTTCGATCAGGTCGGTGTTGTCCGTCTCGGCGACCGCGACGTCCTTCACCTCGATCACGGCATCGGCGTCGTCGTCGAGGATGGTCATCACGCCGGTCTCGTCACTGATCGTGACGACGGCGTCGGAGTCGACGGCCCGGGCGTTGTCCAGGCCGACCTCGAACTGCTCGACGTTCCCGTCCTCGTCGGTCCACTCGTTGACCTCGTCGTCGACGAGCTCGACCGCCCCCGTCGCCGACGTGTCGCCGGCCGGGATCGTGACGGTCCCCGTCGTGTGCACGTAATCGTCGGGCGCCGTCGCGGTCCCGTCGGCGGTTTCGAAGTCGACCTCGACGTCGAAGTCCACGGCTTCGGACAGCCGCACGGTGAAGTTCAGCGGCCCCTGCCCCTCCGGCACCCCGTTGTCCTCATCGACATCGTCGATCGACACCGACGGGCCGTCGTCGTTGATGATCTTGCCCTCGCCCGCCCCGTCGATGATGTGGCCGTTCATGGCATTCGTGAGGCCGAGCAGCAGGATCTCGTCACGTTCGAGCTTGGTGTCACCCGTGACGTCGACCCGCACTTCGAAGGTCGGGTTCGCGGCAGTCAGGACCGCGGTCCCGGACTCGGGCGTGTAGTCGTCGTCAGAAACCATGGCAGTGAAGTCCGCCGTCGCGTAGTCCACCTGGACCACGGTCGTCGAGAAGTCTGGGATCGTGGCCGAGATCTTGAAGACGAGGTCGTTCGGCGTCAGTTCGTCTCCATCGCCCTCGTCGACCTCGGCGTCATCCACGGAGATGTTGATGCCGTGGCTGGCACCCGACGGGGACACCTGGGCGGACAACAGTCCGAGGAGCAGAGCCAGCAACAGCCCCAACGAAACGAAACGGCGCGGTGCAGTAATCATCGTTCTCACGGAATCCCCTAAGAAGTGTCGGAGCCCTCCGCCCCTGGGCGGCAGGTTAGTCCGATCGGACACTTGTGCTGAAACATTCGCCGTAGTAGAGGCCGATTCCTGCCCGTGGCGGCACACTGCACGCGACTGCTGCGGAACGCTCGGCAGCGGCTTTCCCATCCCGCCTACGGTTCCGCCCACAACGGACATCACAGACACGTCCAGGGGAGCGGACCATGACCACCTACCTCGTCACCGGAGCCACCGGATTCATCGGTGGGCACCTCGTCCAGCGCCTGCTGGCCCGCAAGGGCACGCAGGTGATCTGCCTGGTCCGTGAGGAGTCCCAGGACAAACTCGACGCCTGCATCAGGAACTGGGGCACCACCAAGCGCCGGGTCACCCCGCTGGTCGGTGACCTGACCCAAAGGAAGCTCGGGCTGACCAAGACCCAACTCGACGAACTGAAGGGCACCGTCGACCACGTCATCCACCTGGCCGCCGTCTACGACATCAAGACCGACGCCGACACCCAGCACACGTCCAACGTCGAAGGCACCCGCCACGTCGTCGAGGTCGTCAACGCCATCAAGCCAGCCGTCTTCCACCACACCTCGTCGGTCGCAGCGGCGGGGCTCTACCGGGGCACGTTCACCGAAGGGATGCTCGACGAGGCCAAGGGCCTGGACTCCAACGCCTACCTGCGCACCAAGCACGACTCGGAGGTCCTGGCCCGCGAACTGTGCCGGGTCCCCTGGCGCGTGTACCGGCCGGGGATGGTGCTCGGGGACTCCCGCACCGGCGAGATCGACAAGATCGACGGCCCCTACTACTTCTTCAAGCTGATCCAGCGACTGCGCGGGATGCTGCCGCAGTGGTTCCCGCTGATCGGGTTCGAAGGTCGACGCCTGCCGATCCTGCCGGTCGACTACCTCGCCGACGCGATGGACCACATCATCAACCTCGATGACGACCGGTGGAACGGCAAGGTGTTCCACCTGCTGCAGCCCAAGGGCCCGACGGTCGGCGAGCTGATGAACACCCTCGCCGGCGCCGCCCACGCGCCGAAGTTCGCGATGAGGATCGACGCCGCCGCGGTCGACCTCATCCCATCCGGCGCCAAGAAGGTCGTCAACTCGCTGGCCCCGATCGTCAACGCCCGGCGGGCGATCCTGAAGGACCTCGGTATCCCAGAAGAGGCGATGCAGTACGTCAACTGGAAGACCAAGTTCGACCAGCAGAACACCCAGGAGGCGCTGGCCGGTTCGGGGATCGAGTGCCCCCCGTTCGAGGATTACGCCTGGAGGGTCTGGGACTACTGGGAGCGCAACCTCGACCCCGACCTGTTCAGGGACCGGTCGCTGCGCGGCACCGTGCAGGACAAAGTCGTGATGGTCACCGGGGCCTCCGACGGCATCGGCAAGCAGGTCGCGCTGGACGTCGGCGAGGCCGGCGGCCACGTCGTCCTCGTGTCCCGCACCGAGGAGAAGCTGGACGCTGTCAGGAAAGAGATCGAGCAGCTCGGCGGCACGGCGTCCGTGTATCCGTGCGACCTGTCGGACATGGACGACATCGAACGGATGGCCAAGCAGGTCCTGCAGGACCACGACGCCGTCGACATCCTGGTCAACAACGCCGGCCGATCCATCCGCCGGTCCGTGCGGCTGAGTATCGACCGCTTCCACGACTACGAACGCACGATGCAGTTGAACTACTTCGGTGCCGTCAAGCTGATCCTGAACCTGCTGCCGACGATGATCGCCAACCGGCGTGGCCACATCATCAACGTCAGCTCGATCGGCGTGCAGACCAACACACCGAGGTTCTCCGCCTACGTCGCCAGCAAGTCGGCGCTGGATGCGTTCAGCCGCTGCATCGCATCCGAGGTCATCGACGACGGCGTGCACATCACCACCGTCTACATGCCGCTCGTGCGCACCAAGATGATCGCCCCGACCAAGATGTACGACTACTTCCCGGCGATCAGCCCCGAGGAAGCCTCCCAGATGGTCACCGACTCGATGATCACCAAGACCAAGAAGGCGGCAACCGGCCTGGGCAACTTCGGCCAGATCGCCTACTCGGTGGCCCCCAAGGTCGTCGACCAACTGTTGCACACCGCCTACAAGATCTTCCCCGACTCGTCGGCCGCCAAGGGCGAAGAGGCGTCAAGGAAGAAAGAGAAGGCGTCCGCCGAAGGCATGGCCTTCGCCCACCTGCTCAAGGGCGTGCACTGGTAGGTGGCAGCGACGCCTCGGTCCGGGCATCATCGGAGGTCGGAGTGCTGGCCGCCACGGGCACCCGGCCCGGCCAACCCGGCCAGCCCGGCCATGGCCAGCAGGGCCAGGACCGCCAGCCATGCCCATCCCGGCACGGCCCTTCCTGGCGAGTCGGTTGGCGGGCCGGTCGGGGCTGCCTCAGCCGTCGGCGTGGGGGTGTCGGCCGGGCTAGCCCGGATCTTGCAGTAGGGGTCGGTCGGGGTTGACGTGAAAGTGCCCTCGCTTGCGTTTGGATGCGGTTTGTCGAAGAACTGCAACCAAGCAAGGAGGGCACCTTGTCGGTGAACGCTATCGGACCAGTCGAGCGAATCACGGTGACCGGTGACGGCCGCGACGTGACGTCGCAGGCGGGCACGCATCTGTTGGGTCGGATTGCTGGGCAGCTCGGGATTGCCGAGGGGGCATCGACGGCTCTGGCGGACACGGTCACGCGTGCGTCGGCGCACGACCGTGGGCGGATCGTGACGCAGGTCGCGATGATGATCGCGGCGGGCGGCCGGTGCCTGTCGGATCTGAAGACGTTGCGGGATCAGCCGGTGCTGTTCGGGGAGGTGGCGTCGGACACGACGGTGTGGCGGGCGATGCATCAGATCGACGAGCAGCATCTTGACGCGCTGATCGGAGTGCGGCAGCAGGCGTGCCGGCGGCTGTTGCAGGAAGCCGACGTCGACGAGGTCGTGTTGGACATCGACGCGTCGCTGGTTGCCTCCGCGTCGGATGACAAGCACGGCGCAGCCGCAAACTTCAAGGGAGGCTTCGGGTTTCATCCGATGCTGTGTTTCATCGAGCCGCTCGGGCTGGCTGCGGGGATGCTGCGGCCGGGCAACGCCAACGCGAACACGATCGTGGATCAGCTTGCGGTGCTCGACCAGGCGATCGGGTCGCTGCCCGAGGTGTGGCAGGCCGGCCACCGTCCCGGTGACTGCGCGGAGTCGGTGCTGCGGACCCTGCGGGTGCGGGCCGACACGGCTGCGGGCGGGGTCACGATGCTCACCAAGTTGGCCGACCGCAATCTGGTGTTCAGTGTCGGAATGCGGGTCTCTGAGGTCGCTTCCACCGAAATCCGCGACATCCCCGAAACAGCGTGGCAGCCCGCCCGCAACGTCGACGGCAGGCCGCGTGAGGGCGCCCAGGTGTGTGAAGCACCTGGGCTGGTCCCGGCCAACGCGCCCGCAGGGACGCGGGCGATCGTGCGGCGGGAACGGCCCCACCCGGGAGCCAAGCTGCGGCTGTGGGACTACAACGGGCTGCGCCATCAGGTCACCCTGACCAACGATCCCGATCCCGACATCGTGGCGCTCGAACGGTTCCATCGCCAGCACGCCCAGGTCGAGAACCGGATCAAGCAGCTCAAGGACTGCGGGCTGATCCGGCTGCCGTTGTCGGACTACAACGCGAACCGGGTCTGGTTCGAACAGATCCTGGTCGCGTCACTGCTGCTCGCTGGCCTGCGTGCGCTGATCGACGACCCCGAGCTGTCGGTCGCCGAGCCCCGCCGGTTGCGTTACACGCTGCTGCACGTGGCCGCGAGGATCGTCCGGCACGCCCGACAAACCACCCTACGACTCGACCGCAGCTGGCCATGGACCCAGGTCCTGGTCGCCGCGCACGAGCGGTTACCCAGCTGGCAGCCCACGCCCGCGTGACCTGCCCAGCCCCACCGCGGACCCACGGTCCGCAGCTTCGACCTGCCCGCCCAGGCCATCACCGCCGCCGACCCAAGACCCAGCACGACAACTCCGCCGAGCCATCCCACCCGCCAGCACGCGACCCCACCAGCCAGCACCGCCAATCAGTTACTGAAAGATCCGGGCTAGCCGCCGTGGGGGCCGCCGACGGGGTCGACCGGCGAGGCGGCTCAGCCGTCGGGGGCCCGTCCGCTGTGGGGAGCGGGTCCGACGTCGGGGTCGCCGTGGGGGTCGGGTCGGCTTTTGGGGGTGGGGTCCGTCGTCGGTGTCGACGTGGGGGGCGGGGTCGACGGGGTCGACGTGGGGGTGGGGTCGGGGGTTGCGGTCACACCGGCGTCGTCGATCATCGCCCGATACACGTTCAGCCGCCCGCCGGTGATCACCTTGCCTGCAAGCCCTGGGGTGCGGTCAACGTTGCCCAGCAGCCGCGCCTTGACCTGCCTGGCCGTCAGGTGTGGTTCGTACGCCCACACCAGCGCCGCCGCCCCCGAGGTGATCGC
>Ga0326597_10010483_pt1 | contig 12343 bp, 16 predicted proteins | sample RVTome_12_FD_203789 | JGI IMG/M metagenome (GOLD analysis project Ga0326597, IMG submission 203789) | Soil microbial communities from uranium-contaminated site in the Upper Colorado River Basin, Wyoming, United States - RVT100D185 | ecosystem: Environmental > Terrestrial > Soil > Contaminated >... | reverse complement strand
CCGAACGACCGCCCGGCCCGATCACCATGCACCACGGGCTCCTTCGCTTCGACGCCATACGGCACGGCTATCACCTCGCCCAAAATGTGTGCATACGGTAGCCCGCCGGGAGAGGGGCTTTCCTGCCCGTGGCTCCTCGATCCCGGCACAGCATTCAGGATGTCATTCCTGACGTCGGCCGCGCCGGGCAACCCCACGCGCCGCCCTACCGCGTGCGCGCGAGAAACCGCTGCATGCCGACGTCGGCGGCCCAGACGCGGCGGTGGGCGTCGAGCATGTACGGCAGCGCCCGCCGGCGGCTTTCCACAACGTCCTCGTAATCGACGATGAATGTCTTCATCAGCGCCGCCACCTCGCGGCGCAGCGCGTCCTCGTCGACGGTGGCGAGGCGGCGGTCCTTCATCACCACGCGGCCGTCGACGATCACCGTCTCCACCGCGCGGCCCGTCTCGGTGTAGACCAGCTGGCGCGCGGCGCTGTTGAAGGGCAGCCAGCCGGCGTCGTCGAGATCGATGAGGAACAGGTCGGCCTTGCGCCCCGGCGCGATGGCTCCCAGCACGTCGCCGAGCCCGGCGCTGCGCGCGCTGCCCAGCGTCGCGTGGCGCAGCGCCTCGTGCGCCAGCGGCGGCCCCGGCTCCGGGTCGCTCACGGCGGCGAGCAGGCAGAACATCTTCACCGCCTGGAACATGTTCTGCACATCGGTGCCCGAGCAGTTGTCGCACCCGAGCCCGATGCGCACCCCCGCCTCGCGCAGGTCGAGCACCGGGGCGACGCCGCTCTTCAGTTTCAGGTTGCTCAGGTGGTTGAGCACGACGCCGGCGTCGGCCTCCGCCAGTCGGTCCATCTCCCGGCGCCCGAGCCACACCGTGTGGACGATGTTGAGCCGGTGGTTGAGCAGCCCGGTGCGGCGGAAATACTCGATGAACGAGCCGCCATACCCGGCGAACTTCTCGCGCGCGATCAGCACCTGGCCGCGCGTCTCGTAGACATGGGTGTAGACGGAAAGGTCGTGGCGTTCGGCGAGATCGGCGCAGCCCTCCAGCATCGCCGGGGTGCAGCGCTGCGGCGCGAACGGCGCCACCGCCCAGTGCAGCGTTCCTTGCGCCGGGTGGCGCGCCATCTGGCGGTCGAGGAAGTCGAGCTGCTCGTTTATGCCGAGCGCCTTCGTGCCCAGCATCTCCTGCACGTCGGCCGGCAGCAGCGCGCGGTCGCGCACCATGCCGGCGGACGGGATGTCCGACACCATGGGCGAGAAGACGACGCGCAATCCCGCCTCGCGGTACGCCGCCAGCACCGTGTCGACGTACTCGTCGGCGAACGGCACCAGCCCCAGCATGTCCTGCACCGTGGTGATGCCGGCGTGCAGGCACTCCACCGCGCCGACCAGCGTGCGAGCGCGCACCTCTTCCCTGCTGCGGCTGGCGCCCATGGGGAGCGTGTAGAGCAGCCACATCTCCAGCGGCAGCTCCTCGAACAGCCCGCGGCACAGCGTGTCGTGCGAATGGTAGTGGGCGTTGATCAGCCCCGGCACGACCAGCCGGCCGGTGGCGTCGAGCACCTCGGCGTCCCGCGTGCGCTCCGGCGCCAGGTCGCGCCCGACGGCGACGATGTCGGCCCCCTCGATGAGCACGTCGGCCTGCGCCGGATGATGCACGTCGCCGTCATGGTCGTAGACCCGCCCGCCGCGGATGAGCAGTTTCTTCGCGCCCGATGCCATCGCCGTCCCCGCTTCCGTTCGTTTCGCCTCACGCCGGCAGGGTAGGGGCCGCCCGGGCTCCTGACAACCGCACCCGCCGCCGCAGCCCCCCTTCAACCCTCTCGCAGGCGAGAGGGGCTACCGTATGCACACATTTTGGGCGAGGTGATAGCCGTGCCGTATGGCGTCGAAGCGAAGGAGCCCGTGGTGCATGGTGATCGGGCCGGGCGGTCGTTCGGAGGCATAGCCTTTCCAGCCGCCGAGGCGGGCGATGATCCAGGCGGCCCAAGCGAGACTATCGGGAGGATGAGGGTTCTTCTGTTTTGTGGTCGTGCCTTCGAGGGTCGGGAGCAAGGTAGCCAGTACGGCACGGTCTTCGGCGTCGAAGGCATCGGCCGCGGGCTGTGCGGTACGCCCGGTGCGCGCAAGGGTCAGTTGCAGCGTACGTACGGCGCCGATCAGGGCGACGACGGCGAGTTTCATCAGCGCGGCGGCGCTTTCCATCTGGCTGCTCTCGACATCGAAGCCCTGGCGCTTGAGGGTGCGGAACAGTTGCTCGACATGCCAACGCTGGCAGTACCAGCCGACCAGTTCCAGCGCCTGCGCCACGCTGTCGACCCGGTGCGTGGTCAGCAATCGCCAGTGCACCGGGGGAGCCCCGGCCGGGGCGTCGATCTCGCGCACGTCGATCAGCCACAGCGTACAACACGGCGGCAGGCTCTTGTCGGGGCACGCCGCCGGCCGGCGGATCGTCACCGGAGCAAAGCGCAGCGCCATCTCCGCCTGGCGGGCGGCGCGCCGGCGCAGGGCCGGCAGGGTGAGCCGGTAGCGGTGCCGCTCGGGCAAGGCGTCGGCGAAGGCGTAAAGACAGCCGCCCTCCTGCACCGACCGGTCGCGGCAGACCCGCGTCAGCAGATGCGTGCGGGCGCCGGGGATACGGGCGAACTCCTCGTAGATATCGCTTTCCCGATCGGCGATCACCGTGACCACCGCGGCCGCGCCGAGCGCCGCCTTGGCACTCTCGGCCCCTTCCAGCCAGCGATAGGATTCCTTTTGCTCGATCGGCTGGCGGCGATAATCGGCCCGTTTGCGCTTGGTGCGGTTCCACAGCTTGGCCCCGGCCAGCCCCAGCACGCCGCCGCTCGCCGCGTCCACCGCCAGCACCGGGTGCAGAAAGAAGCCGTGATCGACCCCGTTGCCGACCCGCCCCAGGCCGCGCGTCCGGCCGGCATGGGCCTCGAAGTTCAGCTCCGTCGTGTCCTGGATCGCCAGCACGTGCCGGCCCGCCGCCCGCCGTCCGAGCGTCGCCGCGCTCGTCGCCAGCATCTCCCCAACCCTCACCCGCCGGTTGCGCAGAAACCGTCCAAAGCGCACCTCTTCACCCCGGCCCTCTCCCAGCCGACGCAGGCACACCGTGTTCCGCTCGACAATGCGGCGACACAGATGCGCTCCCCCTTTTTGAGGCGCATATCGCCAAACTCGCCAATCGCGTATCCCTCCACCATCCGCCGCCCCCTTTCTCGAGCCAAGGTCGGCAGATACAGAATCACAGCCGATTCCAAATCAGCAAAGAAAAAATGTGTGCATACGGTAGCCCGGCGGGAGAGGGGCTATTTCGTCAGCGCCGCGACGATGGTGGCGAGCACACCGTCCGTATTCTGCAGCACCTCGTTGTTCCAGAACCGGAGGACGCGGCAGCCGTGCGCTTCCAGCCAGCGCGTGCGCCGGGCGTCCCGTTCGGCGTCGACGGCGTGCTGCCCGCCGTCGACCTCGACGACCAGCTTCTCCTGCTCGCAAAAGAAGTCGAGCACGTAGGGCCCCAGCGGGTGCTGACGGCGAAACTTGTAGCCCTGCAGCTGACGGCTGCGCAGATGCGACCACAGGCGCCGTTCGGCATCCGTCATCGTACGGCGCAGATCGCGTGCGCGCTGAACGGTCATGGCGCCGCCCTTTCGCTTCACCGGCAGCATCCTTGCCGATGCCGCCCCGCTCTGACAACCCTCTCCCGGGGCAGAGGGTGGCGCGCGCAGCGCGCCGGGTGAGGGGCGGCGGCGCCGTGCCGAGCCGGTCGCCGGGAGCCGGCCGACCACCCCGTGCCGATCACCGCACTGTGATCCGGCGGCGGTCGCTGCCGCGATATTATGCCAGCCATGGCCCGGGAGGGTTCGGCTTTCCGGGCGGCCGGCAGACCGCAAAGCGGCTGCGCGAAAAGGGGAGGACGTCGGATGCAGCATCGAACGATCGCGGCGGGTGCGCTCGTCGCCATGACGGTCATCGGATATGCCGAGGCCGCCGACATCGGGGCCGGCAAGGCGATCGCGGAGGGTGTCTGCGCCGCCTGCCACGGCGTGAACGGGGTCAGCGTCGCGCCGGCGATCCCGAACCTCGCGGGCCAGCGCCCGCTTTATATCGGGAAGCAACTCTCGGCCTACCGGGAGGGGTCGCGGAAGCACCGCATCATGGGGGCGCTCGCCGGCCAGCTCGACAAGGCCGCGGCGGCCGACGTGGCGGCGTATTACGGCAGTCTCCCGGGGGCGCCCGTCGGCGCCGCGAACTCGAAGCCGCCGGCCCGGTTCATCGCGAAGCGGGTCAAGCTGCCGGCCGACCTGTCCGGCTTCCGCCACTACATGACCTTCAACCACCAGGGCCGGAAGGAGCTGCGCAAGGTGTACGCCAACGGCGCCGCGCTCGCGGCGGCGAAGGCGGGCAGGGAGCTTCCCGACGGCGCCGTCATCGTGGTCGAGGCGTTCAAGACCAGGCCCGGGGCGGACGGCAAGCCGGTCGCCGGCGCCGACGGGCTGTGGCTCGCCGGGGCGCGCGCCGGCTTCACCGCGATGGAGCGCCAGGCGGGCTGGGGCGACGATTTCCACCCCGCCATCCGCAACGGCAACTGGCACTACGCCGCGTTCGCCGCCGACCGCAGCCCGCGGCCCAACCTGAGCCAGGCGAGCTGCCTCGCCTGCCACAAGCCGCTCGCCGGGGACAGTTACCTGTTTTCCCTCAAGGAGCTGAAAGCGGCCGCGGCGAAATAGGCGGTACGGTCCCGGCGATCTCGCGGCGACGCGCGACAGCCTCCTGGTATCGGCCGGTATCGTCCCTTGACACGGGGACAGGAAACAGGCTATTATTCCTAATATGGCTGTGGTGCGGAAATCGCACAGGCGGCGAAATTTCCCCGATCACGGACTCCGTTCATATCCCGCCTCGGGAGGGCGGTCCTGCCGCCGCCGCCGGGCGGGGGCCGTCGCGTCCGCCTCCTCGCTGCGGATCTCTTCGAGCAGCCGGTCCAGCTCGTCGTAGAGGGCGGCGCGCCCCGCGGCCGTGGCGTCCGTTCGGGCGGGGGCGAAGCGGCGCAGCTCGCGTGCCAGGCGCGCGGCGGTGGGAAAAGCGACGCCGAGGCGGGCGGCGAGGTCGCGCACCGCCGGCACGCGCCGTTCCTGCACGGTCCAGAACACGGCGTAGAACCACAGGAGCAGCGGCACGCGGGTGCCCGCCAGCGGCGTGCCGGCGAGGGGACGAAGGTGATGGCCGCACGGGCAGGCGAGCACGCGGCGGCGCGCCACGCGGGCAAACCGCGCCGTCCGTCCGCAGGCGGGGCAGCGCGGGCGGTCGCCGAAGCGCCGGCGTGCCATATCGGCGAGACAGGCGGCCTCGTCGGGATAGCGGCGGAAGAAGTCGCCGGTGTCGAGATAGCGGGTCATGCGTTCCCCTGAAAAGGTATTTGTTCCTACTTGCACCAGCTATATCGGGGGCGGCCGGCGGCATTGCAAGACGACCGGGCGATCGCCGCGAAAGCAGGAGCTAATTCAAGGGCTTGCGAAGAAAGGGTCAGTCGTGCTGACCATTGTTTCACGTGAAACAATGGCGGCGCGCGGCTCAGGGGCGCCGCTTGCCGTCCATCAGCACGAAGGCGATGCGCGCCGGGCGGTCGCCGTCGTTGACCCACGAGTGGTTGGTGCCCTGCTGCACCATGACGTCGCCGGCGCGGAAGCGCACGCTGGAATCGTCGAGGTCCATGCGCATCTCGCCGCCGAGGCAGACGGCGTAGTCCAGCGTGTCGGTGCGGTGCATGCGGCCGGGCAGGCCGGGCGGGTAGTCGATGACGCGGAACCACGAGCCGCGCGGCGGCGGCTGGATGTCGCCGGGGCGCGCGCCGCAGTCGGTGCGGGTCCGGATCCCGGCCGGGGTCCCGTCGGTGCTCCAGATCAGCGACGAGCCGTTGCCGGGCGCCCGCCGCGTCCACCAGCCCTGCGGCCCGTCCCACATCGCCACCGCGCGGCCGGTTTCGTCGTGGCTGGTGACGACGCGGCGGACGGCGAGGTCGGGCGGCGGCGGCGCGGCCCGCTGCGGCGTCGGCGGCAGGGGATCGGCGATGGCGAGCGACCCGCCCGGCGGCCGCCCGGCGTCGATGAGCACGAAGGCGAGGCGGGCGGGCGCGTCGTAGCGGTTGACCCACGAATGGTTGGTGCCCTGCTGCACCAGCACGTCGCCGGCGGAAAGCGTCACCGCCGAGTCGTCCATCTCCATGTCGATGCGGCCCTGCATCGCCATCACGTAGTCCACCGTGTCGGTGCGGTGCATGCGGCCGGGCGAGCGCGGCGCGAACTCGATGACGCAGAAGCGCGAGCCCATGGGCGGCGGCTGGCTGCCCTCGATGATGCGGGCGCCGAAATCCTCGCCGGTCCATATCTCGGCCGGCGTCTCGAAGCTCGACCAGACGAGGGTGGAGACGGTGCGCCCGCCGCCCGACCATTTGTGGTTGGCGGCGGGGCCGTCGGCGACCACCACCGCCCTGCCGGCGCGGTCGTGGCCGGTGACGATGCGGCGGACCGGCGGGTCGGGCCGGCGGTTCCCCTCGCTCATGGTCGCGGTTTCCCCTGATCGTCCAGCGGCCGCGCGCCGCCCGGCACGTCGATGCGGAAGCCCACCAGCACCACGGCGACCATGACGTAGAAGCCGATGGTGGTGACGAGATCCACCACCGTCTGCTCGCCGAGCAGGTCGACGGCACGCGCGTAGGTGTCGTCGCCGAGCGCGCGGGTGTCGCACAGCTCGCGGGTGAGGCGGTAGACGACGGCGTCGCTGTCGTCGGCGAAGGCGGGTTCGCGGCGGGTGCGGATCGCCTCCACCACCGCCGCGTCCAGCCCGACGCGGGCGGCGTGGCGGGCGTGGGCATACCACTCGTACTGCGCCGACCAGTGGCGGGCGACGACCAGGATGGCGAGCTCCTGGTGGCGCGGCGCGAGCGCGAGCCGGCTGCGCAGGTGGTCGCCCAGCGCCGCCGCCTTCTCGGCGAGGTCCGGCGTGCGCAGCCAGATCGAGAACGGCCCCAGCGCCTGGCCGCCGCCGCGCCGGCCGGCGATGGCGTCGTTGACGCGGCGCTGCTCCGCCGTCATGCGCTCGGGCGGGATGGGATCGATGCGGGCCATGGCGTCCTCCGTCTTCCGGTGCTCCGTCATATCACCCGCCGCCTGCGCGAAAGGCGGGGCTGCGCGCCACCCAGGCGGCGAGGCCGAACAGGCACGCCGTGCCGATGGCGCCAACCACGTAGAAGCTGTATTCCAGCCCGCCGACCTCGGCGATGGCGCCCATGAGGACCGGCACCACGAGGGCGTTGATGCGGTTGACGGTGATGCGCAGCGCCACCGCCTTGGCCTGGTCCTGCGGCCCGACCGACTGCGCCATGATGGAGATGAGCAGCGGCAGATTGAAGCCCTGCGCCACGCCGCGCAGCCCGATCACCGCCGCGATCAGCCAGTAGGGCCCGAGCAGCGGCGTGACCGCCATGCACAGGATGGACACCAGCACCCAGAACAGCAGCAGCCAGGTGCGGCTGACCCGCCGCGCCAGCGGGCCGACGACGAGCGCCGAGACGGCGCTGAGCGCGCTGGACAGGCTGAACAGCGTGCCGATGGCGGCGCCCGAGATGTCGATCCGGTCCAGCCACACCACGTAGAACGTGGCCTGCACGCCCGATCCCATCTGCCGCGTCACCGTGGCGATCACCACCAGCGCCACCCCGGCGCTGGCCATCAGGCGCAGCGTCTCCAGGTAGTCGGACGGCCGCGGCAGCAGGTCGATCAGCCGCGCCTTCTCCACCGGCGTCGCGGCCGCCGTCTCCGCCGCGCCGACGCCGAACGCGGGCACCAGCCAGGCCGACACCAGACCGGCGGCGACCCAGCCGGTGAGCGCCGCGAAGGCGCCCGGCGCGGCCCACAGGTCCCACGCGCCGCCGATCAGCGGCGGGCCGAGGAAGCCGCCGATGCGGGCGACGAAGGTCATGCGCCCGGTATGGGTCGGGTTGCCCTTCATGGCCTGGCCGACCAGCGCCTGCACGCCGATCCAGCTCACCGATTCCGACAGCCCGCTCAGCATCTGCAGCGCCACCGCCGCGGCGACGAAGGGGAACAGCGGGAACAGCGCCATGGAGACCACGCCGATCAGCCCCATGACCACGATCACCGAGCGGGCGCCGAAGCGGTCCATCAGCGCGCCGCCGTGGATGGCGAGGAAGATGAGCAGCGCCTGGCGGCTGCCGAGGATGATGCCGATCATCAGCGGCGAGGCGTCGAGCGACAGCGCCCACAGCGGCATGACGATGGCGACCAGGTTGAACAGGTTGCCGTTGAAGAATCCCGCCGCGTAGATGGGCGCCTGCAGCCGCCAGGCATAGCGTTCCTCGGGACCCGGATGCGGGGCGGCAGGCGGGATCATGCGCGGGGCGGCTCCGGCTGGGTTGCGAAAGACCGGTCCGGCCGGCGGGCGGGCCGGCGGACGACGGGCGGGCCGCCATGATGGCGCGCCGGGCGCGACTCGCGCAAGGGCACGCGGCGGCGGCGCGGGTGCCGTTCTTCTTTTTCGTCATGCCCCGGCTCCGCCCGGGCCATCCAGCCGCTTTCGTTTTGGCCGGCGCCGGAAAACCCGGAAAAGCTGGATGCCCCGCGCGAAGGCGGGGCATGACGATAAGGGTGAGCGAGAGGGGAGCGTACCGGGCCACACGAGAAAGAGGGAACGCGCCCGGCCCCGGTCACGGCTGCGCGAGCGGGGCTGGACGCGGGCGGGCGGCGGGGCTACCTGTGGGACGGCAACGAACCCCGGGAGAATGCGCGATGATCGATCTCTACACTTGGCCGACGCCCAACGGGCACAAGGTGCACATCATGCTGGAGGAGACGGGGCTGCCCTGGACGGTGCATCCGATCAACATCCAGGAGGGCGACCAGTTCAAACCCGAGTTCCTCAAGATCAGCCCCAACAACAAGATGCCGGCCATGGTGGACAACGACGGGCCGCAGGGAAAGCCCATCGCGGTGTTCGAATCCGCCGCCATCCTCCTCTACCTCGGCAACAAGACGGGCCAGTTCCTGCCCTCGCTGGCGGACGAGCCGCACGCCTATTACGACGTGCTGCAGTGGCTGATGTTCCAGATGGGCAGCGTCGGCCCCATGCTCGGCCAGTCGCACCACTTCAATTCCTACGCCGCCGAGCGCTTCCCCGCCGAGCGGATCGACTACGGCCGCGAGCGCTATGTCAACGAGGCCAACCGCATCTACGGCGTCATCGACCGGCGGCTCGAGGGGCGCGAGTGGATCGCCGCCGAGCGCTACACCATCGCCGACATGGCGATCATGCCGTGGCTGCGCGACCCGGCGAAGCAGGGGGTGGACATCGAGAAATACCCCGAGGTGAAGCGCTGGCGCGACAGGATCTGGGAAAGGCCGCAGGTGGAGAAGGCCCTGCAGGTGCTCGCCGACCGCGGCCGCCGCGGCCCGCTGACCGACAAGCAGTGGGAGATCATGTACGGCAAGACCCAGGTGAGCCAGGGCGGCGCGGGGTGACGCAGGGCGGAGTTCCCGGGAGTCATGTATTATGTCCCTTGAACTGCATCGTGCAGTATCCGGGCCAGGCGGTTGGTCTCCGGATGCGGAATGAATGGCGAAGAGCTGCCATCGACGGCAACACGGCTGCATTCGAACGCCTCCTCGAGAAGGGACAAGCGGTCGACAGCCGCGACCGCTTTGGCCAGACACCGTTGATGCTGGCGGCGGTCCACGGCCGCAAGGCCGTGGTCGATCTGTTGCTCGCTCACGATGCCGACCTGGATGTCACGGCGAAATATGGGCTGAGCGCTCTCATGCTCGCCATCGTGAACGGCCACACCGGCATCGCCCTGGCCCTGATAGAAGCGGGTGCCGATACGACACTGCAGGGCACCGGCGCGCCGGGTTTCGCGGGAAGAACGGCCAGCGACCTGGCGCAGGAACGCGGGTTCGCGTCGGTGGTGGAAGCGATCGCCCGAAGAGGACCGACGGACGACAGGAGCAGCCGGAGAGGCTGAGGCAGCCGTGGCATCCCGCCGGGAGTTCCAGGGACCAATACTCAAATCGCGTCGCGCCCGCCCGCTACGCCACGCGCAGCCGGTCGCGGCGGGAGCAGGGGGTGGACATCGAGAAATACCCCGAGGTGAAGCGCTGGCGCGACAAGATCTGGCAGCGCCCGCAGGTGGAGAAGGCGCTGCAGGTGCTCGCCGACCGCGGCCGCCGCGGCCCGCTGACCGACAAGCAGTGGGAGATCATGTACGGCAAGACCCAGGTGAGCCAGGACGGGGGGTAGCTCTCATGGCGTCGCGGCTGAAGGAGAAGACGAAGGCGGTCGGCGCGAGCCGCCGCCGCAGGATCGCGGCGCGGGCGTCCGAACCGATCGCCGAGGAACTGTCGCTGCGCGACCGGCGGCCGACAGGCAGCGGGAGATCATGGACGGCAGGGCCCGGGTGGCCCGAGGCGGGACAGGGGGGCTGGGGGTGGGAAGTGCCACGCGCCATGCTGTGCCGCAGACAGCCGATGGCCAATTAAGTATACTGTCACCGTAATTCGCGCAGGAATCCCGCCGACATAAACATATGGAGCATGTTGCATGGTTTTAAACGAAAAACAGAAGGCCCTGTGCGAAGGACATGGTTTCGACTTCTCGGCACTGTCCGCGCTTTTTCTCAACTGCACCCTCAAACCGACCGGCACGTTGTCGCACACCGAAAAGCTGCTCGATGTCTCCAGGGCGATCATGGAGGCCAACGGCGTCGCCGTGGAAATGCTCCGCCCGGTCGATTACGAATTGCCGCCGGGCGTGTATCCCGACATGACGGAGCACGGCTTCGCCCGTGACGAGTGGCCGGAGCTGTGCCGGAAGGTCATGGCCGCCGACATCCTGATGATCGGCACCCCGATCTGGCTGGGAGAGGAGAGCTCCGTGTGTCGGCGTGTGATCGAGAGGCTCTACGGCGAGTCCGGCACGCTGAACGACAAGGGCCAGTACGTCTATTACGGCCGGGTCGCCGGGTTTATCGCCACCGGCAACGAGGACGGCGTGAAGCACTGCGCGATGGGCGTGCTCTACGCGCTGCAGCATGTGGGGTACACCATTCCGCCGCAGGCGGATTCGGGCTGGATCGGCGAGGCGGGGCCGGGACCGTCCTACGCCGACGAGGGCTCGGGCGGCCCGCACAACGAATTCACCCAGCGCAACACCACCTTCATGACCTGGAACCTCATGCACATGGCGCGCCTGCTCCGCGAGGCGGGGGGCTTTCCCGCCCACGGCAATGTGAGGGCCGACTGGGAGGCCGGCTGCAGATTCGACCATCCCAACCCCGACTACCGGTAAGCGAACAAATTCTATGCCGCGCCTGCGTCGGACGTTTGGGCCGCTTCGTGTACGAGCCGGTATTGCACCTGCATCATCGCCAGGCGGCGGTAGAAGTTGAGCAAATCGCGCGCCGGGCTGGTCATTCGCTCATAGCCGGACATGAACGCTACGATCGTGCCGATCCCGGTCTGCCCCTGAATGACCAGCTAGCCCCCCACCATGAGCACGCTCAGCGGGCCCATGTAGTTGATCAGATTATTGAGGCCCTTGGCGGCATTCTTGACGACCCCAAAGCGGAGGCGCAGCCGGTATATCCGTTCGATGAAGCCGTCGGGATCCGCGTCCTCTCCCGCTACATCGCGCCCATCGCTGAGAACGCACTGGCCGAGGTCGCGCGCGGCCGTGATTTTCTTTTCCGACAGGCGGTTGAGAACGGGCTGCGAGACCGCGACGACGATCATCGAAGGGACAAGAAATGCGATGGCAACGGCCGCAATGATCGACTCTACCACCAGCATGTAGCCGGCGACGCTCAGCACGATACCGGCTTGCAACAACGGAAACGCAATGGATTCGGCGACGAAGTCGCCAACCTTTTCGGCTTCCGAGGAAATGATCGACTGCGTCGTGCCTTCGTCCGGATCGGTGTCGAAATCTTCGCTGTGCGCGATGCGCATGCGGAGGATACGGGTGACTCCTTCGGCGACGCGATAGAGGTAGATGTTGCGCAGGAACTTCAGGAGTCCCTGCCCCGCTACGACGGCGAGATAAAGCACGCCGAGCGGGACCAGGAGGCCCACGTCCTGGCCTGCTATTGCTCCATCGATAATCCGACGCTGGAGTTCAAGCGGTACCAACGTAAGCGGGAAGACCAGAACTGAACCGCGCCGGGTTTGCCGGAGGCTCCGACTCTTGAGAGGATGGAGCCATGGACAAGCAGCAGAGCGGACGGAAGTTTTCACCTGAAGTGCGAGCGCGGGCCGTGCGGATGGTGATCGAGCACCG
>Ga0326597_10010482_pt1 | contig 12344 bp, 7 predicted proteins | sample RVTome_12_FD_203789 | JGI IMG/M metagenome (GOLD analysis project Ga0326597, IMG submission 203789) | Soil microbial communities from uranium-contaminated site in the Upper Colorado River Basin, Wyoming, United States - RVT100D185 | ecosystem: Environmental > Terrestrial > Soil > Contaminated >... | reverse complement strand
TGCATCCGGCTGTTCGCTTGGCCGGCCTCCTCCAGCTGCTCAATCTGCGGCTCGGTCATCCCCAGTTCGAGCAACCTCTGCCTGGCGCTGGCATACAAGTCCTGATTGGACTGGGTGACTCGCGCGAACGTGGACGAGAGGCTCTCGTTGTGAGACTTCTTGGCCAATAACAGCTCAACCTGTCCGGAGTACAGTCGCGGGGAATACACCAGCGCCAGATGATCCCCCTTCGTCACGACGACACCCGTGTAGTCGGCATACAGCCTCTCCAGGCGTCCATCCACATATGCGGCGATCGTCTTTAAGGTCCCTTCGTCGTAGCTGAGTTCGCCGATGGCCCGAATGGTCCGTGTCGTTGGAATCGACTTCACGGCGACCGTTTGAATGTTCGCAATGCGGCGAGACGCGGGATCGATGTGGACGGAGCGAGTGTCCGCATTGCTGTTACCGGCGGTCGCCGGCACAAGCTTCATCGCACAGACGGGACAGCGCCCCGGCTCGGCTTGCGGAGGCGTACACATCATCGGGCAAATGTATCGTGTCAGTTGAGAGTTGAGAGTCGAGAGTTGAGAGCCAGAACCGCCTGCTGAGATGAATCCGAAACGCTGCGCGACTCCCAACCCAACAATCAAAACGGTGCCGCACGCCAATAACAGCAACGGTTGAAGGAACAACTTGATCCACCAGCGGCGTGCTTCCTTTCGCTGTTGGTTGCGATTCACGCTTGTGTCCGCGTGGCTACTCGGAGTTGCCGGTTGCGTTGTTTCCGCCACTGGTTGACTGTCGGGTTTGGCGAGTTTGTCTGGGAGGGAATCGCTCATAATGACCTCACCGCGTGGATATGTAGCGGTACTAAGAACAACTGCGAGAAAGAACTCAGTCACAGATTGGCGCAGGCGAACGCTGTCTTGCGGAGATACCTGCTGTTTGATCCCGTTAACCAACACGCAATGCGCGCACAGGCTCACAACGAGTTCAGCGACTCAAATCAACCAACGGCAAAGAACAGCCTGAAGGCGAGTCGTAGGCCAAGAAGAAGAGGTGACTAGATCTGAGTGACGCGATGCTTGGTGCCCGCTGTCGAGTACTCCGACAACATCCGAACCGATCGTGACCCATCGCAGCTCCACACGCTGGGTGGAACGGTCGCGTTGTGTGGGATCAACCGGCGGCGACGCGGGACGTGAACAAGCACAATCGCGAGCGATGGCTGTCTTGTCACAACACGACGTCGTCGACGTACTGCAACAACCACCGCACTGTTCGACCTGAGCACCCTGAACTCGCGACGAACATGAATCCGTGAAACCAGACAACGGCGCAACGCCAGCACCGAAGATCAGCGATAGCGAAAGCAGCGTTCTGGTGACGGACGGTTTCATGACGAAGCAATTCAACTCAAGTCTCGAAGTTCTCAACCAGTCTAGTCTATCTCATCTTTCGGCCCAACGGATCGTCCGTCAAGTCCGCTCGATGCCAAGTTTCAATAATTCGACGCTCCGGACGGCTCCCTCAGATACCACGAATGAAACCGATCTGACATCGCCAACTCGGGAAACATTTAGCGCTGAATCTATGGATCAACGCGACCGATGGCAGAGAAGCGGAGACGAATGCACCTCGTTGCCCGATGCGCGCGAGATTCCCCGCTTAGTTGGACAACGCCACTTTGGTATCGAATACAAGCCCGAAGCGCAAGCGAGTGAACGAGTTACGTGCATGTTCACTCGCTTGCGCTTCGGGCTTGTATTTCATGGTGGATATCCCAGAAGTGGCGCTGTCCAATTAGGCAGCGTCAACACGTAAAGCGTGACAGCTCGATACAGCGATCGAGAGCGGTGCCTGGCGAGACCTGTCGAAAGTGGCCAAGGCGTGGTGTGATAGAGCAGGAACAAACAACCGCGGCCACTGCCAAAGGCGACAAAGTCACCACCTCCTGGCGCTGCTGGCGATTGTCTTCCCACGGAACTGGGACGGCAGGATTCTGAGTTGATACTGGTGCCGCCGCACAGTTACATGTGCTGCCACAGCAACACGAAGTCTGCTTGATCACCGAGTGGTCCTTGCCGCAACAAGATGAGCGTTTGTCTTTCGAGCAACACGTCGACTTCGTTTTTTTCGCACAGCAGGATGCCGACGCAGTCTTCGAGTAACAAGTGGCTGACGATTGTACGACTTCGCGGCGAACGGTCGAAATGCTATCGCCGCAGCCACAGCTTGCGGCAGGAAGGGACTGTGCGAGGAGCATCACAATGGCGATCCAGGCACTTGTGTGAGCGACGATAGGATTGGATGCTGCTGCCAGCATGGCGTCGCTGTCCTTTCTTGACAGTCGAAAATATACTCTCGCGTCCGTCGCCTATTTTCGGTCGGTGACCGCAGATACATGAAGAATTGCGGCCAAGAATCTAGAAATGAAAGCTGCGAGATTGTCTTGAATCACCCATTTCGGGTCAATGGCAACTCGATCGATCGAGGTGCCGACGCAGTTGGGCGGTAGGATGGTGCAACGAATTTCGCCACAATCTTGGTATATTGCAAGCTTGTTCAATCCAATCGACTCGGAGTGACTGCCATGCGTCAGCTAATAGCCCTGGGTGTTGTTGTGGTTAGCGTGACGCTCGTGGCTTGCCGTCCCACGGATTCAGTCTCAGAAGTGAATGGCAACGCGGGACAGGAAGGGCATCGCAACATTCCCGATGCCCACAATCGGGATCACGCGGCAACGACAATAACACCTGCCGCCGCCGAGAACCTCACTGCCTTGCAACTCTTCAAGCGACGAATCGCACCGATCATGCAGGCAACGAACCCGTCGAGCTGCGGCGAGTGTCATCTGAGTGGCGTGGATCTTAAGCAATACATCGGGCCCGACCAGAGTGCAACGTTTGCATCGCTTCGCGCGTCGGGATTGGTTGATATGGACAATCCAGACGCTTCGAAGATTCTCACGTTCATCAATCGCCGACCCGAGAAACCGAGCCTGGTAACCGACAAGATCCGCGAAGAAGAGTACGCGGCCTTCCGAGCGTGGATTCACGCCGCCGTGAAAGATCCCGAGCTTGCATCGTCCGAGACCACCGACTCACTACTTGGACCGACAGTTCCCGACGCCGTGATTCGCCACGCGAGAAGAGATCGCGTACTCGCTTCGTTCATTGACAACATTTGGTCGGAAGTCGGGCGGTGCGCCGCGTGTCACTCACCGGATCGCAACCAGAAGCAGGTCGAACAGAATGGTGAACAAGTCTCCTGGATCAAGCTCGGCGATCCGCAAACGACACTCGACTACATGCTGGAAGCTGAACTGTTCGACCTTGATGCCCCAGAAGCGAGTCCGCTGCTGGCGAAACCGACAATGCAAGTCGAACATGGTGGTGGGCAGAAGCTGGTCGTCGGCGATCGCACTTATAAGCAATTCCGCCGCTTCATCGAGGACTATGCCTCCGTCGCGAAAGGAATCTATCAATCGACCGAAGCTTTGCCCGCAACCAGTGACGAAATCTCGCAGGTCTCTGATATCTGGTTGAAATTTACCGACGTGCCCGCGCAGCTCGACAAGAAGCTTCTACAAGTCGATCTCTACCGGTGGAATCCAGATTCTAAAACATGGTCGCCAGACCGTTGGGCGACTGCTGATCGTGCCATCGCCGGCGATCGCAATCGCTGGCAGCAACACATTAGCATCACTGCCCCCCGCGAATCAGAACGCGCCACTCGGGTGCGCCGCGACCCAAATCTTCCTCCCGGTAAGTATCTCGCCAAAATCTACATCGACAAAACCGACAGGCTTCAGACCGACTATCCGGCCGAACTAACCGACGCTGATTTCATCGGCCAAGTCGAAATCGATAGCCGTTGGCAGGCCGGTTATGGAAAAATGACGACCGCGAAGTATCCGCTTTGAACAGTTCGTCCATCGGGCACAGAATCAACAATTCCATCCGATCTAGTGTTACTTCCCCGAGAGCGTTCAACTTGGAATGTGGCGACGGCATTCTGTCGCAGAGTAATCCGTGAGTCACTGACGATTCGACCGGTTGGAACGATTATGTCGCCTCACACGTCAAAGGCGTCGCAGGAAACACCCGAAATCGTTGACTTCCATACGCTGCGGTAACAGGATGAGATTTAGCCTGTTAACCTACGCTGTGGCATTGCGAGTAAATTCAGTCGACCACCAAGGGAAAGACTTCACATGCGACGTCGGAAGATAAACACACGCCGGACAACCAGGCGACTGAGGCTGGAAGCCCTTGAATCCAGAGCGATGCTTCATGGGGGCAGCCTCGCGGGCTTCGTCTTTTTTGATGCGGATGGTGATGGCACACGCGACGCGAGCGAAGGCGGCGTTCCAGGAATCGTCGTTCGTCTGTCAGGAAGCGAAACGGCAGGATCATCCGTCGATCAATCAACGATTACCGATAACAACGGCGCGTATTCCTTCGACGAGTTGGAACCAGGTATCTATCAGATCGCCAAGCGGCAGAACGCCGCGACGATTGACGGCCAGGAGTCCACTGCCGCGCCGGGAGCCGTAACGAGCAACAATGCACTCGCGAATATAGCTCTGGGCGATGAAGAGGAAATGGTCGAGAACAACTTTGGCGAGCGAGGATTGCGTTCCGAATTCATTAGCATCGCCTGGTTCTTTGCATCTTCGCCACCCGCTCAAGAAATGCTTCGCGAAACGATTGCACTCAGCGACGAGCTAGGTGGCGACTCGGAATTGGCCGCATCGATTCGTGCGGGCCGCACCGACGTTCCCACGGGCACGAACGGCAGTCCCGCAGCGACGAACGATACCTTTACCGTCAATGAGAACGAAGTACTGACAACCGCCGCCGTATCCGGTGTGCTGGTGAACGACACTGACCCGGACGGCGACGCGTTGACGGCGAGTCTTATCAGTCAGCCGAGTAATGGATCGGTGACGTTTAATAGCGATGGCTCATTTATCTACACGCCGAACGCCGATTTCTTTGGCAGCGATTCGTTCACTTACCAAGCGAGCGATGGCTTGGCGACTTCGAACGTTGCTACCGTAAGCGTCAGCGTCATTTCTGATGGCGACACGAGCAACCAACCGTTTGCTCCGGTCATCCCTGGATCGATTGACGATCCAGGCTTGCTCGGCACGAGAATGGACACACAACCCGGCGCACCGCCGTTCTCTCTGGAGCACGTGACGACTGCAGTGGACTTCAGCGGCTTCGCCAACGCTCCGTCGTACGGTGCGCACCACGCAGTCGTACCGGGTATCACGCCACGGCCGACAGGCGTTTATCAGACGGAGCAACCCGACGAGGACCTCGTACACAACCTCGACCACGGCCACGTTTGGATCAGCTACAACCCAAGCCTGATAACGGATGCTGATCGGCTCGCCATTGAACAACTAGTTATCGACGGCGGTACGGACACAGGCGTGATCGTCACGCCACGATCTAAGAATACTTCGACGATCGTGGTGACTTCCTTGACGCGTCAACTAACGTTAGACACGTTCGACGCCACGACGATCAGGAACTTCATCAACACCAACCGCGGCCACTCGCCCGAAGGCTTTATCCCAAGTGGACAAAGGACGGACACAAGCGAAACGCTCGACGATGGATTACCACATACGCCATAAATAATATGACAAGCCCCTGGCAGTAAATCGCCGCCAAGGGGCTGACGTGAATCCATTCAGAGCTACTCTATACTTCCGTCTCGGCTGACGCGCTTCCGCAGCACGCTCGATTAACCGAGCAGCAGTAGGCTCGCTTCATGCAGCAGGTCTGTTTGGCGACTGACGAATCACCAACGTTCAACAACAGTCCCAGAGTTGCAACCGTAACAGTTAAGAATGTAGTAAACATGGTAACGATCCTTGTGTGAAAATCGACGTGTGAACGAGGCTACACGACAGTCGCAGTCCATTGGCCCTGTCGCACTACCGGGGCGTTGGAAGCTCTCCACAACCGAAACGCCCATTACACGCCGATTACAGCCGCCACACACAAAGGATCGCCCGCAACGAATGCTTGCCAGGGAGGAAGAGAACGGGCGTTGACCGAGATACCGCCGCGCCGAGATGGGTAGATTCCTCCAGTACAGCGAGAGATCCCACCATCGGGAGCTCTGCAACGGCGCGTTTCCGCACCTTTGTAGCTTGCGTGGCCGTGAGCCTTTCCTGACAGCAGCAAGATTTCGTGGCCGTGACCGGGGCTTTCGGCTGCTGGTCGCTGGTACGGCAGCAGTGCCCGGTGGCCCGTGGTTCCGTGCTGTGGGCGTTCTGCTGACAACAATATCCCAGCGGGAGGGCAAGTATGCCCGCAAGGGAGATGGTCAGCAGTTTTGAACCTAAGGCGTTCATCGCCAAGCCTTTCCGGTAACACGAACCCAACCGACTTCTTTTCCTCTTCGTTTCTACATTCTTAGATGCTGCGGGAATGCAGTTTCTTCGGATTCACACGAGGTTTTTTCAGCCGAGCCCTCGACTACTCGCCAGCTAGGCGAGCGGCACGAAGCCGAAGGGCGTTGCCGACGACTGAAACGGAACTGAAACTCATTGCGGCGGCGGCGATCATGGGGCTCAGCAGGGCACCCATCCCGAACAGCGGCACCAGAACGCCAGCCGCGACGGGGACAGCCGCGACGGGGACACCCAAGGCGTTGTCGATAAAGCCGAAGAGAGGGTTCTGGCGGGTGTGTACCTGTTAACTACTCCGTCGGCGCGAAGAATGTCGGGAAGGGTGAAAAAACTGGCGACTTCAGCCCTCGCGAGAACCAGTCTGGACGCTCCTCGTGCTGCCGTCTGGTACACTCTTGCGATGGGATCGATAATCGTGACAAACTCGATTATTCGCGGACTGAACATTCGGTCGCTGGGAGCATGAATCATGGAGGATGAGATTGGCGACGACAGCGAATATGGGAGCGAGGCTGTTGACTTCAAACCTGCTCGCTATCTCGCCGAACTAGGTCTGCCGCCCGGTGATACGGAGCTGCTGCATGATGCCAGCAAAGCGGTGCGCCAAGAGTTTCGTGATTGCTCAAAATGGAAGCGGTTGCGCTGCCGCAAGGTCAGCGTCTTTTCCGAACGCGACCGCGGCACGGTGTACGTCGTTCACATTGGCCGTTCGGTCGAATTCGACTGGACCTGGGAAGGGGCCATCGCGTTTCGGCCTCATTCGCTGGACGACCAGGGGCTGTTCAACGATTTCGAGATGGAGAACGCGGCCTACGAGGAGCACGTTGATTGGTCGGGAGAGATTCTGGAAGTTGACGAACAAGACGGGTGCCTGTTCGTTAGTCTGACAGATCCGGAGTGCCCGCCGACGACAGGATCGTTCTTCGTCCGCCCGTTCGAGTTCCTGGCCGTGCTCGATGCGGTTTACCACGATCCCAAGTTCGATGGCATCCGGGAGGAACTTCCGAGTCGGCTTGCTGCGGCTGCGGGCGGCGTCAATCCTGCGATCGCGCGGCCCAGCCTCGTCGGCCAAACTCACCTGAAGGCGTGGTGGCAACACTCCTGGGCGGTTCTTTGGGGGCCGCCGGGAACAGGAAAGACCTATACAACGGGGCAGCAAATTGCTGCGGTGTTGCACGATCGACGCGAACGCATCCTCGTCGTTTCGACAACCAACCGAGCCACAGACGCGGTGGCTCTCTCCATTGGCAATGCGGCCAAGTCCAAGTGTCGCAGCGAACTCGACAACGGACGGTTGCTGCGAATTGGCAAAGGTGCTTCGTATCAGACGTTTGTGAACCAGGAATTGGATTCGATGCTTCGGGGGACCGAAGCGGAAACGCTCTCAAAGATCGACGGATTGGCACATCAACTCCCATTGTTCGAGTCTTGGGAGGACAAAGCGCTGACCCGCAAGCAAATCGGCGAACTGCGTGCCGGTGGCAACGATCAGAGTCAACGCATCTTCGTCGATCCCGACGTGCGAGTCGTGGTCGCCACGGCGTTCAAGGCGACGGCTTTCCTGAACGGTGAACTCATCACCAAGATGGTTGAAAACGGCGAGGCGCCATTTACGACCGTCGTTATCGACGAAGCTGGCTTGATCTCGCGAGCCGCGGTCGCAGCGTTATCGCTGTTGGCCAGCCACCGGGTTGTGCTTGTGGGCGACTCGAAGCAACTCGCACCAATTAGCCGTATCTCTCGAATCTTGCCAACGCGGCAGGAGACATGGCTCGCCAGCAGCGGACTCAGCCATTTGGACGATATCGAGTCGACGCCGCCGGCCGTCCATGTGCTGACGGAGCAACACCGCATGCACCCGGATGTTTGTCGGGTCGTGTCCGACTTTCAGTACGGCGGTCGTCTGACGACGGCGGAGAAAACCGCAACCCGCGATTCACCTCTTCCCCCGTTCATAGCTGAGCATTCGCGAGCAATCTGGTACGTGCTCGATTCTGAGGATGTTGACTTGGCCGCGATCCGTGCTGAACGCGGTCCGGGAAATCGAAGTTGGGTTCGCTCGATAACACCCTCCGTTCTAGACAAGCTTTTCTCGGATGGTGCTGTCAAAAAATCAAACGGCCTGTTCATCTCGCCGTACAAAGCACAGGCGCAGGCAATCTCACAACTGCTCGCGTCGTGGGGTATGACCACATGGGAAGCCTCCACGGTCCACAGTCAGCAAGGTTCCGAAGCGGACGTCGTGATCTTCGACACGGTGAATGCCGGAAGTTGCAACTGGCCGTTCGACGAATGGAAACGACTCGTCAACGTGGCGCTCAGTCGAGCGAAGGAAGCCGTCATCGTGCTCGCTAGCCGTGACGAGATGGAAGAGCCGTACATTCGCCCATTGCTGCGGAGGCTGACGCCAAGCGTCATGGTGACCGAGGGGAACACGGTCCGATGGCAAACCGTTGTTCACGATGCCGAGGGAGTAAAGGAATCCGCCGGCAGATACATTCCGCGAGGTAAGCCCGGCGGGAAGGCAGCCGGACAGCTTGGCGACCAACTCGCAGACCGGAAGAAGATGCGTCCCGTGCTGTCTCAAGAGCAACAGCGTCTCAGCAATCTTGAGCTGGATGGCAAACCGCGCCTTGTCCGCGGCGTAGCCGGTAGCGGCAAGTCTCTCGTGTTGTGCAACTGGCTCGCAAAGGTTGCGCGGCGGACTCAGGACGCCAAGAACTTCCGGATCTGGGCCGTCTATGCCAACCGCTCGCTGCAGAAACTGTTGCGGCAGTCCATTGAGGCCGCCTGGAAGGAATCGAGCAAAGGGCAGCTATTCGATGCCGAAGACTTTCCTTGGCAAAACGTCTCGCTCCTGCACGTCAAAGATGTCCTGGCGGGAATACTGCCCGCAGTCGGCATGTCGATCGACGTGTTCGAGTTCGACTACGACCGCGCTGCCGAAGTGTTCTTGAATCGGCAGGACGCGACCGAGTTACTCCCGCGTTGTAACGCTTTGTTTATCGACGAAGCGCAGGACATGGGCCCGTCGACGCTCAGGCTATTGCTGTCCATCGTCGAACAGGCTGATCCGGAAGATCACAACAGTCGATCAGCCCACATCTTCTACGACAACGCCCAAAACATCTACGGTCGCCACACGCCGCGCTGGTCGGAGTTCGGAGTGGACATGCGCGGTCGCTCGACGATCATGAAGGAGAGCTTTCGGTCCACCAATCCGATCACGGAGTTTGCCGTCAACATGCTGCACCGTCTGTCGCCATCGAGCTTGAGACAAGACCAGGCCGAACTGATGTCGATGGGCTTGATCGAGCGTACCGAGCGAAATGGCCAGGAGTGGCTGGCAGTGAAATACAACCAGGTTTTTGGGCCGAAGCCGATTTTTCGGAAGTTCACGAACGTCGAGCGAGAGCTGCAGTCAATGGGCATCCACTTGAAGTATTTGATCACGAAGGAAGGCGTGTCGCCGGAAGACATCTGCCTCATCTACAACGGCCCGAAGGCGGTCGAACTTTTGGAATCGCGACTCGGTCCGGCGATGGCCGAGATCGGTGTTGAACTGTCCGTCCAAACGAGCCGCTCATTCCAACGCCACAGGAACACGCTGCTCGTAACGACGTCACACTCGTTCAAGGGCTACGAGGCCGAGGTTGTACTGATCCCTTGTGCTGACGACTACGTGACCGGTGACAATCAGATCTTGGCGAATAACTTGTACGTCGCGATGACTCGTGCGAGGTCCATTCTCGCCATCTACGCGCTCGACGACCACAGTTCAGCAGTGAGGCAACTCATTAACGCTTTCGAGATCTGTGTGGCGGCGCTAGACGCGACCGCGCCAGTCGCAACAGACACCAGTGCCGAAGATGACTTGAACGAGATCCTCGCGAGAATCGGCCCATCGCATCGCCGATGGCTCCAAACGCTATGGCGTCAGCAAGCCATTCAACAAGAGCCGATCCTGGCCGAAGACGGCCGATTGCTGGCAGAGCCGCTGTTCTGGTTCCAGACGGACGGGAAACGATTCGCTTGTTTTTCCTTGGATGCAACCCCTGAAGACGTCGCGAATCTTTGTGCGCAACATGGTATCCTTAGAGTCCTACCAGGTGACGCGGAAGTTTTGGATAGGAATTGGTAGATTCAGTCGCCCGTTCCTGCTCGCGGAAAATTGCCACTTCTTTGCCTGGATTGCGAGAATCAATTCTCGATCTGGGAAAACCAATTCGCTCAGCATGTGTTTACGCCGTTTCATGACGAGGACGTAGATCACTTTTCGGGATGGTGCCGCGGGACACCCAAGCTTGTCATGGGTTGCATTCGCGCTAGCCACGTGAATGCCGTGAATGCCGAGGCATGATGGCAACCGGCGTGGTTTCCACCCCCCTTCCGCTTGAGCACGCAAGCGAAAAATCCAACGTGTCCAGGCGCATGCGTTTTCCCCACAAGCCAAGCCAGTGCACGCGGAAGTGCCGCCGAATCTGGAGTAGGGCTCTCGTGGATCATCCGACGTTCCACGAGTTTCAGGCCGCCATTGAAGAAACACTTGCAGGACTTGCCACCATCCACGCGAAACAGTTGGAATCGCTAATGACGCTCAACTTCCAGCGATTTGAAAACGTCTCACTCCTCGCCGCGTGAGGTATAGCTCCCCGAAAGCAACGCTGTTCATAAACACTCTCTGTCTATCGGGGGCGGATCATGGAAAAACTCAACTTGACGAGTACGGCCGAACTAGTCCGTTTCGCGCTCGAACACGACGTGGTCGGTTAACATTTCCGGCGTACGGCGATCGGGCAGCAAGTTTCCTTGTCGTATTTCGGCTACAAGAGAATCGGCGCTACGACGACAGACAGGGCGCGTCCTGTCTACCTAAAATGGTCGCATTCGTCCTCATATCTCGTCCGAAATGCTCTTGAGCATAGCTGATCGCCTCCTTGGTAAAAGTCAGCCCCGAGTCGTTCGATGGAGTTGCTGTGTTGGACGGACAGCCTGCTCGTTGAAGCTACACAATGTAGAACCGAAATGTCCACAGCAACAACGTCTACCGCAACCGCGAGCAACGTCCCGGCGCCTACCTTCCTGCGCCTCGCGGCCGGGTTTGTGTATTTCTATTTCGGCTTTCTGAAGTTCTTTCCGGACCTCAGCCCCGCGGAGTTACTTGCCGGCCAGACACTGATGAGGCTGTCGCTGTACAGGCTGGACGCGAGTACGGCACTGTGGTGGCTGGCAATCATGGAATGCACCATCGGCTTGAGCTTCTTGTTTAACGTGGGGTTGCGTTGGGTCTTCTTTGTGTTCTTGTTTCATCAAGCCAGCACGTTTATACCGCTGTTCATATTTCCTGAGTTGACGTTCAAGATCGCGCCCTTCGCGCCGACTTTGGAAGGGCAATACATCCTGAAAAACCTGGTGTCCGTCGCTGCGGGCTGGACGGTGATGCTGCCAGCCGTCAAAGCGGGTTGGGCCAGGAAGCAGGCGGCGAGGGCCGTATGAGAATGGACAATATGAAGCGCTACTTGGGTCGATTCGTCGTGGGACTGGGCGTCGCTACGTTGGTTGTCGGGACCATGGCAACCTATGAGAAGTATCGCGGCACGGAGTTGAGCCGAGTCCCCAGCTTTGCCCGTCCGGCAATCGCCCGTGAAGCAGACGACTCGCCCGGACCAGTTCGGGCCGGATCGGCACCGGAGGCGCTGCCGGGCGCTGGCACCTCCGGGGTGCGTTACCGCTCTAGCGATCGCGGTGAATTGGCGGCGACCAAGCCCATGACGGACGAGTTGATTCTGTACCCCACGATGCAGAAAGGAATGAGAACTCCGTTCGACCTGTGGCGCTACTACGGCCGCGGGGAGTCCTCGTTCAGCTCGCCGATCATGCCCATGCGGTTCGAACAATGGCTATCGTTTCACCGCAAACAAAAACC
>Ga0326597_10010481_pt1 | contig 12344 bp, 3 predicted proteins | sample RVTome_12_FD_203789 | JGI IMG/M metagenome (GOLD analysis project Ga0326597, IMG submission 203789) | Soil microbial communities from uranium-contaminated site in the Upper Colorado River Basin, Wyoming, United States - RVT100D185 | ecosystem: Environmental > Terrestrial > Soil > Contaminated >... | reverse complement strand
GACCGAAAATCAGTGCGAGTCGTGCGCGCATCCCGCATTTCCTCCTGTCCGTCCCCTCTTGTCGGAGACTATACACGTCTGATCCGGGGAAGTAAACCCTGATCCGATATCCCCAGGAGAGCCGATGCCGTGGGAAGGGGCCTCCAGAAAGCTCGCGCGGATTATCCCCAGGATACTTGGCCCCATGTCTCTTTCGGATCGGGGTAAAGCAAGGGAACAGTCGCCAGTCAGACGATTGCCTGTGTCCTCCTATTCGGGATGACCCGACTGGCCGCCCTCACGAAAACCGGCGCCCTCACGCTTTACGCCCAGGCCCTTCCTTTGGATACACGTTGTTATCCAAGCGTGTACAGGCGTCCTCCGGGATGGCTCGCTTCGCCGGGGCGTCTGGCATGTAATTTCGTGGGGTTAGCGGAATACATGGTCCTGGCATATCACGTGCTCTGTACGATGGACGAAACGTTGCCGGATGAGCCGGCATTTGGGGTCCGTGGCCTCTGGAGACCAAGAGAGACTCGGGTCTGGGTTTGCCGTGAAAGACGCCCCTCGTTCCAAGGGTCACCCTGCTCCGCACATCCTGGTTGTGGACGATGATCCTGCTGTTGTCGAGGCGCTGACGGCCGCGCTGAAGGGGACGTATGTCGTCCACGGGGCGGCCACCGGAACAGAGGCCTGTGCCATCCTCCGTGCCAACCCAGTGGCGGCCATCATCCTGGACGCGGTCTTGGGCAGCGAGCATGGGCTGGATCTGGTCGAGCGGTTTCGGGTGCTCTCGCGGGCAGGCATCATGATCCTGACCGGTCATGGCTCCGAGGAGCTGGCCGTCCGGGCCTTGCGGGCGAAGGTCGATGATTACCTCCGGAAACCGGTGAGCCTCAAGGAGTTGGGGGCCACTCTCGCCAGATTGGTACAGGAGCATGGCCAACCCCCCGAACCCGTCGAGCACGCTCGACGGTACCTGGTGGAGCATCTCGCTCAGCCGCTCACAATGGCAGCCCTGGCGCAAGCGGCCGGCATGAGTGAACGGCAGTTGTATCGGGAATTCCAGGAGGCGTTCGGCTTGACGCCCCGCCGTTACCTCACGCGCTTGCGGCTCGAGCGGGCGGCTGAGCTGCTGCGGACCACCCGTCTCGGCGCCGAACGGATCGCTCGGGACGTAGGCCACCCGAGCTTCTCGACTTTCTGCAGACTCTTCAAGCGGGCTTTCGCCCTCACGCCCTCTGAGTGGCGCGCTCAATCCACGCAGGCGGAACCAGAAACCACAGCCCTTCGCGACGACCCCGGAGATCAAGCAGAGAGCCGATAGCGATGGCAGGGATTGAGAGTATTTTGGCAGGCACTGAGAGTACTTTTCCATTGACGCTCTCCACTCATCTGGGGTAAACAGACAAGCACCACGCCTGAACGTCTCAGCCAGTCTCACCTCTACTTCTCGACCCGCCGTACCGTTCGGTGCTGCCGATGCTGTTGAGGCTCCCACCTCCGGTCCACCGCTGGTCGCTAGACCTGCCCGGCTTGCGCGCCGCCTCCATCTGCGCATTCGGGACCGGTCCCTCACTTCCCGCTCAGGCCACGTCGCCTGCCGCTGCGCGTATCCCCTGCACCATGCAGGGTTATGTTCCGTTCCCGGTTTATTCGCTCCTGGAGTCTGCAGGCGGACGCACCGTCGCGGACGTGTGACGAACTAGAGCCAACAGGACGAGAGATCGCGTCATAGCGTTGTAGGAAGCTTCCGGTGGGAGGGGCGGGGGCCATCGTCCTCACCGTCTGTTCCTCCCTCGGCTTCCACCAAGCGAATTGTCGGCGCGGGCTCACCACCCCTAAGTCCGGATTACTCGCGAAGGCTGCTTCTTCGCTCATCGCCCCGCGGTTCGTGGGGTTTCCACGCGGTGCGGATGCACCTTGCTCAGGGCTTAGCCTGAGCGGAGGCCCTGAGAGTGCCGCAGGGCTGGAGTCGAAGCCCGGAGGGCGCATTATTCACGCGTCGCGAATAATGCGGGTTGGGAGACACGGGATGCACAGGGATCGGGCCCCCAGGTATTCTGTCGCCCCCTCACGCTATACCTTCCCTACGGGGGTGACGAACAAGTGTGCCCGTGCCTCTGGAAATTCACGGACGTTGAGGCTGAAAGGAGCCCAATGCCAATTCGCTTGACGGTGCGGAGGCTGCTCCTCTTGGAATCATCGTGTACGACTTTCGCAGCTAACTCTCGGGAGAGATGCTATGAGGCTTGCTAGAGCCCTGAGTGTTCTATCGCTGCTGGTCTGGGCAACTGGCGCAAGCACTGGGACGGCGCAAGAGCAGGACTACGAGACGGCCCGGAAGTCATTGGAGGCCGACCTCGCCCGCCCACGCCCCCACCGACTGGAGATCAACAAAGGCAAGGGGTATGTCTTGTGCGAGACGCTGCTCAAAACCGCCCGGCGCCTCCACCCGAACGGGCTCTATCGGCCTCTGCAGCCCGTCCTTACCTGGAAGGAGATCTTTAGCATCCGGGGCATGATCGAGCCCCCCTGGACGGAGCTTGACCCGCTCCAGCACGAAGCGCTATTTGCCAGGGTCCATGAGCTCTATGAGATCACCCGTAGCACATCCTATTCGCGGGAGTTGAATCAGGTCGATGCGTTCTTTGCTCGCCATCGGTACATGTCCCCGCTCTGCCCCGGAGGAGGCAAATGCAACCTTCCGCTTGAGGAGCGTCGACCGATCACCCTCGAAGGGTATCGCGACTTCGCGAAGAGTGGCGGCAGGATGCGGATGTACCCGGCGGACATTGGCTCCAGAGAGTTTCCGTTTCCCGTGGCCTTGATTCAGTACGAGTATGGCAGATACCCGGACTGGTGGATCCATCGGCGAACTTTCGAGCAACCCGAATGGTTGGGCTTTACGTTCTATGCCAAGCCGGACCTGAGCGATCGGATTGTGGGTGACGCCCAGAACACTGTTCAAGTCGGTCCGAATAGACGCCTGATGCTGTATCGCGGTCGGCCGCATGTTGCCGAAATCGACACAGTCCCTTACTTGCTGGCGATGCACGTACCTTGGCCCAATTGGCAGTGTGAGATCTCGCTTCGGGACATTGAGCCTCAACGTTAAGGAGACCTGTCATGGCGCTCAACTGGCGGCCTCTGTCCACCTCGTCGGATCCAAACGTGCTAAAACAAGCCCTACGGGACCGTCTCCGGACATTGCTTGACGCCTTCGAGCCGCCTCCGAATCCGCAAGATCGCCTAAAACCAGTCTTGGTGGGTGGGAACATCACCATCGGCATCGGCTTCGACCTGAAGGCGGGTGGGACCAACATTCAGAACGCCGTGTTCAGGGCGCTCGGGCTGGATGTCAACGGTACCATCATCCCGAGCACGAACACAGCGGCAAGACAGCAAGAAGATATGTATATCAGGAACCTCCGCATTGCCTGCCAAGGCCAGAACATTCAGGCTTTATACAACATCATGCAGCAACGGGCGAATGACCCGATACTCGCAGGTGTAATTTCGCCCCCTGGAGTGCAGCCTTGGGACAAGTTTGAGTTCCCGAGCGAAGCGGCAATGAATGTGGCCTTCGACGAAGCGATCCAAGCATATGAGAACGGTCTGCTTAGTCGTTATGCGTTCCTGCAAGGCGACGCGGCATTCGAGTACAGCATGGAGAAGGCCGTTCTCCTGAGCATGAGCTGGAATACCGGCACCAGGCCGGGCGGGGTGCTCGGCCCGAAACTCGGGCAAGCGCCTCAGAACGGCAACCGTGCCGAGGCGTGGTACGAAATCCGCTACAATACAAACGCGGAAGGTTGGAGGTACATCAACTCCGGCACCCTTAAGACCGTTCCAACGGAGCGTGGGCTGGCCAAACGCCGCTTCGAGGAAGCCGCCCTCTTCGGCCTCTACAATGACCTGGCCAACGGGGTCACTCGACAGGAAGCAGAGCAGATCTACCGGATGCTCCAGACCCACCGCCGCGAGATCCTGGATTACGAGAACGCCTACGGGCAACTTCCCATCGCCAATATGGCCGTGTACCACGGGCGGTCACCTCGAGGGGATCAGATCGCGGCCGCACGAACGGACTACCCAACGCTCGCTGGCTTGGCTCAGCCTGATCCCCTCGTGAACACGCTCGAACCCGCGAAGAATGTTCTCCTCGCCTATGTCTTCAATGATTACTCCTCTGTCCTAGGCGGCCTCAATCTCAACGACTACCTCTCCACGGCCGTCTACCTGGGCAACGCCAATGCTACGAATAACCTGGACGCGGTGATTGAAGATCAGGAAGGCGCCGAAATCGCCTCGAAAGACGTGCTGATCGGGGGCGATAAGGCTGATTACCTGCGGGGCGGCAAAGGCGACGACGTGCTGATCGGGGGCGGCGGCAGCGACCGTCTGGAAGGCGGCCCGGGCGCAGACATCCTCATCGGGGGGTCCGGGCAAGACACGTATCTCTGGCGGCTGGGGGAAGCCGTTGCCGAAGACATGATCATCGACGAAGACGGGCAGGGCTTCTTCGCGTTCACGGATAGCACGGGGAAGCTCACCTTGATCTCCGGGGAGTTCGTCAAAGACCCGACCGATCCGACCCGCTGGGTGGACCTAGCCACCGGCGAGATCTTCCTGACGAACAACTCCCCTTGGACGATCATTCTGCCCGATGGGAGCACGATCAACCTGGGCGAGAGTTTCGACGAGGGCGACTTCGGCATCCAGCTCCTGGACGCGCCGACCGCTCCCCAACCTACCCTAACGATCGTGGGCGACCTGACCCCCACAAGCGGCGAGGATGAGCTTGGGAATCTGAACGTGGATCCCAACTCCCCGGCCCCGGACCGGGCCGATGTCCTGAATGGCCGGGATATCGAGACGGAGGGCGACCTGATCCAGAGCCTGGGCGGGGATGACGTGGTAGCGGCCAAAGCCGGGGACGACAAGATTGAAGCAGGGACCGGGTCGGACATCGTCAACGCCGGGGACGGGAACGATCTGGTCCTCGGTGGGGCAGACCTGGACCTGCTGTGGGGGATGGCGGGGAATGACCGCCTGTACGCGGACGCCGAGCTTGATCTCCAGACGGCCATCGCCCAAGGGGAGACGGACCTCCCCACGGGGACCAAGGGCGAGCTGCTGGACGGGGGCGAGGGAGAGGATATCCTGGTGGGCGGACCGGGTAACGACGCCCTGGTGGGCGGGGGCGGAACCGGGGCCAATGTGATCCTCGGCGGCGCCGGGGATGATCTGATCCTCGGGCATGTCCGGATCACCACCGCCGCCCGGGAATGGACGGTCACCCGGACGGTCCAGCAGGGGGCAGGCGGGACCCAGTATCTCTGGGGGTTCAACAACGCGACGGCCGAGCAGGACAGCACCCCCTCGGACGATGCCCTCTACGGCGGGGCGGGTAATGACTGGCTCTTCGGCGGCCAGGGCAACGATGTGCTCGACGGCGGCAGCGGCGAGGATGTGCTCTTTGGTGCGCAAGGGGCCGATGTGCTGGTGGGAGGCGCTGACAGGGACGTCTTGGTCGGCGAACAGGGCGACGACTTCCTGGCCGGGGACATTGGAAATGACACGCTCGATGGTGGAGCGGGCAGTGACTTCCTCGAAGGCGGGGGTGGGGATGACGTCTTGGCCGGGGAGTCGGAAGGCGTGCCCGTGGCCGAGCACGGCGACGACTACCTGGACGGCGGGATCGGCAACGACACCCTCCAGGGCTATGCCGGGGCCGACCAGCTCTTCGGTGGGGACAACGATGATCGCCTGTTCGGGGACGCCGACACGATTCTGGCGGCCGACCAAGGCAATGACTATCTGGACGGCGGAATCGGCAACGACTACCTGCGGGGCTACGGTGGGAACGACCAGCTCTTGGGCGGCGACGGCGTGGATCGGCTGTTCGCCGAGGCGGGCGACGATCTCCTCGACGGCGGTGGGGAGGATGATCGCCTGGAGGGCGGCATAGGGAACGATGTGCTCATCGGCGGTGCGGGAAGTAACACCCTGCTGGGCGGCGGGGGCGACGACGAGCTGACCGGCGGGGAGGGGAACGACTACCTGCTGGGGGACCCGAACTTTGCCCTCGTCGCCGACCAGGGCAACGACATCCTGGACGGCGGGGCCGGCAACGACTACCTGCGGGGCTACGGCGGGACGGACCAGCTCTCCGCCGGCGACGGCGCGGACCAACTGTTCGGCGATGAGGGCGCCGACGAGCTGATCGGCGGGGAGGGGAATGACCAGCTTGCCGGCGGCGCGGACGACGATGTGCTCGAGGGCGAGATCGGCGCCGACCTGCTCGACGGCGGTCCCGGCGCCGACGTCATGGTCGGCGGCCTGGACAACGACACCTACGTGGTGGACAGCATCACCGACGTGGTGGTCGAGAACGCCGACGAGGGCACCGACACCGTGCAGAGTGCGGTGAGCTATGCCCTGCCAAGCAACGTCGAGAATGTCCTGTTCACCGGCACCGATGCCGTGATCGCCACGGGGAACGAGCTGGACAACGTCATCACCGGCACCAGCGGGGATGACCGCCTGGCCGGAGGCCTCGGTAACGATACCCTCATCGGAGGCGCCGGGAATGACGACTATGTGTTCGCGGCGGGCGATGGACAAGATGTGATTCGGGACGGCGGCACCGCCGATGACCTGAACCGCATCCTGTTCGGCCCCGGCATTCCCGCCGGGCAGGTGGCCATTGCCCGCGAGGGCAATGACCTGGTGCTGGCGGTCAGCGGCACGACCGATCAGATCCGGGTCGAGGGCTGGTTTGCCGATCGGGCCAGCCAGGTGGCCGAGGTGCAGTTCGATGACGGCACGGTCATAGACTTGCGGAGCCTGTTCAACCAGGCGCCGACGCTGACTGCCGCGCTGGCCGATCAGGATGCGACGCAGGACGAGGCCTTTGAGTTCACCGTCCCGGCAGGGACCTTTGCCGATGATGTATGGGACCGGCTGACATTCCAAGCCACCCGGGGCGACGGATCAGCCCTGCCGGCCTGGCTGACCTTCGATGCCGAGACCCAAACATTCACGGGGACGCCGGCCAACGACGACGTGGGGACGTTGGCGGTGACGGTGAGGGCTACCGACGCCAAGGGCCTGGCGGTCTCGGACACCTTCGAGATCGCCGTGGCGAACGTGAACGACGCCCCGGTGCTCGCTACCCCCCTGGCCGATCGGAGCGCCCCGGAGAACACACCCTTCGCATTCACCCTTCCCCCGGACACGTTCGTGGATGTGGACCTTGGGGACGCGCTGACCTACACCGCGACCCAGGCTGACGGCTCGCCCCTGCCGGCCTGGCTCTCCTTTGCCCCCGCGACCCGTACCTTCCAGGGCACGCCGCCCGCCGGCTCGACCGGCACGACGGTGCCGGTGCGGGTGACGGCCACCGATCTCTCCGGCGCCAGCGCGACGGGGACGTTTGCCCTGGCGATCGGCACGGTCCTGACGGGGACCCCGGGTGACGACCGGCTGATCGGGTCGGGCGAGGCCGATCTGTTGCAGGGGTTCGCCGGCAACGATCGCCTCGACGGTGGTCCGGGTGCCGACACGCTGGTCGGGGGGGAGGGGGACGACGCCTACGTGGTTGACGATCCTGCCGATGTGATCGTCGAGAACCCCGACGAGGGCTGGGACACGGTGGAGAGCAGCGTGAGCTACGCCCTCCCCGATAATGTGGAAAACCTCACCCTCACCGGCACGGCCGATCTCAATGGGACGGGGAACGACCTCGGCAACACCCTCATCGGCAACGCCGGGGCCAACAGGCTCGAAGGTGGGCTCCTCTGGGATACCCTCGATGGCGGGCCCGGCGCCGACACGATGCTCGGCGGTCCGGACGATGACTGGTACTTCGTGGACGATCCTGGCGACGTGATCGTCGAGTATGCCGATGAGGGCTGGGACACGGTAGACAGCAGCGCGAGCTACGCCCTCTCCGCCAACCTCGAGTACCTCCGCCTTACGGGCATGGCTGACCTTAGCGGGACGGGAAACGCCCTCGACAACTACCTGGAAGGCAACGCCGGGGCCAACACCCTTGCCGGCGGCCCCGGCGACGACACATACGTGGTGGACCGCCCCGACGACGTGATCGTCGAGAATCCCGGCGAGGGCTACGACACCGTGGAGAGTTCGGTCAGCTACACCCTCCCCGAGAACGTGGAGGCCCTAAACCTTTACCTTTCGGCCAGTGCCACGGGCACGGGGAATGCCCTGGATAACTCTCTGGCCGGGGGCGACGGGGACGACACGCTGATCGGCGGTTCCGGCAATGACGAGTATGTGTACTATGGCGATTATCCGCAGCTCTCGTTCGGGCACGACGTGATCCGGGACAACGGGAGCGCCGCCGACCAAGACTCCATCCTCTTCTATGGGATCGACTCGCCGGTCCGTGTGCGCCCCCGCCGCCAAGGCGACGATCTGGTGGTCGAGGTGGAAGACAACCCCTGGAGCGACGTCCGGGTCGAGGGCCACTTTGCCGACCCCGCCCGGCGGGTGGAAGAGATCCGGTTCGGCGGCGGCACGGTGTGGGACGAGGCGACGATCACGGCAATGCTGAACGCCGACTTCGTCTTCCACGAAGACGCATACCCGCTCGAGTTCGAGGCGGTGCCTTTTCTCCCGGGAGGTCCGGGTGACCCCCTGACCTACACCGCGACCCAGGCGGACGGCAGCCCCCTGCCATCCTGGGTGAGTTTTGACCCCGCGACGCGAACCTTCAGCGGCACACCCACGGATGCCGATAGCGGGTGGTACTGGCTGTACTATGCGGTGACCAACTCCTATTGGGATGTCAAGACCTTTATCCAGATCCCGGTGCATATCACTACCTCAGAGGAAATTCAGGCATTGCTGGAGCCCTCTCCTGATCTGACTGCCACGGCGGGATCCCCGTTCGCCATCATCGCGCAAGCGCTTCCGCAACCCACCGGGTTCGGGGGCAGCGGCCTGATCCGCACGGCCACCCTCGCCGACGGGTCGCCCCTACCGGCCTGGCTCACCTTTGACCCCGAGAGGTCCACCCTGTCTGGGAGCCCGACCGCTGCCGACGTGGGGACGCTCAGCGTGCGAGTGACCGTCACCAACGCGCTCGGGCAGACGGTGGAGAAGACGTTCACCATCCTGGCGGCGAACGTGAATGACGCGCCGGTGCTGGTGAACCCGCTCGCGGACCAGAGCGCGAGGGCCGGCATCCCGTTCGCGCTCACCGTGCCGGCGAGCACGTTCTTTGACGAGGACGGGGATGCGCTGACCTACGCGGCAACGCTCGCCGACGGCAGCGCCCTGCCGGCCTGGCTTACGATCGATCCGGCGACGGGCACGTTCACGGGCACGGCGACCAACGCCGACGTGGGGACGCTGGAACTCACGGTGTTCGCCAGCGATCGCGGGTGGATCCCGGCCGTGAGCACGTTCCTCCTCACTGTGGAGGAGGGCAACACAGCCCCGGTCCTGGCCACCCCGCTCGCCGACCAGAACGCCTTGGAGAACACGCCTTTTACCGCCACGGTTCCCGCCGATGCGTTCACCGACGAGGATCCGGGCGACACGCTGGCCTACACGGCAACACTCGCTGACGGCAGCGCCTTGCCGACCTGGCTTGCCTTTGACTCAGTCACCCGCACCTTCACGGGGACGCCGCCCGCTGGATCGGCCGGCACGACGCTACCGGTGCAGGTGACGGCCACCGACCTGGCCGGCGAGAGCGCCGCGGACATCTTCGATGTGGCGGTCGGCGCGGTCCGCGGCGGGACCGGGGGCGCCGACACGCTCATCGGCAGCGCCGGTCCCGATCTGCTTCAGGGGCTGGGGGGCAATGATCGCCTTGATGGCAAGGCGGGCGATGACACCATGCTCGGCGGCCTCGGCAACGACGTCTACGTGGTCAGCGAGCCCGGCGACAGCGTCCTGGAGAATGCCAGTGAGGGCACGGATACGGTGGAGAGCAGCCTGAGCTACACCCTCCCGGCCAACGTGGAATACCTCACCCTCACCGGGTCGGGGAATCTCGCGGGGACCGGCAATGCCCTGAACAATGTTTTGCGAGGGAATAGCGGGGACAATACGCTCACCGGCGGCCTCGGGAATGACGTCTACATCATCCAGAATGCTGGGGATGTGGTGGTCGAGAATCCCGCCGAGGGCACGGACACCATCGAGAGCAATGTGAGCTTCGCCCTCCCGACCAACGTGGAGTACCTCACCCTCACCGGGTCGGGGAATCTCGCGGGGACCGGCAATGCCCTGAACAACGTCCTGCGCGGGAACGGCGGGGACAATACGCTCACCGGCGGCCTCGGGAATGACGTCTACATTATCCAGAATCCCGGAGATGTGGTGGTCGAACAGCCCAGCGAAGGCACCGACACCATCGAGAGCAACGTGAGCTATAGCCTCCCAGCGGACGTAGAGTACCTGACCCTCACTGGCTCGGGGAATCTGGCGGGGATTGGCAATGCTCTGAACAATGTTTTGCGAGGGAATAGCGGGGACAACACCCTGACTGGGGGGGCCGGCAACGACGTCTACATCATCCAGAACGCCGGGGATATGGTCGTTGAGGCTCCCAGCGAGGGGACCGACACCATCGAGAGCAATGTGAGCTTCGCGCTGCCCGATAACGTGGAGTACCTGACCCTGACCGGCACGGGGAACCTCTCGGGGACCGGCAATGCCCTGAACAATGTTTTGCGAGGGAATAGCGGGGACAATACGCTCACCGGCGGCCTCGGGAATGATGTCTACATCATCCAGAATGCTGGCGATGTGGTGGTTGAGAATCCGGCCGAGGGCACGGATACCATCGAGAGCAATGTGAGCTACACGCTTTCCGATAACGTGGAGTACCTGACCCTGACCGGCACGGGACCGCTCAGCGGGACGGGGAACAGTCTGAACAATGTGCTGCGGGGGAACAGCGGGGACAATACGTTGACCGGTGGGGCGGGCAACGACGTCTACATCATCCAGAACGCCGGGGATGTGGTGGTCGAGCAGCCCAGCGAGGGTACGGATACCGTTGAGAGCAGCGTGAGCTTCGCCCTCCCGACCAACGTGGAGTACCTCACCCTCACCGGCTCGGGGAACCTCTCCGGGACCGGCAATACTGTGGACAACGTCCTCCGGGGCAACCCCGGGGACAATACGCTCGAAGGTGGGGTGGGCGATGACGTCCTGGAGGGCAAAGCGGGCAACGATACATACCTGTACGCCCGCGGCGATGGACAGGATCAGGTGACGGACGATGCGGGGAGCGAGCACGTGCAATTCGGCGCAGAGATTGCCCACGATCAGGTCTGGTTCCGGCGCGTCGCCGACGATCTGGAGGTGAGCCTGATCGGCACCAGCGACAGGGCCACGATTGCCTCCTGGTACGCGGACCCGACGTACCACATTGAGCGCTTCACCACCACGGAAGGGAAGCAGCTCCTGGACAGCCAGGTGGACCAGTTGGTGGAGGCGATGGCGTCCTTTGCCCCACCGCCGCCCGGCCAGACGACGCTGCCGCAGGACTATCGGGACGCGCTTGCCCCGGTGTTGGCGGCCTCTTGGCAGTAGATTAAGACTGCCAAACCGCCAAGGCGCCACTGGAGGCGATCAGGCAATCCCGCCGATGGCGGGACAATCAGGCGTTCCAAGTTGGCGGATCGCCGAGTTGGCTGTTACGAAAATCCCCCCTCACCCAGGCCCTCTCCCACAAGGGGGAGAGGGTGGAACTTGTATGAAGAGTGACACGACGACGGACCCCATTCCACCGCGACAGGAGGCGGCGGGAACTGCCGAGCCGTCGAATGGGGGGCACGCCGGGCACCGGGCCGACACCGGCCTGGCCTGCCTGGTCATGCTGGCCCGGTTTCACGGGCTGGCGGCCGATCCGGATCAGATCGCCCACGACTACGCGGAACCCGGCACGCCCTTCGGCGCTCCCCAGATCCTGCGGGCGGCAAAGGCGCTCGGCCTCAAGGCCAGGCACGTGCAGACGACCGCCCGGCGGTTGCCGCACACGCCCCTCCCCGCCATGGCGATGGATGGCGAGGGGCGGTTCCTCATCCTGGCGCGGGTGGACAATGGGCAGGCGCTGATCCACGACCCTCGCGCCGCGCGCCCGCAGGTCGTGCCGCTCGAAGAGTGGGGCCGCCGCTGGTCGGGCGACCTCATCCTGGTCGCCTCCCGCGCCTCGCTGGCGGGGGAGCTGGCGCGCTTCGACTTCACCTGGTTCATCCCCGCCATCGTCAAGTATCGCCGGCTGCTCGCCGAGACGCTCGTGGTCTCGTGCGTCCTGCAGCTCCTGGCGCTGGCCACGCCCCTCTTCTTCCAGGTCGTGACGGACAAGGTCCTCG
>Ga0326597_10010480_pt1 | contig 12346 bp, 12 predicted proteins | sample RVTome_12_FD_203789 | JGI IMG/M metagenome (GOLD analysis project Ga0326597, IMG submission 203789) | Soil microbial communities from uranium-contaminated site in the Upper Colorado River Basin, Wyoming, United States - RVT100D185 | ecosystem: Environmental > Terrestrial > Soil > Contaminated >... | reverse complement strand
CGGTAAGTGCACAACCAGCTTCATGTTGGAGTTTTCTGAGAATCGCGGTCGGTCGTAGCAGGCGCTTTCGAAAACTGCGCGAGCTGAGCCGCCACCACCACCTTCATGGCGTTCAGCCAGCCGTTCCGAAATCAGCTCTCACCCTCACCCTGCCCTTGGTCGACAATGCTAGTTGAGGTGGGGTTGCGGTGATAGGCCTAAATTTGCTTCTGTGCTGCGCCCAAATTGGTAAAGGTCACGGCATCAAGCCAGGTGCGCACCACGTCAATCACGTGCTGCTGTGCTTCAGGCGTTCCGAACCCATGGAGCCGTCCTGGCACAACTACCACTTCGACGTTGCCACCAGCCAGATCGAGCGCCTTGGCCATCCTGCCAGCCCGGGAAGCATCCAGGAACTGCTGGTATTCGGGGTCTTCCGCCCCGTAGACAAATAAACTGGGCACCCGCTTGCGAACCAGTATCTCGAAGTCGTCCACAAACTGACGTTGACCTACAAGTCCGTTTCGGCGCGCTCGCACCGAGTTCACGATGCGTCGGATGCGGCGGACCGCGATTCGGCGATACTGCCGTCGATGCTCCGATTTGAGCACGTTGCGGAGCACCCGACGGGAGCCAGCCTTCTTGATCAGTTCTGCAGTGCTCTTGGCACCTATCACAGGGACCGCCAGAAAGACCGCGCCTGCTGGGCTCACTTTCGCTGCTAGGGCCGCGGCCGTTCTGCCCCCAAGACATGTACCCACCAGAACGGACTTTTCCGGCGAACCGTCGGCGAACATCGAGAGAGCCGCTTCGGCATCCTGGACGAGCGGAAAGTTCATATCGAAGACGACCATTCCTGTGCTCTCGCCAACCCCGTGATAATCAAAGCGAAACGTCCGATCACCTACGCCAGCAAAAGACCGAGCCATCCGTACCCACATGGACCCGCGGTGGAAGCTCGGAATCCAACCACCACCACACAGTGCGAGGATGTCCAGACCACTTGAAGGACCAATAGGTTCGGTTAGTACCCCGAGGAGCACCTCTTCGCCAGATGGAAAGTACATCGGGTACTCACGGTACGGCAGGCTCATCGCGCCACCAGAGCCTGCGCAAACCAACGAGCGGTGGTCACGGCCGCATCGAGAGGCGTTTGGTTCAGATCATCGACAAACCACCAAGACGCAGGCCCAGCCACGCCTTCGGTTGTGACATCCAGTCCGTTGGAGCGCAGTTCCTCAAGGGCGTTCATGTGGCTCCTGGGAAACGCCCCATTGCGCTCAGAAGCAAGGTACAAGATCTCCCGAGGCCCCGCTCCGACCTGCTCGACGAGAGAGAGCTGCTGTCCCGACTCGTACAACGCCCTGCCCATCGGAAATCCGAGGATGTTCGCGACCCCAGCTGACTCGAGCGATCGTTTGGGACTTAGACCTCTGCCTCCTGCCGTTAGGTGAGCAACTCCACCCGCCTGCAATGCTTCGGTGAGAAATGAGCGACCTGTAAGCGCCGGCTCCCACACGGCGATCGGCAATCCTTCAAATTGGGCTGCCAGGCCGGCTGCCACCAGGGCACCCCACCGCGCCCCGACAAGGCCAACTATCCGCGTTCGCCCACCCTCTCCCAGATGCTCAATCATGCATACTGCGTCGGTAACCATGGTCGAGAAGGTCGCGTCCAATGGATCACCTTCAGAGTGCCCCATTCCGCGATAGTGGAAGCGCCCGACCGTCAACCCATTTGCTGCCAGCAGACGCGACAACTCCGTTTCACGCCGGTAGTTCTGAACGGTGTCGGTAAATAGCGACGAGCAGATCAACACAACACCGGCCGACTGGACCCGAGGCTTATGCACCACGGCAAACACACGATCGCCGGGTTCGCCAAGCAGCGCGGCATGTTCGGTTCCCCATTCGGTCACGCGCGTAGCTTTACTCTCATAGTTGGCATCGCCCCGCACATGGACCTCCAAAACGGCATACTAACAAAGCCGATTCGGAGACGTTGTCGCCGCCAGACGCCGACATCGGGGCAATCTCGGCTGGCGCTCGACAGCGTTCACAGATGTAGGTAGCCTGCTCGCCGTAGACACGGGGGTGTGGCGAATCCGGACCATTAGCCTTTGGTGTGCGACAAGTCCATTCGACGAGATCGGGGCGGTGATGGCATCCAAGTCTGGCGGTGAAAAAACAATACGCGTCCTCTTCCTCGGCGAAGGAGACGTCACTGATATCTTGATGGCACGCTCAGAAGGGGGGCGGAAGCACGATGTCGGTCTCGCCGAGCGCACCAAAACGAAATCCGACGGACTTATCCGGCTTGAAGTTCAACATGAGAACCGGTCGTCTATCGCCGAGCTGGCTCAATCGCTCACCGCAGACCCACCAACTCGACGATTCTGTGCAGATATCGCCATTTTGTCTCTCCACCCCGACGTGTTCGTGGATGATGAGTCGCACGAACCGAGCTTCCTCAGCTCAGCCGAATCGGTCGTGGAGGCTCTTCAATCCAATGACATACATGTCTTGTGGTTGAATGCATGCACGTCCGACCCACTTCGAACCGCGTCGAACTATCACGCCATTCCCGAGCCGTTCACACGCAAGGCGCAACGGCTTGATCTCGATCTCCTAAAGCTATCTGTCTCGCATGGCATCTCCGTCATCGATGCAGACCGGCTTTTAGGTGAGCTCGGTACCGCAGACTATGTGAACGGCCCTCTTGACTATTCGCCTTCTGCCTGCGAAGCGTTGTGCGAAGAAACGCTGCGGATCATTGACGATTACGGATTCTTCGAGAGTCGACCCGCGCTGGAACAGGTCGGCCAGCGCGCCCGGAAGTCCTGATGACTTTCGGGCAAGTAAGCTGATTGGTGGCGCCGAAGTGCGCATTCACGGCGGCACGTTGCCGACCATTGCTAGGCACGGGGGTTGGGTTTGATTCGGTTACGAACAACGTGGCAAACTGTCCGCTCCAAGGGCAGAGCGTTCGTGTTGGCGATGCTGTTGGCTTTCGAAAAGCCGAGATTCACCTCCGAGCCACGGCGCCGTGAATGCAGACTTGCACTCCCATGCCGCTACGAGCGGCGTCCAGCCGCTCCAACCCGCCTTAGACATCCGTCTGAAGTTCGGCCCTGATCGTGGTGGCTACGAAAGCGGAGGCCACACGTTGGCTCAAGGACCAGGTATCGGCGCAACGGCGTCGCCAGCTGGTCTCGACGAGACTGAAAGCCCGGGCGGTCACGGCTGGGCTGAGAGCCCTCCCCGACTTTCTCATCATAGGTGGGCAGCGGTGTGGGACAAGTTCACTCTACAAGCACCTCGGCGCCCACCGGCAGGTGGTCCCTTCCCTTCGCAAGGAAACCGAGTACTTCTCGACCCGTTTCGGTGAAGGCGAGTCATGGTATCGCTCTCATTTTCCTCTCCGAACGCGACTGGCAGTTGGGCATAAAGCCACGTTCGAGGCGACGCCCGACTACATGCTGGATCCGCGGGCGCCCGGTCGCGCCGCTGATCTCGTGCCTGATGCCCGTATCATCGCCATGGTCCGCGACCCTGTCGAACGGGCTTACTCGCAGTACCAGCACAACCGGAGGCTCGGCCATGAGCCGCTGACCTTTGAGGAAGCGCTCGCTGCCGAAGGTGAGCGTATCGCTGGAGAAATCGAGCGGCTCAGCGCCGACCAGAACTACCGGGCTATTCCGCTCCGCCGTCACGCCTACATTGGTCGCGGCATGTATGCCGATCAGCTACGTGGGTGGTTCGGGTTCTTCCCGCCTGAACGGACCCTGGTAGTGAAGTTCGAGGATCTGATCGAGTCGCCGGCTGACACCATGCGCGGCATCGAAAGGTTCCTCGGCATCGATGACTGGATCCCCCCGACCTTCACCAATCACAGTTATGGGCGAGCCGGCCGAACCGTCCAGACCCCGATGCCCGAACCGACTCGGAAACACCTCCAAGCCGTGTTTGCGCCGGCGAATCGTGATCTCGAAACACTTCTCGATCGTCGTTTCGGGTGGTCCGTCGATGAGGCCGACGGCTCGGGTTGATGGTGCTTCGCAGACTCGCCAAAACCAGCTTTGCGATCGCCGACGTGCTACGCGGTCAATTTGCTGGGCCTCGCATCCTCATCTATCACCAGATCGGCGCCGGTCATGGCCGGGAGATGGACGTTCGACCGGATTGTTTTGTTCGACAGCTCGATTGGCTTGAGGAGACCCACCGAGAAGTCGTATCAATTGGTGAGGCGATCAAGCGGCGCGGAGAGTCCGGATCGGACAACCTCGTTGTCATCACGTTTGACGACGGATATGCGGACATGCACATGAACGGATTCGGGATTCTCCGAGACCGGCATCTCCCCTTCACAATGTATATCACGACCGCCCCGATTGAAACACGACTTGGCCTGTCCGCTGAACGGGAGTCGACACCGCTCACCTGGGACCAGATCAACGAGATGGCCTCCGAGGACCTCATGACAATCGCCGCTCATACCCATACCCATACCGATCTCCGGATGATCGACGCCGATCGGATCGAGCAAGACCTGGCGATTTCTGATGAGCTCATCGAAGCAAAAACCGGAGTCCGGCCCAGACACTTCGCTTACCCGTGGGGATACTGGTCGCTGGCGGCGGACACAGTTGTCCGAAGCCGTTATACCAGCGCGGTGTTGGGGGGCGGACCTCCCATCACCGGTGCGACCGACCCATTCCTCCTTCATCGCATTCCCGTCCAGCTCAGTGATGGTGTCGGACTCTTCAAGCAAAAAGTCCGACGAGGTCAGCGAAGCGAAGAGTTCGTGAGACGTCGAATCTCTCGCTACGAGGGTCCGTGAACCCGTCCCGCCCCTTGCGAGTCTTGCATGTCATCGATTCCCTCGGTCGAGTCGGTGGTGCCGAAGAACAGATGCTCGAGAACCTGCGCAGGTTCAACGACCTGCGGCTCAGCCATGGGATTCTCTGCCTCTACGAACTTGAGGAAGATGATCGGTCATCGGAGGTGCCGCCCGGGGTCGAAGTCAACTACGTGTACCGCTCCGGGGTCAAAGAATCATCGAGACCGCATATGGTCCGAGACATGACGAGGGCGATCCGACAGACTCAACCCGACCTGATCCACTGCGGCCTCCCAAACGCGGCACTGGGATCTCGGATTGCTGGTCGGCGCCTAGGTATCCCTGTCGTCGAGAGCCTCGTCAACATCAGCCATGAAAACATCCGTACCGTGGACAACCCCGCCGTAGCTCGATGGAAACTTATCGCCCACCGGCTTCTCGACCGAATTTCAATGAGGTCGGTTGTCCGTTTTCAAGCACTCAGCCAGGCAGTCGCCCGATCCTGGATCGACACGGTCGGAATTCCTGCTGACCGGGTGGTCATCATCCCGCGAGGGGTGGACATGTCGCGCTTCGAATCACTGAACTCGCAACAGGCACGTGCAGAACTGTGCGACTCATTAGGGCTGACTCATGACACATTCCTGATACTCAACGTTGGCCGGCAGGTACCCCAGAAAGGCCAGGTCTACGCCGTTCGGGCCATGGCGGCTTTGCTCCGCGACGTTCCTAACTCGGCCTTCTTGTCGGCGGGAAGCCGAGGGCCAATGTCGGACCGGCTCAAGGACGAAGCGGATCAGCTCGGAGTAAGCGATCGTGTGTTCTGGCTTGGGGTGCGGAGCGACATACCAGCTTTGCTTGGTGCGTGTGATGCTTTTGTCTTTCCGTCGCTCTACGAAGGACTCGGGGTGTCCCTGCTTGAGGCGATGGCAGCCGGGGTTCCCTCGGTTACCACCGATATCGCGCCCATGACCGAGGTCATCACGGACCGCGAGAGCGGACTGTTGGTGAAGCCGCAACATCCCGAAGAGATCGCCTCTGCCCTCAGGGAACTGGCAAACGACCCAGAATTGCGGACGAAATTGGGTGGTGCCGCCCGGCTCCATATTGAGACGGGATACGCATCGAGCACCACGGCTGCCATGATCGAGAGCGTGTACCGAGACGTTCTTGGCCTTCCGGACCCAGCATGAACCGTTCGCCCGAATCGGAACCCGATCAGGATTTGACCGATGGGTCCGTCGACCCCGGAGCCAAGGTCCGGATCACATTCGCAATCGTCGCCGTCGCCGTCGCTGCAGTCGCCGTTGCCTGGACCGTCTTCCAGCCTCGGAAGGGCGAACGATATGAGCTCACCGGTTCGTGGCTAGCCAGAACGGTGACTGTCCAGGAGGACGTTGGTTCAGTGGAACTCACTGTCGTGCTGTCTGCTCCAGCCCACGCCGATGTTGTCGTCGAGTTCGAGACCCGCGGCACGGCAACGGCGAACGATGACTACCAACTAGCCGCCAACACCGTCCGCATTCCGGCCGGGCAAGACCGAGCCGTATTGTCGGTTCTGGTCGTCAACGACGGTGACACAGGCGAAGGGCGCGAAAGCGTGAGAATCGCGATCGCAACCATGACGAATGCCAGAGTCGCACCACCAGGCATTTTTACGCTTGTTATCGGGGAGACTCGAAAGGAAGAAGAGCGACCCTCCGCCAGAGGCCCGGATGTGCCAGAACCGGGACTCGGGAACAACCCAACGCCAACTAGCAACAGCGACCCTCATCAAGTCGATAGCACCTTCGGGCTGGTGCGCCTAGCCGACGGCTCGATGGGCGACTCGACCACCGCCTCAATCGAACCATTCGAGGCTTCCCCGGACTCCCTGATGCTGTTGATCGTCTCAAGCGCCACGTACACGGGTCCGGCGGCCGTCCCATCCATTCGAGGCGGCCGCGAGTGGGAGCTTGTCGAGACATCAACCAGAAACCCGGATGGACCGCGACGTGTATCCATCTTTCGAGCCACCAGCGGCGTGGGCGGACCCGATACGGCGATGATAGAGTTTGATCGAGTCCAGGAAGTTGTCAACTGGATCGTGGTCGAGGTCAAGGACGCTCCGATCGACCAGAACGGAGCGGCTGCCATTGTGCAGACGGGCGTTGCGACTGCGATCGACTTCGAGTTCAGCGCCTCTGTCGAGCTTTCCCCGCTTCAATCGACACAGTCGGTAACCGTAGGGGCGTTCTTCATAGGCTCGAATCGAGCCCGGGCGGCTGATGGATTCGAGACCATAGCCCTGGTGGGACCTCCCCAACGGCTCCTTCTGGGGGTCGTCGGTCAATCGTCGCTCCTCGCCACCGCCGGATGGCCCACTCGAGCGCACTGGATTGGTGTTGCCATAGAAGTCACACGCCAGAGATGATACGCCTGTCTATTCTTGCGTCACTGCAGTCTGCCCCGTCCCTGGCTGTCCAGGGTCACGATGGGCATGGAGGGGTATACAAATGGGTCGGTCACCAAATTTCCTGATCGTCGGGGCAATGCGTTCGGGCACCAGTTCGCTGGCCAGCTATCTCGACGGGCACCCTCAGGTTTTTGTCACGCCTCGCAAAGAGATCCACTACTTCAACAGGTTCTTCGATCAAGGGTTCGACTGGTATTTGGAGCATTTCGCCGGCGCAGGCGACACACCCCAGGTTGGCGAGGCGACCCCGAACTATATCTATCATCCCATCGCAATGAAACGGATCGCCGAAGCGTTACCCGACGCAAAGATCATCGCGATCCTCAGAGAACCCGCGGCGCGCGCATACTCTCACTATTGGTTCAACCACGCCCGGGGGAACGAGGCGCTGTCGTTCGAAGAGGCGATCGCCGCCGAACCGGACCGTCTCAGTGGGGGCGACGAATTAGCGCGGGCCCGTGCCTCCTACGTCGATCGGGGCCGCTACGCCGACCAGCTTGAGCGAATCGCCAGCTACTTCCCTCCCGAACAAGTCCACGTTTTGCTATTCGAGGACCTGACCATGAACACCCAGAGGACGTTCGCTGAGGTTTGCCAGTTTCTAGGGGTCGATTCAAGTCCGATCGGTGCGGATTTGGAGCGTAAGGTCAATGTGTATTTTCGGGTTAGATGGCCAGCACTGAAACGGGCGGTTCGGCCGTTCCCTAAGCCGATTCGTACCGCTGTCTCGCTCATCAATCGCGCCAAAGCCGACCCTTATCCACCGATGTCCGCCGAAATGGCCGACCACCTGGCGGCGGTTTTCGCGGCGCCGAACCAGCGCCTCAGCAAGCTCTTAGGAAGACAGCTGGACGAGTGGCAGCCTTGATGACCCCTGCCTTTATCGTCGGTGCCGACCGTTCAGGTACCACGTTGCTGCGTCTGATAGTGAACGAACATCCGCTGGTGGCCGTCCCGGCTGAAACCTGGTTCCTGATCGATCTCATGGATGAGTTCGGAGTCACCGGGAAGCTCGATGGCCCACAACTCACCCGAGCGATCGAAATCGTTGGCAAAAAGCGAAGATGGAGAAACTTCCACGTGTCGTGCGATGAATTGCGCTCGCGTCTGGAAGAGCGACCTCAGATCAGCTTGGAGGAATTCTTTGACACTCTGATGAGCCTCGAAATCGCGCCCACCGGTAAGCCTCGCTGGGTAGATAAGACGCCAGAGTATGTGCTTCATATCGGGCGGCTCGTCACAGTGTTTCCGACCGCCAAGTTCGTGCACATCACCCGCGACGGCCGCGACGTCTTCCGCTCGCTGCGAAAGCAACGATGGAGGGGCAGAACGCCGCTACGAATCGCTAGCTATTGGGCGGCTTGCATAGACGCCGGCCTTGCGGCTGGCCATACACTGGGTCCTGGTCAGATGCTCTCGATCCGGTACGAAGATCTGGTTCTCGACATGGAGGCCACCACCCGCCGGGTGTGCCGGTTCCTCGATCTCTCCTACGATCCAGGCATGCTCAGCTTTCATATCGCGGCCGCAGCACATGTGCCACGTCAATCGATCGACCGCGGCTTTCACACGAAACTGCTCCGTCCGCCCACTGACACCGACGCCTTCAGGTGGAAGCAAGAGCGATTCGAATGGCGAGGCTGGCTGTTCGAGTCAATGGTTTTAGATCAACTATGGGCCGCCGGCTACGAGGCTCGGCTGAGCCACTCCCTGGCCCGGCTGATCCGGCCGATCGCTTTTGGGCACCACCTCGTCGCATCCGCCGCGGCAAAACTGATGAAGCGGCGTCCGCTCCGCGAGTCGAGATCCCCAGGCACCTCATGAGTGAGCTCGCGGTCATAAGGGTGGGCGCTTTCTCAGGATCCGGCACGTCCCTCCGCGATGCGCTAGCCGAAAAGGTCACCCTGCACGATTTCGACTTCAGCTCTGCAGCCCGTCGCCCCTCACTTTGGCCGACTCGTCTGCGCGCGCTCTTCGAAGCGGCTCGTGTCGGGGACGACGTGCCATTCTCGAAAACTGCCGCCTGGTCTCGGGGGCTCGAAAGGACGCTTCCACCCTCCCTACTGGCTCGCCCGGCCCTATTCATCCAGACAAGTCCAGCTCTCCAATTGGATCCAAAGGTTTGCTACGGGATCTACACCGACCGACTCGGTCGGGAGGGACAAGCAGGGCAAGGTGCATTCCGATCGCGAGCAACCCAAGGCTGGGTCGAACGGGAACAGCGCTTCGTCGAACGGGCTAGGCGCCTCTTTGTGATGGGTCCCACGACAAGAGAATACGCTATCAATGAGTACGGCTTGGATCCCAGTCGAATTGTGGTGGTGGGTGGAGCACCAAACACAAAACTTGGACCGCGGCGCATGTCGACGGAATGCCGGCGCCTCTTGTTCGTCGGCGTCGACTGGCGCCGCAAGGGCCTTCCCGATCTACTGGAGGCATTCGCGGCTGTGAGAGCGACTCATGGCGAGCTCACGTTGGACGTAATCGGCGGGGTTCCAAACGCGCCAGCTCCGCCAGGAGTGAACATAATCGGCCGGGTGCCTCACTCCCAAATGCCCGGCCATTTTTCACAATCCGATCTTCTCGTTATCCCCACTCATGCGGAACCATTCGGAATAGCACTCGTCGAGGCTCTTACGATGGGCATCCCTGTGATCGGAACGACGGTCGGTAACCAGGAGTGGATCATCGGGACTGGCGGCTACACCGTCAAGCCCGGGGATACGGATTCGCTATCCGCGGCGATCCGCAGGGCTGTGGATGACTACCCGGCACTGAAAGCCAAGGCAGAGCTCAGGAGCGATGAACTAAAGGAGACAATGACCTGGGAAAGGATCGCTGAGCGCATACTGTCCGAATTGCTGAATGATCAGGTGTGCGGACCTTGAGTTGGCCGAACTTGTTTATCGTCGGTGCACCTCGGTGTGGGACCACGATGTTGCACGACATCCTCGCTTCTCATCCAGACATCTTCATGAGTAGGAACAAAGAGCCCTGGTTCTTTGCGCTCGGGGCCAACACACAAGCTTTCACGGGCCCAGGCGACGGACAGGGTGTACGAGAACGCGACGCGTACCTGAATTTGTTCGCAAACCGCGGCACATCTGCCGTGGTCGGAGAAGCATCGACCCTGTACCTCGCCAGCCCAATCGCCCCTCGCGCCGTTCAGCAGGAAGTTCCGGAAGCGAAAATCGTCGCAATCTTGCGAAACCCGGTTGACAGAGCCTTCAGCAATTACACCCAACACCGGTGGCAGGGACGAGAGACCTTGACCTTCGAAGCCGCAGTAGCAGCCGGACCCGAGCGCGTCTCCTCGGGCTGGGCGCCGTTCTGGGACTATCGGGCGATGAGCAACTACGGCGAGCAGCTCGATCGGTGGTACTCACATTTCCCGCGCGACCAAATCAAGATCATCTTCTTCGACGATCTCATCAGCGATCAAGGATCCACCATTGCGGACCTCTTCCGTTTCCTCGATGTCCGGGACATGGAGCTGTCGGTGGTACGCGGTCAGGTCAACGCGGCCGGAGAGCCTAAGTGGTCCCGGCTCCACGCCTTCCTAAGACGGTCCAGCCGGTCCAAGCGGATCCTGCAATCCGTAATGCCGAGGAAGCTCAGCGCAACGTTGCGCGCCGAAATCGACAAGCGCAACCGGGGAGAAGCTGGACAACCCTCCGTCGAGATCTCAGCCCAGCTCACCGCTGGGTACCAGGACCAGCTCGCCTTGACCGAGTATCTGATCGACCGAAAACTGCCGCCCTGGCTTTCGTGAAGTTTCACTGATTCCAGGCGGAGAGATCTCTGTCGATCAATTGGCTCAGCTGATCGATGTCCTTTTCGAATCGGTGCAGGAGTTCGGCTCTTATAGCCGAATCCAGAACCCGATCCGGCTGCGGTTGGAAAACCGCGGACGCTCTCCGGAGTCGGCGCCGAGCTCGCGGGCTCACCAGCCGCCGTCCCATACTCGCTACCCTCGGGAACCGAGCCATCTGACCCCGGATCGCAACCGATGGAAGATCGATGGTCGGGTTGTGCACATCGAATCTCGGCTGGAAATCTTGATCGGCCCCAACCAGATCCACGATGCGCCCATACGCCGCGGATGGGTCAGCCTTGAGATCATCGAACAGCACGACGACGACCCGCGCACCAAATACGTTGAGATAGCGCTCGACTTGAGGTGCGTAACGCACCACCTCAAAATACTGGAGCAGGTCGGGCTTGTGACAGGTGGGGGGCAGCCGACGACCGTGAAGACGGTCCGATTGCGCGGCAAGCGCGTCAGTGAAATCGACGAGGTCCTCATTGCCTGATCGTACGAACTGCCGGTGGAGAGAAAAAACCATGTCGACCGGATTGCGAAGCATGATCACAATGTGTGAATCAGGATTAAACCGGTATATCTCGCTGGCAGCCGTCTGCGAGAATAGGTAGCCAATGGATTTCTCCCCGATTGCTACCGCATCCCCCGCACCGGTGAAGAGCTCCAGGTACTCGTTCCTGTCGGCAACGCGAAACTTGATCATAAGATCCTGGCCAAAGTGATGAACCTCCGAGCGAGGAGACATGAAGATCTGAGGATGCTCCGACAGGTAACGCTCCATGGACGTCGTGCCTGACTTGGCGGCGCCAACAAGAAATAGGTTGGGCTTGCTCATAATCTCACCACCTGGCGGAGTCTGACTGGACTCGTTCTGCCCGGATCGGGGTCAAGTGATCGGATCGCCCCAACGTGTCTGGTCTCGCACAAGTCATGATACCTTCCTGGAGGATGGCCTTCGCAGCGTCCACGAAATCCCGCCGTGACGGCACCGACAAACCCAACCCGTTCCTACCCTGGACGACCCGATCCGATCCGAGCCGCACTCGTCCAAGCCTCTGATCACTGTGGCCGCGTCCAGGGTGCCTGTCTGCGGCTAGACTCGCCGGGGGTAGGGACAAGCTGACGGGATCGAGATGAGTGAGCGCGAATCGGGGATGCGTCGGTCCAGGGACGATGCTCCGGCGACGAGACAGAAGGGCGGGCGGCAGCGCCGTCACGAGCTTGTCGGGTCGGAATCCGAGAAGGACGTG
>Ga0326597_10010479_pt1 | contig 12347 bp, 16 predicted proteins | sample RVTome_12_FD_203789 | JGI IMG/M metagenome (GOLD analysis project Ga0326597, IMG submission 203789) | Soil microbial communities from uranium-contaminated site in the Upper Colorado River Basin, Wyoming, United States - RVT100D185 | ecosystem: Environmental > Terrestrial > Soil > Contaminated >... | reverse complement strand
TCCCATCGGCATCCTGCTCATCGTCCTTTTTGGCATCGGCATGGCGGCCACCCTCACGTCGGTAGGTCTGTTCCTCGTAGTTGCCGGGAAGAAGGGGACCACCATGTTGGAAACGAAGGCACCACGGATGTCGAGACTGACCGGGGCGTTGCGGCCGGGAGCGGCAGTATTCGTCATCGCCGCCGGCGCCGTGCTGACGATCAATGCTCTTGGCAGCTCCGTCGGTTGAGCCACGAGCCGCGTTGCAGCGTCGCCGTCCGAGTAGCCTCGTTGACGTGTCCAGCACTCCCGCCACCCAACCGACCCTCGAGTCACTCCTGGCTCGGATCGCAGCAGGAGAGCGGGCTGCCTTCGACGAGGTGTACAACCGCATCGTCGACGTCGTCTACGGTCTCGCTCGCCGCGTCGTCGTCGACACCGACATCGCCGCCGATGTAGCCCAGGACGTGCTTGTGGCAGTGTGGAACAAGGCTGCCCGCTTCGATGCCACCCGCGGCTCTGCAATGGCGTGGATCGCCACAATGACCAGGAGCAGAGCTATCGACGTTGTCCGCTCACTCGAGGCGAGCCGCCGCCGGGAGGCAAACCAGGACCCCGCACCCGAACCCAACGACCCCGTCGCCGAATCTGTGGTGATCAGGGCCGAGCACAGCCAGGTTCACAACGCGGTCCTCGACCTCACGGATCTCCAACGTGAGTCAATCGAGCTTGCTTTCTACGAGGGGCTCACCCACACTCAGATATCCGACCGGCTCGACATCCCCCTGGGCACGGTCAAGACGAGGATTCGGGACGGTTTGCTTTGTCTGAGCGCTCAGCTGGAGGAACTCTTCAATGAGTGAAATACACGACCTTGCCGCCTTCTACGTTGTCGGTGCTCTCGACGAGGCGGAGACGGCTCGATACGAAGCACATCTCGAGGGATGTGAGGTTTGCCACGACGAGCTTCGCCGTCTCTCCAGTGGGGTCGAAACACTCGCCAGATCAGTCGCGGAGCCCGCACCGCAAAAGCTGAGGGAGCGTGTCTATTCGCAGATAGAATCGACCGTCCCAGCTGAGAGGAGCGCGAGTGTCGTTCCGCTCCGCCGTCGCTGGCACGTGTGGCTCGGTGCTGCCGCAGCTGTCGTGGTGGTCGTCATCGGCGTAGCCACCGGCAACCGGGCAGGCGATCCGGTTGATCGAATCCTCGCCGCCGAGGATCTGGTCAGCGTCGATGTCGATGCCGTTTCTGCCGGCGCGGCAACATTCCGGTACTCGGATGATCTCGACCAGGGTGTGTTCTCCAGCTCACAGTTCGCCTCGGTTGCCGAAGGCGAGACCTATGAGCTATGGCTGATCGGGCCGCAAGGACCGCAACCCGCCGGTCTGTTTACACCCGACGCCGACGGCGAGGTCGAGTTTGTCGTCATCGGTCCGATTGACCCCGGGACTACCCTAGGTTTGACGATCGAGCCGGCTGGTGGCTCAGATCAGCCGACGGGCGATGTGCTCGCTGCAGTCGAGCTCTGAGCCCACGGTGTCGGCGTCGTCACTGGGCCGTCCAACCCCCGTCAACAAGAAGGACATGTCCTGTCACCATGCTCCCTGCCGAAGCCAGATAGATCACCGCTGCCGCGACATCCTGGGTTGTGCCCACTCTCCCTATAGGCAACCGATCCAGCACGCCGGCGAGGTACTCGGGCTGATCGAGGCGCTCGGCGGTGCCAGGGGTGTAGATGAAGGTTGGAGCAACCGCGTTCACGGTCACCCCGCGCCCGGACCACTCGAGCGCCAACACCTTCGTGAGCATGTTGACCCCACCCTTGCCCGCGGAATAGACGGCATGATCGCGGATGCCGACCACACCAGCCTGCGAGCTCATGTTGACGATACGACCCGATCCCTGAGCCAGCATGATGCGACCGGCAGCCTGGCAGCAGAAGAACAAGCCTTTCAGGTTGACGGCCATCATCTCGTCCCACTGTGCTTCCGTGACGGCTTCCGCCGGATGGTTTGCTCCGAGACCTGCGTTGTTGACGAGGATGTCCACCGAACCAAACCGATCCCGAATAGCGGCGAACACCGGCTCGATCGCCGAAACGTCCCGCACGTCAAGGCCGACGGCAAATGCGTCCCCACCGTCGGATTCCAGCTCGCGGACCAGGTCGGCCAGATCGGCGGCGTCTCGGGAAACTACAGCGACTCGGGCGCCTGCACCTGCGAGCGCCTTGGCAAGATCTCTGCCGATGCCGCGACTCGCACCGGTGACCACCGCCACCTTGGCTTCGAGCGTGAAGTCTGGATTGATACTCACGACTTACTCCTTTGCCATGTCAACGGCGTACCGGGCACAGAGCCCTATCAACTAGTCTCGCCGGTGTGCGGCGCTCCGTGCTCATAGCCCTACTCGGCTTGCTGATACTGGCTGCAAGTTCGGGATGTTCCGACTCAGGTCCCGAGCTACGCTTCGACACCAGCGTACCGCCCGACCTGGAGCAGCTCGTGGCTACGACGTGGATACGTTTCCTCGACGCCCACCCAGGACGGCTCGGCTGTATCGGCGATGTGACGGTCCAGGCTGCGTGGGAGCTCGAGACCCGTGCCGAGTATCGACCGGGCGACGCCACGGTCGTGGTGCGGGTGCCGGGCACCGCGGCGACTCTGAGCGACGCGATTGTCCACGAGTTTGCTCATCACATCGAGTTCACCTGTCAGGACCACGTGGAGCTTCGTGCTGCGTTCCTGGAGGCTCAGGGCATGCCCGAGAGCGCGGACTGGTTCGAGGGTGACGCCTGGGACGCCATCCCATCCGAGCAGTACGCCGAGGCAACGGTCGAGGTAGTGCTGGGCAGTCGCTCGCTGCGCGGCCAGACTCAGCTCTCGGACGGCGCAGTCGACGTTGTCCGCAGCTGGGCTGCGGACAACTGAGCCTTGCGGACGCGTCTTCAGTCGGTAGATCCGAGATCGTGGAGCTCGGAGTCGAGCCGTTTCACCGTCTCCGACACCGCCTCGTCATCCTCCCCGCCACGACCGGCTTCGGCCTCCAGCTCGTGATGGAGAGCTTCGAGGTCGGCGCCCCCGGCCATCATCCGTACCAGTTGGTCTAGCGGCAGCTCATCCTTGCTGAAGTCCCCGTAGACCAGACCGCGGCGCAGTATCACGAAGTGGTCCCCAACCGGGTATGCGTGATGAGGATTGTGAGTGATGAAGATCACACCGATCCCACGGTTCTTCGCCTGGACGATATACCGGAGCACGACGCCTGCCTGCTTGACACCGAGGGCTGCCGTCGGCTCATCGAGGATCAGCACCTTGGCGCCAAAAAAGACGGCGCGGGCAATCGCCACCGACTGTCGCTCGCCCCCGGAGAGAGTCCCGACCGGCTGATCCGGGTCACGTATATCGATCCCCATCTTGCCCAGCTCATCGAGCGTCGTTTGCTTGGCGAAGTCGATATCGTAGCGACGAAGGGGCCCCCATCCCTTGGTTGGCTCGGCGCCCAGGAAGAAGTTGCGCCAAACCGCCATCAGCGGGATCATCGCCAGATCCTGATACACCGTTGCGATGCCCATCTCGCGCGCCTCGCGTGGTGACTCGAAGGTCTGCTCGTCTCCCTCGAAGAGGTACCGCCCCTCCGACGGAGTGTGCACACCCGACAGGATCTTTATCAATGTCGATTTGCCTGCGCCGTTGTCGCCGAGGAGGCACGTCACCTCTCCGGCGCGAACAAACGCCGACACATCCTTGAGCGCGATGACGCTGCCAAAGTACTTGGAGATGTCCTGTATCTCGAGAAGGGGGGTTCCGTTGTCACTCATCGTTTTGCCGCCTGCTGCCGAACGTACTGGTTGAACACGACCGCCACCACAAGCACAACGCCAACGAACACCTGGAACCAGTCGCCGTCAACACCGGTGATGATGATGCCCTGCTGCACCATGGCGAAGATCAGGGCACCAAAGAAGGCACCGATCGCCGACCCGTAGCCGCCGGTCAGAAGAGTGCCACCGATTACCACGGCGATGATTGCGTAGAACTCCGAGAGCCGCCCACGCAATGTGTCGGCTCCGTTGAACTGCACAACTTGGATAACGGCCACCAGCCAGGCGGCAATTGCGGTGGTGACGAAGAGTGCGATCTTGGTACGGCTGACCGGGACGCCCTGGTTACGAGCAGCGTCCGCATCACCACCGGCTCCAAAGATCCAGTTCCCCGAACGGGTGCGTACCAAGACCCAGGTGGCCAGCGCCGTTAGCCCTATCCACCACAAGATCGATACCCGGAAGCTCGTACCGAATACCGTGATCTCCGACGCAAACAGCTTGTCCGCCACGTCGAATCCCGATACCTCATCAACTCCACCGAGCTGGGTCCGGTTGGTGCGAAGCCTGGTTACGGCGATAGTCAACCCCCGGAAGATGAACAACGTTGCCAGGGTGATGATGAACGAAGGCAATTTCGTGGCCATCACAAGGCTGCCGTTGAACACACCGCCTGCGATGGCAAACATCAGCGCAACAAAGACTGCCGGCCACAACGACCAACCGAATCCGCCGCCATCGGCGGGAAATACCAGCACCATGATGGTCATCCCGGCGAAACCGACGAGCGATCCAATAGAGAGATCGAACTCGCCGCCGATCATCAGGAGTGCCACGGCGCAGGCGAGGATGCCCAGCGGTGCGGCCCGGTTGAAGATGGCGGCTGTGGTTAGCCAGCTGACGAAGTTGTTGTCGTATGCAATGACCGCAAAGAACAGCCACACGAGGACCGTACCGGCAACGGCACCCAGTTCCGGCCTCGTGAGCAGCTTGCTCAGCCGACCGACGTGTCTGACCCGTTCATCGACTTGCGGTGCGGGGGCGGACGGCGGCGCCGTGTCACTTACCACTCGGGACCTCCTTCCTGCTCAACAGACGTTTCGGGGGCCCACGATACGTGGGCCCCCGAGCCGATGTCTACCTGAGGCCCTCCTCCGAGTACTGGACCACATCTGCGGCGACGTCTGCCGTCACGATCTGCGGACCGGTCAAGATGACGCGGTCGACGCTCCCCAGCGGAAGCGCACCGGTCTCCAGGTACTTGGTCAGCAGCACGATCGGCAGATAGCCCTGGAGATACTGGGCCTGGTCGATGGCGAACAGCATGTCACCATCGGTGATGGCCTGGAGTACCTCGGGGGACATGTCGAAGGTGGCAAAGCTCACCTGTCCGAGCAGTCCGGCATCGGTCAACGCAGCCAGCGTCGGCTGGGCACCGGTGGGGCCAAGGGTCAGGATCCCGTCAACGGGACTTGACTGCAACGCACCCGAAACGGTCTCCTGAGCACCGGTCGGATCGGCGAGATCAACCGGGATGACCGGTACGTCGACCCCGAGGCCGTCCTCGAAGCCCTGACAGCGCAGGTCGAGAGCTACGTTGCCGACCTCCTGGTTGATACAGATCGCGCTGCCCACGCCTTCGGCCGCAAACCGCTGCCCGGCGATCAGTCCCGCCTCATACTCGGTCTGCCCAACATGGACCAGGACACCGAGTCCGGCAAAGACGTCACTCCCGGAGTTCATCGAGATCACCGGGATACCTGCCGCGACCGCAGCTGTGATCGAGTCACCCAGCGCGTCGGCGTCGGGGATCGTCACGACGATACCGTCCGGTTGAGAAGCGACGGCGGCGTCGATGATCTGACTCATCTCGACCATGTCGAATGTTCCCGGGGCCTGGTACTCAACGGTGACACCCATGTCATCGGCTGCCGCCTGAACGCCATTCTCGGCGACCGACCAGAACGGATCGGATGCCTGTCCATGAGAGACCACAACGAACCGATACCCGCGCTGTGTGACGGCATCGCCGTCGTCGCTGCTCGCCGTCGTGGTCGTATCGTCTCCGGCTCCTGCTGTGGTTGTTGATTCCTCGCTATCCCCGCCACATGCTGCTGCCAGCAGGGCGAAGGACATAATAAGGATCACCCAGATCCTTCTACTCATTCTTCCTCCTATCTGTTCGACACCCGCGAGAGTGCGGGCTGTGCCGGGACGGATGAGATCCCTCCCGGCGATATCGGGCCCCGGGAGGCCGAGGCCAGAGCTTTGCGAAGTGTGCGCTCGATCGACCATCGGAGAGAGGGGATGCAAGAGTCGGCGATCGCCGCCTTGTCAATCGACCGTGTCAGGATGGACAATCCTCTGACCGTGGTTAGTGCAGAGCGACCACTCGCCAACCAGCCGTGATCCAGCACACAAGGTGAACTGCAATTCACCGAAGCTTCCCTCCGTCTGACGACTCGCGCCATAACATTGCGCGGATGCTACCCACCGGCGACGTCAAATGTCAAAATGTCAGTACATTGCAATTGTTCGGACATAACACGATGCGGGGGAGGTCTCGTGAACGCTTTGAGCAACCATGCCAAACGTTGCCGGCGAGTCGCGATTGGCAGGCAAAAAGCACCACGACTCGTCAAGTTCACCGATTGTTCTTCGTCGATTCCGCTCAGCCACCGTCGCCGCCATGTCATCATCCCCACATGAACCCCGTCGTTGCCCTTCGCCCACCAGTCTCTCTCTATCTAGCCATTCTCGTCCTCCTCCTTTCACTCGTCGCATGTGGCTCCGACACCGAACCGGCACCAGACGCGACGACCGACACCCGGACCAGGGTCGAGGAGATATCGGAACACGTCGACACATGGCGCTCCGCTGAAGACCTGATTGAGGCAACCGCCGCTGCCGAGGCGGCAGCGAACCTCGTAGTCGGCCCAAACGGGCCAGGCTACGGCGATCGCAACGGTGACGGGCGTGTCGATGGCGAAACCGACATTGGGCTGTTGCCGGGAATCGACGGAAGCCCTGCAGGGCTCGTTCTCAACGAGTTGGGCACCGCGAGCTGTGTCGACCGCGATGTCCTCGGCGGACCATGGGATGATCCCGCGATGCGATGGGGTGAGCTGGACAGGGCAATCGACGAGTGGGCGCCGACCAACAACACCTTTCCGCTGCTGGCATCGCACCCGATGCGCATCGTTGGCTGGGCTACGCTCACCCAGGGGGCAACCCTCGAACAGGCCCACGAGTTCGCGGGGCACGCTGGTTTGCATGTGAGCGTCACGACCAGTGCGCTGGATGGCTGCTGACCGATCGTCTCACAGAGTCGCCGGCCTGTTGTCGCCGGCGTGTACAGCGAAGTCACCATTTGGCCAGGTACGACTCGATCCTCTCGCGGTTGTAGATCGCGGACTCGCCGGCTCGCTCCTCCCAAGCGAAGACACACACCGTCATGACACCGTCGAAGCCGGTGTCGCCTAGTTTGGCGAAGAACTCGTCCCAGTCCACCTCTCCCTGACCGATGTCCAGATGCTGGTGAACCCGGGCAGGGGTGCCCGGGGGATTCAGCACATACCTGAGCCCCGACGAGGCTTTGTGATCGAAGACATCGGCGATGTGGACATGCTTCAGCCGGTCGCCGGCGTAATCGACGATGTCCGGCATCGAGGCACCGAGATGAAAGGTGTGTGGCGCACAATGCAGGTAGCTCACCAGAGGGCTGTTGGCACCACGGACGATCTGTATCGCCGCGATCGCCTCCTCAACGAAGTCGTCGGGATGAGGTTCGATCCTCATCTCGATCCCCTCCTTCTCGAGGATCGGCAGCAACTCCTCCATGGATCGCCAGAACAACGCCTCGCTCTCCTCCGGCAGCTCAGGTCTCCCGTTGAACTCGGTGTTGATCACACCACAACCGAGGTCAACGACGATCTGGATCGCCCTCCTCCAATACTGCACAGCGGCCCGGCGCAGCTCCTCACCCGGACCGGACCACCGGTACACCGGTAGGACCGAGGCCAACTCAACGTCGGCGACGGCGAGTGCCCTCTTCAAACCGGCGACCAGTGAGTCATCTGCCCGCGGATGCAGATATGGTGGCAGGAAGTCATCTCGCGGGGACAACTCGATGTACTCGTATCCCAGGTCGGCCACGGTAGATGGAAGGTCCACGAGGGGGACGTCGCGGATCATATATGGGTCAAGAGCGAGCTTCATCTGAGCGTCTCCTCAGTCTGATACGCCCAAGCGTACAACCTCGGCTTGCCCCTCGTCTCAGCCATCACGCCGCCGGTCGAGAGGAACCACGGCTCTCTGGGTGTGAAAGCAGCCGTGGCGGCTCGCCCCACCGACAATCCGGTGCTCATCGCGGCGCAAGCGAACCAGAACAGTTGGTTCACACCAGCCTCCGAGCCACGCGCCCATGCCATGCTCGCCCCATACCTCATGGAACCGGCATGCCGGCAGGCCTGGTGCGGCATCCCGATCACGGTCTCGTGAGCGGCAGTCGCGGATCGATCGGCTGACCATCCCAGGTGCCACGCACCCAGGCGTGGGTGGGATCGTCGCAGATCTTCCAGGCACGCTCGGCTCCGGCACCCGCCATCACGTTCAGGTAGTAGAGGTGGTAACCAGGGGCTGCCATGGCGGGACCGTGCCATCCATATGGGATGAGGATCGTGTCTCCGGTGTGCACCTCCTCTAGGACGTCGATCTCGAACCCCGGATGCCCGTATACCCGCTGGTATGCGAACCCGGGCCCGGTCGGGCCGTCGGCGACCTCGAAGTAGTAGATCTCCTCGAGAGCCGTCTCGTCTTGTTTCTCCTCGTCATGCTTGTGTGGTGGATAGGACGACCAGTTGCCCGCCGGGGTGAGCACCTCGACTGCGATCAGCCGGTCTGCATCGAAGGTCTCGGGCGTACAGAAGTTGACCACCTGCCGGGAGGCCTGGCCGGCTCCCCTCAACTCGATGGAAACATCCTCGGCAGCCCGGTAGCGGAATGGATACCGTTCCGAGGCCTGTGCACCGATCACTGCAAAGCGTCCTCCTGAGGCACTGGTGACGGTGACCTGGGACTGGACCGGTATGTATACGAAGTCGGACACAGCTTCAAAAACACCGTCGCGACCCTGCAGCTCCTGGCTCTCACCGTCACAGACAACAACGCACGACCCCGAGAGGGGGAGCACCACCATTTCCTCGGTGCCGGACTCAAATGTCCGTGCGGCACCTTGGCCGAGGTAAACGATGCGTAGACTCGAGTGAGTCCAGCCTGCCACCTCGGGTGTCACTTCGAGCTCCAAGCCGTTGGCAGCGAGCTCACCGGCCGGGTAGTAGAAACGTGCGTTGCCGGTCATGTCGTGTCATCCTCCGTGTACGAGTTCCGCGGCGATCGAGACCGCAGCCATCACATCATCATCGCTCGGGTATAGGAGCGCCCGCCCTACCACGAGGCCACGCACCCCCGGTAGCGACAGCGCCAACTCCCAGTCCGCATATGTCTTCTCGGGTGGTCCGCTGGGATCGCCGCCGAGGATGAGCGCCGGCAACGTTGTCGACTGCATGACCCGCGCCATCTCCGGCACGACGGGAAGCTTCAACCATTTGTGCCGGCTCGTGTTCCCCAACCCATTAGCGATCCCGATCGACCGGATCACTCCGTCCACACTCAGGTCGTTCTGCAGGTGCCCGTGGACCCAGTCGGTCATGAACGGCTCCACCATCGCCATCAGGTTCAGATCCGACAATGCGCTCACGGCATTAGCGGCAGCTTCGAGAGTCCGGGCCGTGTCTGGATGACGCAAGGAAATTCTGGTAAGCATCTTGCCACCGTTGAACCGCATCTGGGCAAGCGTCGCGGCGTCGTATCCGGTGAACCGGTCGTCAAGCTCGTAATCCGACCCGGATATCCCTCCCCGATTCATCGAGCCGATGACAATCTTGTCGTCGAGCACACCGAGCAGAAGTAGGTCCTCGAGGATGTCGGGCGTTCCCAACACGCCGTCCACACCCGGGTGTTGGAGGGCGGCAACGATCCGTCGCAACAGCTCGGTACGATCGCCCATCGCCATGGATCGATCACCCACCGCAAGCGTCCCTCGCGCCGGGTGATCCGCGGCCAGGATGACCATTCGCTCGCCGAGCCGCGCCGTCCGGCGCCGGCGCGCTGCCACCAACACTGCATCAGGATCGTCGACACGCCGTTGTCTGATCCGGTCGAGGTCAATGGCGTTCATGGTCTCCCCCACCCGAGCAGCGACTCGACCTCTTCGGTCGTGGGCATCGCTGTCGAGCATTCGAGCCGTGAAGCGACGATTGCTCCAGCAGCGTTGGCAAACCTGATCAATCGGTCGAGTGGCCAGCCCTCGATCAAACCGTGACAGAGTGCACCGCCAAACGAGTCGCCGGCGCCGAGCCCGTTGACGATGTCGACTGCTACCGGGGGCACATCGATGGCTTCCACATGTGTCATCGCCAGCACACCCTTGGGTCCCAGCTTGACTATCGCGAGCTCGACCCCCCTCTCGAGCAGTGCTCGCGCAGCCGCGGCGGGTTCCGATATACCGAGCGCAAAGTCGCACTCCGCAATGTTGCCGATCGCCACCGTCACTAGCGGCAGCACCGAGTCGATCTCCGCCGCGGCCTCATCCCTGCTGTTCCAGAAATCCCGACGAAGGTCGAGATCGATGACGGTGTGGCGGGCACCGCGCCGGGACTCGAGAGCTACGTGGTGTGCGGCCCGGCTCGGTTCTGTCGTCAGACCACCCGCGGTCACCCAGAAGACCTTCGCCGTGTTGATGGCATCGAGGTCGAGCTCCTCAGGGTGTATCTCCTCGTCGGGTGCCTTTGGCAGCCGGTAGAAGTAGAGCGGGAAGTTGTCGGGAGGGAATATCTCACAGAACGCGACAGGGGTAGGCAGCCCTTCGACCGTGCTCACATACCTGTCATCTACTCCAAGGTCTCGAAGCTGAAGATGCACGAACTCACCAAACGGATCGTCGCCGGTTCGGGTGATCACTGCCGACCTCGCATTGTGTCTGGCTGCTGCAACGGCGACGTTCGTAGCACTTCCTCCCAGGAACTTGCCAAATGTGGAGACTCTCTCGAGACCCACGCCTGTTTGCAGCGGGTACATGTCGATACCCACCCGTCCCATAGTTATGACATCGAAGATATCTGCACCCATCGTGGCGTGAGCGTAAACGGACGGACAAAACACGTCAATACAATGTAAATATGACTTTACAATAGTATGGCAGACCAAAGAAAGTCTATACTGGCGTCGTGAGCGACCCTTCGGGTCTCTGGACGACGAGGTTGGAGCACGACGTGGCAGCGATGGCAATTGATGAGCTCGGGGTGACTCTCAATCCTACAAGCCCGGTCCCCCTCTACCACCAGATTGCCGACCAGCTACAGACGGCCATCGAGACGGGGCGTCTCAACAAGGGGGACTTCCTCCCCAGCGAGGTCGACCTCGCCGAGCGCTGGAGTGTTTCGCGACCAACGGCCCGCCGGGCCATTCAGCAACTGGTGGATCGCGGGATGCTGGTTCGCAAGCGAGGGGTCGGAACCCAGGTCGTTGCCTCTCACGTGCGTCGCGGGGTGAAACTGTCCAGCCTTTACGACGACCTGGCGAGCGCAGGGCGACGCCCAACCACCACGGTGATCCATCTTGGCACGGTGGAGGCCGACGATGAGCTCGCAACACACCTCGAGCTCCCTCCCGGCACTGTGGTTACCACTATCGAACGTGTCCGTTACGCCGACGACAGACCGCTTGCGATCATGCACAACTGGGTGCCGCATGATATCGGTGAGGCCCTGACCGAGGAGCGCCTCGCCGACGACGGGCTCTACTCGTTGATGCGAGCATCCGGGGTCCGACCACTCGAGGCAACCCAGGTCATCGAATCTCGCGTTGCCACCGATCAAGAGGCTGAGGCGCTGAATCTCGAACCCGGCGCTCCCCTGCTGACCATACAGAGAGTGCTGCGCGACGAGTCGGGACGCAAAGTCGAGTTCGCCCGCCATGCGTACGACGCCACGCAATACTCGATCGAGACCACCGTAGTAGAAGGCGGCTGAGCCAAGCATTCTTCTCCCCCTGGGAGAAGTACCCGAGCGCAGCGAAGGGGGATGAGCCACACATTCTTCTCCCTCCGGGAGAAGTACCCGAGCGAAGCGATGGGGGATGAGCCAAGCATTCTTCTCCCTCCGGGAGAAGTACCCGAGCGAAGCGAAGGGGGATGAGGGCCTTGTGGGATTGCAGTTTGGATTGAAAGAAGCCCTCACCTACCTCGCTGGCGCTCGGCTGTCCTCTCCCGAAGGGAGAGGAATGCCGTGGCACACCTGCCTCGCTGGCGCTCGGCTGTCCTCTCCCAAAGGGAGAGGAATGTCATGGCACACCTGCCTCGCTGGCGCTCGGCTGTCCTCTCCCAAAGCCTGAATCCACGGTTGCAGATTGTCGGATCGCTCGATTAGCTCGTCACCACCGACGCTTTCCGCTCAAACACAGCTTCCCTGTTTCGGTGAACAACCAAAA
>Ga0326597_10010478_pt1 | contig 12347 bp, 10 predicted proteins | sample RVTome_12_FD_203789 | JGI IMG/M metagenome (GOLD analysis project Ga0326597, IMG submission 203789) | Soil microbial communities from uranium-contaminated site in the Upper Colorado River Basin, Wyoming, United States - RVT100D185 | ecosystem: Environmental > Terrestrial > Soil > Contaminated >... | reverse complement strand
GTCGAAACCCGAACTACAATGGCCGTCGTGCGGACTGCAGTGCTGATATCGGGATCGGGATCGAATCTGCAAGCCATTGTGGATGCCCGGGCCGATGATCCCTCGTTTTCAGCCGAGCTCGTCGTCGTTGTCTCAGATCGGCCGAATGTTGGTGGTCTGTTACGGGCGGGGGCCGTCGGAATCCCGTCGGAAGTGGTCAACTGGTCCGACTACCCGAATCGCACGGCGTTTACGGCAGCGATCTGCAGAACCCTTGAGCGCTACGACGTCGAACTGGTGGTGCTGGCCGGTTTTATGCGGATCTTGTCGGAGGAAGCCGTCCAACGATTTCCGAACGCGATTCTGAACATTCATCCTGCTCTGCTGCCGGCTTTTCCCGGTGCTCACGCCGTTGAGGAGGCTCTGGCGTGCGGAGTAAAAACCACCGGGGTCACCGTTCATTTCGTTGATGAGCATGTCGATCATGGGCCGATCATTGCCCAAGAACCGGTTCCAGTCATGGCCGCTGACACGGTTGCGTTGCTACACAGTCGGATCCAAACGATCGAACACCGTCTATATCCGAAATGTGTCCGTGCCGCAGCGTCCGGTCACCTTCGCGTCGAAGGAAGAGCGGTGATCTGGAATGAACGTTGAGGTGCGACGTGCTCTTGTCTCGGTCTACGACAAGGAGGGACTCGTCGATTTCTGCTCGGCATTGGTTGCAGACGGCGTTGAGATCATCTCGTCGGGTGGAACCGCCCGATTTCTCACCGATGCCCGCCTTCCGGTGACGTCGGTTGAATCCGTTACCGGTGCTGCTGAAATGTTGGGCGGTCGGGTCAAGACGCTGCATCCCAACATCCATGGAGGGATCCTCGCCAACCGCGCCGACGAGAGTCACCTTGCCGATCTCGAAGCGCGACGGATCGAGCCCTTCGATCTGGTCGTGTGCAACCTGTATCCGTTTCGCCAAACCGTGGCTGCTCCTGGCGTCACGGTGCCCGAAGCAATCGAAGAGATCGATATCGGTGGACCAACGATGGTGCGAGCGGCGGCCAAGAACCACGCCTGGGTAGGGGTTGTCACGTCACCGGATCAGTACGCCGAAGTCGTGGCTGCGGTCGGCGGAGGGGGTTTGTCGGACGAACTCCGGACCCGTCTCGCCAGGGAAGCCTTTTTTCATACTGCCTCCTATGACGCGGCCATCGTGAACTGGTTTGCCCGCGACGAGCAACTGCCCGAGCATATTGTTACCCCGCTGCGGCGCCAGGCGGTGCTTCGATATGGCGAAAACCCCCACCAGGCAGGAGCCCTGTACCACCAGGATGGGCTTTCGTCGTGGTGGGATGGGGTGGTCCAGCACGCCGGGATTGCCCTTAGTTACCTCAACCTGTTCGACGCCGGCGCGGCATGGGTTTTGGCAAACGATCTGGCGGGGGAGTTCGGTCTCCCGGCGGTGGCGATCATCAAACACGCTAACCCGTGTGGGGCGGCGGTCGGCGCCGACCTGGCCGACACGTACCAGCGTGCCTATGACTGTGATTCTCGGTCGGCCTTCGGCGGTATCGTGGCAGTGTCCGGACCAGTGGATGTCGCCACGTTGGATCGGATCGTCGAAGCGGCTCAGGCTGATGTAATGATTGCTCCCGGCTATGGACCGGGGGTGGTTGAAGGGTTGATTGCCAAACGAAAAAACACCCGAATCCTCGAAGCGCCCGCGCCAGGGGCGGATGCCTTTGAGCTGCGTCAGATCTCCGGTGGCTGGCTCGGCCAGGTTGCTCACCATTTCGCCGCCACGCCCGAAACGTGGCAAGTGGTGACGAAGCGGACCCCTACCGAGGCTGAACGAGCCGACGCTGCGTTCGCCTGGCGAGTCTGTGGACACGTCAACTCGAACGCTATCGTCCTCGCCAAGGACGGGACTGCTTGGGGGATCGGAGCCGGCCAGCAGAACCGGGTCGAGGCGAGCGAAATCGCCGCCGCCAAAGCCGCCGGTCGAGCGGTCGGCGGTGCCTGCGCCTCGGACGCGTTTTATCCGTTCCCCGACGGAATTGAAGCCGCCGCCGCGTCGGGTGCGACCGTAGTGGTCCAGCCAGGCGGGGCGATGCGTGACGCTGACGTCGTCGCCCGTGCCGATGAGCTCGGCCTTGCCATGCTCTTCACAGGCGAACGCCACTTCCTCCACTAATCGGACGGCCTGGCATCGCCCGTCCGGGTAGCCCGGAGTCGAGCCACCTATCGAAGTCAAACGGCTGACTGAAGGCTCGCATCAGAAACGAGGCCATCTGAACGCGAGTTCCGGGAGCCAGCGGGCAGAACTGGTCATTGGCGGGTGGATTGCAGCCCTGGGTGATTCCGGTTTGTGACAGCCACTCGAGGTCGGCTTCGAACGTGGGGCTGTCGTCATCTTTTGAAAAGCCCGCTCCACACCTCCGGGACAACCTCAACGGCCAGGTACGGCCACCCGTTCATTACACATCCGTCGAGGCCCTTGGGTTGCTGCATCATCACCGGAGCGAGGGTCCCATTGGCCGGGCAGGTCGGGTGTCCGTGTCCAAGATAATGACCGACCTCATGATTGATCTGAAAGGCGCGATACTCCGGAAGATCCGACTGGTATGTGGGCGTTCCGCTACGCCATCGGTAGGTGTTGCGGATGGTCCGGTTGCCGTTCCGGCACGAGTGGATGCCACCGGTGGATCCAGCTGCGGGGATCTCCGAGCACGTTCTGGACCTGGTCGGCGAGGCACGCCCCGTCGAGGCCGATTCCGTCTTCCACCTCGACGGTGAACGTACTAACCCTTGTCCCTCCGAACGGGTTCGATGACCCGGCCGCGACAACCAGCGATCCAGTGGGGTTGTCGGCCCCGATCGAACAATCGGAGGTCGGCACCGAAGCCCGGGCGGCCGTGGCGGGCAACACCGTGAGAGCGACGGCCAGGGCAAGTACCGACCCGGCAAGTCGCCGCTCAAGTTTCAGACTGCTGTTTAAGCTCGGGACGTTACCAGTGGGGTTGTCGTGGGTCGTTTCGTCTCACATTTGGGACTTATAGCGATGGTGAAACCCCGGTTTCGGGACGTAGAATTCGGAGAAGAACAGGAGATTCATCATGACTGTACGAACCGTTTTGGTCGGTCTGATTGTCGGAGGGGTGCTGTTGACCTCCTGCGGGGGCGATGCAACCACGACGACGTCCATCGGCCCGACCCCGAGCTTGTCCTCGACCACCACGACCTCAGTCCCCGACAGTCCGACCACTACCGGGGCCACCAGCACCACAACCATATCAACGACGACCACCACACCGGGAGTTGGTGTCCTCGTCTACTACTCGACCGGTGACGGAACCGACTGTGGCCTGGTCGGCCCATTTGAGCGAACGATCCCGGCGGATGTTGATCCGATCTTTGGTGCCCTGGAGCAGTTGGTGGGCGGCCCGACCACCACCGAAGAGGCAGCCGGCGCTGGTTCATTCTTTTCAGGGGCAACTGCCGACGCGGTACTGTCGGCCACCCTGACCAATGGTCTGCTCACCGTGGACCTCTTCGACCATCGAGACAAGCTTTCCAATGCCTCCACGAGCTGTGGAAGTGAGGCGTTCTTGTCTTCGCTCAACGAGACGGTGTTTCAATTCAGTCAGGTCGAACGGGTCCGGTATACGATTTTCGGAAGTTGTAACGCGTTCTACAACTGGCTGCAGATGGATTGCCAGGACCAGACGAGGACTGGACCGGTCAATGTGGACCTCAACACCAACGAGCTGGCTTCCGGCTCGGGTTGCACGCCGGGAACCGCCGTCCTTCCTGACGGGGAATGGTTTGGGTATGTCGACACGGCCGCCGGCTCCAACCTTGAGTTCGATCTAGCCTGCTGGTTCAGCGGAGTCCCGGCGGCGGATGCGGCCGCCGAAGACGGATCGGAGTCGCCACCCCCCAACGACTACTACGTCCGCAATCAGTCGGCAGCCCGGCGAACGGTTGCCGTGAGCGATACCGCCGAGGTGCAGCAGTTGGTTGATGCTGGAGGACCTGACCTGGCGACCGTTACCTACGCCGAATGGTCGGCGGGGTGGGGGAGCCTCGACCACCAGCCAGGCGTGTGGCTCACCATAAAGGATGGCAAGGTCGCAACGATCGTCGAGCAATACGTCCCCTAAGAGGCAGGCGTCCATCCGCTACTGTGCCCGAAGCAGTCTTAGGAGACCATGAGCGCCATGATTCTGGACGGTAAAACCGTCGCCGAAACCGTCAAAGCCGATGTTGCCGCACGGGTGGTAGCCCTGAACGAGCGAGGAATCTCCGTCGGTCTGGCGACGGTACTCGTGGGGGAGGACCCGGCCTCGCATGTATACGTTCGCAGCAAGCGCCGGACCGCCGAGGCGACGGGGATCAACTCGTTCCACCATGAGTTGCCGGCCGACACCCCTCAACGAGAGATCGAAACACTGATCGAGCACCTGAATGCTGATCCGGCCGTCGACGGCATCCTCGTCCAATTGCCCCTTCCCAAGGGTTTGGACTCGGATCGGATCACCGAACTGATCGATCCGTCCAAAGACGCCGACGGGCTCCATCCTTTCAACCTCGGTCTGCTGGTGCTGGGACGTGACGGTCTCACCCCGTGCACGCCAACGGGAGTGTTGCGGATTCTGGAGCATTACGGCATTGAGATCTCGGGCAAGAACGTCGTGATCGTGGGTCGCTCGTTCCTGGTGGGGCGTCCCCAGGCCCTGCTGATGATCCAGAAGGGGGCCGATGCCACGGTCACCATCGCCCACTCACGAACCAAAGACCTGGCGGCCGTGTGTCGAGGAGCTGACATCATCGTGGCCGCCGTCGGGGTCCCCAAGCTCATCGGCGCCGATCACGTATCTCCCGGAGCAGTTGTCATCGATGTCGGGATCAACCGAACGGACGATGGTCTCGTCGGCGATGTTGACTTCCATGCGGTTCAAGCGATAGCCAGTGCCATCACGCCCGTTCCAGGTGGGGTCGGTCCGATGACGGTCGCCATGCTGATGCACAACACCGTTACTGCAGCCGAATGGCGAGCAACCGGCCGCTGAGTCCCCGCCGACCTGCCGGACCGTCAGTTCCAGACGATCTTGGCTTGTTGCTAGCCTCTTGATCTGAACAAACTCGCTGCTTCACGGAGGCAAACCATGGCCACGCCGATCACTATGGGTCCCGACGGACTCGTCGTCCCCAATGACCCGATCATTCCTTTTATCGAGGGTGATGGAATCGGGCCGGACATTTGGGCGGCCGCCGTGCGTGTGTTCGATGCGGCCGTCAAGAAGGCCTACGGCGGCGAGCGAAAGATCGCCTGGAAAGAGGTCCTGGCAGGAGAGAAGGCATTCAACGCCACAGGCGAATGGCTCCCTGACGAGACGGTGGCGGCCTTCAACACCTACCTGGTCGGCATCAAAGGCCCGCTGACGACCCCGGTCGGTGGGGGGATTCGTAGCCTAAACGTGGCGTTGCGCCAAATCATGGACCTCTACGTATGCCTTCGGCCGGTCCGTTGGTTCAAGGGTGTGCCGTCGCCCGTCAAGGATCCTGGCGCCGTCGACATGGTCATTTTCCGCGAAAACACCGAAGACGTGTACGCCGGAAAAGAACTTGAGGCGAACGGTGATGATGTCGCCAAGCTTCTGGAATTCCTGAGGGACGAGTACGGCTGGGATATCCGCCCTGACTCGGCCATCGGCATCAAGCCAATCTCGATCACGGGGTCAAAGCGCCTCATCCGGGCGGCGATCAACTACGCCATTGCCAACGGCCGCAAGTCGGTGACACTCGTGCACAAAGGCAACATCATGAAGTTCACCGAAGGCGCCTTCCGCACCTGGGGCTACGAACTTGCCAAGGAAGAATTCGCAAACGAACTCGTTTCGTGGCAAGACAGTGGCGGCGACGCCGGCGACAAGATCCTCATCCAAGACGTAATCGCCGACGCCATGTTCCAGCAGGTCCTGACTCGCCCGGCCAGTTACGACGTCATCGCCACTATGAACCTCAACGGCGACTTCATTTCCGATGCGCTGGCCGCTCAGGTGGGTGGAATCGGCATCGCCCCTGGCGGCAACATCAACTACGAGACCGGGGTCGCCGTATTCGAAGCGACCCATGGGACGGCTCCGAAATACGCCGGTTTGAACAAGGTGAACCCTGGTTCCTTGATTCTCTCTGGCGAGATGATGTTCAACTACATCGGCTGGAAAGAAGCTGGCGCCCTGATGGTCGCGGCGATCGAAAAGGCCATTGCGGAGAAGATCGTCACGTACGACTTTGCCCGTCTGATGGACGATCCCACCGAGGTCAGTACGTCAGCCTTCGGCGATGCGATCATCGAGCGACTGTAGGCCAGATTGCTGAAGTTTGATCATATAGCGCTCGCTGCCGATCGAGTTGTCCCGCTCCAACAGTTCCTGGCGGGACGTCACGGTGGGGTTGTCATCGGCGGTGGGTCGCCTCCTGGCTCGGGCTTTCGGGCCATGCAGATTCGGATCGGTCGAGGTGAAGACGGGATGACCATCGAGCTTCTCGAACCCTGGGAAGTGGAGCGCAATGATTTCCTCGCCAGGTTTTTGAGTGGCAACGGTCCTGGTCCGCATCACTTCACGTTCAAGACGGCGGACATTCAGGCCGAGCTCAAGCGGTTTGAAGCGCTCGGTTTCGATCCGGTTGGGGTGAACTTCTCCAATTCGTTCTGGCAAGAGTTCTTCATCCATCCCAACCAGGGACATGGTCCAGTCATCCAGGTCGCCCAGCCCGGAGATGACCAGGGTTCCATGACGCACATGCTGGCTCTAGCCATGGCCGGCGAGCACATGGCCTGGGGTGATGCATGGTGGTCGGCCACCGACCTGGCCCGCGGATCGGCGGTGTCCACCCTGGAACAAGTAGTCATTGCGACGCCCGACCTTGAGGCCGGGGTGGCTTTCTATGGTGACGTTCTGGGAGGCGTGGTCGACCGAACCGTCCGAAACGCCACGATCACATGGTCAGGAGGGACGGTCATGTTGGAACAAGCGGGGATCGATCGTCCGCGAGTCGACCGACTTGAGCTGTCCGGTGACAACGTGGCTGACGATCATGTCGAGCAAGGCACCCGATTCGTTGCGGTCTGAGCCTTTCCCGGGTATTGGTTACCACAGCCACACATAGATGAGCAGCGGGCCGTCGGAGCCGAGATCCCGGCCCTCGAGTAGTTGCACCCATATGACGGAGCCGTCCGGTACTTGATACGCTCCGGCGAACCCATGACCGTCAGGTTGCAGCTGCCCGGTCAGGCCGTTGGTCTGCAAATGTTCGCCAATACTCTCGGCCAGTGTTTCGATCGTTGGCGAATCGTTGGCGAGCTCGAAGTAGATGGGGTCGACGTGTGTGCCAATCTCGGCGGTGAGTTCTGCGACGCTCGATTCGTCGTAGAGAGGAGCCGCCGAGCTGACCTCGGTGGCGTTGGCGGGAACCCACGGTCTCCCCAGGGCGAGTTCGCCGAGGCCGGCGTTTGTCCAAGCTTCGATCCAGGCCACCCGATCGGCATCGAGGAATTCTCCCAGCCCGGCAGCCGCCAGTGAGACGCTCTCGGCCATGTCCTCGGCGGGACTGGTCGCCGCGTAGCTGTTCGGTGCCTGGCCGGTCAGGGTCCAGGTAGCTGCGAGAGGGTCGTCGTTCGAATCGTTCCACCCCGTTGCTTTGGCCCAGTCGGCGACCAGCGCTGACCCATCATCAAGGTCGAGTGCAACGATGTCTCCCGATCGGGCTGCCGTCACATAGTCGGGTGCCAACCGGTACCACTGGGCGACGTGAACGAGTTCGTGGACGAGCACCCGGCCAACCGACCAGCGAGTGCCCGCTTGCCCACCGGTGAATGCGCCGTCAAGCAGGTAGATATCGGGGCCTTTGGCTACCGCGATAGCCGCGCTGGCCGGGTGGGAGGCGGGAACGCCTGCCGAGGCGGTCCGGATCAGCCGGCGGGGTTCGATCAAGATGGGGATATCAGATGAGGCGGCCTGGATGATCTCGACGTCGGCAGGCTGGGGAAGTGGCCCATCGCCGACGATCGTCCAACGCCCGGCCCGGCGCTCCCAGGCGACGTCGGTGAACTCAGGCGATCCGAGCGACGCCGCGACGATCGGGTCCGTGAGGTCGACCAAGGCCCCGGGCTGGCGGGAGTTCGAGGGGGGTGAACCGACGCAACTGCCGGCAGTCAACACGATGCCGATGGCGGCCAAGAGAGTTCTCATGCGGCGGGGCTATCGGCGATACATGGCAGCGCTAGGGTTATGACGTATCTTGTCTCAGGAGACCTAATCATGCGGAAAGTATCAGTTGTCGGCGCCGGAAAATATGGTTCGCTCACCGCCATGCGGTTGGCTGAATCAGGCATTGTCGACCAAGTAGTCATGACGGACATCGTAGAGGGTCTGCCCCAGGGTCTGGCTCTCGACATGAATCAGTCCCGACCCGTCGAGAATTACTCGACCAAAGTACTCGGCACGAATGATTATGCCGACACGGTCGGCAGCGAGGTCGTGGTGATCACCGCCGGTCTGGCCCGCAAACCAGGCATGAGCCGGATGGACTTGCTCGAAGTCAATGCCAAAATCGTCAAAGGTGTGACAGAGTCAATCCTCGAATACTCACCCGACGCGATATTGGTCGTGGTCACCAATCCGCTCGATCACATGACGACGCTCGCATTCGAGGTTTCGGGACTGCCATCTCGCAAGGTGATCGGGCAAGCCGGGATCCTGGACAGCTCCCGGTTCGTGCACTTCATTTCTGAGAAGCTCGGCGTGGACATTTCCGAGGTCAAGGCTATGACTCTCGGTAGCCACGGTGACACGATGGTCCCGGTCCCGTCCCAGTGCAGCGTTTCGGGCAAACCTCTGACCGAGGTGCTGTCTCAGCAGGACATCGACGAATTGGTTGACCGCACCCGCGATGGTGGTGCCGAGATCGTCGGGCTGCTCAAGACCGGCTCGGCCTATTTCGCCCCGTCGTCGGCCGCGGCCGCCATGGTCAAGGCCATCATCACGGACTCCAAAGAGGTCATGCCGGTGTGTGCCATGACGTCTGGTGAGTACGGCATCGAAGGTGTGTATCTCGGGGTACCGGCCAGCCTCGGTGCCAACGGCATCGAAGAGGTAGTTGAGCTGGATTTGACGGCCACGGAGAAGGCCCTGCTGATAGCTGCAGCCGAAGCCGTCAAAGGCAAGGTCGACGAACTGCATTCGATCACCTTCGACTAACGGCGAGAACGCTGGAACCCAGGGTTCAACCCCGGGTTCCAGCGCCCGATAATGGGCGCTCCAGCCCCCGGTTGCTCGAGGTGACCCTCTAGATTTCAGCCGTTCCATGCTGCAACATGGCGCATGGCATCAATGAATCAGGCATTTGCTCAGCTAGCCGCTCGCCAGGGTGGGGTCGTCCGACGTGATCAGCTCCTCGAATTGGGGCTCACGTCCTCTGCGATCTCTCGGTGGCTCAGGGCGGGGGACCTTCGAAAACTGGCCAATGGGGTGTATCGCGTGTATGAACCCAGCGACCGACTGGAGACGTTGCGAGGAGCGCTCGGAGCTCTTCGGGGATCCGTGGTGTCTCATGAGTCGGCCGCCATGCTCCACAATGTCGCCGGCTTTAGCTACGGCCGATGCTCGGTTACGGTACCGCGTTCTGCAACGCATCGGTTCCCAGGTGTGACCGTTCATCGGACAGATGACTTGTTGACCAGCCACGTGGGGAGACTGTCCGGGTGCTCGGTTACCAACCTTGAGCGCACCGTCTTCGACCTTGCCTCGCTGGTTGGTGAGTCGACATTGGCGCAGATAGTCGACGATTTGGTGACTGGCGGCCGTACCAGCATCGCTCGCCTTGAGACGGTGGTTCTCGATGTCGGTGGTCGTGGCCGAGCCGGCACGTCAGTTATGCGGGAACTCGTGGCCTCCCGCCAGGCGGGTACCGATCCGGACGCCACGCCGCTCGAACGCCTGGGCCTCGCTGCGTTGAGTGAGGCGGAGATCAGCGGGTTCGAGAGTCAGTATTCTCCCGCTTTTGCACCATCGTGGCGCTTTGATGTGGCGTTTCCCGATCAGCGCCTGGCGATCGAGTGGGATTCGCGTCGTTGGCATACACGGGTTGACGACTTCGATCGGGATAGGCAACGTGACCGGGTGGCCGCAACCAATGGTTGGGTCGTGATCCGGTTTACGATGCAGGACCTGAAGGACAAGCCGGATGAGGTGATTGAGCAGGTCACCAAGGCGCTAGCGGCCAGGTCGACGGCCTGATCCCCCCATTCTGAGGGCCCCAACGCCCGATTTCGGGTGCTGGAACCCTGGGTTCAACCCGGGGTTCCAGCGTTCAGCTGGTTAGTAGTCGACGTCGAGGGATTCGCCGGCGGCACCCCACTGGCTGATGATGCTCTGGTTCATCATGAGCACGGCGAGGTTGCCGGTGACCTTGATCTTGCCGGTCATAAAAGCGGTCTGTGTGTTCATCTCACCTTTGGAAATGCCGGCAGCTGTCTCGTAGTCGGAAGAGATCGTGGCGTCGGCAGCTTCGAGTTCGCCGAGGGCGACATCGGCCGAACCGTTCGAAATCGAGATGTAGTAACCAACCGGTCCGGAGGGCGCGTCACTCACATTGAACTGGAGACCCAGGTTGGCTCCTGAAATGGCACCTTGAAACCCGTCATGCGATCCAAGGGCTTTGCTGTAGGCAGCCGCCCACTCTTCACTCAGAAACTGTACGGCCATAACCGCTACTCCTTATTGGTGTCTTGAACCGGAGCAAGGTTAGCAGCGGGTAACCGGTCTACCGGGAGAGTAGGAGCGTGGACAGATCCACCGCGAAGGGGTCGCCGGAAGTTGTCTCAGGGTCGCACGGTTGATCAACAAGCATTGCGCAATTTAGAACGATCGCCGTCAACGCCTTCATCTTGGAACCTGATATGGCAAACGGTGTTGTCGCGCCTGGGCTGTGCAGCGGAAACGTTCCACCGGATTGAACGTAGGTGGATTCCAGGTACACGGGAACGAAGCGGTTGATGTGGTAGTTAGTGCTCGCGACAGAGGGGTCGTTCTCGTCGTACATTGGTACAAAGGCCAGCCTCTGGGAGTTGATGAAGCCGGCGTTGAAAATCGTTCCTGAGGTCCAGCCCTGCAGACACGTAAGTGACGCGTTCTTCTTCTGATCGGGCGTTGTCGCCCCAGCGAGCGGGCCGGAACAGAACCCACCGGAGAAAAAGCTCCAGATCGGCTGGTTATTGATGGGGACTGGCCCTCCTGGCCCATTTACGTCGACGGTCGCACCGCTACCATTCGCCCGCAAGCGACCGACGAAGGTCGTATCGTTTCGAGTGCCACCGACCAGCAACGCTTCACCGATGCCCCCAACCTTGTTACCCGTGAGTGGACCGACTGTGTTAGGAACAGGCTTGGGTGGACCGCCCGGGCACCCGTCGCCTTCCTCGGCGACGGCGTTAGTCGCGCTTACGCCGCCACCGGCGGCGTAGTCAGGATCGAACGAACTCATTGGGTGGTCTATGCCAACCGCGAGTGAGTAAATAAAGGTGCCAAGACTGGTCTTGCAATAGTCGGAGGCAGTAGACGAATAAACGTAAGGGTCGAACCCGCCAAATTGACCGAGGCTGGCGTCGTCGCAAGGCGGGGGAAGGACGGTTGGCGGTCCAGAGGTGTCTTTTAGGCATTGCTCCGTCCCGGTTCCGGTGCCGGCGAATAGACTGAACGGGAGTAGTTTTCCTCCCGGGAGATTCTCAAGCGTCGCCTCAGCGAACGCATCCGTGCTGAGAGTATTTACTCCGAGAATCTTGCCGAACGTGGTTTCCGTGTCCTGTTTCGGCACTCGGACACGGAAGGTGACACTGCCGGTGTTGGTGTCCCACGAGATGCAGTCGTTTCCAGCTTCCGGCAGAAATGTCAGTTGGTCCGCGTCCACACACGCTTGCCATTCAGCATTGGTGATTGCTCGATCCAGGTTGGCGTCGACCAGGCGTTTTACTTCTGCGACGCCATTGGCCATATCGGCCGTTTGGATGGTGACGATCGCACCACCCATGACGGCGGAGTCCGCCACGTTTTGGTCGAGGCGGCGTTCGCTCAGTCCCAGCCCATAGTCCACGACTAGGGCGGCCATGCCCATGAGCAGAACCATGGAGGCTGCGACCAGTACGGCGGTAGCGCCCGACTCGTTTCTGCGAAGGCGAGGAGCTATGGACATGGCGTCGCCGTCCCACTCGTCCATTGAGAGGAGTCTTGTTCGAGCCGGATTTCAACCTGGCTCTTCAGGTTGCTTGGTACGGGGATGAACGGGAGCCCGACCAGCGGTGTGTAGGG
>Ga0326597_10010477_pt1 | contig 12347 bp, 15 predicted proteins | sample RVTome_12_FD_203789 | JGI IMG/M metagenome (GOLD analysis project Ga0326597, IMG submission 203789) | Soil microbial communities from uranium-contaminated site in the Upper Colorado River Basin, Wyoming, United States - RVT100D185 | ecosystem: Environmental > Terrestrial > Soil > Contaminated >... | reverse complement strand
CCGTGAACCTCGTTCCTCGCATCCTCTCGTCCTCCTTCGCGAACTAATTATCGCGGACGATTCACATGCGCCGTGGTCCTAATTTCGGGGTGCACGTCACTGCTAGCAACGCAAGAACGACTAGCGATGCCAGGCCGAGGGCCGCGATGAAGTCCTGCTGAGTGGAATGTTCCAGGGCGAGCGAGCCGCCGCTGCCCGCAGCCGGCAACGCTCCAATGACGTTGACAACGAAGACCTGGGTAGCGTTGCCACAAAGTGTTGTGACCTCGATCCGGCCGGGGGTTTCGCCGACGACGAGCTCAGCCTTCGTGACACCAACGGTGTCGGTCGTGGCTTCTCGTTGAATAGAGGCTGTACTACCTGGTTGGGAGGTAATCTCGAACACGCAGGCCAGACCAGCTTCAGCGACACCAAGAACATCGGAGGTCGCGAGGAAGAGCTCAACCGTCGCACCGGGCACTGTGGCCATTTCCGCGTTTAGCACGGTGATCGTGACCGCATCCAAAGGCGCCGCCGGCGGAACCGGTGCCCCGCCTACTGGCGTTGCCGTCGACGCAGGCCCCTCTGTGTCCGGTCCGCCGTCTATTTCTGTCTCCTCCTCGTCCTCGTCCTCCGATGGCGGCGGCGTTGGAGCTGAGTCATCAGAATCAGTCGACTCGTAGGCACCGATGTCGCAACCGGCGCCCTGCGGCCGAGATGTGCCTCTTTGATCAGTAGCAGGTGGCGGGCAGTCGCTGCTGCCAGAATCGATGGCTGGGCTGCCGGCGAGGAGAGCATGGGTCTTGGTCAAACCGCCGTTGTCTGCGAGAGACGAGACGAGCGGGTCGGTGTCCTCAAGGTCACCAGACTCCGAGAAGGGGCAGGAGTTATCGCTGCTCAGGTTGTGGCCGGCGGAGCTTATCATGCCAGAACAGTCAGCGATTACCGAGGAGACGATCGAGTTCTTGATCGTGAGAGGAGAGTCGCTCGTGATGGCCCCACCACGGCTCGTAGAGTCATTGTCGACGACCGTGCTGTTTTCAATGATCAGCTCAGACGACACACTGCTGCAACTCGGCGGGCCGCAATGATAGACTCCGCCGCCTGACCCACCCGTGGCTCGATTGGCGCTGATCGTTGTGTTTCTAATTGTGACTGGCAGGGACTCTCCTCCCCACGTCCAAAGTCCGCCACCATCCCCTGCTATTGTTCGGTTGCCACTAATCGTGCTGTCGAGTATCGCAACGGGGCCGTCACCTGAGAGGTTGACTCCGCCACCCTCCGCCAGCGCCTCATTATTGGCCAACACACTTCGTTCCACCAACAAGTTCGAACTGCCAAAGAACGAAATAGCGCCACCCGCATACGCCGCCGTGTTTCCGTCCATGACAGTGTCCGTAACCGTCGTCTCGTATCCACTGAAAACGAACAAGGCTCCGCCCTGTCCGCTCGACACGTTCCCCGTAATCACGGAGTCCGAAATGGTTAGCCAGCTGGCACTTTGATATATGCCTGCGCCAAGACCGCCACTGTTGCTAGAAATCACGCTATTGCTGATCGTCGCGTCAGCGTTTATGCCAAAGGCTATACCGCCACCATCGCCTGCAGCTTGATTGCTGGAGATCGTGCTGTCCGAGATTGTCAGGGTACCTAAGTCTCCGCCGCCATCGTAGAGGGCCAATCCGCCGCCCTCGTTAGGGTTCGTGTTACCTGTGACCACAACACCCTGCAGATAGAGGTCGAGTGGCCGACACGAGTAGGTGATTCCGCCCTGGCTTCCGCCGGTCACGGTCAAGCCGGAAATCGACACGGCGCCGCAGACCACGAAAACCGCACCGTTGCCACCACCGTCGACTGTCAGAGTCGCCGCTCCTGGGCCGTCAATAGTGATTGTGTCGGTGTCGGACAGAGGGCCGACCGCAATTGGGGCCGACAGACTGATCGTCCCCGCAACGGCGAAGTCTACGGCGTGTGAGCCTGAGAGCGCCGATGTTTCTTCAGCCGCTGCTCGCAACGTGCACTCGCTGCTCGCTGTCTGACAAGAACCATCCCCAGGATTCGTGTCAGAATCATCGGCCAGGCTGTCGACCGTGAAAGACGCTGCCCTGACGGAAGCTGACGGCCCGCCCAAAGCAGCCGCGGCAACACTCAGAGCGATAAGCGTCATGATAAGCAGCTGCCGAGAAGGGAAGGCACGAGCCCGCGGCGTATTCACGCGCATGTATGGATACTCGGTCGCTGGAGCGAGTCGCACGAGACCTAAACGGTAAGCTTGAGGTGCCCCACTTTTACCGGCTCCTCGAAAATGCTGGACGCGGTCGTCGAGCATGAGGGACCGGTCGAAGAGACCTCGCAAAGCTCTTGGGGGTTGATCGAGCGAAACGCAAGAAGTTCGTGACACTATGAGGCGCGCCGCGCCGGCGGCCAGCGTCGCAAGCGCGAGGCCACGCTCGCCACCGCCTACGACTTCCAGGGACTCACCAGCATCGACGAGATCCGGCGCCTGGTCGCCCGGCGGTTCCTAGCGAACTTCATGTCGAGGAGTCTCCAATCCTTCGTTGACCGCGAAGTGGCAAACGTCACAGGGCCGAGCTCCCAACTAACATCTTCGGGCGAACGTACTGAGTTTTTGCAGGCCCTTGACACGCACACCTGGCAAGCATCACTCATCGTCGAGCGGTTCGCCGCAGAGTGGTACTCGAAGAACAATTGAGAAACTCGAGGCGATATCAGCCGCGATCAGGCACAACGCTTCGTAGCAACGGGCTTAGGAAACTGAGGTCTGCGCTAAAGCAGGGCGCTCTCCCGCCGTGACCAGTTCTGCGTGGACGTGCCGGCGGAGCGATGCCGCCGTTCGCATCCAAGCTCACGGAGGAAGAGGTGGAGGCGATTCTTGAGTTCATCATGACCAGGTGGACGGAGGAGCAACGCAAAACCCAAGCAGACATCTCCCGTCGCTATCAGGAGGCGTTGGGCAAGCAGGAACAACAGGAACGATAAATCGCGCCGTCATCTCGGATGAAGCCACACTGCGTCTATAACACACGATGAACCTTGGTGCTAAGCCAGGTCCCGCCGCAATCGCTCGAACTCCTCGCGATCGATTTCGCCGCGGGCGTAGCGCTCCTTGGCGATGTCAAGCGGTGAGGGCGATGCGGCGTCCGAGTCAGCCGGCCGCGAGCGCCCGGTCCCGGGCCAATAGACGGCTCTGACCGCCCAGACAATCAGAGCAACGATGCCGCCCCAGAACAGCACCATCATCAGAACACCCCAGAGCATCCACCAGCCCATATCGTCGCCAACGTGCAACATCCTCTTCCGATAACCTTCCGTGGGGTTAGAGCCAGCGGTGCAGCCAGTACTGCTCGAAGCCGATCTTGGCGGCGTGCCAGGCGCGTCCCGGACGATGCATGGCGACATTGGGGACTGGCGAAGCGAAGAAGTCTCCGCTTGCCAGCCCCGACTTGCCGCCACCGGTCTCCAGGAAGCAGGTGCCATGGCCGTCGAAGGACGCTTCGCGCAGGTCGTCGCGGATGCGGCGGGCGATGTTCTCGGCGACCACCTCTGCCTCGCCGTGGGCGAAGACGCCCGCCTTGGGCAGCGCCATGCCGTTCTCCAGCGGGATCACAGTGTTGTCGCCGATGGCGTAGACGTTGCCGTCGCGGGCGCGCAAAGTCGCGCGGTCGACCGGGATCCAGCCGCTTGGGCCGGCAAGACCGCTCTCAGCAACGACCTCCGGAGGACTGTGTGGCGGGATTACGACCGACAGGTCAGACTTGATCGTCTCACCCGCGAAATGCAGCGCTCCCGATTCGATGGATTCGAGCTGGACGCGCGGGTGAAAGCCGATGCCGCGCGCAGCCAGCTCGGCGGCCACGCTATGGCCGGCGTAGGCGCCCGCAACGGGCAAAGGCAGTGGCTCGGGCGTGTACAGGTCGATTTGAGAGGCGGTACGGAGCCCACGACGGCGCAGGTAGCCATCGATCAGCATCGCCGTTTCGTAAGGCGCTGCCGGGCACTTATAGGGCAGCGATGCGATGGACACGACGACGCGTCCGCCGCTGAAGCCGGCGAGGGCGTCGCGAAGCCGCTCGGCTGAGGACAGGTCGTATGGATGATAAGAATGCTCCGCAAGGCCGGGAATGCGCTCGGGGTCGAGCGCGGCGCCGAGCGCGACTACCAGATAGTCGTAGCCCATCGTCCCCGCGTCGGTCTGGACCTCGGTTGAACTCGTATCGATCCGAGCGATGGAGGCCTGCGCGACCTCGATGCCGCGCTTCTCGAACGCCGAGTAATCACGAGTGATCGCTTTTGCCTTTCGCTCGCCGACCATCAGCCATAGCAGCGATGGGGAGAAGGTGAACGTTGGCGATCGGTCGACCATCACGACATGGGCCTCGCTGCCCAGCTTCTGCTTCAGCCGCGTGGCAGCAACCTGGCCGCCGATGCCGCCGCCCAGGACTAGAACTCGCGCAGCGCCCATCCTAGCCATCCCGACCTCCTAAAAGACAAGCGCGCGGTCGCTGTCGACCACCCACTCCGCCAGGTCGCCCATCGTGCCCAGGACTGCCTCGGGGATGACCTCGCCCTTCGAGATGCCGCAGCGGTTGACGCAGGTCGTACAGACCTTGATGCGGCCGCCCCTCGGCAGGAGATCGCGCAGCATCGCCTGCAAATCGAACTCGCTGCCCTCGGGCATGGCGCCCTGGCGCACGAGGTCGATGGCGTCGTTCATCACGAAGACGCGGACGGGTACCCTGCGGTCGACGAGCGTCCTGGCGAGCCGCAGCGCGTTCCACGTAACGTCGCCGTCGAATGGCGCATGGCTGAGGACGACGAGGACTGACGGCGCCTCACCCGGCCGTGTTAGCAAGGACAATCTGGCGCCGAGTGACTTCAACCCGGCTAGCACGACCATCTCACGAGGCGCTTTCCACGGGAAGGCCGGCAGACTTCCACTCCGGGAAGCCGTCTTCGAGGCGCACGGCTTTGAAGCCCCGGACGCGTAGCTCGCTGATCGCCTCCACCGCGAGGAGACAGTAGGGTCCGCGGCAGTAGGCGACTATCTCCTTTTCGGGCGGCAGCATCGCGAGGCGCGCTTCCAGTTCTGCGAGAGGGACGGACGCTGCACCGGGTATGTGGCCGGCCCTGTACTCAGGCTCGGGCCGAACGTCCAGGAGCACGACCTCGCCGGTGCCCATGCGGGCAAGGAGCTCGTCGCGGCCGATTGGCGAAAGGGTGTCCCTTTCCGTAATAAGCTCCGAAACTACGCGGTCGAACTCCACGAGCTGTTTGCGAGCGAGGTCACGCAGGGCGAACCAGAAGCGGATCACGGCGTCATCCGCGACGCGGTAGTAAACGCGGGGCGGGTCACGCCGGACAGATGCGAGGCGACACTCCGCGAGCTGCCGGAGATGCCGGGACGCATTCGGAATGCTCAGCTCGGCCGCATCTGCCAGCTGCTCCACGGTCTGCTCGCCCTGGCAGAGGCGATCCAACAGCTTGAGGCGGCTCGGCGCCGCAAGGGCTGAGGTGATGCGCGCGAACTCCATGAAGAAGGCGTCGCCGTCTATGTGCGTCATTGCTCAAGTATGCAAGTTCAGGTGTTCCAGGCGCAAGAGGCGTTGGGAACGGCCTACGGTTGCGACCTATCGTGTTCGACGCGAGCCGGGACGACGGGCCGCGGGATTGGTCTAATATCGGTAGGCGATGACGAAGTCGAGTACGTTCGCGGCGAGAGCCTCGAGGAGGACTTCTCGAGGAGGACTTGAAGTATGGAGCTGACAAATCGAGAAACCTGGACGGCGCTGCACGGCATGGTCTTCGGCAGCTTGTTCCTTCTGTCCTTCGCGGGAGGCCTCGCCGGTCTCTGGAGCCTCCGCCCGGAGTGGGTAACCGTACGCGGTCTGCAGGAGCGAATGTTTCGGCTCAAGGCTGGTGTGACCGGCATGGCTGTCGTCGCCTGGGTGACCGTGATCACGGGCACCTGGATCGTCTATCCCTGGTACAGGGATCCGCCACGAGCCGGGCAAACTAATCTTGAAGAATACCCGCGAGCATTCTTGCTGGCCGACGAGGGCCTACCCGATCAACGTCCTGAGCCGGCACGAGATCGTCAACGACGTGGTCGGCGGCGTCCCGGTCGCCGTCACCTACTGCCCGCTCTGCTTCTCCGGCATCGTCTTCGACCGGCGGATCGAGGGCGAGCTGCTCGAGTTCGGCGTCTCAGGCAAGCTCGTCATGAACGACCTGGTCATGTACGACCGCCAGACCGACAGTCTCTGGCAGCAGCTCCTCGGCGAGGGCATCCGCGGCCGTTTCAAGGGTGTCCGCCTCGAGATCCTGGCCGCCTCACACACGAGCTGGAGCAGCTGGCTCGCGGCCCAGCCGGATACGCTCGTCCTCGATAAGGGCGGCGGTTACAAGAGCGACAGCTACGCAAGCTACTACGACCGCAACGACCGCGGCGTCATCCCCGGCTCCGGCGCCGACGGCCGCCTGCCGGGCAAGGCGCTGGTCCTTGGGCTCGTCGTCGACGACGAGCCCAAGGCCTACCCCTTTGACACGCTCAGCGGCGAGACCGTCGTCAACGACAGGCTCGGCGGTCTCGATACGCTGGTCGTCTTCGACGCTCGCAGCACCACGGCTGTCGCCTTCCACCGGAGCCTCGACGGTCGCTCGCTAAGCTTTAGGGCGGCTGCCGTTGGCAGCTTGCGCCTGGTCGACGTCGAGACGGGCAGCGTCTGGTCCGCGCTCACCGGCGAAGCCATCGCCGGCGCGTTGGCGGGCCGGACGCTGCGCCAGCTGCCGGCGACCTACGCCTTCTGGTTCGCCTGGAGCGACTTCTACAGGACGACGAATCTCTACACGACGGCCGCCGGGGCCGCGCCATGAGGCGGGCGGCGCTTCTCCTTTGCGGCCTCGTGATGCTCGGCGCCGCCTGCGCGGGCGCTGCGGCACCGGGCGACGAGACGCCGGCGCTCACCTCTACGCCTACGCCCAGGCCCGGCGTCCTCGGCGGCACCGACGTAACGATGCACGGCGTCGACCTCGCCGACGTTCACTTCGATACCTTCGACGGCGGCTCGATACCGCTGGCGCAGATCAACGAGTCGCGGCTGCTGGCCCTGCGCGACCTCATCCCGCCTTTGACCGGCCCGCTCTACGAGAGCGCCGCCGAGGGCGCCGCGTGGCTCGAGCCGGAAGACCTCGTCCTCGGATACGAGGCCGCCGACGGCGCTGCCTACGCCTTTCCGGCGCGGATCCTCAACGCCCACGAGATCGTCAAGGACGAGCTCGGCGGCGAGCCCGTCCTCCGTCACGTACTGTCCCCTCTGTCGCAGCGGCGTGGTCTACGAGAGGCGCCAGCAGGACCTGGTCCTGACCTTCGGCAACACCAGCGCCCTCTACCAGTCAGACCTCGTCATGTACGACCATCAGACGCTGTCGTACTGGTTCCAGGTCGGTGGCGAGGCGATCATCGGCACCCTGACCGGCGCCCGCCTCGAGGCAAAGCCCTCGGTGACGACGACCTGGGCCGGCTGGCTCGCCATCCATCCCGGTACCCAGGTCCTTTCGCGCGATACCGGTTATGAGCGCAACTCCTATGAGCGCAACTACGCGTCGAGTGCCGTCCGCGGCCTCGTGTCCTACCTGAACGGCGGCTCTTTTCCATTCCCCGTGACGGAGGCGGCGGCAGATGACCGCCTCCCCGCCGGCGAGCTCGTCCTCGGCGTCGAGATCGACGGCGAGACGCCCGCTTACCCGATCGCTTGCCTCGGCGATGACGCGATCAACGACGAGCTCGGCGGCGAGCCGATCGTCATCCTCTCCGAGGCGCAAGGGCCGGTGGTCGCCGCCTTTCCCGAAGCCAGCGTTTACGTGGCGCCGCAGTAGGACGCTCGCGCCCCTGCCCGCGAGGCTGCCGACCGATCGGGAGCGGCGGTGGCAGTGCTGGTGAGAGTAACGACTGAGTAATGCGCGTCACATTACGGTCCAAGACCGGGCGGTAACATCGTTTGCAGATACCCCTATGGGGTATAAGATGACAGCAGCCAAGCAGGAGGCTGAACGATGCCGAAGCGAACTGGACTGAGACTGCGCCCGCGTAGCTGCAAGCGCTGTGGTGGCGACGTCTATCTCGAGGTCAGTGCCGAGGAGGACTGGCGCTGCCTCCAGTGCGGCCGCCTCGTAGAGCTAGCAGTCGCCAGCGCTCCTGAGGCCGAAGCCGCCCTTGAGCAGGCGGCTTAAGCAGCACCAGAAGGCGCTTCAGAGGCGGAGACCTCAAACGGGTCGCACCGCGCCTGAATTCGTGCCTATTTCCCCCGATTATCTTGTGGAATAGACCGCAAGAAAACCCTGCCAAGGGCATCTCGGTTCCAAATCAAACTTAATCGGGATTCGTTCTCTCTTGTGAAGAAATAGCGGTAGACTCTCTTTGAAAAGAGTGAATCGCCCCGGGAAAAGTGGAGGCTTGACCTGCCCCCATTCCTGTACCAGGTGTTATGCGACTCCGGCAGGGCTGCGGACTTGTTCCAGGTACTCCTTCGGGGTCAGGTTCTTCAGGGCTGTGTGTGGTCTGTCTTCGTTATACTCCTTCCTCCATTCTTCCATCCGGGCCCCGGCGTCAGCCAGCGACAGAAACCAGGAAGCGTTGAGCAGCTCCTGGCGCAGACGGGCGTTGAACGACTCTATGTAGGCGTTGTCTGTGGCGTCGCCGGCCGGGAGAAGTCCAGCTCGACCTGATTGAAGAAGCCCACTGATCGAGGACGCGGCCGGCAAACTCGGGCCCATTGTCGCAACGAATGCTCTTGGGACGGCCGCGGTCAAGGCTGATTCGGTCCAACGCCTCGGCGACGTGGAAGGCCCGAAAATTGGCTCTTGGTTCGATCGCGAGGCTCTCGCGTGTGTGGCAGTCCACCACGGTCAGGACCCGGATCGGCCGGCCGTCGAACAGGGTATCGGAGACGAAGTCCATCGCCCAGGTCTGGTTCGGGCGAGTGACGTCGAGGCGGTCGCCGCGGTAGCGGCTCGAGCGCTTGCGGCGCGGTGTTTTCTGGCGGATGACGAGGCCTTCGAGTCTGTACAAGCGGTAAATACGCTTGTGGTTCACGGGCCAGCCCTCCCGCCGCAGGAGGACGTGCAGGCGCCGGTAGCCGTAGCGCACTCGGCTCCCTGCCAGCTCCTTGAGACGCAGACGCAGCTCATCCTGGGGGTCGGCCACCGAGCGGTAGCGCTGGCTAGCGCGGGCGAAGCCGGCCACGCGGCAGGCACGCCGTTCGCTCACCCAGTAAGCCAGGCAGAAGTGCTTGATCACGTCTCGGCGTCGGGAGGGCGTCACCATTTTCGGCGAACCACGTCCTGGAGCATCGCCTTGTCCAGGGTGAGGTCCGCAACCACTTGCTTGAGGCGGCGGTTCTCCTCCTCAAGCTGTTTGAGGCGCCGAATCTCAGTCACACCCATGCCGGCAAAGCGCTTCCTCCAGCGATAGAACGTCGCCTCGGCGATGCCCAGCTTGCGGCAGATCTCCGCCACCGCCGTGCCCGACTCGGCCTGCCTGAGGGCGAAGCCGATCTGCTCCTCTGTGTATCCCTTGCGGGCCATGCTTGCTCCTTCCTGAACGGCCAAAGCCTATCAAAAAGTCGCATCCCAACTGGATCAGGATCTGGGGTCAGGACCAGCGCCGGACGTGCGCGACGCTGACGACAACGCGCGCGCGAGACAGTGCGAAACAGACTCCGGCGCTGGACGTGCGCGACGCGGATGACCACGTCCGTAAGGAACGAAACCGTTTTCGAGGAGTACGTACGCGGCGCCCTGGACGGGTCGATCAAGACGACCAAGACTATGCGCCTCGCCGCCGAGCGCCACCTTCGCGACCTGGGGAGACGGCGAGGAGCGCGGCCTCTACTACTTCGATGAAGACGAAGCTGCAGCGGTGATCGACTTCTTCGCGACGCTGACACACACGAAGGGCGAGTGGGCCGGCCGCAAATTCGAGCTGGCGCCCTGGCAGGCGTTCATCGTCGGCTCGCTCTTCGGCTGGCGTCGGCTCTATGGCCAGTGTCCGAGCTGTCTCACGTGGCTCACGGCCGACCATGACGGACTGATCCTGTGCGAGAACCCGTCCTGCCCTGATGAGCCACGGCCGGCTGAAGAGTTTGAGCTGCTCCGCCGCGTAGGACCGTCTGTCGCCGACATCTCACTGGGACGCGAGAGGGCTGCGCCGTATCGCCGTGTCCTTCTGGGCGGCGGAGCCGACGGGCTGAGCCGCCTTGGCCAGACTGGCGTTAGGTACTGGACTCCGCCGCCAAGACGAAGACAGAACCGATACTGTGGAAGGCGAGCTTGCAGGGGCATACCTACATTAGTGGATAATTGCCATGGCCAAAGCGTGGCGGCGCGCCGATATTGAGACCAGAGGAATCTTGCCGTGATTGATGCATGCCGTCGTATCCCAGAACTGGGTGGAGGGAGAGCTGAATGAATGCGCCTGCTCGACAGTCTACAAGGCTTTCGGGTAGCAAGTGCCGGCGTGAGCGCTGGTATGAGTCCGCGATAAGGGGCGAGTGTGATTCGAGATGAGCTCCGCCTTTTCCGAGTCAGCCCAGTCGCGGCAAGGTCGCGTGCTCGCTGACTTCGTAGGCAGGAGAGCCAAAAACCAGCCGCGGCTCCGCGCTGGCCTCGGCTCAGCCGAGGAGATCGAACGAGCGCGTGTCGAACGAGCAAAGGCAAAGGATCCTCAGGTTTGGCAAGCCTGGTTCGACGCCTATTACCCAAGCCTATTCAAGTACGCGTACCTCCGGGTGCGTAGCCGTGCTGAAGCCGAAGATATCGTCTCCCAGGTGTTCCTGGAAGCGGTTGAAGGCATCCGCCGCTACGAGTACCAGGGTCGACCGATCGTCGCCTGGCTTTACAGGATAGCTCACAACCTGATCGCCGATCGGCTAAAGCGGGAGCGTCGGCTAGAAGACCTCACGGACGGCGTCCCTTCTCGCACCGATTTCAACCTCGGCCCGGAAGAAGGTATCGAAAACATCGATCTCATCACGGCTCTCGCTGAGCTCACCGAAGAGCAGCAGGAGGTAATCATCCTCCGCTTCCTGCTTTCGATACCCGCCAAAGAGGTGGCAAGCTCCCTGGGAAAGAGCGAAGCGGCGGTCTTCTCGTTACAGGCACGAGCCCTCATTGCGCTCCGGCAGCGGTTAGGGGGAGGCTTCGGGCGATGACATCAGACCAATCCTCCACGACCGGCCCCGACGACTTCTCTAGTGACCTTGCTGAGACGTTTGCTGCTTACCTGATGAGGCTACTCGATGAAGATGGCGACGCCGAGGCGTTTCTTCGGCAACACCCTGAGCTTTCGGACTTGGTTCAAGACCACGCTGCTCTTCAAGCGAGCGTCGAATCCCTTCACCTGCCTACCCCCGATCCACGCGAAATGGAACGCTCGCGTCGCGCCCTCACTCAGGCGGTAACCACTGAGCAGCAGTCTCAGCGCTTCCCCAGAGGACCGCTGCGCCTGGCTCGGGCTCTAACCGCCTCGGGACTGGCAATCTCACTCGGTCTGGGAGTAGGGCTCGCATCGGGGGCGGTCTCTTCTCCCGAACGTCTCGAGTCAATCGTTGAAAGGATTCCCTTTGTTTCTGAAAACAAGAGGGCGGAAAACCAGCCCACGCCGTTGCCAATCCCCGGCGGCATCTCCCCCAGCGTAACGCCTGCGATCACGAATAGTACGCCACCGGGCCAGGGCGACACGCCACCGGGGCAGGGCGGCACGCCACCGGGGCAAGGCGACACGCCACCGGGGCAAGGCGACACGCCACCGGGGCAGGGCGGCACGCCACCGGGGCAAGGCGACACGCCACCGGGGCAAGGCGGCACGCCACCGGGCCAGGGCGACACGCCACCGGGGCAAGGCGGCACGCCACCGGGCCAGGGCGGCACGCCACCGGGCCAGGGCGGCACGCCACCGGGGCAAGGCGGCACGCCACCGGGGCAAGGCGGCACGCCACCGGGCCAGGGCGGCACGCCACCGGGCCAGGGCGACACGCCACCGGGCCAGGGCGGCACGCCACCGGGGCAGGGCGGCACGCCACCGGGGCAAGGCGGCACGCCACCGGGCCAGAGCGACACGCCACCGGGCCAAGGCGACACGCCACCGGGCCAGGGCGACACGCCACCGGGGCAAGGCGGCACGCCACCGGGGCAGGGCGGCGGCACGCCACCGGGGCAAGGCGGCACGCCACCGGGGCAGGGCGGCACGCCACCGGGGCAGGGCGGCACGCCACCGGGGCAAGGCGGCACGCCACCGGGTTGACGAAATTCCTAGAAAAATCTTTCTAGAGAGCGACCGATTTAGCGCTTCA
>Ga0326597_10010476_pt1 | contig 12350 bp, 6 predicted proteins | sample RVTome_12_FD_203789 | JGI IMG/M metagenome (GOLD analysis project Ga0326597, IMG submission 203789) | Soil microbial communities from uranium-contaminated site in the Upper Colorado River Basin, Wyoming, United States - RVT100D185 | ecosystem: Environmental > Terrestrial > Soil > Contaminated >... | reverse complement strand
GGCCTCGGCCGGCGCGGCGCCGGCGAGAAACTTGGCGTACTGCGGCGCCGATTTAATGCTGGTATTTAGAAACCAGAGCAGTTTCTCGCCAACGCGCAGTCCTTCGGCGTGCGTGTCGCCGACTGCGACCATCGCCGCGTAACCGAAGCGCTCCGTCGTGGACTCCGGCAATCCAGCATCCGCGCGTGCCTTGCGATTGGCTGCGAACGCTTGTCTCGTGCCTTCGGGGCCCCGCAACACTAGAACGTTGATCATGCCGCGCCGGCCTACTTCGGCAGCGGTCGATGGATCGCCGGTTGCCGCCCACATGCGCGGCAGCGGCTGCTGAAACGGGCGCGGCCAGATATTCACATGGCGATGCGTGAAGTGCCGGCCTTCCCAGCTGAACGGGCCTTCGTGCTGCGTAAGCGTCTTGGAGATCAGATCGATGGCCTCCCAGTAACGCTCGCCGTTGTCGACAGCGCTCACGTTGTTCGACGCAATCTCGCTGCCGCCGGACTTGACGAAGCCAATCTCCAGCCGGCCCCGCGAAATTACGTCCGCCGTTGCGTACTCTTCGGCGATGCGCACCGGATCGGGACGCAGCGTGATCAGCGTGCCGAGGCTCAGGATTCGCGCCTTGCGCGTCTGGCGGGCGAGGATCCCGAGCAGCAGTGGATTCGCGCCGAGCAGTGAATTGATTCCGCCGTGGTGCTCGATGGCGACGACATTGATGCCAAGTTCGTCGCAGAGCATGAATTCATCCAGGCACTCTTCGAACAGATTGGCCGCAATCGCCGGATCACAATACTTGTTCGGCAAACTGGCGCGTACGGAGTCGGCGCGCTCCAGGACATCCTTTGGCACGAAAGGATACGGAATTTCGCATTGAAACCAGACGTCCATGACGATGTACTTTCCGATTACGGTTGCAGGAACGCGCTCACGCGCTCGGCCAAGGCCTTGGGCTGCTCGATCTCAGGATGATGCCCGGCCTCGGCAATGAGCTCGAAACGAGCACCTGGAATCAATTTCGCATAGGCCTCACCGTAGGCCGGCTTGACGATACGGTCAGCCGCGCCCCACAGCACCAAGGTCGGTTGCTGGATGAACCTGAGCCAGCGCGTGAGCTGCGGGTTGTGCATATAGGGGCGCCATCCGTAGCGGCAAAGCGCTTCCCAGTTGCGGGCGCGGATGACGAGTTGCTCATCTTCCATGTCATCATAGTTAGGCGCCCATTTCTCTGGAGCGTGCCAGCTGCGACGAACGACCTCGTCGGGATGGGTGTTGAATACATCGAGGATGTCGGGTGTTTCCCGACCGCTCACTTTGATGCCTAGCGCATCGACCAGGATCAGTCGGTCAATCCGACGCCCTGCCTTCACTGCCACTTCGGCGGCAAGCCAGCCGCCGAATGACAGCCCTAACAGCGACACTTTGTCGTACGGAAGGGTCTCGAGGACTTGCAGATAGAGATGTACCAGATCGTAGACCGTACGGAAATCCTCGGGCCGGGACGAGCCGCCGAAGCCCGGATGTGAGGGGGCGATGATCTGCGCATGTCGTTGCAGATGGTCGAGAAAAGGTGCGCGGGGATTGATATTCTGAAAACCGTGCAACAGGAGCAACGGCGCTCCGGAACCCCGGCGCACGACTTCGAGGTCGATGTCGGCAATCGACAAACGATCGGTAGACTGCGATTGCGGGATGCTCGTCATTACGAATCTCTTGATTCCAATGTGGCTGCAACAGTCACTTTGTTGAGTCCAGAATGTACCGCATCTTGAGTGACGAGAACCAGAGTGACAGCGCTGGCGGCTTCGGTGTCTAATTCAAGATCATCACTCAATCCATACAGGGGATCGCAATGGCTCAACTTTCTTCAGCTGCACGCGCCGAACTCGTGCCCACTGGAACGCTGCGCGTGGCGCTCAACATGTCGAACTTTCTCCTGACGCGCAAGGACGCCGCGACTGGCGCGGCTGCGGGTGTTGCGGTGGATATGGGCCGGGAGCTTGCTCGCCGCCTCGGCGTGCCGGTCACCTTTCTGCAGTACGAATCGCCGGGCAAGATCGCCGATGCGGCCAAGACCGGAGTGTTCGATGTCGGCTTCATTGGCGCCGAACCGCAGCGTGCGAACGAGATGGACTTCACCGCAGCCTATGTAGAAATCGAGGCGACCTATTTGGTGCCGCCCGGATCGCCGCTCAAGTCGATCGACGAGGTGGATCGCAAGGGTGTACGCATCGCGATATCGGAGCGCAGTGCCTACGACTTGTATCTCACCCGCACGCTCAAGAACGCGGAGCTGGTACGTATGCGTGGCGCGGACGAGGTGTTCAAACGGTTCGTCGAAGACAAGCTCGATGCGCTGGCGGGACTGCGGCCGCGACTCCTGACGGACCATGCGGGTCTGCCCGGATCGCGCATTCTCGACGGTAACTTCACGGCCGTGCAGCAGGCGTGCGGCACGCCCAAGGGCCGGCAGGCAGGCGCTCAGTATTTATGCGAGTTTATCGAGGACACCAAGGCCTCGGGGTTGGTCGCAAAACTGATTGACGTCAATAATGCGCGCGGCCTGACGGTGGCGCCGAAGGCTTAGTCAGCGCACGAATAACGTCGCCAGTCAGAGCAGCATACTCATGCTCACCACGTCCGTGCCGTTACCGCGAGCGTGACGGCATTCAGGTTGCCTTGGTAGAGCGCCACGACCAACATGCCTATGCCCGCGATGATGCCGGTACGCGCACCGCTATGGAGACCACCGTCATGCAGTAAGCCCTAGAGGCAGCATCCGTAGGAAAAGGCTATCCGCTATCGATCGGTACCTTGTTGCGCCAGGGCGTGGAGGGCTGTCCGGGGCAAGAAATCGTCTACGCCGACCAGACCCGCCTCAGTTACCGGGATCTCGATGTCCGGGTTGCGCGCCTGGCTTGCGCACTATCACGTCTGGGCATTCGAGCAGGCGACACCGTAGCGGTGATGGATTGGGATTCGCACCGCTACCTGGAGTGCTTCTTCGCGATCCCCATGATGGGTGCGAGGTTGCACATGATCAATGTGCGCCTATCCCCGGACCAGATCCTTTACACCATCAATCACGCCGCGGACGATCTCATCCTGGTGAACGTTGAATTCCTGCCGCTGCTCGAGCAGATCTGGGAGCGGATCGACGGCCGCAAAGCGCTGGTGCTGTTGAACGATGGTCCGGGCGAACCGAAGTCGCGCCTGCCCATCGCCCAGGACTACGAGTCGTTGTTGGCTGGCGCTGATCCTGATTTCGATTTTCCCGAGTTCCCAGAGGACACGCCCGCGACCACTTTCTACACGACTGGCACCACCGGCTTGCCCAAGGGGGTGGCGTTCACGCATCGGCAGATCCTATTGCACACGCTGTCTGCATCGGCGGCGTTTGCGCGCGGCAGTCATGGCCGCTTCGACGAGTCCGATGTATATATGCCGATCACGCCGATGTTCCATGTGCATGCCTGGGGGATCCCGTACGTCGCGACGGCGATGGGCGTGAAGCAGGTATATCCTGGCCGCTATGTGCCCGAGCGGCTGCTGGAACTGCTCGTGCGCGAGCGCGTGACGTTCTCGCATTGCGTGCCGACGATACTGCAGATGCTGCTGACCACGGCCCAGGCGAAAGGCATGTGTTTGCCGGGCTGGAAAGTCGTCATCGGCGGTGCGGCGTTGCCGCAGGCCCTGGCGCGTCAGGCGCTCGACATGGGGATCGATGTCTATGCCGGCTATGGCATGTCCGAGACCTGTCCTATTCTTACCCTCTCACGCCTGCAGCCGGAAATGAAAGACTGGACGCTGGAGCGGCAGCTCGAGTTCCGCTGCAAGACCGGTCGCCCGATTCCACTGGTGCACATACGCGTCGTCGATTCGGAAATGCGCGACGTTCCCGCCGATGGCAAGTCGCAGGGTGAAGTCGTGGTGCGCGCACCATGGGCGACGCACGGATACGTGAACGATCCCGCGGGTTCGGCGCGGTTGTGGGAAGGTGGATGGCTGCACACCGGCGACATCGCGGTCAGCGATGAACACGGCTACTTGAAGATTACCGATCGGCTGAAGGATGTGATCAAGTCGGGCGGCGAATGGGTCTCTTCGATCGATCTGGAGGATTTGATTCTGCAGCACCCCGGCGTCGCCGAAGCCGCTGTCATCGGCGTTCCGGATCCGAAGTGGATCGAGCGCCCCCTTGCTGTCGTCGTTGCCAAGCCCGGTGAGCAGTTGCGCCCCACCGAGATCGAAGCGCGCTTGGTGGATCTGGCTTCCAGCGGGGCCATCTCCCGCTACGCCGTGCCGCAGCAGATTGTGCTGGTCGATACGTTGCCGCGTACCAGTGTCGGTAAGGTCGACAAAAAAGTCCTGCGCGCGCGATACGCAGACGCGCAATAACCCTGGAAGAGCTGCATCTAGCCTGAGGCGATGCTTGTGTCGCCATTCAGTAACGAATGCCGCCTTGACTGCGTTGCTCGCCATCTTCCGCACGGACGTAGCGTCATGCAAATTGCAGACGGAGGAGAAACAACCATGGGTGCAGCTGAAAATCTCGGCACGTACGCGCAAGGTTGGACGAACGGTGATTCGGAAGCGATTCTGAAAGCCGTATCTGACGATTACACAATTGATGATCCGAACTCAGGCGTCATTCCAAATTCCGCGCATCGCGTCGCATGGCGCCAATCAACGCAAACGTCGAAGGTCGGCTTTTTCGCGCGATTTCGTGGGGTGTTGTTCAGGGTACCGAGCGGCGTTGTGGCGCGCTATCCTTACAACCGGGCAGGCTCTGTGCGCATGCGAGGAGATTGGAATGAGCAACGTCTCAAGAAATGAAAGCGGCAAGGCAGCGAATCCCGTACGCGATCTGCAGCAGTATGGACAATCGCCGTGGCTCGACTATATCCAGCGCAGCCTGATTCAAAGCGGCGAATTAGCGCGCATGGTCCACGACGACGGGATCAAGGGCGTGACTTCGAATCCGGCGATATTCGAGAAAGCCATAACTGGTAGCGACGATTACCGCGATTTGCTCGAGCAAGCGGCGGCTCAGGGACTGCGCCCGGAGGCATTGTACGAGCGCATCGCGATCCGCGACATCCAGGACGCCGCGCAGGTGCTCCGATCAGTCTATACGACCAGCGAGCGCCGCGACGGCTACGTGAGTTTGGAGGTTTCACCGCGGCTCGCGCACGACACCGATGGCACGATTGCCGAAGCACGCAGGCTGTGGGCGGCGGTCGGCCAGCCGAATGTGATGATCAAGGTCCCGGCAACGCCCGCGGGCATTCCTGCGATACGCACGTTGATCGCCGATGGTATCAACGTCAACGTGACGCTGATCTTCTCCCAGGGGGCGTATCGGCAAGTGGCGCTGGCATACATCGAAGGACTGACAGCGCGGGTGGCGCGCGGGGGCGATCTCTCCGCTGTTGCGAGTGTGGCGAGCTTCTTCGTCAGCCGCATCGATAGCGCCGTCGACGCGGCCATCGAGTCAAGCCGCGCGCAAACGCGGGACGAACGCGCGGCTGTGCTGCTTGGCAACCTGCTGGGCAAGGCGGCCATCGCCAATGCCAAACTCGCCTATGCGAAATACGCGGAGTTCTTCTCCGGCGCGCAATGGCAAGAGTTAGCCGCGAAAGGCGCGCAAACCCAGCGCGTGCTCTGGGCGAGCACCGGGACCAAGAATCCAGCCTATCGCGACGTGCTCTACGTCGAAGAACTGATCGGGCGCGATACGGTGAATACCCTGCCGCCGGCGACCTTGGATGCATTTCGCGATCATGGCCGATTGCGGCCGAGTCTCACGGAAGATCTCGAGGCTGCGCGCACAGTCATGGCAGCGCTAGAGGACGCAGGAATTTCGATGGCGACAATCACCGAACGCCTGCTCGCCGAGGGAGTGACGCAGTTTGCGGACGCCTATGACAAGCTGCTCGCCGCAGTCACTCGACACTGCTCTAGCGACGTTGACGCCGACCGTCAAACCTGTAAGTTGCCGGCGGCGCTCACCGTTGCCGTGGAGCGCTCGCTCGCGGATTGGGACACCGGCGGCAAAGTTGAACGTATGTGGGCGCGTGACGCATCCCTGTGGTCCGGAACCGACGAGGCGCAATGGTTGGGCTGGCTGACGCTTCCGGAAGAGCAGCGAGCCGAGCTCGGTCGGTTGCAGGAGATTGCGCGCGTAGCGCGCTCTTCGGGCTTGAAGCAGGTCCTGCTGCTGGGAATGGGTGGGTCGAGCATGTGTCCCGAGGTACTGCAGATGATCTTTGGGCGTACCAGCGACGGGCTCGAACTGCATGTGCTGGATTCCACGGATCCCGCACAGGTGGCCGCTTTCGAGAAGAAGGTCGACCTGACATCGACGCTGTTCATCGTCGCGAGCAAGTCCGGTTCTACCCTGGAGCCGAATATCTTCATGCAGTATTTCCTCTCGCGGGTCGGCGCGGTGCTCGGCGCCAAGCTCGCGCCGAGCCGGTTTATCGCGATCACGGACCCTGGGTCGAAACTCGAAGAGTTCGCGAAGGCGCAAGGGTTTAGGCAGGTCGTGTATGGAGTCGCGAGCGTCGGCGGCAGGTACTCGGCCCTGTCTGCGTTCGGCCTGCTCCCTGCGGTACTCATTGGGGTCGACGCAGGACGTTTGCTCGACCGCGCCCTCGCCATGGCGAACGCATGCGCTGCAAATGTCCCGGCAACGCGCAACCCCGGCGTCATTTTGGGGACGGTATTAGGTGTGGCGGCAGCGTCCGGCCGCGATAAGCTGACCGTGATCGCGGTACCCGCCATCCGGAGCTTGGGCGCCTGGCTGGAGCAACTGATCGCCGAGTCCACGGGCAAGAATGGACTGGGGATAATTCCGGTCGACCGTGAAGCTGTGGCCGAACCCAAAGCCTACGGCGCGGACCGCGTGTTCGTCTATCTCACCCTAGATGGCGAGACCGACAAAGACCAGAACGCCGCCATTGACGCGCTGGAACTTGCCGGCCACCCGGTGGTACGAATCGCTTTGTCCGACCGCTATGATCTGGGGCGCGAATTCTTCCGTTGGGAAATTGCGACCGCTGTTGCCGGCGCTATTCTCGGCATCAATCCATTCGATCAACCCGACGTCGAAGCTGCCAAGATCGAGACGCGCAAACTCACCGAGGAATACGAACGCGTTGGTCAGTTGCCAGCGGAAACGCCGCTGTTCGCGGCTGACGGTATCGGCATCTTTACCGATTCCGCCAACGCGAGCGCATTGCGCGGCGCGGCGCCACAGGATCTTGCCGGGTATCTGCGCGCGCACCTGGCGCGGGTCCAGGCAGGGGACTACATTGCCTTGCTCGCCTACATCGAGATGAACGAGCAGCACGCAGCTGCCCTGCAGGAGATCCGTCATCTGTTGCGGGATCGATTGCGGGTTGCAACTTGTCTTGGCTTCGGACCGCGCTTCCTGCACTCGACCGGGCAGGCGTATAAAGGCGGGCCGAACAGCGCCTTGGTGCTGCAGATCACTTGCGAGGATGCGCTTTCCTTGCCCGTACCCGGGCAGCGCTACACCTTCGGCGTGGTCAAGGCCGCGCAGGCACGCGGAGACTTTCAGGTGCTCGTTGCGCGCGGGCGGCGTGCACTGCGCGTTCATCTCGGCGCCGACGTGGCGCAGGGCCTGGCGACACTGCGCGCCGCGATTCGAGCGGCGCTTGCCTAGGAAGCGCGCTTCAATAACATCCAAGATCTCCAGCAAATTCTTGAAACGCGAAGGACGCAAAGGAACACAGAGGAAAAAGCTGTTGTCGAAAGGATCACCCGGCTGGTGTTCGCCTCACACTTTGCCCTGCCGTGGAATTCCTTCGCGTCCCTAGCGTCCTGTGCGGTTCAAGATTTTCTCGTTTAACCAAGACAAAAAAGCCCCAGCGATTTCGCGTCCAAGGCGGCGCCGCTGTTCTAACCGCAGGCGCCGATGGCGCCGCAGGCAGTGCAGAATTCACAGCCGTCTTTCTTGATGACGGCGGCATTGCCGCATTCCTTGCAGCGTTTTCCGGTTGCACGCGTGTAGGTCAGGGGCTCGCGCTCGTCGTCGGGCATCTCCAGCACCCCCATTTCGGTCACGGGATAGCCGCGCTCATCGAGCACACCGAGCATGGCATAGCGATGAATGATGAGGCGTGCGATGTACGCTACAGTGCTCGGAAAATTCTGCTGGCGTTCGGTACCGGGTACGCGGGCCATGAAGTCGCCGAGCGGCTCGGCGTAGTTCAGCAGCTTGCGCAGCTTCATCGCGATCCAGGCCGGGTCGATCACTCGCATGTCCAGCGAAAGTAGCTTACACAGGCCATCGAGCGCGCGCGGGTAGGCGCCTGCCAGCCACACCGAGTAAGGCCGGCGCTGGCCGCTCGGCAGCACGAGTTCCTTGAGGATCAGCAGAAAATCATCGCCCGAGGTTGCGTTGAGCACGTCTGCGGTCCAGGACATCGTGCCATCGGTTCCGGTTTTCGGCTCTTTCTTCGCGAACAAGGTGTCCAGTACGGGGGAATCGCCGCCGTCGCGCGCCAACGCACCGAGACAATCGACGCGATAACGCACAATGCGCGCGAATGCCGCGACCAGGCTGGGCACGCGCGCGAGTTCGCCTTCCGGGGGCATCGGGCAGTCGAAAGCGTCGTCGCCAGCGGTGCGGGCGAGGATGTCGAGCTTCATGCGCAGCCACGCAATGTCCTGCGCGCGCATGTCCATCGACAAGGTCTTGGCGACAGCGCCCAGGCCGCGCGGCTGCTCATTGCCGTTGACCCAAACTTCGAACGGATGCGGTTCAGCGTTGTCGACGTGGCCGACGAAAATTGCAAATTGGCCGAATGGCGATTCGATCATGTAGGTCCACGCCGGATTGCCACCGGCGAGCTTGGGCCTGCCTGGCCAGCGCAGGCTCGATAACGTCGGCTGGGGTGCTGCATCGAGTCGAATCCGCCGATCCGCGTCCGAGGTGTCGAGATCGTTGGGCTCGCGTGCAGTCGGCGCGGGCGCGACCGACAGCACGCTGCCGAGGACACGATTCGGCCGGTAGGTCGTGAGTCCTTTCAGACCAGCCTTCCAGGCTTCGATGTAGAGGTCTTTGAAACGCTCGTACGGATAGTCTTCGGCCACGTTCACCGTCTTGCTGATCGCCGAATCCACATACGGCGCGACTGCGGCCACCATGCGCATGTGATCGAGCGCCGAGAGTTCGAGCGCCGTGGTGAACTCGCTCGGCAACGCGCTGCCATCGCCGCCCAAATGCCGATAGAGCCTGAAGGCGTGATCCTCCACGTCATAGGTGCGCATCGAGTTGTCCGGCATGCGTTTCTTGCGCTGGTAGGCCCAGGAGAATGCCGGCTCGATACCGTTCGATGCGTTATCGGCAAAGGCGAGCGAGATGGTTCCAGTGGGAGCGATCGAGAGCAGGTGGCTGTTGCGGATGCCGTGGACACGAATGCCGGCCTTGAGCGGCTCCGGCAGCCGAGAGGCAAAATGCGGGGCGCCGAGGAAGCGTTCCTTGTCGAGCAGCGGGAACGCGCCTTTCTCCCTAGCGATATCGATCGACGACGCATATGCCTCATCCCGCATGGCGGCGGCGATGCGCGTTGCCATCGCGCGCGCCGCTTCGCTGTCGTAACGCAGCCCTAACATGATGAGTGCATCGCCCAGGCCGGTAAAGCCCAGGCCGATCCGGCGCTTGGCCATGGCTTCGGACTTCTGCTGGGGCAGCGGCCACACCGATACGTCCAGGACGTTATCGAGCATGCGCACCGCCGGTCGCACGACGCGGGCAAACGCGTCGAAGTCGAAGCGTGCCTCCGGCTCGAACGGAGCGTCCACGCAGCGGGTGAGATCGATGCTGCCAAGACAGCAGCAACCGTAGGCCGGAAGCGGCTGTTCGCCGCAATTGTGAACGTAAAAGCCATTTGCATCGAATGCGCGCACTTCCGGAACGGAAACGTCGAAGACGTCCTCTTCTCCAAGCGTTCGTATAGAACTGACCGTAGCTGTAAAGCGTTCCCGGTTCAGTCTTCGCCGGTAACATCTTAGGTTTCTAGCAAGTCGCTCCGCCTTATTCGAATCGGCGAAATTGATTTGCGCTTCGAAGCGCGCTATGTTTTCTTCGCTGATGACCAGTTCGTGAACGGCTTGAGTCGGGTAGAAGCGCAGTTCCCCGCCGCTGTCGGGCAGAAGATTGCGTCCCGCGGGTTTGCGATTTGTATAGATGGAAGAAACAATACCCAGCCGCAGCAGAATTCGTTGCACGCGTTGCAGGTTTCCAAGATCGACCTGCGTGAGCCGGATACTGATCCCTTTGGCTTGTGTTCCCTGTACTGAGCCATCCGCGTCGAACAACCCACGGAGCATTCCTTTACAGAATTCCGCAGAACACTTTTCCGCCAAATCGGTGATGCGCTTTGCTCCTTGACGCATTCCAAGCGAGTACGCTAAGTCACGCAAGGATGTGAGCGCCATTCTGAACTCCTTGCGCTTGACAATTCCGCTCTGCCATCCGCAGAAGTCGATGCGGTGGGACATGGAATTTGCCGCATGGAGCGCGGCCGCCATTACGGCTCTCGTGCCCTCCGAGCAAAGCCAGCCGCCATTGGCTTCGAGGACTGCATCCGGATCCCATACTGAGATTACTGCCTTATCGTCGTTGAGTGATCCATCGCCGATAAGCAGTCCGATTAGGTAGCCTTCCTCGAAAGTATGCGGCCCCGGCCAAGCGGGCTGATAACTACGGTGATCATGCAGAACGATGGCGTCGCCCGGTGCCAGTCTTTCGGCGGGCGTCCATTCCGTTTCAAGCATATAGGTTGACTTGTAGAAAACACGCCGAACTAGATGGTCGGGCGTCAATCGCAGGTCGTGTCCCTCGACAGTACTAATTTCGACAACCGGTCTTGTGGCGGTCTTGAAGAATCCTCGTGCATCCGTACGGTACGATCTACCCTCGATGAGCGCATTAAACTGGCGCCCGATCAGGTCTCGAACTTGGCAAGGGCCATTCCCGGTCATGATCCAAGTGTCTGCGGTGACACAAGGGTTGGTCGTTTCGATCGTTTCGCTGCAGGCGAGGTTGTTATCTGCGTTTGCGCGATCGATAAAGAACACCCCGGGCTCGGCGTGGTCGTAGGTCGCGTCCATGATCTGCTTCCACAGATCGCGCGCTTTGAGCACACGGTAGACCCACAACCCATCGTCTCGCTGCCGCGCATCGGGGGCGAGCTCCGCACCGGGTTTGGACTTGTGCATCAATACCCAGTCTGCGTCCGCCTCGAGCGCCTGCATGAAGGCGTCGGTCACCGCGACGCTGATGTTGAAATTGGTGAGCTCACCTTTGTCCTTCGCATGGATGAAATCCTCGATGTCCGGATGGTCGCAGCGCAAGATCCCCATCTGTGCACCGCGGCGCGAACCGGCCGATTCCACGGTCTCGCAGCTCTTATCGAACACGCGCATGTAGGACACGGGGCCGCTGGCCGTACTCTGCGTGCCCTGGACCTCGGCGCCCCTAGGCCGGATCGCGGAAAAATCATAGCCGACCCCGCCGCCGCGACGCATGGTTTCAGCGGCTTCCATAAGGGCGACGTAAATACCCGGCTTACCATCGACTGTTTGCGAAACCGAGTCGCCTACGGGCTGGACGAAGCAGTTGATGAGCGTTGCCTGTAGTGCGGTGCCGGCGGCCGAGTTGACCCTTCCGCCCGGAATGAATCCATTGGCGAGGGTGTCGTAGAACACGGGCTCCCAGCGTGCTCGGTCGTTCTCGATGGCGGCCAGTGCCTTCGCGACTCGCCAACGCACATCCTCTACGCTGCGTTCGTCACTTTTGGCATATTTTTCCAGGAGTACGTCGAGGCTGACTTGCTGGGGCGGGAGGGCGAGTGCAGGGTCGTTTAGTTTCATGGTCTGTTCAGCAGATGGCAAAGGCCGCAAAGAACACCGGTGCGTCGGCTGCGCGCACACTTTAAGAGGCGCCAGGCTCACTGCGTGAGCTTCCGGAGCAAACCACAAGTCTACTCCGATCATCGTTCCGAGACCTTGCTGCAGAGCAAGGAAATGTACGGCGTTGCTGGTAAACTGCTTTGTTCGGCCAGCTGCCTCATCGTGCCTCGTCGCGGGCATCAACGTCCGCACCCCGATGCCTTACACATGGCAAAGGTGCGAGAATGCGCCGCTTAGTTCTATGCTTGTATGGGGTGGTTTGGGTGAGTTGTCGCGCGCGCTTGCAACCCTGCTCCGGCAAGCGGCAGTCGGAACGGAAATAGCGTGAAATTTCCGCTCTGCTGTAGGTCTTATAGTGGGCTCGGTCGTTGTACCCTTAGCACTGTTCGAGCGATTTGGTCTACTTCATG
>Ga0326597_10010475_pt1 | contig 12350 bp, 11 predicted proteins | sample RVTome_12_FD_203789 | JGI IMG/M metagenome (GOLD analysis project Ga0326597, IMG submission 203789) | Soil microbial communities from uranium-contaminated site in the Upper Colorado River Basin, Wyoming, United States - RVT100D185 | ecosystem: Environmental > Terrestrial > Soil > Contaminated >... | reverse complement strand
CACCGGCAACGGGCACGTCTGCAGGAACACCCGGATCATCGGGGTGGATCGGGACGGGGCGTTCGCCGAGTTCATCGTAATGCCGGCAACCAACGTGCTGCCGCTCGACGGCATCCCCACCGAGATCGGCGCCATCATGGACCCGATGGGCAATGCCTTTCACACGGTGCTGACCGCGGACATCCCCGGCAGCACCGTGTTCGTCGTAGGATGCGGGCCGATCGGCTGTTTCGCGGTAGGAATCGCGCGCGCGGCGGGCGCGGCGCGAGTGATCGCCTCTGACGTCAACCCGAAGCGGCTCGAGCTCGCCCGCGCGATGGGCGCCCATGTACTGATCAACGCCGCCACGGACGACGTGGAGCAAATCGTCCTCGCCGAAACCGGCGGCGAAGGCGCCGACGTGGTCTGCGAGATGTCGGGCGTCCCGCTGGCCCTGCACCAGGCATTGCGCGCGGTCCGCCTGGGAGGCCGGGTCCAGCTGCTCGGGATCCCCATGGGAGCGGTGCCGGTGGACTTCGCCACCGAGATCATCTTCAAGGGCATCACGATCTATGGCGTGATCGGCCGGAAGATGTACGAGACGTGGCACCAGATGCGGCGCTTCCTCGCCGCTGGACAGTTCGATCCTCACCCCGTCATTACCCATCGCTTCCCGCTCGCCCGGATCGACGAGGCGCTCGCCGCGATCCGTTCGGGCGATGCCGGGAAGGTCATTCTGGAGATCGCATGAGCTTCGCAGCCAGCCTGCAGGCCGAGCTGGACCAGTTCCGGGCGGACGGCGTCTACAAGCGGCTCAACTACCTCGACTCCCCGCAGGGCCCTCGGGCCCGAATGGAAGGCCGCGGCGAGGTGGTCATCCTGTCGTCCAACAACTACCTCGGCTTATGCAGCGCCCCCGAGGTCGTGGCTGCCGGGAAAGCGGCGCTGGATCGCTTCGGCGCCGGTACCGGGTCGGTGCGCTTCATCTGCGGCACGTTCACGATCCATCGGGAGCTCGAGGCGGCGCTCGCAGGGTTGGTCGGCTGCCAGTCTTCACTCACCTACGTGAGCTGCTGGAATGCCAACGAAGGACTCTGCCCCACCATCCTGAGCGAACAGGACATCGTTATCTCCGACCAGCTGAACCACGCCTCCATCATCGACGCCATCCGCCTCGCCAAGACGATCACCAAGTGCCAGACGGCGGTGTACCGGCACTCGGACATGGCCGACCTCGAACAGCAGCTGAAGGCGGCCGGCGAGGCGCGGCGCCGGCTGGTCTTCACCGACGGCATCTTCTCGATGGAAGGCGATATCGCGAACCTCCCCGACATCCTGGAGCTCGCCCGGACCTACGACGCCATCGTCGCGGTGGACGACTCGCACGCCACCGGCGTGCTGGGGAAGACCGGCCGCGGCACGGCCGAACACTTCGGGGTCACAGGCCTTGTAGACATCATCACGTCGACCCTGGGGAAAGCGCTGGGCGGCGCCGCGGGCGGCTTCACGGCCGGCCCGCAGGCTCTCACCGACTACCTCACCCAGCGCTCGCGACCACAGCTGTTCAGCAATGCCCTGCCGCCCACCGTCGCCGGCAGCGCACTCGGCGCCGTGCGCTTCCTCGAGGCGCACCCTGAGCGCGTGCGACAACTGCACCAGAACGCCCGCTACTTCCGGGAGCAGCTCCTGGCACTCGGGTTCCAGCCCCTCCCGGGCGAAACGCCCATCGTTCCGGTGATCCTCGGCGAGACCGCGAAAGCGATTCAGATGAGCGAACTGTTGCTCGCCGAAGGCGTGTTCGTCACCGGCTTCGGGTACCCGGTGGTGCCCCAGGGACACGCTCGGGTGCGCTGCCAGCTGTCGGCGACCCACACGCGTGACGACCTCGACTTTGCGCTGCGTGCCTTCAAGATCGTCGGCCAGCGCCTCGCCCTTATCTAACACACTATCGCAACACAATACAAACATTAACGACACCGATATTCGGCAAATGTTCGGTTTTTCGGTCGACTTCAAGTAGTTTCGCGCTTCTACATGCTTAAACGAAACTGCGGCAAAGGCCTAGCCTTGACCCCACGAGCGGTGTCCCTATTTTGGGGGTCCACGGGTGACGTTAGGGCCACCCTGTACACCGCGGAGGATTGCGATGAAGCCGCTGTCCCATCTGGCGCTGAGCGCGCTCGCTGTGGCCCTGGTCGCCCGACCCGCGGCCGCGCAGCAGAGTAACGACCGAACCAACCGGTGGTACTGGGGCGCCCAGGTCGGCGGCTTTCTGTACCAAACCAATGCGCAGGGGTACATCTTCGACCCGGTAATCGGGGCCCACTGGCTCATCACCGGAAAGCGCTCGGCGCTCTACATCGGCGGGGAGCAAGCGTTTTTCCTGGCTGACAGCCGAGCGACGGTGGGGGACCGGAATTCATCCACCGGCTTGCGCGACGCCACCTTCAGCCAGGTGCGTCGCCTGTTCGCCGGTGTACTCGCCTTCCCCCTGCAGAAGCGCATCGAGCCGTTCGTCGGCGGGGGATTCGCGATCATGACAGTGCAGGACGCCACGGTGGACTGCAGCGGCACCACCCCCAATTCCCAGTGCGCCAGCGTGAACGACCAGGCGGTGGCGCAAGCCGCGGTCGATGACGCGGGCAGCAAGGGGTTCGCCTGGATCATGGGGGGGGTGCAGATCAACCTCGGGAAGCTGGCGGTGTACGGCCAGTACATGCTCACCTCGGCTGCCCAGGGGTTCCTGATTTCGGGATCGACGCATTCGATTCAGGGCGGCATCCGCTATTCCTTGGGAACCTCCAAGGAAGATATCAACACGGCACACTGACGACCGGGGGGGATCGGAAACCCGGCTCGGCGACGTGGGGGCACGGCATTCGTGCCCCCTTTGTTTCCCTATCGCGACGCCCAAGGCGAGCCCTGAATCACGAAGCGCAGCGGCCAGCTCACGCCGCGCGTAATCCCGATCCGCGACGTGACGGCCACCAGCGGGCCTCGCGTGCGGTCGCGCAAGATCCGCACGGTGCCCCGCACCAGCGACGTGCCGTTCTCGTCCCCCGTGATGCCGAGCGCCTCGCAGAGCCGGGCCGGGCCGGCGCAGAGGCCGCGCTCCGCCACGTTGCCGCGACGCCGGCGCATCACCGCGAGCCCCTCGAGCGGCTCGAGCGCGCGAATCAGCACCGCGGCGGGGTAGTCGAGGCGCTCGGTGACCGCATTGAGACACCAGTGCATGCCGTAGGTGAAGTACACGTAGGCGGTGCCGGGCGGGCCGTATAGCGCTTCGGTACGCGGGGTGCGCCGCCGTCCGAAGGCGTGGCAGGCCGGGTCGTGCGGGCCAACGTACGCCTCCGTTTCCACGATGCGGCCCACGGTGCGCCGCCCTGCGACGTCACTCACGAGGAAATGCCCCAAAAGCCGACGCGCGACCTCGGCAGTCGGTCGCGCGTAGAAAGCGGCGGCGAGCGGCGGGAAGGGGGGCCTCACTCCCCCCCGATCAGACCGCGTCTGACCTTCGTCCAGAAGGAGTCGCCTTCCTCCTTGTGCGTCGGCGAGGATGGCGTGGGGAGCGTGGGAGTCGGCGCCGATGGGGGAGCGACAGGCCGGGCCACCATCGGCTCACCCCGCTCCTCACCGTTTCGCTCCCCGCGGCCCCGGCCCCCGCGGCCCCGACCGCCACGACGGCCACGGGACGAACGCTCACTCGTGTCCGTACCCCCGCGAGTATCGCGGCCTTCGTGCCCCTCGCGACTCTCGCGGCCCTCGCCGCCTTCGCGGCCCCGCCCACCACGTGCACCGCGGCCGCCGCGGCCGCGCCCCCCGCGCTCCCCCCGTTCGCGTCGCGGACGGTCGTCATCGCGTCCACCCCCCTGCACCGGCGACTCGGATACGGGCGGCGCCGCCTGCCGCGGGGAGATCAATTCGACTCTTGAACGGAAGTTGGGATCCACCTCGACAACGCCCACGTTGGGCACGCCGGGCGCCGCCGGGCGCGGACCTCTCGAGCCGCGTCGGAAGCGTGCGCTGCGCGCCGGGATACCACCCCCGGGGATCGGAGCTTGCGAGTAAGGAGGTGGCGGCGCCGAGGTGATCGGCATCGGCGGCTCCTCCTCCTCCGGCTCGCTGGAGCGCGCGGCCGGTGCGCGGGCCGGCGACCGAGGCGGCTCCGCGGCGCCGTCGTCCTGACGCACGCGGACCGCGTACGCGCCCTCCTCGTCGCGCGTCAGGTCGATCAACTCGGCGTCGTGCGCCTGTCGCAGGAGCTTCGGCATACTGCGCGGCTCCACCCGCTTGGCGCCCTCGGGCGCGAGCTCATTCATCGCCTCGCGTACCACTTCGGCGCTCACCGGCTGCTGCTCCCCGCCCATCCGGCCGAGGGCCTGTTTCAGGAGGCCGAACGCGTCGCCGACGAGGGAACTCTTGCGGGCGCGCACCACGGGGGTGGGCGTCTCGAGCTGCGGGACGGGGGCGGGCGCGTCGCGGCGGCCGATCGCGGGCGTGGCCGGGGCCCCTTCGGCCCGGGGCCCAAGCCCGATCTCGTACTGGCCGTTGTCGAGGAGCACCGCGGTGATCAGCCCGCGGTGCGCCGCCTCCTGCACGAACTTACTGAAGCGGGAGAATCCGGAGTCTTTCTCGTCGAACGACGGGTCGATCTCCTGCATCACCTGCTTCAGGCGATCGGAGCGCATCACGTCGTTGTGGGCGGTCATCTGCTTGACGGCTTCGACCACCAGCTCCCACGGATCGTGCCGCACGTGCTCGACGTCGCTCTCCTTGGTGAGCCCGGCGAGCTCGTTGTAGGAGAAGTACTCGTCGCAGTTTTGGATCAGGAGGTCGGACGACGACTCCCGAATCCCCACCCCGATAACGTACTTGCCGTACTCCTTGAGCTTGATGACCAGGGAAGAGAAATCCGAATCCCCCGAGAGCAGGATGAACGTGCCGATCTCCGGTCGCGTGAAGACCAGCTCGAGCGCATCCACCGCGAGGCGGATGTCGGTCGCGTTCTTCTTGGTGGCGCCGTACGCGGGCGCCCAGATCATGTCGATCGACGAGGCGGTGAGCGGTGCGACGTACTGCGGATACCGCCGCCAGTCGGCGTAGGCGCGCTGCACCGCCACCTTGCCCTTGATCAGGTCCGACGACAGCAGGCGCTTCAACTCCGTCTGCAGATCCGAACGAATCCCCATCGTGACGTTGTCGAAGTCGATGAGCAGCGCTGCGTTGGGAGCGTGGGTGGGAAGTTCTTTGTACGCTGGCCGGGCAAGATGCGCCGGCGGTTGAGTAGCCATGTGACCGTGTCCTGACTCCTGACTCTCGCTCCGTGCGCGCTTCCTGGGCCGCGCTCCCGCTCCCGATCGACGAAAAAGGGGCCTCGCGCATTCGGCGGAGTCTCGAGATGTGGTCGGCGACGCGATCGCGCCTGGCGCGGGTGGTGCGTCGTCCGGTGCTGCACCCCGCCGACCGATTCGCAGTGACAAGGCCGCTCCCCGGAAGTGGGGAATGACGAACCACGTCGGCCGACGACGGCGGCGAGGGGAGTCCGGGGGGGACCGGGGGTACGCGCAAGTGGCTGGCCGGCTCGAGAGCGCGGAACGTGTTCCGCGCTTCGACGCCGGGGCGACTCGGTGGCCTGCCGGGACCGATTCCCGCACTCCATCGGGAACCTTTGATTCTAAATGACTTGCAACGAAAAGGGAAGGTGTGACGTCATGTGCCCAGCACTTTGATGATCACGCGCTTCTTGCGCTGCCCATCCCATTCTCCGTAGAACACCCGCTGCCAGGGACCCAAATCGAGCTTTCCCTTGGTGACGGGAACGATCACCTCGTGGCCCACGGTGAGGCTGCGCAGATGGGCCGCCGCGTTGTCTTCTCCGGTCTCGTTGTGCCGATAGCGCTCCGGATCCCACGGCGCGATGGTCTGCTCGAGCCACCTCAGGATGTCGTGCCACAGGCCAGATTCGTGATCGTTCACGAACACCGACGCGGAGATGTGCATCGCCGAGACGAGCACCATTCCCTCCTGTACCGCAATGGCTCGCACCTGGTCGGCCACCGTATCGGTGATATCGATGATCTCTTGCCGGTTCTTTGTGTTGAACCAGAGGTAATGCGTATGGCTCTTCATGGATTCGCCCTCGGTTGTCGGCTGTCGGCTATCGGCCATCGGCCATCGGCCCAGCCGAAAGCCGTGAGCCGATGGCCGACAGCCGCTCGAAGCCCCTAGATTGCATCAAGATATGGCCCTTCCCTTTCGCCGCCGGATCTTCGTCGTCCTCGTCCTCATGGCCGCGGTCCCCACGGGACTCGCGGTGGTAGGATGGGTACTGACGGTGCGGACCTTCGGCCCGTCGGCGGGCGCGCGCGCTTCGCTCGAAGAAGTGGCGGCATCGGCGCGCGGCATGCTCGAGCAGATCGACACGACCCGGCTCTCCCCGGCCGCGCGCGTGGCGGTGCGCGGGCACCTGGACGCCGTGTCCCGCGGTGTGAGTTTCGCCCGCCGCGCCGACCGCTACATGCGCTACTACACAGCCGGACTGGCGATCGTAGTGATCGCACTCGGCGCCCTGGTCCTGTTCGCGGCAGTCCGGGTGGCGGGGCACCTCGCGCGGCAACTGTCGCGGCCGATCGACGAATTGGTCGGGTGGACGCGGCTGATCCGCCAGCACGAGCCGCTGCCGGAGGGCCCCCCCACTCGCGGCGCGCCCGAATTCGCATCGTTGCGGCTCGCGCTGCGCGATATGGCCCGGACGCTCGACACGGCCCGAGCGCAAGAGCTGGAAGCCGAGCGGCTGCGGGCGTTCCGTGAGGTCGCCCGGCGGGTGGCGCACGAGATCAAGAACCCTCTGACGTCGATGCGCATCGCGGTGGACCAGCTGCAGCGGGCCGACGGGCCGTCACCGGGTCGGACCACCATGGCCATCGAGGTCTTGAGCGCCGAAACCGATCGCTTGGAGCGGCTCGCCCGCGATTTCGCCGACTTCGGGCGTCTCCCTGAGGGGCCGACGAGCGAGGTGGATGTGGTGGAGCTGCTCCTCGAGCTGGGCCATAGCGCGGTGCCGGACGGCGTCGTCGTGCGGGTGACCGCGAACGGGGGCCGCCGCACCATCCAGGGGCACTACGAGCCGCTGCGACGGGCGTTCAGCAATCTGTTCCGCAATGCGGCCGAAGCGATGGGCGGCCGGGGCACGATCGACGTCGCGGTGGCGGGTGAAGGCCGCGGCATGGTGGTGACCGTCGCGGATCACGGCTCCGGAATCCCGCCCGAGCTACGCTCCCGCGTGTTCGAGCCCTACATGACGACCAAGCCCGACGGCACCGGGCTGGGCCTGGCCTTGGTGCGTCAGACGGTCGGCGCCCACCACGGAACGATCGCGGTGTCGGAGACGCCGGGGGGCGGCGCCACGTTCACGCTGGTCTTCCCCGCATGAGTCCACGGGTCCTGCTGGTCGACGACGAGCCCAACATCCGCCGCATGGTGGGCGCCCTGCTGCAAGCCGAAGGATTCGAGACGGCCGAGGCGGCGAACGGCGCCGCCGCAGTGAACGCCGCGCGTGACACCCCGCCCGACGCGATCTTGCTCGACCTGATGATGCCCGGCGGGCCAGACGGCCTTCAGACCCTCGAGCAGCTGAAACAGCAGCTCCCCGACGTCCCGGTCGTGATGATGAGCGGCAAGGCGACCCTCGCCGACGCCGTGCGCGCCACCAAGCTCGGGGCGTTTCAGTTCCTCGAGAAGCCGCTCACCCCCGAGGGGCTCCTGGTGGCAGTGCGCAGCGCGCTGGAGCTGTCGCGTGCCCGCGCCGAAAACCGCCGGCTGCACGAGGCGCTGGGCCACGCCGATCCCCTGGTCGGCGGGAGCGCCGCGATGGACGAGCTGCGCGCGCTGATCGCGCGCATCGCCCCCACCGACGCCCGCGTGCTGATCACCGGCGAGTCCGGCACCGGGAAGGAGCTCGTGGCGTCGGCGATCCACCGCCAGAGCCTGCGCGCCGACCGGCCGTTCGTCACCGTGAACAGCGCGGCGATCCCCCGGGACCTGGTCGAATCGGAGATGTTCGGGCACGAGAAAGGCGCGTTCACAGGCGCCACCGACCGCCGGCTCGGCCGCTTCGAGCTCGCCGACGGCGGCACGCTGTTCCTCGACGAAGTGGGTGATCTGGGGCTCGAGGCCCAGGCGAAGCTGTTGCGCGTGCTCGAGACCGGCGTGATCGAACGCCTCGGCGGCGACAAGCCCATCTCGGTGAAGGTGCGCGTGATCGCCGCGACGAACAAGGATCTCGCGCGCGCCACCCGGGAGGGGAAATTCCGCGAAGACCTCCTGTTCCGCCTCGACGTGCTGCCGGTGCACATTCCCCCACTGCGCGAGCGGGTCGACGACGTGCCCCCACTGGTGCGACACTTCCTGGCCCGCCAGGCCGGACGGCTCGGCCGCACGCTGGCGGTCGACGCCGGCGCCCTGCAGCTGCTGGTGTCCTACGCCTGGCCGGGCAACGTGCGCGAGCTCGCGAACCTGGTCGAGCGGCTCACGATTCTCGCCGCGGCCGACACCATCACGGCGACCGACGTCACCCGGGTATTGCCGCTCGACGGCGCCGGGCCGCGCCCGATCGACGCCGCCACCGGGCCGGAGGCGCCGCTCGCCGAAACGCTCGACCGCTACGAGCGGCAGCTGATCGCCGGCGCCCTCAGCGCCGCCAAGGGCAACGTCGCCGATGCGGCCCGGCGCCTCTCCACCGACCGCGCCAACCTCTACCGCCGGATGCGGCGCCTCGGCCTCGAGCCGCCGCGCCACCTCTCGGATTGAGGTCCGCCATGCGCGCCTTCCCGCTGCTCTGCGCGGCGCTCGCCGTCCTGCGACCGCTCGTCGCCCAGGACACCGCCATCGTGATCCATCCCGAGAGCGCCGGGCTGCACTTCACGCCGCCCGAGCTGCCGCGCAGCGTGGCGGACGAGGCGGTGCGTTTCTACAACGCCGCCGTCACGACACGCCTCGTGGGCCGCGTGCACCTCCCGGCCGGCAACACCTGGCGCGGGGACGTGGCGGTGAGACGGCTCGCTACTCGTCCTGAACGGCAACGTCGTTCTCGATGCGACGGCCCAGATCACGGGCGACCTGCTGGTGATCGGTGGCCGGATCACGGGCCCACGCGAGGCCGTGGCGGGCACGGTGCGCGCGTACGACGAGCCGCTCCCCTACCGGGTCGCTGGCGATACCCTGGTGCATGCACCGGACCTGTGGCGGCGCCTGAGCCTCTCCGCCCGTTACACCTTCGGACGCGCCGAGTCGCGCTCCAGTCTGGTCCTCGCGACGGGCGGGACCTACAACCGGGTCGAAGGACTGCCGATCATCGCCGGAGGATCGGTGGACGTTGCCCTCGGCGGCGGCATGCGCGTGCGCGCCGGCACCGTGGGTGTGCTTCGCACCGCACGCTCGATCAGCGGCGAGTGTTGCGACCTCGGGTACACCGCGCGCGTCGAGCTGCGTTTGGGAGACCGGCGCCCCATCGCGCTCATGCTGCGCGCATTCGATCTCGTGGCGCCGGTCGAGGACTGGGGACTGCACGCGAACGAGGTGGGGTGGGAGGCGTTCCTGGTCCGCCGCGATTACCGCGACTACTACCGCAACAACGGCGTCGCCGCGCGACTCACCTGGCAGGCGGAGGCGCCGCTCGCGCTCGGATTCGAGGTGCGGCGCGAGCGCCAGGGCAGTCTGACGGCCCGCGACCCGTGGACATTGTCCCGCACCGGCCGTCCCTGGCGCCCCAACCCGCCCATCGACAACGGCCATTACACCACCTTCACCCCCAGCATCACGCTCGACTCGCGCAACGACCGGGACAACCTCACGTCCGGGTGGTTCCTGCGCGGGTGGCTGGACGTCAGCCGCAGCAACGACGCTCGCGCAGCGTCCGGCGTCCCGGCCGCGTTGCGAGACACGGCCGCGCTCGTCGGCGCCTACGAATTCGCGCGCGCGTTCCTCGACTTGCGGCGCTACAACCGGATCGGGGGGGCGAATCGTCTGAATCTCCGTCTGGTCCTGGGCGGGTGGGCGGGCGGCGATCCGTTGCCGCTGCAGCGGCGGCTCTCAACCGGCGGCCCCGAGCCGCTCCCCGGCTACGAGTTCCGCCAGCGCGCGTGCAATCAGGCCCTGTCCGCGGCCCCCGGGTTCGCCGGTGCCAACGCGGCGGCGTGTGACCGCGTAATCGCCCTCCAAGCCGAGTTTCGTGGCCACCTGTCCCTGCGCACCCGCTACAACCCCGAGACGGGCGAGGGTGAGGGGCTGGGGTACATGACGCGCTTCCTGCAGGGGCCGGATTTCGTGGTATTCGGCGACGCCGGCCAGGGATGGCTGGTGGGGCGCGGTCCCGGCCGGGTGCCGAGCGGCCAGCTGCCGGACATCGGCAGTTGGATTGCCGACCTCGGCTTGGGGGTAGACTGGGGCGGGTTCGGCGTGTACGTGGCCAAGGCGGTGACGGCCGGTCAGACGCTGCGCGTGACGGCACGGCTGGAGCACCGTTTCTAGCCGTGCGACCGCTGATCGTCGTGCTTGGCTTCGTCGCGGCGGCGCCGCGCCTCGCACCACAGACGCCGGCGCTGTCCGTCACGCGCGACGAGCGGGTGGCGCGCGTCCAGGCCACCGGATTGCTCGACGACGGCCGGTTCGCGGACCTGATGCGCTCGGGGTTCCCGCTGCGGTTGCACTTCCGTCTGGAGCTGTGGCGCGAGCGCTCCGGGTGGTTCGACCGCTATCTCAACGGGGTGGAATGGGACGCCGTCGCCCGCCACGATCCGCTGGCCGACGAATTCATCCTGATCCGGACCGGCGGCGCGATGACCCGGTACACCACCGCCGAGGATCTCGCCACCGCGCTCGCCGTCCCATACCGCGTCGCCCTCGAAGCCCGGGGTGACGGTCGCTTCTACGTGGTGGCCCGGCTCAACGTGACGACGCTGAACGACACCGATCTCGAGGAGTTGACGCGCTGGTTGAAAGGAGACGTCACCCCGGCGGTGTCGGGACGGGAGAACCTGGGCCAGGCGCTGGCCCACGGCGCGCAACGCGCGCTGGTGCGGATCGCCGGTCTCCCCACCGTGACGCTGGAGGAGCGTACTGGGACGTTTGCGGGCGACGCCGGAAACCGCTGAGCGGCCGGCGCCGCCGGCTCACATCTTTTCCAGGGTCTTGAGCACCGCCGCGCCGTAAAACAGCCGGATGTAGCGCGTTTGGATCGCCGTGAGGCGCCGCACCGCCCAGGCGAGGTGCACGAAGTGCGGCTCGAACGGCGGCCGCAGCGGGTGCATCCTCACTTCCTCGGGCAGCAGGTTTCCCTTGCGGGTATTACAGCTGGAGCACGCCGTGAGCACGTTGCTCCACGCGTTGGTGCCGCCGCGCGACAGCGGGATGAGGTGGTCGCGCGTGAGGCATTCGCGATGGCGCAGGTCGTGCTGGTGCCGGCCGCAGAACTGGCAGCGGTACTCGTCGCGGGCAAACAGGAAGGTGTTGGTGACCTGGCGGCGGAAGCGACGCGGCACGTGCACGAACTTGACGAGCCGAATCACCGCGGGGCGCGGTAGCTCGAGGCGCGCGCTGCGCATCACCTCGCCCTTGTCGGCCTCGACGATCTCGGCTTTGCCGTCGATCACGAGGCGCAGGGCGCGGCGCACGGGCACCATTGTCAAGGGCTCGAACGACGCGTTGAGCGCGAGACAGCGCACGTATTCCCCTCTTCCGCACCAAAAAACGACCGCCTCGCTCACCATGAACGGGGCGGCCACGTATCCTACTCGGACTTCTAACGTTCGGCAAGATGGGGGGTTACCGCCTCAGACCGCGCCGTCCGCCAGGGCGCCGATGCGCACCTGCACGGCGCGGCGCGCCTGCTCGCTCCGCACCACCACCAGCGCGGTATCCGACCCGGCCACCGTACCGAGCACCTCCGGCCACGCCGCGGCGTCGATGGCGGCGGCAACGGCGGCGGCGCCTCCGGCGGTGGTGCGCAGCACGAGCAACGATCCCGCGCCGTCCGCCGATACGAGCAGCGCCGGAACCACGTGCTCGAGGGACGACCGCACCGCCGCGCTCCCGCCCGGGGGCGCGGCGTAGCGGGCCCTACCGTCGGGGGTGGCGACTTTGCTGAGACCGATTTCGCGCAAATCGCGCGACAGGGTCGCCTGCGTGACCGCGAACCCCGCCTCGCGGAGCCGCTCACGGAGCCGCTCCTGGCTCTCCACTGCGTCGCGCCGGACGATCTTCAGAATGGCGGCATGGCGCCGGGCCTTGGCGCTCATCCGCGGTGCACGACGCGGCCGGCGATGACCGTCAGCAACGCGGTGGGCGGCGGCGGCAGCTGCTGTGGGGGCGTGAAG
>Ga0326597_10010474_pt1 | contig 12350 bp, 5 predicted proteins | sample RVTome_12_FD_203789 | JGI IMG/M metagenome (GOLD analysis project Ga0326597, IMG submission 203789) | Soil microbial communities from uranium-contaminated site in the Upper Colorado River Basin, Wyoming, United States - RVT100D185 | ecosystem: Environmental > Terrestrial > Soil > Contaminated >... | reverse complement strand
GGTGTCGCGCGCCGACGCCGACGAAGGCGTCGCCATGGCGGCCAAGGCGGGCGCGGTCCGCTGCGGCTCGCAGGGCGACGCGACGCAGCTCTTCCTCAAGCTGGGCGACGACTACCACCACGGCCGCGGGAACGTGCTGCGCCCGCACTTCTACAGCGCCGTGGTGTGGAGCTGGGATTCGCAGGAGCAGGCCCTGTCCGCGACCGCCGTGCCGCGCTACCTGTACGCCGACGAGCTCGCCAAGGCCGCCTACTACGACGCCCTGGCGTCCGACCCCGCCTCGGCCCCGGCGCGCGCCGGCCTGGCTCGCTCCTACGTCTCCCAGGCGGCCGAGATCGAGGCCCGTGCCGCCGCCGGCCTGGACGTGGCGGACGTCGAGGAACAGCTGGCCGAGGCCGCGGTCGCGGTCAACGCGGCCGGCGTGGACGCGCTCGACATGGCGCTCGGCTGGAGCGTCGCGAGCGGCGACGTCGCCACCGGCATCGCGCTCTGCCGGCGTCTGGCCGGCCTCGCGACCGCGCCCACGAGCGGGCTGATGGCCGCGCTGCGCCATCGCGACGGCGGCCTCGCGGCCGAGGCCGCGGTGGCCCTGGGTCGCATCGCCTACGCCAACCGCGCGCCCGCCTCCGCCGCGGTCGTCGCCGGGCTGGCCCGTGCCGCGGGGCTCGAGGTCCTGCGCCTGGCGGTCGTCATCGACGGCGACGCTGGCCGCGGAGCCGAGCTGGCCGGCGCCCTCGAGCAGCGCGGCATGATCGCCGACCACTGGGGGAGCGGCGCGAAGGGGCTGGCGCTCCTGAACCGCGTGCCCGGCATCGACGCGATCGTCGTGGCCGACACGCTGCCCGACCTGACGACGGCCCAGGTGATCGACGAGATCGGCCGCAACGAGCGCACCTCGGCCACGCCGGTGTTCGTGCTCTCGAGCATCGAGGACGCCGGCGACATGTACGGCGAGCGCGTGGCCGGCACGATCTCCGGCGCCGAGGGCGCCGACGCGATCGAGGCCAGCCTGGCCGAGAGCCTCGGAGCCGACCGCGACCAGGCCAACGAGCTGGCCGCGCGCGCGGCGACGACGCTGGCCGAGCTCTCCTACGGGACCGGTGCGAGCGACCTGTCCGGCGCCGTGGCGGCCCTGACCTCGACCCTGGCGGCGCGGCCCGACAGCGTCACGCTGCCGGCCATGACGGCGCTGGCCGCGGTCGGCGGCACGGCCCAGGTCCCGGCCCTGCTCGGCGTCGTGCGCGACGCGGGTCGCTCCGACGAAGCGCGCGCGCGGGCCGCGGCGAGCATCGCCGCGATCGCCGGGCGCAGCGGCCTGGCCGCGAACGACGACATCCTGCGAGACCTGGGCGGCGTGCTCGCCTCCGACGCCGCGCTCTCCGTCCGCGAGCAGGTCTCGCTGGCGCTCGGCCGCATGCAGATGACCGCTGCCCAACGCGCCGACCTGGCGCGGCGCGTCCGGATCGACGTCAGCCAGTGATCCCGGTGCCCTCCGGCGGCGAGCGCGCGCGGCGCCGCAGGGAGGCGGCCGCCGCCGGGCGTGCGACATCCAGGGCCGGGACCTTCGGGACCGGAACAGCTCAGTGCCAGACCAGCGCAGTGCCAGATTAGCTCAGCGGTAGAGCACTGCTTTCGTAAAGCAGGGGTCATCGGTTCGAATCCGATATCTGGCTCCACTCCCTCCCGCCGGCCCGGGCCGCGTCAAGACCGCGGCCGGGAGGATGGGGGTGCGCCTCCTGTGCGATCCGGTCCCCACCCTCGGGATCATCCCCGCGCGCGCGCGTCGGGTCGGACGCTTTCGCCAGCGAGAGGTTTCGCCGGAGACGGCCTGCGCTGCGCGGATTGCAGGATCGAGGAGGGGCGCGTACATTCGTGATCTCCTCGAACTTCGAGCTCGCATGGCCCGACCTGCTCGCGGGTCGATCGGCCGACGGATCCCCCCGACGAGCGCCTCGTGCCAGTTCGCGTCGTCCTTTCACCCGCGTCGCTCCCGCCGGCGCCGTGCGGCGTTTCGCACCTCTCCCCGAAAGGACACCCACCATGGTTCGCGCCCGGAGTCGCACGCCCGTCACCCTCGCCCTGATCCTCGTCGCCGCCGGCGTTTCCGTCGCGGCGCTCGCTTCCGAGCGGCGGGCGCAGGAGTCCGTCCGGGAACGGCCGCTCGCCGCCGATCCCGCGCCCGAGGAGCCGAGCGCCGGCTACCTCGAGCTGCGCGCGCGCGCTATCCCGCAGCCGACGGGACGCCTGGACGGCCGGGGCGCGCTCCTCGCGCTCCGCTTCGCTTCGCCCAGCCGCTAGGGAGGTGCCGACGTGAAGAACAGCGAACGGAGCGAGCCGCACGCGCGGGCCCTGTGCGCGACCCTGGTCGCCGCCGGCCTCCTGTGCGCCACGCCGGCCCTGGCCGACACCCTCATCGTCGACCCCCACGGCGGCGGCGACTACCTCACGATCCAGGACGCGATCGACAACGCGCTCTCCGGCGACACGATCGTTGTCGTGCCGGAGACCTACGTCGAGGACCTGGTCGTGGACGTCCAGGTCACGATCAGCGGCGCGGGCATCGGCCAGACGATCCTGCTGCCGGCGACCTCGATGCCCGGCTCGGGCAACGGCTCGCAGGTCGGCAGCACGACCTGGATGGCCAAGGTGCGCGCGCACGGCGTCACCATCACCGGCTTCACGCTGGACGGGAACAACCCGGCGCTCTCGCCCGGCATCGACGCGCGCGGCGGCATCGTCAGCGACTACACCGCCGGCACCTGGAACGACCTGGAGGTGGTGAGCTGCGAGGTCAAGAACGTCGTCTACCGCGGGATCTACGCCGCGGCGGGCGGCGCGGGGCACCGCTTCATCGCCAACCAGGTCTCGAACGTAAAGCAGATGCCGCTCGACTCGGTCGGGATCTTCTTCTACGGCGCCGTGGGCGAGGCCTCCCAGAACGTCGTGGACGACTGCTCGATCGCCATCGGCTTCCAGTCCGGCGGCGGCGGATTCTTCAGCAACAACGTCATCTCGAGCTGCGACCTCGGGATCCTGGCCAACGGCAGCAACTCGCCCGTCACGATCAGCGGCAACGCGATCAGCGACTCGGACCAGGGCATCCAGTCGATCGCCGTGAACACGACCGTGGCGGTGAACGGCAACGACACGCTGCGCTGCGGCTCGGGCCTGACCCTGTTCGGGCTGGGCAGCGGCAGCAACGCGGTGGACGGGAACACGTTCGACGGCGACGGAGCGGCCGGCTCGTACGGCATCTTCGCCTCGACCGACGTGAGCCCGTGGGGCTACGGCGACCTGACCTTCCTCGCCACGAACAACTCCTTCGTGTCGAACGACTTCGGCCTCGTGCTGTACGAGAGCGCCGCGGACCCCTCGCCGATCCTGTCGGCCACGTTGTCCTCGGACGCCGGCTCGTACAACGTCTTCAGCTCGAGCGTCTCCTACAACCTGTACCTGGAGGTGTGCGACGACGACGTCGACGCGACCTACAACGCCTGGGGCGCGGTGACGCCCGCGCTGATCGAGCTGACGATCCACCACCAGGTGGACGACCCCGCCCTGGGGCTGGTGGACTTCTCCAACCCGACGCCGCTGGTGCTCACGGTCGACGACGACGGGCCGGCGGACTTCACCAGCATCAACCCGGCCGTGCAGGCGTTGCTGCCGGGCGGCACGATCCTGGTCGCGCCGGGGCTGTACGTCCAGGACGTCGTGGTCGACCGCAGTTGCCTGATCCAGGGCTCGGGCACCGACGCCGACCCGTCGCTCGGCACGGTCCTGCGCGGCTCGTCGATCCACCCCGACATGAGGGTCGTGACCGTCACGGCCCAGGACGTGTTCCTGAGCGGCCTGCGCGTCGACGGCCAGCAGCCGGTCTACACCCGCGCGCGGCAGGGAATCTACGGCGCGGGCATCTCGGGCCTAACGGTGACCGACTGCCTGATCCACACGGCCCGCTCGGGGATCGGCTACTCGAGCAGCAGCGGCGGCACCTTCCTGCGCAACGAGCTGTACGGGTTCGGCGTCAGCCTGCAGGATGGCGGCGGGATCTTCATGTGGAACAGCACCGGCACGGTCGGGGCTCCGGGCGACGGCAACTACGCCCACGACGGCGCCGCCACCGGCTTCATCTTCCACAACAGCTCGGCCGGCCAGGCCCACGACAACGTGGCCGCGAACTGCCCTCTGGGCTACCTCTCCAACGGCGCCGCGGCGCCGACCTTGTTCGAGGGCAATCAGGCCCTCGACTGCGACCAGGGCTACCAGGGCATCGGCAACCACCAGCCCGTGACCTACCTGCGCAACCGCGCCCGGGGCTGCAACACCGGTTTCACCCTGTTCGGCCTCGGGGCCCAGTTGCACACCTACAGCGACAACCAGGCGCGCGGCGGCGGGAACGGCTTCTTCATCACGACCGAGTGCGTCTTCGGCGACGACGACGCCGTCGCCGTGGGGCGCGAGAACGTCGTGAGCGAGAACGATTACGGCATCGTGCTCGACGAGAGCGCGAGCAGCGTCGGCTACCTGATGGCGGTCGATCTGGCGGGTGCGGGCGGACCCAACTGGATCGCCGGCAGCGCCAGCCAGGACATCCACCTGCAGGGTTGCGACGACGACATCGACGCCAGCTCGAACTACCTGGGCAGCACCGACCCGGCCGTGGTCGAGGACCAGATCACGCACCAGGTCGACGACCCGGCCCTGGGCCTGGTCGACTTCAGCGGGCTGGAGCCCTCGTTCGCGTACTGCGCGCCGAAGGTCTCGTCCCAGGGCTGCGTGCCCTCGATGGCCTCGTCGGGCATCCCCAGCGCGAGCGCGCCCGAGCCCTTCCTGCTGACCGCGTCCGAGATCGTGAGCAACCAGTTCGGGATCCTGTTCTACGGCTACGCCATGGACGAGCAGCCGTACATGGGCGGGACGCTGTGCATCCTGGCGCCCTTCCGGCGCACGCCGGTGCAGAGCTCCGGCGGCAACCCTGCTCCGGACTGCTCGGGCACGTTCTCGTTCGACTTCAACGCCTGGATCCAGGGCGGGAACGACCCGGGCCTGGTGCCCGGCGTCTCGGTTTTCGCCCAGCACTGGTACCGCGACCCGTACCTCGGCCCACCGCACCCGGTGGGCTTCAGCGACGCGCTGACGTTCACGATCGTTCCCTGAGGCTCGCGGAGGGTTCCGGTCACTTGCGCGCGCGCACCGGATAGGGCGGGCGCTCGAGCTTGCGCGGCGGATCGAGGGCGAGCTGCTCGAGCGCGATCTCGATCGCCCGCTCGAGCTGGGGATCGCGGCCGGCGATGACCTCGGCCGGCAGCATCTCGACCTCGACGTCGGGCGCGACGCCCTCGTTCTCGACGATGAAGCCCTGCTCGGTCCAGAAGGCCACGTTGGGCGCGGTGATCATCCCGCCGTCCATCAGGACCGGGAAGCCCAGGATCCCGACCAGCCCGCCCCATGTCGGCCGGCCGACCAGCGTGCCCAGGCCGAGCTTGCGGAACATCCACGGCAAGAGGTCGCCGCCCGAGCCGGCGGTCTCGTCGATCAGCATCACCTTGGGTCCCTGGATGGCCGAGAGCGGCGTCTTCAGGTCGGCGCCGTAGCGCATGGCCCAGTTGCTGATGTGCGGCCGGCGCAGGATGTCGATGTAGTAGTCGGCCACGGCCCCGCCGCCGTTGTGGCGCTCGTCGACGATGATCGCGTCCTTGTCGGCCTGCGGGAAGAAGTAGCGCTTGAAGTAGATCAGCCCCAGGCCGGACGTGTTCGGCACGTAGACGTAGGCCACGCGCCCGCCGGTGGCCGCGTGGACCTTGCGCACGTTGGACTCGACCCAGTCGCGGTTGCGCAGCGTGTCCTCGTTCGCGATCGGGACCACCGTCAGCGTGCGCGCGTCGCTGCCGTCCGGGGACGCGCCGACCGCGATCGTGACCTGCTTCCCGACCGTGTTCTCGAAGCGGCCGTAGAGGTTCTCGGGCGGCGCGAGGTCGACGCCCGCGACCGCCAGCAGGTACTCGCCCGCCGCCACGTCGACGCCCGGCTCGGAGAGCGGCGCGGAGAGCTCGGGGTTCCAGTTGAGCCCGCCGAAGACCTTGGCGAAGCGGTAGCGGCCGTCGGCCACCTCGAAGTCGGCCCCGAGCAGCCCGACCGGCACCGTGTCCGCGTGCACCAGCGTGTCGCCGCCGCCCCCGTAGTGGTGGCCGACCGAGAGCTCGCTGCACATCCAGCGGATCACGCGGTTGAGGTCCGAGCGCACCGCCAGGTGCGGCAGGAAGACCTTGTACTTCTCGCGCATCGCCGGCCAGTCGCAGCCGTGGTAGTTCGTCGCGTAGAACCAGTCGCGGTTGATGCGCCAGGCCTCGTCGAAGATCTGGACCCACTCGGCGCGCGGGTCGATCTTCAGCTCGAGCGCGCCCGTCGCCAGCCGTCCTTGCGAGACGTCGACCTTCGGCCCCGCGTCGGCGATGACCCAGGCGTCGCCGGCGTGGACGAGCATCTTCTTCCCGTCGGGCGCGAGGGCGAAGCCCGCCACGCCCTTCGCGACTTCGTCCTCCTCGCGCTTCTCCAGGTCGAAGCGGTAGAGGTCGAGAGCGGCGCGGCCGCCGAGCGCGCGGCCGGACTCCCCGCGCAGGTAGTACACCTTCCCGGCCTCGCCGGCCCGCAGGCCGGAGTAGTAGCCTTCGCGCACGGGCAGCGCGACGATGCGCCGCTCGAGCCCGTCGAGGTCGATCGTGACGTCGACGCCCTCGGCCTCCTCCTGGCCGGCGCTCTCCGCGCTCTCCCCGCTCTCCTCCTGAGGCTCGTCGCCGGCGGTCTCCTCCGCCGCGCCGCCCTCCCCGCTCTGCTCGGCCTCCTCCTCCTCGCTCTCCTTCTCCTCGGCCGCCCCTTCCTCGTCGCTCTCGGGCGCGAGGGGCGAGGGCGTGCCCTTCTCGAGCACGGCGAGGTACAGCGCGTGGTTCATGCGCGCCTCGGAGCTCGACATCGCGAACCACGAGCGCACCGGCCCGGCGTCGGTCGAGGCCAGGAAGTACAGGTACTCGCCGCCGGCGTCGAACGCCGGCTCGCTCACGTCGCTCAGGCCGTCGCTCAGCGGGAACGACTGGCGCTGCTGCACGGAGTAGACCCACACGCGCTGGAAGTAGGTCGGCGTGACCCGCGTGTACGCGATCCACTTCGAGTCGGGCGACCACGAGTGGTAGAGCGTCTTGATCGGGCCGTAGAGGACCTCCTCGGCGATCTTCTCGACCGCGGCCGAGTCCAGGTCGATCCAGTACAGCGACCACGAGTTGTCGCTGAAGGAGAGCTTGTGCGAGTCGGGCGACCAGCGCGGCGAGTCGTAGAAGCCCGCGCCGCCGAGCTCGTAGATCTTCGTCTCGCCCTTGCCGTCGTGCGGCGCGACGTGCAGTTGGTACTCGCCCGAGGCGTCCGAGAAGTACGCCACCGACTTGCCGTCCGGCGACCAGGCCGGCGAGCGCTCGTGGGCGCCGGTCGTGCGCGTCAGGTCGCGCGGGTCGCCCTTCTTGGCCGGGACGGTGACGATCTCGCCGCGGAACTCGAAGGCGGCGCGCTTGCCGCCGGGAGAGAGCGCCGCCGAGCGGATGTACTGCTCGCCCTTCACGAAGCGCGGGCGGGTCTCGATCAGGTCGGCCGCCACGCCGATCGGCACGCGCCGCGCGGCACCCAGGGCGGTATCGAGCAGGTGGATCCAGCCCGCCTGCTCGTAGGCGATCAGGCCGCCCCCGGCCGAGGCGTTGACGACCGGGAAGTCCGCGTGGCGCGTGATCTGCAGCACGGCCTGCGTGGCCGGGTCGTACGAGAAGACGTTGAACTCGCCCGCGCGGTCGGAGCGGAAGTACACGCGCGAGCCGAGCCACATCGGGTCCGTGTCGTTGCAGCGCCCGGCGGGCTGTGGGATCTGCACGACGGAGTGGTCGCCGACGTCGACCAGCCAGATGCGCGTGGCCGTGCCGCCGCGGTAGTTCTTCCACTGGTTGAAGGCCTCGTACAGCGGCGTGTACGCGATCTTCGTGCCGTCGGGCGAGAAGGTGGCCTTGTGCGCGGTCGGGATCGGCAGGCGCTCGGGGTACCCGCCCTCGATCGGCACGGTGAAGAGCTGGCGGAAGCGGTTCGTGTGCACGGCGCGGCCCGAGGTGAACAGGACGCGCGCGCCGTCGACCGTGAAGCCCTGCACGACGTCCGCGCCGGGGTGCCACGTCAGGCGCCGCGGCTCGCCGCCGGTGGCCGGGACGACGTAGACGTCGGTGTTGCCGTCGTACTGGGCCGTGAAGGCGACCAGAGCGCCGTCGGGCGAGAAGCGCGGATTCGACTCGAGCCCGTCGTGGCTCGTCAGGCGCCGCGCGCCGCGGCCGTCGAGGTCGCAGATCCACAGGTCGCCGGCGTAGGCGAAGGCGATGTTCTGCGCGCTGACGGCCGGCTCGCTCAGGAGCCGCGTGTCGGTGGTGGAGACGCCGGAGTCGCCGCTGAGCGCCTGCGCGACGGCGAGGAGCAGGGTCAGGATCACGGGGTTCAGCATGGGGATCTCGCTCTCGGGGGGGGTGGGGGGCGGCTCCCCGCCGCTCGGCGGCGGCCGCCAGGCCGTCCGCTGCAGCGGCGGGTGGATGAACCGCTTCGCCGGTTCATCCACAATTGAACCCCCGCGCGGCGCCGAAGGACGTAAGACCTGGACTAGTCGTCGGCCAGCGGCAGCCGCCACGCCGCCGCCTCGGTCCCGTTGCGCACCAGCAGCAGGTCTCCCGTGAGCGCGAGGTTGTTCCAGGTCTTGCCCTCCAGGGCCCGGACGCGCCCCAGCTCGCGTGCCGGCTCGTCCGGCCTGGGCTCGACCAGCACCAGCTCGCCATCCTCGCTCAGGACCAGCAGCAGGTCGCCGGCGAGGAGGATCTGCCCGTGGTGGTAGCGCCCGCGCTTCCAGACCCGCCGCCCGCTCTCGAGCTCGACGCACTCGAGCATCCCGTCGTTCAAGCCGTAGACGTGGCCGTCGAGCAGCACGACGTTCGTGAGCTTCGTGCGCAGGACGCGCCGGTCGCGCCAGACCTCGCGCGCAGCTGAGGTTCCGTCGGGCTTCGCCTCCAGCTCGAGCAGCATGGCCCCGCCGCCGTAGCCCTTCGACACGAGGACGCGCGCGGGCGGGATCGGCACGGCCTGCGAGACGCTCGCCTCGGAGGCCGTGCGGCCGGGCCAGTCGTGCTCCCACAACAGCCGCCCGCTCGCCGGATCGTGCCCCGAGAGCGTGTCCTCGTTCACGATCAACACCTGCTCGACGCTGGCCAGGGTGGCGAGCGCCGGCGAGCTGAAGCTGATCTGCCGCGGCGGGCCCTCCCACACCGTCGCGCCCGTCTCCGCGTCGAACGCGACCAGCCCCGCCATGCGCTCCGGCCGCGCGCCGCCGACCGGCACGATCACGAGGCCGCCGGCGACCAGGGGCGAGTTCGCGCGCCCGTACTGGACGTTCCGCTCCTCGTCCTCGAGCCTCACTCCCCACTCGCCGAGCAGGTCGCGCTCCCACACGAGCTCGCCGTCCGCGCCCTCGAGGCACACGAGCCGGCCCTGCACGCCCAGCGCGAAGACGCGCCCGCCGGCCACGCTCGGCGTGCTGCGCGGCCCCGCGCCGCCGAGGAAGTGGTCGAAGTGGCCGGGGTGCGAGTGCACCCAGAGCGGCTCGCCGCTCTCCGCGTCGTAGGCCGTCACGAGCTCGGCTCCGTCGCGCTGCTCGAGCGTCACCGCCACGCCGTTCACGACCGCGAAGGCCGACCAGCCGGCTCCCATCGCGCGGCGCCAGGCGAGCTCGGGCGGGCGCGCCCGCCAGTCGCGCGCCAGCCGCGCGCCGGGCACGCGCCCGTCGCGGCTCGGCCCGAGGAAGCCGGGGAAGTCGCGCGGCGTCGTCGTCGCCAGGTCGACCGCCGGTCGCGCGGCCGCGACGGCCGGGACGACCGGGACCGAGGCGCGCCCGCCGGCGTCGAAGCGCCAGGCGAGGGCCGGCACCATCTCGCCGTCGAAGCCCTCGACGCGCACCAGCCCACGGAAGCCGCCGGCCAGCGCCGCGACGACCAGGAACGACGCCAGCCGCGCCCGCCCGGAAAAGCCCGAGAGCAGCACGAGCCACAGGAACAGGATCGCCGCCGCCAGCGCCGACAGCACGAAGGAGACCGAGTTCGTCACGCCGCGATCGCCCAGGGGGTCGCCCAGGCGGATCCAGGCCACCAGTCCGAGCGGGAGCGCCACGAGCGCCCACACCCACCACGGCGGCCTGCGCCGGCGGCGGCGTCCCGCACCCTCTTTGCCCGCGGGCATCCGAGGAGCCTAGCCCGGATTATTCATGAGCCGCGAGACAGAACGCCTCGATTCGGTTCCTGCCGGTGCTTTGCGTGGGCCGGCCCCGCAGACGACCTTGAACAGGTCGTCGAGGACGCCGGCACGCGCAAAGTGCCGGCAGGGGCCGAAAGGCCGGCAAAGCCGGCCGGTCGTGGTGTTCGGTCCGCGTGGTCATGAATAGTCCGGGCTAGTATGAACCGTTCGCCTCGTCCCGCGTTGACTGCGGGAACGCGCTCCGACGAGGGAGGCCGCTCCGCGCTGATCCCGTTCGGCGCAGGGAAGGGATGGACACGAGCACCCGCATCGCGGCGGGGGTCGGGCTCGCGCTGGCGGGGCTCCTCCTCGTCTGGTCGCTGACGCGGCCCGCATCCGGGCCGTCGCCGGCTCCCGCCGCCGGGTCGACGGCCGCGGAGGGCGGCGCGCGCGCCGAAGAGACTCGTTCGCGGGCGCCGGGCGACGGCGACGAGGGCTCGCGGACGGCGCCGGGCGGCGCGCCCGAGCCCGCAGCGGCCGGCGCGCCGGCTCCCGATCCGCTCGGTGTGCTCGTGTACGGCTCGATCCTCGACCGCGAAGGCGAGCGCGTCGAGAAGGGGCGCCTCGCGTTCGAGTGCGAGGACGGGACGACGCGGAGCGGCTCGATCGGCGCGCCGGGCAGCTACTCGGCGCTCGGGCTCGCGGCGGGGACCTGGCGGCTCTCGATCTCCTGTCCGGGCCACTACCCTCTGGACGAGGAGCTCGCGATCCCCGCCGGTGTCGAGCGGCACCGGCACGACGTCACTCTGGAGCGAGCAGTCGTGCTGTGCGTGCGCTTCGTCACGCCCGACGGCCGCGACTACGAGGAGGTGCTGGCGCAGGATCCCCTCGGGCACGGCGTGCGCCCGGTGGCGGTCGCCACGCGCGAAGCCCCTCCGGCGCGCCTGGCCGGCGTGACCGGCCTCGACGCCTCCAACCACGGCGTGGGGCGCTACCGCGACCGGCTGTTCGCGCGCGCGGCGGACGAGATCCCGCCCGGCTGCGCCGGGCTGCTCGAGCTCACTGCGCCCCCGCCGCTCTTCGTCAGCGCCGTGCTGCGCGACGTCGTGCTGGCGACGCAAGGGGTGTTCCCGGGCGAGGAGGCGATCGAGCTCGTGCTCGAGCAGGGGGCCGTGCGCGGCGCGCTCGGCGGCCTGCGGCTGACCGTCGTCGACGCGACGAGCGGCGCGCCCCTGAGCGAGGGCAACGTGCACCTGTCGACGGCGCAGGGCGGCGGCTTCGCCAGACCGCTCGGGCCGGACGGCACGATCGAGTTCGCCGACCAGATGCCCGGCCTGCTCGAGCTCGATCCATGGGTCCCAGGCTACGAGAAGGTGAAGAAGCGCGTGCGCCTCGTCCCGGGCGAGACGGTCGACTTCGAGCTGGCGTTGCTGCCCGCCGTGCGAATCGGCGGTCGCGTGCTCGGCCCCGATGGCGCGGGCGTGAGCGCGCGCATGAACGTCGTGCCGCTGCACCAGGTCGCGATGCCGCTCGACGTCGAGACGCGCCACTGGTACGCCTCGGACACCGAGGGCCGCTTCCAGATCGAGGCCGGGCGGGCCGAGGTGATGCTGGTCGTGAACGATCCTGCCTGGGCGGTCGTGCCGCGGCGCGTGGACGCGCGCGGCGGGGCGGTCGAGGGCGTCGAGATCCGGGTCGCGCCGGGAGCGCCGGTCGTGCTGCGCTCGGCCGGCCCGGACTCCGGCGCGGCGCGCGTCGTGCTCACGGACACCGGCGGCGCACCTTTCTGGACCCGGCGGCTCTACGCCTCGACCGAGCTGCGGCTGCTCCCGGGGAGCTACGGCCTGGAGCTGTCGCGCGACGAGCTCGTCTACCACCGCCGGACCGTCGAGGTCGGAGCGCAGGGGATCACGCTGGAGCTGCCAGCCGGGCCTTAGGGTCCGTCCGCGAATAAGTGCTCAGTTTCGGCGAGCAATCGTCGTCCCTGGCAAGGCGCGACGACGACCGCGTATCCAGGGGATACGCCGAGGAGGAGCAACGCAGCCAGGGGCGGCGAGGGC
>Ga0326597_10010472_pt1 | contig 12350 bp, 14 predicted proteins | sample RVTome_12_FD_203789 | JGI IMG/M metagenome (GOLD analysis project Ga0326597, IMG submission 203789) | Soil microbial communities from uranium-contaminated site in the Upper Colorado River Basin, Wyoming, United States - RVT100D185 | ecosystem: Environmental > Terrestrial > Soil > Contaminated >... | reverse complement strand
GGCCTCGAGCGCACGCGCGGTGGCTTCATGGTCCGCCTCCGTGGGCTGCTCGGCGGCGGCCCGGACGGTCCGTCGTGGGAGGACGTCGAGGAGACGCTCATCGCCGGCGACGTCGGCGCCGGCCTCGCCCTCGAGATCGTCGAGCGCGCCCGTCAGCGCCGGGATCCCGCCGGCGCGGAATCGGCCGTGCGTGCGGAGCTCGCCGCGCTCCTTGCTCCCCGCGACGCGGCGTGGTCCCCGCGCCCGTCGGTCACCGGCGGCCCGGCGGTCATCCTCGTCGTCGGCGTCAACGGAACCGGCAAGACGACGACCATCGGCAAGCTCGCCGCGCGTTATCGAGCCGAGGGTCGATCGGTCCTGCTCGCGGCCGCCGACACGTTCCGCGCCGCCGCGATCGACCAGCTCCGGATCTGGGCCGATCGGGCCGGCGTCCCCGTCGTCGCCCATGCGCCCGGCGCGGATCCCGGGGCGGTCGTCTTCGACGCGCTCGACGCGGCCATCGCGCGTGGCGCGGATCTCGTCATCGCCGACACGGCCGGCCGGCTCCACACGAAGTCGAACCTGATGGACGAGCTCGCCAAGGTCCGGCGGGTGATCGACAAGCGCCTGCCCGGCGCAGAGCCGGAGACGATCTTCGTGCTCGACGCCACGACCGGACAGAACGGGCTCGCCCAGGCGAAGGCGTTCCACGAATCGGTCGGCTTGACCGGGATCGTCCTGACCAAGCTCGATTCGACCGCCAAGGGCGGCATCGTCTTCGCCATCGAGGGCTCGATCGGCGTCCCGGTCCGATTCGTGGGATTGGGGGAGCGCGCCGGGGATCTCGTCCCGTTCGACCCCGACGGTTTCGTCGCCGCCCTGTTCGCGTAGGCCCGAGCTGGCTCGGCCCTGCCGCGCCCATCACCGACCGAGCACCGATCGAACCCGCTCGCCGATCAGCTCGAGGAACTCGAGCGAGCTGATTCCGTCGAACAGGCGCGCCCCGTGGAGCGACCACTCGTGGAGCTCCTTGAGCCCGAGCAGCACGGCGAGCGCCACGACGAGCGACGCGGGCCGCCACGTGAACCCCGGCCGGAATCGGTGGATCCCGGCCACGAGCAGGAACCAGAATTCGAACACGTTCGGGAACCACAGCAGGAGCCCGCGATCCCCGGACACCTCGAACGCCACGAACCCGATCAACCGCCAGCCATAGAGGGCGACCGCGACACTGCGCTCCACGCCGGACCAGCGCAGCGCGACGACGAGGAACAGGGCGAGGTAGACCTGGTCGGCCCACTTGTCGAAGGCCTGGTAGTCGCCGAGCCCGCCGAGGTCGAGCACGTCCCGCAGGAGCAGGTCGGACAGGTCGACGAGCACGGCGAGGATGCCGCCGGCGAGCGGCCAGCGCAGGACCGGCAGCGATCCGGCGACCCGGATCGCGCCGATGACGAGGATCTCGAGCGTCACCCGACCATGCCCTTCATCGAACGAAGCCTCTGACGGAGCCCGCAGGCTGTGTGCGGTACACTGCCACGGCCTCGGTGCGTCAGAACCCGCGCACCACCCGGTCGGCCCGTCCGCCGCCCGGGTCCGCTCCCGATCCGGAGACTCCACCGACACCGTGTTCGACACCCTGAGCGAGCGCCTGCGCCGGACGCTCGGAACGCTGACCGGCCGCGGCCGCGTGAGCGAGGCCGACGTCGACACGGCCGTGCGCGAGATTCGGTTGAGCCTGCTCGAGGCGGACGTCAACTTCAAGGTCGTGCGGGACTTCGTCGCCCGTGTCCGCGAGCGCGCCGTCGGCGCGGACGTGCTGGAGAGCCTGACCGCGGGCCAGCAGGTCGTGAAGATCGTCAACGACGAGCTGACTGCGCTCCTGTCAGCCGGCGACCGGACGTTCCACCTCCAGGGCAACCCGGCCGTCGTCAGCCTCGTCGGCCTCCAGGGCTCCGGCAAGACGACGAGCGCGGCGAAGCTTGCCCGGCACATCGTCAAGCTCGGCCGCCGCCCGCTCCTCGTCGCCGCGGACCCGTATCGGCCGGCCGCCGCCGACCAGCTCGAGACGCTCGGCCGGCAGCTCGACATCCCCGTCCATCGGGCACCCGCCGGCACGAGCGTCGTTGACATCGCCCGGGGCGGCCTCGACGCCGCGCGGCGCCAGACCCGTGACACGGTCATCCTCGACACGGCCGGACGCCTCACGGTCGACGACGAGCTCATGGCCGAGATCGCCGCCGTCGACGCTGCCGTCCACCCGGTCGAGACGCTCCTGGTCGTCGATGCGATGACCGGCCAGGAGGCGGTCGCCGTCGCCCAGGCCTTCGTCGCCGCCGTCCCGGTGAGCGGACTCGTCCTCACCAAGATCGACGGCGATGCGCGTGGCGGCGCCGCCCTGTCGATCAGCGCGGTGACGGGCGTCCCGGTGAAGTTCCTCGGCACCGGCGAGAAGACGGACGCGCTCGAGGTGTTCCACCCGGATCGCCTCGCCGGCCGGATCCTCGGCATGGGCGACATCCTGACGCTCGTCGAGCGCGCCCAGGAGGTGGTCGACGCGAAGGACGCCGCGAAGCTCGAGGAGAAGCTGCGCAAGGCGTCGTTCACGTTCGAGGACATGCTCGACCAGCTCCAGCAGGTCCAGCGCATGGGACCGCTCGGGCAGGTCATGTCGATGATCCCGGGCATGGGCGGGATGGCCCGCGAGGCCCAGGACGCGGTGGACCGCGGGGACCTGCGGCGTGTCGAGGCCATCATCCGGTCGATGACGCCGCGCGAGCGTCGCGACCCCGGCGTGCTGAACGGCTCGCGGCGTCGCCGGATCGCCGCCGGCAGTGGCACGAACCTGACCGACGTCAACCGCCTGATCAAGCAGTTCAGCGAGATGCAGAAGCTCATGAAGCAACTCTCCGGGGGTGGTCGCCGCGGCGCGACGGCCGCGCTCCTGGGCCGCCGCTGAAGCACGAGGACGACATGACCGATCACGAGCAGCGCCCGACCACGACGGATCCCGGTCCTTCCGACCAGACCGAGGTCCACGCAACGAGCGACTTCCTGCCGACCCAGCCCGGGTCCCCGGCCGCCACCCAGGTCGTGACCCAGGCGCCCGGATCGTCCGTCCGCCGCTGGGGCATCGCCCTCATCGTCGTCGGGCTCGTCATCGGCGTCGCCGCGGCCGGCGTCTTCCTGCTGGCCGGCAGCTCGAGCCCGTCGGTCGTGCTCGCCTACGCCCCGAAGGACGCGATCGCCTACGCCGACGCGCGGCTCGACCTCCCCGGCGACCAGCGCCAGAAGGTGGGCGACCTGCTCTCGAACTTCCCCGGCTTCGCCGATCAGTCGACGCTCGAGGCGAAGCTCGACGAGGTGCTCGACCGCCTCGTCGAGGACGCGACGGCCGGCGACCAGCGCTTCACGTCGGATATCAAGCCGTGGTTCGGCGGCGAGATCGGCATCGCGATCGGCGCCCTGCCGGACGCCGGGGCGGCCGAAACCGGGGAGTTCGACGACGCCCGGGCTCTCGCGCTCGTGTCCGTCTCAGACGCGGACGGCGCCCGCGCCTGGTTCGACGACGTCGTCGGCGACGCGCCGACCGAGACGGAGACGTACGGCGCGGCGGAGCTCGTTCTCGTCGGGTCGGACCCGGGCGGGGCGATGGCCGTCGTCGACGGGAAGGTCATGCTCCTTGGTGACGTCGCGTCGGTCAAGGCGGCGATCGACCGGGGCGGCTCCGACGGCCTCGACACGAACGAGCAGTTCCGCACCGCCCGGGCCGCCACGTCGGGCGACTCCGTCGCCTCGTTCTACGTCGACACCGCGGCCTGGGTGGACTGGCTTGAGGCCGCCGGCCCGGCCCTCGGCGAGGGCATGCCCGGGTTCGGCTTCCTCGGCACCGGCGCCGGAGACGTCCCGGCCTGGACGGCCGGCCGCGTCCGCTCGGAGGGTGACGCGATCGTCGTCGACCTCGTTGCGCCACACGTCGACGGGGCCGCGACGCGCACGAACCGCGCCTCGACGATCGCGCAGCGCGTCCCGGCGGACACGCTCGTCGCCATCGACATCCACGACGCCGGCGATCAGCTCGACGAGCTCATCGAGGGCGTCCGAACCAACCCCGAGACCGCCGACGCGTTCCGCGAGATCGAGACGGCGGTCGCGATCCTCGGTGGGTTCGACGGGCTGATCGGCTGGATCGGCGACGCGGGGATCGTCGTGTCCGGGTCGGGCGACGCGCTCGGCGGCGGGCTCGTCGTGTCGGCCACCGACGAGGCGGCGGCGGAGCGCTTCGCCTCGACGCTGGGCGGACTGCTCGCCCTGGGCGGCGGTCAGCTCGGCGTCGAGATCCGCGAGGAGGAGTACAACGGCACGACGATCACGTACCTCGACGCGAGTGCCGCCGTCGAGGACGGCGGGCTCGCTGCCGACGTGCCGGAAATCGGCTGGGCCGTGGCCGGCGACGTCGTCGTGATCGGTGTGAGCGACACGTTCATCAAGGCCGTCATCGACACCGAGCCGGACTCGTCGCTCGCCTCGTCGGACCGGTACTCGGCGCTCATCGACCGTGTCGGTCGCGAGCACATCGCGTCGGTCTGGGTCGACGTCGTCGGCCTGCGCGGACTCCTCGAATCGATTGCGGTTCCGGAGGCGGCAGATGGCCTCGTTGAATACGAGCGCGACATCAAGCCGTACCTCGAGCCGTTCGATGCGCTCGTCGGCGCATCGGTCGCCGGCGACGGCGTCGATCGGACCACCATCGTCCTGTCCATCAAGTAGGAGGAAGCTCAGCCCATGGCCGTCCGCATCAGGTTGACCCGCGTCGGCGCAAAGAAGCAGCCGGCGTATCGGGTCGTCGTGGCCGATTCGCGCAGCCCGCGCGACAGCCGATCGATCGAGACGATCGGTCATTACAACCCGCGCACGGAGCCGGTGGAGGTGTCGATCGACGCCGACAAGGCGAAGGCGTGGCTGGCCAAGGGAGCCCAGCCGTCCGACACGGTTGCCCGCCTGTTCCGCAACGCCGGCATCCTGCCGGCGGCCAAGTAGGGGTCGCGCGATGGCTGCCAAGGAACTCGTCGAGTACGTCGCCAAGTCGCTCGTCGACGATCCCGACGCCGTCACGGTCGAGGTCGTCCGCGACGCGGAGGGAACGGTCATCGAACTCCACGTCGCGGAGGACGACATGGGCAAGGTGATCGGCCGGAACGGAAGCGTGGCGAAGGCGCTCCGGACGCTGCTCAAGGTGACGGCCGCGCGGGACGGCGAGCTGGTCTCGCTCGAGATCGTCTAAACCTCGGGCCGATGGCGTCGCGGAGCTCCGCCTCGGACCTCGGTGAGCGGGTGCGTGCTCAGCGGGGAGGGTGGCGACCCTGACGGCGGTGGGATCGGCTGAGCCGCGGCTCGTGGTGGCCCTTGTCCGGGGCGTCCACGGCCTGCGGGGTGCCATCCGGGTCGAGGTGCTGACCGACCGACCGGAGGAGCGCTTCGTCCCGGGTGCCGTGCTCCATCCGGAGGGCAGCGACCGGCGGCTGACGATCTCATCCGCCGTTCCCGTCGCGGACGGCCCGGGCTGGCGGCTCCAGTTCGCCGAGGTGCCGCATCGGAACGCCGCCGAGCCGCTGCGCGGTGCCTATCTGGAGGCCGCTGCCGGCGCCGCGCTCCAGGCCGACGCGGTGTACTGGCACGAGGTCATCGGCGTGACGGTCACGGCGGAGGACGGAACGGTGCTCGGCGTCGTGCGCGACGTGTATCGAGCCGGTGGCGCGGAGGTCTACGTCGTGCGCGAAGGGCCCGCCGGCGAGTTCGACGTCCCGGCCGTCCGCGCCTTCATCCGTGTCTTCGATCCGCGGAGTGGTCGGATCGTCGTCGACGCCGACGCGCTCGACCTGCGGGTCCCGTCGGCCCCGCCGGCCGTTCCGCCGTCCACCTCGCCGTCCGCCCCGCCGCCGGATGGCTGACGTGGCGCTCGAGATCGACGTCGTCACGCTCTTTCCGGACGTGTTCGACGCGCCGCTCGCGGCGAGCATTCCGGGTCGGATCCAGGAGCGCGGGCTCGCAACCGTTCGCGTCCACGACCTGCGGGAGTGGGGGATCGGGCGGCATCGGAGCGTCGACGACGCCCCGTACGGCGGCGGCGCCGGCATGGTCCTGCGACCGGAACCGCTGGCGGCCGCGGTGAGCGCCGTGCGCCGGCCGGATTCCCTCGTGATCCTGCTCGACCCGGCCGGCGAACCGTTCCGCCAGGCCCGGGCGGCCGACCTCGCGACGCGCTCGCACCTCGTGCTGCTGTGCGCCCGCTACGAGGGCGTCGACGACCGGATCCGGTCGCTCGTCGACCTGGAGCTCTCGATCGGCGACTACGTCGTGACCGGCGGGGAACTGCCGGCCCTCGTCGTCATCGACGCCGTCCTGCGCCTCCTGCCCGGCGCGATCGACGCCGCGTCGACGCTCGAGGAGTCGTTCGGCCACGGGTTGCTCGAGTACCCGCAGTACACCCGCCCGGCGACGTTCGACGGGCTCGACGTGCCGGCCGTGCTCGTATCCGGGCACCACGGCGAGGTTCGACGCTGGCGGCTGCGCGAGTCGCTCCGCCGGACGCTCGAGCGGCGGCCGGACCTGCTCGAGGGCCGCACCCTGACGGCCGACGAGGCCGTCGCGCTCGACGAGCTGCGGGCCGAGTCCTCGCCGGACTGACGGCCCCCGTGAGCCTCCGGGGTGAGGGTGGGGATGTCCCCACCCGCAAGACGCCCGCTGCCCGGCTGGGAGTGCCGCCCGCGCACGCCTAGCGTTCTGCGCATCGAGATCTTCTCGGCGCCGGTCCTGCTGGATCGGTCGCTCGATGCACAGGAGGCACCATGACCATTCATCGAACGGCGCTCTTCGTGGGCGCGTTCCTGGCCGCCGCGGGCACCGTGATGCTCGTCGGGCTGGGCGACGCGACCGCGTCCGGCGCCATCGGACAAGCGGTCCGGCTGTGGCCGGTGGCGCTCATTGCGCTCGGCGTCGCGCTGCTCCTGCGGCGCAGCCAGGCGGCCCTCGTCGGGATCGTCGCCGCAGCGACGTTGACCGGCATCGTCGCCGGAGGTGCCGCCGTCGCGGCGCCGCGGATCGGCTCGTTCTGTTCGGCCGACGAAGCGGCGGCGACGGAGACCCGTCGCGGGACGTTCGACGGCCCGTCGACGGTCGACCTGGCGATCGACTGTGGCGACGTGGTCGTCACGACGATCGACGGGGTCGAGTGGCGGCTCGACACGCGGACGCTCCGCACGGGCGGCCCCACCGTGACCGAGCAATCCGATCGTCTCGTCGTCCGATCCGCCAACGGATGGCACGGCGGACCGCTCCTCGATCCGGACGACTGGCGGCTCGCCCTGCCGACGGGCGTCCTCGTCGACCTCGCGGTCGAGGTCAACGCCGGCGTCGGTCGACTCGACCTTGCCGGGGCTCGTCTCGGCGCGCTGACGGTCGACGTGAGCGCGGGTGAAGCGGCCCTGGATCTTGGGTCCGCCTCCGTCGATCGCCTCGACCTGGCGGTTCACGCCGGCAGCGCGACGGTGCTGCTGCCGGACCGCGGGACCCTGACCGGGAACCTCGAGGTGTCGGCCGGTTCCCTCACGATCTGCGTCCCCGATGGGCTCGGGGTGCGCATCCACGGCGACGTCGAATTCGGGGACGCCACGTTCAACGGGCTCATCCGCGCCGACGAGGCGTGGGAGTCGCCCACCTTCTCGACCGCGCGCCACCGGGCGGAGCTCACCATCTCCGCGCGGGCTGGTAGCGTGGTCGTCGATCCTGCAGGAGGCTGCCAGTGAACCCCCGTCGTCTCTATCGCTGCCGGCATAACCGACAGCTCGCCGGCGTCGCGTCGGGCATGGCCGAGTACCTCGGCCTCGATCCCACCGTCGTCCGGATCCTGTGGATCCTGTCCGTGTTCTTCGGCGGGTTCACGATCCTCCTCTACATCGTCCTCGCCTTCGTCGTGCCGCTCGAGCCCATGGCCATGGCATCAGCGGCACGACCCGCTCCCGCGGACGGCGAGGTGGCCGATGCGGCCGATGCGGCCGATGCCGCAGGCGCGGCCGGTGCGCTGCCTGCGTCCCACGCGTCGACGTTCGACGCCGCCCCGGCGCACGAGCACCGCACGCGCGGCGGGGGCGGCCTCGGCTTCGGCCTCGGCGTCCTGCTCGTCGTCTTCGGCGGGATCGCGCTCGTCGGGTCGTTTCCCGGCTGGATGGCTTCGGTCGCCCTTGGACCCGCGTTCGTGCTGGCCCTTGGGGTCGCTCTCGTGGTCGTCGCCCTGCGCCGTCCGTCCGCCGAGACGTGATCGGCGCGCCGCTTCTCGTCCTCGGCCTTCTCGTCGGTCTGAGCGCCCTCATCGGCGCCCGGGTCGCGGGCCGGGGGCGGGGAGCGGTGGCCGATGTCATCCTCGCTCCACTCCACCCGGCGACGTGGGCGGCCGCCGGAGCGATCCTCGTCGGCCTCGTCGTCGCTGCGATCGCCTTCGGCGTCGTCCTGAGCCTCCTCTCCGGCGGCGCATCGCTGCTCGTCGTCGGGATCGGCGTCGTGCTGATCGGCGCCGGCATCGAGGCGGCCCGCTTCAGCGCGCGGATCGAGCGCGCCCGTGCGCGCTGGGCGGATCCGCGCCCGCTTCACGCTCATGCCTATCGGCCCCTCGGCCCCGGCCTCCGCGATCTTTTCACCGGGGTGTTCCTCGACGTCGCCCGCTGGCGCGACGTCGTGTACGTCTTCGTCGCCTTCCCGCTGGCGGTGCTCGAGGCGGCCGCGGTCCTCGTCGTCTGGTCGGTCGCGCTCGCGGCGTTGTCGGTCCCCGTGTGGGCGCTGGCCGGCGAGCTTCCGACCGCCGCGTACCGCCTGCCGGTGTCGGCCGACGTCGTCGTCACCATCGTCGGGCTGATCGGGCTCGTGCTCCTGCCGATCGCGTCGGTCGTCACCCGCGGGCTCATGGCGCTCCACCGTGCCGTCGTCGCCGGGCTCCTGTGCGAATCGGAACAGCGCGCGCTCGAGCGCCGGGTCGCGACGCTCGAGAGCAGCCGCCGCGCCGTGCTCGACGTGGAGGCGAGCGAGCTCCGGCGCATCGAGCGAGACCTCCACGACGGGGCCCAACAGCGGCTCGTCATGCTGGCGATCAACCTCGGTCTCGCCGCGGAACGGATCGACGACGACCCGCAGCGCGCCAGGTCCCTCGTCGCCGATGCCCGCGACCAGGCCCGACAGGCCCTCGCCGAGATCCGCGACCTCGTTCGCGGGATCGCACCGGCGATCCTCCTCGACCGCGGGCTCGTGCCCGCGCTCAGTGCGCTGGCCGGTCGCAGCCCCGTGCCGACCGTGGTCGCGAGTGACCTGCCGGACGGGCTGCGCCTGCCGGACGCGGTCGAGCGGGCGGCGTACTTCGTCGTGGCGGAAGGCGTGGCGAACGTGGCCAAACACGCCACGGCAGCGCGCTGCGAGATCCGCTGCCGGCTGGCCGGCGAGCGCCTCGTGGTCGAGGTCGAGGACGACGGCGTCGGGGGCGCGATCGTCGTTCCCGGCGGCGGGCTGGCCGGTCTCGCGGGCCGCGTCGAAGCGCTCGACGGTGCGCTCGAGGTCAGCAGTCCGGCTGGCGGTCCGACGCTCGTTCGAGCGACGCTCGGCGTGGGCAGCGGTGTCCCGGCTGCCGCGCCCGGTCAGGACTCGAGGTAGGCGAGCACCGCGAGCACGCGCCGGTGGTCGTGCTCGGAGTCGGGGAGCATGAGCTTGCCGAAGATGTTGCTGATGTGCTTCTCCGTCGCACCCTCGGAGATCGTGAGGAGTCCGGCGATGCCGGCGTTCGTGCGCCCCTCGGCCATCGCGGCGAGGACCTCGCGCTCGCGCGGCGTGAGCGCACGCAGCCGATCCTCCGCGCGCCGCGTGATCATGAGCTGGGCGACGACCTCCGGATCGAGCGCCGTGCCGCCGGCGGCGACCCGGCGGAGCGCATCCATGAACTCCCTGACGTTCGCCACGCGGTCCTTCAGGAGGTAGCCGACGCCGCCGCCGCGGTCGGCCAGCAACTCCGTCGCATACTGGCGCTCGACGTACTGGGACAGGACGAGGATCGGCGAGCCGGGCACGCGGCGACGCGCCTCGATGGCCGCCTTCAGGCCCTCGTCGCGCTGGGTGGGCGGCATGCGCACGTCGACGACCGAGACGTCCGGTCGGTGTGCCTCGACCGCGGCCACGAACGACGGGCCGTCGCCGACGGTCACGACGACCTCGCCGCCGGACTCCGTGATCAGGCGCGCGAGCCCCTCGCGGAGCAGGACGGAGTCCTCGGCGATGACGACACGGAGAGGGGTTCGGTCCATGGCCGTGATCATGCACCAGTATCGTGCTATCCTCCGCCGTCGGGCGCGTACGCTCGCCGCCCATCAAGGACCCGATCGCTCCGCCCGCAGCCACGGCTGCCCAGTCAACGTCAGGATCGCCGCGTGAACGTGCTCGACGAGATCGTCCAGGACCAGCTTCGCACCGACCTCCCGGAACTCGCGACCGGCGACACGGTGCGCGTGTCGGCCAAGGTCGTCGAGGGCAACCGCGAGCGGATCCAGGTGTTCGAGGGGACGATCATGCGCCTGCGCGGCGGCGGCGTGACCCGCTCGATCACGGTCCGTCGGATCGCGAGCGGCGTCGGCGTCGAGCGGACGTTCAAGATCCACAGCCCGCGGATCGAGAAGATCGAGGTCGTCCGGCACGGACAGGCGCGGCGCGCCCAGCTCTACTTCCTGCGCAAGCGCGTCGGCAAGGCGGCCACGCTCCGGGAGCGCCGCCAGACCTCCTGATGGCGGCCGACCGCGTCGGGCGCCCGCGTTCAGCGACCTGCGCCGTCCGGTACCCTGTGGGCTGATGGCCCCGATCGTCCCGAGCCTCCGCTTCGAACGGCCGCTCTGGCGCGACGGACTCGACCGCATCGTCGGGGTCGACGAGGTCGGCGTCGCGCCGACCTGCGGGGCGGTGGTCGCCGCGGCGGTGATCATGCGCCCGAACTGCCGCCGGATCCCCGGTGTGCGGGACTCCAAGACCCTGTCGGCCGCCCAGCGTGAGCGGCTCGCCCCGATCATCCGACGGCGGGCCGTGGCCGTCGGGGTCGGTGCCGCCTCGGTCAGCGAGATCGATCGGCTCAACATCTACCACGCCACCCACCTTGCCATGCGCCGCGCGATCGCCGGCGTCCGCGGGCACGACCACGTCCTCGTCGACGGCAACCGAATCAACGGGTTCGAGGCGGAGGTCGGCCCGTACACCTCGATCGTCGACGGTGACGCGAAGTGCTACTCGATCGCCTGCGCGTCGGTCGTCGCCAAGGTCGTGCGCGACCGGATGATGGCGCTCCTCGCCGCGCGCTACCCGGGCTACGGCTGGGAACGGAACCAGGGCTACGCGACCCGTGAGCACCGTGACGCGATCCGGGCCCACGGCCTCACGCCGTACCACCGGCGGAGCTTCCTCGCCCTCCAGCGCACGCTCGCCGGCGAGCAGGCCTCCCTCGACCTGTTCGCGGAGTTCGGCGCGGAGGTAATGCCGATCGACGGCGGCGGGGAGGTGGAACACGGGTCATCCACGGCAGCGCTCGTCGAACCGGAGCTCGTGACGGTCCGGTAATCGGCAGCTAAGCGGCGCCGGTCAGACTCGGGCCATGACCGACGAGCGATCCCGAACCGCCGCGCAGGTCCTCGGAGACGCGGCAGAGGTCCTCGTGGCTCGGCGGCTCGAGTCGGGCGGGTGGCGCGTGCTCGGCCGGAACGTGCGCGTCGGCCGGCTCGAGCTCGATCTTGTCGGGGTCGATCCGGGACCGCTGCCGGCACTCGTGATCGTCGAGGTGCGCTGGCGCGCCCGACGTGACTTCGGCCTGCCGGAGGAGACGGTCGACTTCCGCAAGCGCGCCCGGCTGCGGGCGGCGGCCTTCGCGCTGCTCGATCGCGGAGTGATCGACGGCGTCCGACTGCCGAAGCTGCCGCTGCGGATCGACCTGGTCGTCGTCGAGCCCGCGCTTGGGGTGGGGGAGGAGCCGCGGGTGCGGCATCACCGCGGCATCGGGTAGCGGCGAGCCCGGTCGGTACTTCGGTGTTCGGCCCAGCCCGGCCTCGGCGATGATCCGGTGCAATGATCCCGGGGGTCCCCCGGCAGGATCGCCTCCCGGCCCGCTCCCGGCGATCGGTGATGAGCGCGACGAACACGGCGGGTTGCGGCGCGGTCCGGCGCCCCGAATCCCGGGCCGACATTGCCGACATTGCTGCCGGGACTGAACTCGACGCGACGAGGGCCTCGTCCGGGCGCATCGCCACGATTCGATGGCGGCCTCGGACCGCCGCTTCCCACCGGACCGCCGCTGCCCAACCGGACCG
>Ga0326597_10010470_pt1 | contig 12353 bp, 7 predicted proteins | sample RVTome_12_FD_203789 | JGI IMG/M metagenome (GOLD analysis project Ga0326597, IMG submission 203789) | Soil microbial communities from uranium-contaminated site in the Upper Colorado River Basin, Wyoming, United States - RVT100D185 | ecosystem: Environmental > Terrestrial > Soil > Contaminated >... | reverse complement strand
GGCCCTGAAGCGGCTCGAGGGGATCGACGTGCGAGACGTCTCGGACGCCGCTTTCAAGCTCCACGAGGGCGGCAAGGTCGAGATGCGCGGGCGCATCACCGTGCGCAGCAAGGAAGAGCTGTCCCTCGTGTACACGCCGGCCGTGGCGCGCGTCTCGTCCGCGATCGCGGCGGACCCTTCGAAGGCCTGGACGCTGACGATGCGCGGCAACACCGTGGCCATCGTCTCCAACGGCTCGGCGGTCCTCGGCCTCGGCGACATCGGGCCGCTCGGCGCCCTGCCGGTCATGGAGGGCAAGGCGCTGCTGTTCCGCGACCTCGCCGGGATCTCGGCCTTCCCACTGGTGCTCGACGCGCGGACCGCCGAGGAGATCATCGAGACGGTCGTTCACCTCGCGCCGACGTTCGGCGGGATCAACCTCGAGGACATCGCCGCGCCCGCGTGCTTCGAGGTCGAGCGCGAGCTGCGGCGGCGGCTCGACATCCCCGTCTTCCACGACGACCAGCACGGCACGGCCATCGTGGTCCTGGCCGCGCTGCGCAACGCGGCCGCGGTCGTGGGCCTCGGCCTCGAGGAGCTACGGGTGGTGGTCCTGGGGGCCGGAGCGGCGGGGATCGCCACGGGGCGAGTGCTGCACCGCGCCGGCGTGCGCGAGGTCACGCTGGTGGACCGCCATGGCGTCATCGGCCCCGCCCGCACCGACCTCGCGCCCGAGAAGAAGGCGGTACTGGGCGAGCTCGGCACCAAGCGCGACGGCACGCTCGCTGAGGCCCTCGCGGGCGCGCACGCCTTCATCGGCCTGTCCGGCCCGGGCCTGCTCTCGCTGGGCGACCTGCGAAAGATGGGGCGGCCGCGGATCGTGTTCGCGCTGGCCAACCCGGTCCCCGAGGTCGACCCCTACCTGGCCGGACCCGAGGTGGACATCATGGCCACCGGCCGCAGCGACCACCCCAACCAGGTGAACAACGTGCTGGCGTTCCCCGGCGTCTTCCGCGGGCTGCTGGACGCCCGCGCCACGACCGTCACGGACGACGTGGAGCTCGCGGCCGCCGAGGCGCTGGCCGCGACCGTCACGCCCGAACTGCGCGCGCTCGAGCACATCCTGCCCTCGCCGTTCGACCCTCAGGTGGTCCCGGCGGTCGCGCGCGCGGTGGCCGAGAGCGTGCGCGCGAGCGGCCACACGCGAGACTCCGCTCAGCCTTAGTCGAGCGCGAGCCCTGGGCGGGGGGCGACCGCTGTCCTACTACCTGTGCTACCATCGTCTCGCGATGGCGCAAAGAGACAAGCGCTCCGTGTCGTTCCCTCCGGGTGTCGCTCACCGCATCGAGGAGGAGGCCGCGCGTGAGGGCACGACCTTCAGCGGCTGGCTGGCGGAGACCGCCGCCAGGCGCCTCAAGCTCGATGCCGGCCGGCGGGCTCTCGCGGAGTGGGAGCGCGAGAACGGACCGCTGACGGCCGAGGAGCTCGCCGAGGCTGAGGTGCGCGTCCGCGCGGCGCTCGGCCACCGGACACGTCCACGACCTCGGCGGTCGGCTTGATGGGCGGGGCGACCTACGACACGGGGGCGCTGCTCGCGGCTGAGCGCAACGACCGCCGGATGTGGGCGCTCCACGCACGGCTCCTCGCGCGCGAGCTGGTCCCCGTCGTTCCCGCGCCGGTGCTCGCGGAAGCGTGGCGCGGGGGCGCTCGGCAGGCTTCGTTGTCTCGGCTCCTGGCGCTCTGCGAGGTGGAGCCGCTCACGGAGGAGCGGGCCCGAGCCGTCGGAGTGCTCTGCGGCCGTGCCGCCCACGACGACGTCATCGATGTCGCGGTCGTCGAAGGCGCTGTTCGGCGCGACGACGCCGTCGTGACCTCGGACCAGACCCACATCCGCCGGATCGCACGGGTCGCCGGCGTGGCTCTGCCGATCGTCGCGGTCTGAACGAGCCTCGTTGAGTGCGCCGAGTCCGGCTCTACGCGCGCGGCGCGGTCCCGTCTAGCTCGACGGGCTGGCGAGCTCCGGTGCCTCCACGCCTGCGAACCAAGTGGGCGACGCCGCCGCGACGGCACTGAGCACCAGGAGCGCGATCGCCCCGGCGACGTACAGGGCGGGGATCCCCGCCGCGGCGGCGAGCAGCGAGCCCAGCAGCGGACCCATGCCCCACCCCAGGTTCTGGGCCGCCGCGAGCGAGCCGAAGGCGCGGCCTTCCGCGCCCGCCGCGACCCCGCGGCGCGTGAGCACCGCGATGGCCGACGTCGCGCCGGCCAGACCTACGCCTACCGGGACGCGGAAGAGGAGGAACACCAGCGCGTTCGGGACGATCACCTGAGGCACAAGCGACACGGCCACCAGGCCGAGCGAGCCGATCAGCAGGGTGCGCGGCTGGCCGCGGTCGGCGTAGCTGCCGAGCACGGGCATGGCCACCGCCGCCGCGAGCGCGCCGAGGGCCAGTGACAGCCCCACCGCGAGCTCGGTGGTGAGCCAGGCCGGCCGCGCGAGGTCCTGCAGATAGATGGCGACCACGGCCGCCGTGCCGGAGTAGGCGATCTGCACGGCGCCGCCGACGACGAGCACGCCCCGCAGGCCGGGCCAGGTGAACGGCGCGAAGACCCCGCGCACGTTGCCGCGCAGCCCGCTGGGCAGCTGGTCGCGGCGCGGGCGCGGCGCGTCCTGCACGTACAGGATCGTCGCGACGGCACAGACCGCCAGCATCGCGGCGCCGACCAGGAACGAGCTGCGCAGCCCGATGGCCACCACGACGATCCCGCCGAGCACGGGGCCGATGAGGTTGCCCACCTGGACGGCCGTGTTGAGCAGCCCCAGCGCGAAGCCCGTGCGCTCGGGCGGGGCGATGCTGGCGATGAGCATCGCGCCCGCCGTCTGCGTGCCGGTGAGCGAACCCTGGAGGACGCGCACGCCCACGAGCTGCCACACGCTCGCGAGCGAAGCCTGCAGCGCCAGGACGATGGACCCCGAGGCGACCGAGCGCACGAGCATGGCCTTTCGCCCCACGCGGTCGGCCACGAGCCCCCACACCGGCGAGACGAGGGCCATCGAGATGCCTCCGGCGCCTACGACGACCCCCGTCCAGAGCGCGAGCTCGGCGCGGTCGTGCACGCCGAGCTCCTGGATGAAGAGCGGCAGGAACGGGAACGAGAAGTTGAACCCGATGAGGATGGCGGCCTGCGTCAGCGAGACGACCTGGACCGTGCGCAGCCAATGGTGCGGCGCGGACGAAGAAGGGGCCGGTCTCCCGGCCCCTTCGCCCGACCCCGCGGCGGCGGGATCTATCCCTTCTCCTCCTCGGTGACCACGCTGGGGCCCTCCTCGCCGAGGATGTCCCCCAGCTCCTCGTCCTCGTCTTCGTCCTCGAGGTCCTCGAGCGAGAGCTCATCCTCCGCCGGGAGCGTCGGCAGCTCTTCCTCCTCCGCGCCGAAGACGCCGGCGAGCGGCCGCGGCTTCGGCATCCACTCGAGCTGCTCCCGCCGCGCGGGCATGCCGGTGCCGGCGGGGATGAGCTTGCCGATGATCACGTTCTCCTTGAGTCCCAGCAGGCGGTCCTTCTGGCCCATGACGGCGGCCTCGGTGAGGACGCGCGTCGTCTCCTGGAACGAGGCGGCCGCGAGGAATGAGCTCGTCGACAGCGACGCCTTGGTCACGCCGAGCAGAACGGTCTGCGCCGTGGCCGGCTCGCCGCCGGCGGCGATGGTCCGCGCGTTGATGTCCTCGAACTCGAAGCGGTCGAAGAGCTCCATGGGCAGGAGCTCGGTGTCGCCCGGCTCCTCGACGCGCACCTTGCGCAGCATCTGCCGGACGATGATCTCGATGTGCTTGTCATTGATCGTGACGCCCTGGCTGCGGTACACGTGCTGCACCTCGCCGATGAGGTAGCGGTACACGGCCTCGCGGCCTGAGATCCGCAGCACGTCCTGCGGATTCGCGTGCCCCTCCGTGAGGAAGGTGCCCGCGGTGACCTGCTGGCCGTCCTCGACGCGCAGGCGGGCCTGGTGGGCGATCTCGTAGACGCGCTCTTCGACCTCGCGCATCGCGATGGTCAGGTGGCCGTTCTCGACGTGCACCACGCCCGCGACGGGCGCCTGCAGGTCGGTCTTGCCCTTGCCGCGCTTCTCGGGCTTGGCGATCGGGTCGCCGGCCTTCACGGTGTCGCCGTCGTTGACGACGCGGGTGTACCCGGCCGGGATGCTGAACGGGATGGTGTAGTCCTGCGCGTTGCGCACGACCACCTTGCGCGATCCGTCCTCGGAGCGCACGACCTCCGCGACGCCGTCGATCTCGCTGATCACCGCGAGGCCCTTGGGCACGCGCGCCTCGAAGAGCTCCTCGACGCGCGGGAGGCCCATGGTGATGTCCTCGCCGGCGACCCCGCCGGTGTGGAACGTGCGCATCGTGAGCTGGGTGCCGGGCTCGCCGATCGACTGCGCGGCGACGATGCCGACCGCGTCGCCGGTCTCGGCCAGCCGGCCGGTCGCGAGGGACCGCCCGTAGCACAGGCGGCAGATGCCGTGCTTGGCCGCGCACGAGAGCGGACTGCGCACGCGCACGCGGTCGAGGTCGGTGCGCGCGATCTCGCGCGCCTGGTCCTTCAGGATCTCGCGGCCCCGCGCGACGATGCGCTTGCCGCTCTTGGGGTCGTCGACGTCCTCGGCCGCGATGCGCCCGAAGAGCCGGTCGGCCAACGGCTCGGGGTTCCAGTCGTCGCGCTTGTTGACGAAGATGCCGTCCTCGTCGCCGCAGTCGTCCATGCGCACGATCACGTCCTGCGCGACGTCCACGAGGCGCCGCGTCAGGTAGCCCGAGTCGGCGGTGCGGATGGCCGTGTCGGCCAGACCCTTGCGGCCGCCGTGCGTCGAGATGAAGTACTCGAGCACGGACAGGCCTTCCCGGAAGTTCGAGCGGATGGGCAGGTCGATGATGCGGCCCTGCGGGTCGGCGATGAGGCCGCGCATGCCGCCGATCTGGCCCATCTGGCGCGGGTTACCGCGAGCGCCCGAGGTGGCCATCATGTAGACGCTGCCACGCTTGTCGAGCGCGTCCATCATCCCGCCGATCACGCTCTCGGTCGTGGCCGTCCAGAGCTTGACCGTCTGGTCGTAGCGCTCCTCCTCGGTGATGAGTCCGCGCGCGAACTGGCGGTCGATCTCGGCGACCTTCTTCTCGGTCTCCCCGATGCGCTCCCACTTGTCCGCCGGGATCGCGACGTCGTCGATGGCGATCGACACGCCCGCGCGGGTCGCCGCGTGGAAGCCGATGCGCTTGATCTGGTCCACGACCTCGGCCGTGACGTCGTTGCCGTAGCGCTCGAAGACCGTCGTGACCACGTCGCGGATCGCGCCGCGGTCCATGACGCGGTCCTGGAACCTCATACCCTCGGGCAGCGCGGCGTTGAATAGCACGCGGCCGACCGTGGTCTTGACGATCTCCCCGCCCTTCCAGCGCAGCTGCACGGCGTCGTGCAGCCCGACCTCGTCGAGGTCGAACGCCGAGCGCACCTCCGACTCGTCGGCGAAGATGCGCACGACCTTGCGCGGATCCGGGTCGAGCGTGAGGTAGTAACAGCCCAGGACCATGTCCTGGCGCGGCGTGACGACGGGCTGGCCGTCCGCCGGCTTGAGGATGTTGCGCGTGCTGAGCATGAGGTTCTTGGCCTCGGCCTGGGCGGCCGCGCTCAGCGGGACGTGCACGGCCATCTGGTCGCCGTCGAAGTCGGCGCCGAAGGCCTCGCACACCAGCGGATGGATCTGGATGGCGTTGCCCTCGATGAGCACGGGCATGAAGGCCTGGATGCCTAGGCGGTGCAGCGTCGGGGCGCGGTTGAGCAGAACGGGGTGGTCCTTGATGACGTCCTCGAGGACGTCCCAGACCTCGGGGTGCACCCGCTCGACGTAGCGCTTGGCCGACTTGATGTTGTGCGCGAGCCCGCGCTCGACGAGCTGTCGCATGACGAAGGGCTTGAACAGCTCGAGCGCCATCTTCTTGGGCAGCCCGCACTGGTGGAGCTTGAGGTCGTTGCCGACCACGATCACCGAGCGGCCCGAATAGTCGACGCGCTTGCCCAGCAGGTTCTGGCGGAACCGCCCCTGCTTGCCGCGGAGCATGTCCGACAGGCTCTTGAGCTTGTGGTTCCCGGTGCCCGAGATCGCGCGGCCGCGGCGGCCGTTGTCCATGAGCGCGTCGACCGCCTCCTGGAGCATGCGCTTCTCGTTGCGGATGATGATCTCGGGCGCGCCGAGCTCGAGCAGCCGCTTGAGGCGGTTGTTGCGGTTGATGACGCGGCGGTACAGGTCGTTGAGGTCGCTGGTGGCGAAGCGACCGCCGTCGAGCTGCACCATCGGGCGCAGGTCGGGCGGGATCACCGGCAGGATCGTGAGGATCATCCACTCCGGGCTCGAGCGCGAGCGCAGGAAGGCCTTGACCAGGCGCAGCCGCTTGATGGCCTTCTTGCGCCGCTGGCCGGTGGTCTGGCGCATCTCGGCCTGCAGCTCGTGGCTGAGCTTCTCGAGGTCGAGCTGGCGGATGATCTCGAGCACCGCCTCGGCGCCCATCTGGGCGCGGAAGAAGCGGTACTTGTCCGCGAAGTCGCGGTACTGGGGCTCGGTGAGGATGTCCTGGGCCTTGATGGACATCACCTCGTCGCGCCTCTGCTTCTCGGCCTCGCGCACCTGCTGCACGTCGGGCGCGATCTCCTGGCGGATGACGCCGAGGTCCTGGTCGGCGCGCGCGCGGATGTCCGCGATGCGCTGATCGGCCTCCTTGCGCGTCGTGCCCTCCTCGGCGCGGCCCTGCTTCACCAGCGCGTCGAGCTGCTTCTGCAGCGTGCGCTGCAGCTGGTTGAGCATCGTGCGCGTGACGTTCGTGCCCTTCTCGGCCAGCGTGAGGTCGGCGGGCTTGAAGACGATGTCCTTGGGCGCGGGCTTGCCGAGCGCGGCGTCGAGAGCGTCCTTGACCGCGGAGGCGGCCGTGGTGAGCGCCTCGGTGTCGGTCGAGAGCTGCTCCTCCTGCTGGCGGACGCGCTGCTCCGTCTGCGTGCGGATGCGCATGATCTCGGCGTTCGCGCGGGCCTCGACCGCGCCGGTGCGGTCGCCGATGGTCTGCTCGAGCCTGCGGATCTTGGCCTCGGCATCCTCCTGGATGGCCTGGAGGGCCCGCTCGCGCGCGTGGTCGTCGATGTGCGTGACCACGTACAGCGCGAAGTAGAGGATGCGCTCGAGGTTGCGCGGCGACATGTCGAGAAGGATGCCCAGGCGGCTGGGCGTGCCCTTGAAGAACCAGATGTGCGACACCGGCGCGGCGAGCTGGATGTGGCCCATGCGCTCGCGGCGCACCTTGGCGCGCGTCACCTCGACGCCGCACTTGTCGCAGATGATGCCCTTGTAGCGGATGCGCTTGTACTTGCCGCAGTAGCACTCCCAGTCGCGCGTGGGTCCGAAGATGCGCTCGTCGAACAGCCCGTCCTTCTCGGGACGCAGCGTGCGGTAGTTGATCGTCTCGGGCTTGGTCACCTCGCCGCTCGACCAGATGCGGATCTGCTCGGGCGAGGCGAGCGCGATGCGGATGGCGTTGAACTCGTTGACCTCGAGCATGTCCCTAACTCCCCGATCTGCTCTTCGCGCGTCGCCAGGCGCCGCGCGCGCTCCGCTGCTTGTGGGTCCGCTCCTCGCGGCAAGGCCGCTCGTCGCTCAACTTCCGCTCTCCAGTCCGCTGATGTTGATGCCCAGGTCCGGCGTCGCGAACGACTCGGCCTCGGCGAAGCGGATCTCCTGCTCGGCCTCGTTGAGCACCTCGACCGAGAGCCCGAGCGACTGCAACTCCTTGATGAGCACCTTGAACGACTCCGGCACTCCGGGCGGCTGGATGTCCTCGCCCTTGACGATGGCCTCGTACGTCTGCACGCGGCCGAGGACGTCGTCGGACTTGACCGTGAGCAGCTCCTGGAGGATGTATGCGGCGCCGTAGGCCTCGAGCGCCCAGACCTCCATCTCGCCGAAGCGCTGACCGCCGAACTGGGCCTTGCCGCCCAGCGGCTGCTGCGTGATGAGCGAGTACGGCCCCGTCGAGCGCGCGTGGATCTTGTCCTCGACCAGGTGGTGGAGCTTGAGCATGTACAGATAGCCGACGGTGACGGCCTGTTCGAAAGGCCGCCCGGTGCGTCCGTCGCGCAGCATGACCTTGCCGTCCTGGGGCAGGCCGGCCTGCTTGAGCATCTGCTTGATGCGGTCCTCCTTCGCGCCGTCGAAGACCGGCGACGCGACGTGCAGGCCGAGGGCCTGGGCCGCCCATCCCAGATGGGTCTCGAGGACCTGGCCGATGTTCATGCGGCTGGGCACGCCGAGCGGGTTGAGCACGATGTCGACGGGCGTGCCGTCCGGCAGGAAGGGCATGTCCTCGACCGGCATGATCTTCGCGATCACGCCCTTGTTGCCGTGGCGGCCGGCCATCTTGTCGCCGACGCTGATCTTGCGCTTCTGCGCCACCGCGACCTGGATCAGCTTGTTGACGCCGGGCAGCAGCTCGTCGTTGTTCTCGCGGCTGAAGATCTTGATGTCGACGACCTTGCCGTGCTCGCCCGAGGGCAGGCGCAGGCTGGTGTCCTTCACCTCGCGCGCCTTCTCGCCGAAGATCGCGCGCAGCAGGCGCTCCTCGGCGGTGAGCTCGGTCTCGCCCTTGGGCGTGATCTTGCCCACCAGGATGTCCTGCGGCCCGACCTCAGCGCCGATGTACACGATCCCGTTCTCGTCGAGGTCGGCCAGGGCCTCCTCGCCGACGTTCGGGATGTCGCGGGTGATCTCCTCGGGGCCGAGCTTGGTGTCGCGGGCCTCGGACTCGTATTTCTCGATGTGGATCGAGGTGAAGCGGTCGTCCTGGACCAGGCGCTCGGAGATGATGATCGCGTCCTCGTAGTTGCCGCCCTCCCAGGGCATGAACGCGACGAGGATGTTCTGGCCGAGCGCGAGCTCGCCCGCGTCGGTCGAGTACGAGTCGGCGATGACCTGCCCGGCCTCGACGCGGTCCCCCACCCTCACCACGGGACGCTGGTTGAAGCAGGTGCCCTGGTTGGTGCGCACGAACTTCTCGAGGCGGTAGCGGACGGCCTCGCCGTCGTCCTGCTCGACGTAGATCTCGGTCGCCGAGACCGAGCGCACGGTGCCGGCGCGCTCGGTCACGAGCACCTGGCCCGAGTCCTTGGCCGCGCGATACTCGATGCCCGTGCCAACGATGGGCGACTCGGGCTTGATGAGCGGCACGGCCTGGCGCTGCATGTTGGCGCCCATCAGGGCGCGGTTGGCGTCGTCGTGCTCGAGGAACGGTATGAGGGCCGCCGAGACCGAGACGATCTGCGCCGGCGAGACGTCCATGTAGTCGGCGTTGAGCGGCGCCTCCTCGCCGTAGTGCGAGCCGCGGTGGATCTGCACGCGCTCGGCCAGGAAGTGGCCCCGCTCGTCGATGCGCGCGTTGGCCTGGACGACCGTCGCCAGCTCCTGCTCGTCCGCGGTCAGGTAGACGATCTCGTCGCTCACGCGCGCGCGGCCGTTCTCCTTGACCACGCGGCGGTAGGGCGACTCGACGAACCCGTACGGGTTCACGCGCGCGTAGGTGGCCAGCGAGCCGATGAGGCCGATGTTCGGTCCCTCCGGCGTCTCGATCGGGCAGATGCGGCCGTAGTGGCTGTAGTGCACGTCGCGCACGTCGAAGCCCGCGCGCTCGCGCGACAGGCCGCCGGGGCCCAGCGCCGACAGGCGGCGCTTGTGGGTGAGCTCGTCGAGCGGGTTGGTCTGCTGCATGAACTGCGACAGCTGGCTGCCGCCGAAGAACTCCTTGATCGAGGCCACCACCGGGCGGATGTTGATGAGCTCCTTGGGCGTGGCCTTCTCGGGCTCGACGATGGACATGCGCTCGCGGACCACGCGCTCCATGCGCAGCAGCCCGACGCGGAACTGTCCCTGGATGAGCTCGCCCACCGCGCGCACGCGGCGGTTGCCGAGGTGGTCGATGTCGTCGGGCGCGCCCTTGCCGCCGTTGAGCTCGATGATGCGCGCGACGATGCGCACGATGTCGTCGGTGCTGATCGTGCGCTGCGTCATCGGCAGGTCGAGGCCCAGCCTGCGGTTGAGCTTGTAGCGGCCGACCTTGGCCAGGTCGTAGCGGCGGAAGTTGAAGAAGAGCGAGTTCACCAGGTTGCGCGCGTTGTCGATGGTGGGCGGATCGCCCGGGCGCAGGCGCTTGTAGACCTCGACCAGGCCCTGAGCGGTGTCGGTCGTGGTGTCCTTCTCGAGGGTCGAGGCGATGTACTGGTGCTCGGGGTCGCTGTCGACGCTGCGGAAGAGCGCCTGGATCTCCTCGCTGGACGAGTAGCCCACGGCGCGCAGCAGCGTGGTCGTCGGCAGCTTGCGCTTGCGGTCGACCTTGACCGAGATGACGTCCTTGTTGGAGGTCTCGAACTCGAGCCAGGCGCCGCGGTTGGGGATGAGCTTGGCGTAGAAGAGCCGGCGGCCCGTCGTCGGGTCGTCGACGGCCGTGAAGTACACGCCCGGAGAGCGCACCAGCTGGCTCACGACCACGCGCTCGGCGCCGTTGATGACGAAGGTGCCCTTGTCCGTCATCCACGGGAAGTCACCCAGGAAGACGTCCTGGGTGTTGATCTCGCCAGTCTCCTTGTTCTGGAGCTCGACCTTCGCCCACAGCGGCCGGCTGTACGTCAGGTCGCGCGTGCGGCACTCCGCCTCCGAGTACTTCGGGTCCCGGAACTCGTAGGTCAGGAACTTCAGGTCGAGGTTCTTGCCTGTGAAGTCCTGGATCGGCGAGATCTCGTTGAACAGCTCCTGCAGGCCCTCGTCGCAGAACCACTTGAAGGAGTCGGTCTGCGTCTGGATGAGGTTCGGCAGGGGCAGCACCTCCGCGAGCGAGGAGAGATCCATGCGCTCGCGCAGGGACGTGGGGACCCGCTCGAGGGTCGTGGACATGTAGGCCCTCCTAAGGCTGTGGCTGGCTTCAGGACGCCGCGGGCGCGCCGGGCGTGCGGACAGGCAGACCGGGGGAGCTCAAGAGATGCATATGGTAGCAAAACGACGGACCGGAGCCTTGCGGCCCCGGTCCGGCACCTTTCGCGATACCGCCGACCCTGGCTCCCCCGTCGGGGCCGGAGGTGTCGCGCGGAGACATTACCCGACCCGGCGAGCCTCCTGGAGCGGCAGGCAGCCAGGGGGCCCCCGCTACCTTTAGCGGTGGCGGGTCACTTCATCTCCACGCCCGCGCCGGCGTCCTCGAGCTTCTTCTTGACGGCAGTGGCCTCGTCCTTGCCGACGTTCTCCTTGACCGGCTTGGGCGCGCCGTCGACCAGGTCCTTGGCCTCCTTGAGGCCCAGGCCCGTGATCTCGCGGACGGCCTTGATGACGTTGATCTTGGACGCGCCGACCTCCTTCAGGATGACGGTGAACTCCGTCTGCTCCTCCTCGGCGGCGGGAGCGGCGGCGCCCGCCGCGGGGCCGGCCCCGGCGGCCGCGGCGACGGGCATCGCCGAGACGCCCCAGCGCTCCTGGAGGAACTTGCCGAACTGGGCGATGTCCATGATCGACCAGCTCTCGAGCTCCGCGGCGAGCTTCTCGAACTTCTCCTCGGGTGCTGCGGTGGCTGTGGCCATGTGTCCTTCTCCTTCTACTATGCGTTCGCGGCGGAGCCGCGGGCGGTGAACGCGTGGATGAGGCTCGCGAGCGGCGCCTGCAGGACGCCGGCGACGGCCGCGAGCGGCGACTGGAGTGTGCCCACGAGCTCGGCCTGCAGCTGGGCCCGCCCGGGCAGCCTCGCGAGCGCCTGGACGTCGTCGGCGCCCATGGTCCGGCCGGCCACGAAAGCCCCCGTGATCCTGAGCGCGCGGAACGTCCGCAGCTCGTCGACCAGGCTGCGCGCCAGCTCGACCTCGTCGAGGCCGTCGCCGCCGACCGGCACGGCCACGGCGGTCGGCCCGACCAGCAGCGACCGCAGCGCGGCGCGTCCGGCTTTGTCGGCCGCGCGCGCGAAGAGGGTGTTCTTCACGACGCGGTACTCGACGCCGCGCGGCCGCAGCTTGCGCCGCAGGTCCTGGAGCTCCTGGACCCTCAGGCCGCGGTACTCGGTCACGATGAGGCTGGGCGCGCCTGCGAGCTCGCTTGCGAGCGCGTCGACCTGCTGCGCCTTCGCCGCGACCCCGCCGCCCTTGCGCTTGACCTTGGGTCCGGTCTTTACCTTAGCCATGCCACCGCCCTTTCATGCCCTCCCGGCGATCGTGAGCGCCAAAAAAAGCCCTCGCCCCCCGAAGGAGAACGAAGGCCCTCTGACTGCCCAGACCCTCGCCTCCGCTGGCCGGGAACGCTTCCCGTTC
>Ga0326597_10010469_pt1 | contig 12353 bp, 13 predicted proteins | sample RVTome_12_FD_203789 | JGI IMG/M metagenome (GOLD analysis project Ga0326597, IMG submission 203789) | Soil microbial communities from uranium-contaminated site in the Upper Colorado River Basin, Wyoming, United States - RVT100D185 | ecosystem: Environmental > Terrestrial > Soil > Contaminated >... | reverse complement strand
TAACGCCGCGCCGCGACCCCGGCGCCACTCTCCCCTGGAGGGGGTGGGTCGGCGAAGCATCGAACGAAGTGAGATGCGAGCCGGGGTGGGGTGACATTGAATTCGAAAATTCACCCCACCCCGACTGCCTTCGCTTCGCTCAGGCAGTCGACCCTCCCCCTCCAGGGGAGGGTGGGAGCAAGCGGCGGACGCGCGACATACCATCAACTCCGGCCGCTACGCCGCCTTGATGCCGTGCAGGCTGTGCGAAGCATCCTTGCAGGTGAAGAACACGACGTCGGCGTCGGGCGTGGCCTTGCCGGAATGCACCACGTCGGCCGGGACATAGACCACGGTGCCGGGCCTGGCCTCGAACGGCTTGCCGGCGATCTTGCCGACGAAGGTGCCCTCCAGGATGTAGATCCACTGTTCGTTCGGATGCGAATGGTCGTCGGCGCCGGTGCCGGCCGGCATGCGCATCAGCGCCACGATCATGCGGTCGCCTTCGACCACGCCGCCTTCGACGCTGGAATAGTCGGGGCCGCCCTTGATGCTGTTGACGCGCGCCAGATCGAACAGGTGCTCGCCGGGACCGGCGCGCGTGGCGCCAGGTGTTCTAGGGCTAGGCGTGCGGGCGGCGGCTGCGTTGGACATCGGGTTCCTCCCATTGACCGGCGGATTGCAACCGCATTGCCGTCCGGCGGTCAACGCCGCCGATGGCGCGGGCGTTGCGCCGCCCTGGTTTGCGACGCATCGCGACGGGTGATAGCGTCGCCCCGATTATGGGACAGTGTTCCTCGCAGCGGAACACCCTATTGCAAGCGCCAAGTCAGACGGCATTGCGCCGGGATCGCGCCGATCGCAGGAGAAGCTGGAATGGCCAAGCCCGCCATCGTTTCCGACGAACTGGCAAGGAAATTCGCCGCCGAGAAGGAGACACCCTACACCCGCTGGGTGAAGAGCGAAGGGCTCGACATCATCGACTCGACCTACGTTCCCAACCTGCACACGGTCGAACTCAAGCCCTGGGCGCGGCGCGGCGGCAAGGGCGTGTTCATGAATCACGAGGCCTCGCGCACCTCCAACGACTGCTACGTCTGCGAGATTCCGCCGGGCAAGTCGCTCAACCCGCAGCGGCAATTGTTCGAGGAAACGATCATGATCCTCGGTGGCCGCGGCTCGACCACGGTGTGGAACGACGCCGGCGCCCGCGTCACCTTCGAATGGAAGGCCGGCGCGCTGTTCGCCATCCCGCTCAACTGCTGGCACCAGCACTTCAACGGCTCCGGCCGCGAGGGTGCGCGCTACGTCTCGGTCACCAACGCGCCGATCGTGATCAATCTCTACGAGGACTTGGATTTCATCTTCGGCACCAAGTACGACTTCAAGGGCCGGTTCAACGGCGAGCCGGATTATTTCTCCGCCAAGGACGAGACCAAGGGCTTCCTGCTCGCCACCAACTTCGTGCCGGACGCGGTCAACCTGCCGCTGATCTCGGCGAAGGAGCGCGGCGCGGGCGGCGGCCACATCCGCTTCAATTTCGCCAAGTCCTCGCTCAACAGCCACATCTCGCAGTTCCCGATCGGCACCTACAAGAAGGCGCATGCGCACGGGCCGGGCGCGCATGTGATCATTCTGTCGGGCGAGGGCTATTCGCTGATGTGGCCGGAGGGCGACGAGCCACGCTATTACAAGTGGGAGGTCGGCACCATGATCGTGCCGCCGAACATGTGGCTGCACCAGCACTTCAACACCGGCACGACGCCGGCGCGCTATCTCGCCTTCAAGCACGAGGGCGTGGCGATCCGAAACGCGCAGGGCGTGCCGAAGGCCTGGATCAGCCGGCGCACGGGCGGCGACCAGATCGACTACCGCGACGAGGATCCCAAGACCCGCGAGCAGTTCGCCGAGGAATTGGCCAAGCACGGGCTGACTTCGAAGATGGACGGCGCCTATGCGGCGGAGCTCGAAGGCGCGGGCGGCAAGTCGCTCGCCGCCGAGGAGAAAGAGCATGCGTGAGCAGCTTCGCGGAATTCGCTCTGCTCACGCGGACCGGGGATGAAGGAGCGAACAATGACGGATGAGCTATTTCACAAGGGCTTGGAGACGCGAACACGGGTCCTTGGCGCGGAGTACGTGGAGGCTAATCTTGCGGGCTCCGATGACTTCATGATGACGTTTCAACGAGCCGTTACGGAATTGGCGTGGGGCTACGCGTGGAGCCGTCCCGGACTCGATCAGAAGACGCGGAGCATATTGACCCTTGGAATTCTCGCGGGGCTGGGCCGTTTTCAAGAACTCGGTATTTACACAAATGCCGCTCTTGCCAGCGGGGTATCCATTGATGAAATCAAAGAAGCCCTGGTTCATATCACCAGCTATTGCGGGACCCCGGCAGGCCGCCAAGCGTTCTTGGCGGCACATGAAACCATCAAAGCTCGCAAGGTCTGACCCGCAAACCGCCACCAACGAATTGCGACACCACCGTCGCGTGGCAACCGAAGAAGGAGCAGCGCCGTGCATGACGTTCCCGGCCAGGTGCACTGGCACGAGCCGACCGGCGGCAAGCGCGCGGGCTTCGGCAAGTTCGGCCGTCCGAAGACGCCTTACGACGCCTTCATGGAATCGGAAGGCATTCCGGTGTTCCGCGACATCGGCGTCAGCAAGGTGCAGAACCTGCCGCTCGCGCCGTGGAAACGAACCGGCGGCCGCGGCACCTACATCCAGCTCCACGGCACCGAGGGCAAATGGGGCTGCTACGTGGTCGAGGTGCCGGGCGCGGGCGCGCTCAATCCCGAGAAGCACCTCTACGAAGAAATCTATTTCGTCGTGGAAGGCCGCGGCACGACGGAAGTCTGGCTCGACGGCGACAACAAGCGCCATGTGTTCGAGTGGCAGAAAGGCTCGCTGTTCTCGATCCCGGTGAACGCGATGCACCGCATCATCAACGCCAGTTCGGCGCCGGCACTGCTGCTCGCCGGCACCACCGCGCCGAACCTGATGAACCTGCTCAACAACGTCGGTGCGGTGTTCGACAACCCCTACCAGTTCCGCGACCGCTTCTCCGGCGCCGACGACTTCTACAAGTACAAGGACGACATCGAACCCGACCCGGTGCGCGGGCTCGCCATGCGGCGCACCAACTTCGTGCCCGACATCGTCAACTGCGACCTGCCGCTCGACAACCGCCGCTCGCCCGGCTTCCGCCGGGTCGAGCCGTTCATGACCGGCAACACCTTCTATCTCTGGATCGGCCAGCACGAGAACGGCCGCTATTCCAAGGCGCACGCCCACACCTCGGCCGCGGTGCTGATCTGCATCAAGGGCAAGGGCTACACCTACTCGTGGCCGGAGCGCGACGGCGTCAATCCGTGGCAGGACGGCAAGACCGACAGCATCAAGCGCGTCGACTACGAGCCGGTCGGCATGGTGTCGGCGGCGCCGGGCGGCGCGCGCTGGTTCCACCAGCATTTCGGCGCGTCGAAAGAGCCGCTGCGGCTCACCGCCTGGTTCGGGCCGCACAACCCCGGCCGCGAGCCCGGCCCGCCCGGCGAGCAGCACATCGACTACACCGCGATGGACATCCCCGAGGGCGGCAGCGCGATTCCTTATTGGATGGAGGACCCGTTCATCAAGCAGGAATACGACGAGCGATTGATCCGCGAGGGCGTCGAGAACCGGATGCGGGCGGAATATTACGACAAGAACTACAAGGGCGAATTGCCGCGGGAGTGACGCACGCTTGCAGCGCGGATTGGCCTAAGGCGTGACCCCACCACGCGAATACGCGACAATCCGCCGTGGCGATCCGCCGCGCCCTGCGTGCGTCGTGCGGCAATGTGACGTTCCCGGTCGATGCCCCCGGCATCGACATCGGCCGACAAAGAGCGTCCACTTGCATTGATCGAAACGCCAGCTCAAAGCGGCCGGGCCTTCAATCCACCTGATCGACCGGGACCCATCCGGGTGTCCGTTGCCCTCGCTCCGAAACAAGTCGGGCGAAAGGAAATTCCATGCAACTTCCGCAAATCCTCCAGGGGGACTCTTTGACCCGCCTGCTGCAAGGCGCCGCGGCCGGCGCGATCGCAACCCTCGTCGTCGGCTTCTATTGGGGCGGATGGACGCTCGCAAGCACGGCTGCCGAGCGTATCGCCAATGCCGAACAGGCGAGCGTCGTGCGCGTGCTGGCGCCGATCTGCGCCGACAAGTTCCAGCGCGCCGCAGGCGCCGACGCAAATCTGCAGGCGCTCAAGAAGGCCGATTCATGGAAGCGCGATGAGATCATCGAGAAGGCCGGCTGGACGACCTTCCCCGGCTCCGAACCCGACCGCAAGGTCGCGGAAGCCTGCGCCAACCTGCTGAGCACGGCAAAATAGCTTCAACGCAGATGCGCCCCGGCCAAGAGTCTGGTCCGATTAAGTTGAATCGAATCAGACTCTAGCTCTTTGTTTGAGCATGATCCCTCGGGTCGAGCCCGAGGGCATGCTTATCCGAAAACCGGTCCCCACCCCGGATCAAGTCCGGGGCAGGCTTTTTCGGGATCATGCTCTAAACGCCGGGGCGCCGTTCTCGATGGCATGCGGCGGCAAAGGTGCGCCACGGGCCTCGACAGCTACGCTGCCTTGGCGAACTCCTCCTGCACCGACTTCTCGAACGCGGTGAGCTTCTGCACGCTCGGCCGCTGCAGCATGCGGTCGAAGTGCGCCGAGCAGTGCCTGAAGCCCGAAAAGTCCAGCTCGAACTGCCGGGCCCGCCGCTGGCACCAGAAGAAGTGCGCGTCCGGCGCGGTGAAGCGGTCGAAGAAGAACTCGCGGCCCGCGAGCAGGTCGTCGGCGATCTTGAACAGCTCCATCAGGTTCGCCTTCGCGATCTTCTTCACGCTGTCCTCGGTGCCCGGCACGTCGCAAACCCGCGGCGGCGAATTGATCCGCGCCAGGAACGGATGGATGCCGCCGGAGCACCATGACATCAGCGACATCGCCTGCAGTTCCTGCCAGGGGTCCGACGGCAGCAGCCTGGCCTGCGGGAACGTGCGCGCGATGAAGGTCTGGATGGCGATGCTCTCGCTCAGCACTTTCCCGTCCACCACCAACAGCGGCACTTTGTGCTTGGGGTTGATCTTCAGGTATTCCGGGGAATGGTGCTGGTTCTTGCGAAAATTGAGCGGCCGCACCTCGAACTTGGCACCCGCCTCCGTCAGCGTGATATAGGGCGCGAGCGCGCAGGTGATCGGCGCGTAGTACAGAGCGATTTCCATTGGCGTCTCCAGGTGGCGTTCCGGTTGGCGAAGGATTGGAACAGGCTCCGGTCAGGATCTGCGTCCGGTCCGGCGGCGAGACTCTGCCGGAGGTGTCCCGGTCGATGGGCGGCCCGGGCGCCGGTCTTGTTATCTCACGTCACGGTCAGGCTGCCGGCCGCCGAGCTTCTGCCGTCGACGTTGCGGTGGCGGTTGGCGCGGTTCTGCAGCACGGTCATGCCCCAGTTGGCGAGCGCCGCCAGCGCGAAGATGATGACGATCATGGCGTACATCGGCGCGATGCGGAACGATTCGTAATACTGCGCCAGCTGGAAGCCGAGCCCGGCCTGCGAGAATTTCAGTTCCGCGATCAGCACGCTGATGATGACGATGGCGAGCCCGAGCCGCAGCCCGACGATGACGGGGTTGACCATGGCCGGAAGATAGATTTTCGCCACCATCTGCCAGCGCGACAGGTTGAAGCTGCGCCCGACCCGGATCAGCACCGGGTTGATCATCAGGATGCCGGCGGTGGCGCTGAACACGGTCGGGAAGAACCCGGACAGCGCGCCCTTGGCCATCTTGGATTCGATGCCGATGCCGAACATCAGGAACAGGATCGGCAGGAAGATGACCTTGGGCGTCGAGCCGATGGCGTTGATGTAAGGCTCGCAGGCTGCGCGCAGGAACGGTCGCGTGCCGAGCAGGATGCCGGCGCCGTTGCCGAATAGCGCGCCGATGACGAAGCCGACCATGACCTCGGCGAAAGTGATCCAGAGGTGATGGTAGAACGCAGCCGACGCGATCTCGGCATAGACCGCGTCCGCGATCGACAGCGTCGACGGCACCACGTCGCGATAGAACAGCCCGGAATGCGACATCGCCTCCCAGATCACAACCGCGACGATCACCGTGACCAGGCGGATGCGGTTCGGCGTCCAGCGAAACGCCGGCGCAGGCGCGGCACGCGGAGCGGTCAGACGGGCCTCAACCATTTTTCGACCCTGTTGAGCGAGAAGTAGAACAGAATGCTGACCATGACCACGAACAGGATGCTGGCATAGGTGCCCGGGACATTGAAGCGAAAATACATCTCCGAGACGATCCGCCCGAGGCCTCCGAAGTCGATCAGATACTCGATCGCCACCACCGTGACCAGCGCGTACATCACGCCGATGCGCATGCCGGTGAACATGCTGGGGACGGCCGCCGGCAGCATGATCTTCCAGAACATGTCGCGCGGCGAGACGTTGAAGCTGCGCCCGACGTCGATCAGCGTCGGGGGCGTGCTGAGCAGCCCCTGGCGGGTCTGAATGACGATCGGGATCACGCCGGGGATGAACGCCATCACGATCAGCGTCAGGTGCGAGCGCCCGATGATCACCAGGAACAACGGGTAGAGCAGCACGATCGGCGCCGAGAACGCCGCGGCGAGCCAGCCCTCGTAGGCCAAGCCCAGCACCTCGTGGCGGTACAGCAGGTAGCCGAACGGCACGCCGATGACGATCGCCAGCGCGATGGCCGAAAACGTCATGCCGAAGGTGACCAGGAAATTCCCGACCAGATCCATGTCGCGCTGCAGCGGCATGATCGCGGCGATGGCATCGCTCGGACGGGCGACAACGAGCGACGGCACCAGCCCCATGTCGATGACGAATTCGAGGATCGCCGCCAGCACGACCACGCCAGCGATCCCCGCCAACAGCGGCGAGGTCCAGGGCTTGGCGATGGTCTTGGCGAGGTTGCTCATATTGCGTGCATTCGCGTTGTGACGGCTATCGCCACAGTCTCACCTCTGCCCGCGCGCGGGGAGAGGTTGGCGACCCCCCGACCCGAACGGGCGGAGCCGGGGAAGGCGGCGTCGCGGCAGCCTGAGCGTTTAGCATCGCGAAAATACCCCTTACCCCGCCCTCTCCCTGCAAGCGGGGAGAGGGCGAAGCGGCGCGCCGCCCTACTTCTTCATCGGATCGTACACCACCGTCATCAGGGCCTTCTTCTGCGCATCGGTCGGCGCCTTGTCGATCTGCTTGAACTCCTGCGCCAGCTTGAAGACGTGGTCCATGTCGCCGAGCGGCCAGAACGCCACCTGGTTGAACGGCGTGAACTTCGGCGCAGCCTTGGCGTCGTCGAGGTCGAGCTTCCACTTCTCGGCGTAGTGCTTGAACGCACGGTCGCCGCCCTCGTAGGTGAACTTCAGGCCCTCCCACAGCGCCTGCATGGTGCGCTTGGCGACATCGGGATTGTTTTTCACCCAGTTCGAGTTCGCCGCGACCACGCGGATGGTCGTGCCCGCGAGCCCCTTGGCGTCGGCGCCGCTGCCGATCATGCGGACCTCGCCCTTGCGCACCAGGTTGTAGTTGACCGGGAACGCCGCCCAGCCGCTCGCCACCTGGCCCGACATCACCTGCGTGCGCGAGGCCGCCATGCCGCCGACCGAGACCAGCTTCGGCTTGATGCCGAGGTCGCGCTGCAGGAACTGCACCAGCAGGTGGGTGGTGGAGCCCGGGCGCGAATAGACCAGCTCCTTGCCGTCCAGATCCTTCAGGCTTTTGATCGGGCTGTCCTTCGGCGCGTAGAAATAGACATCCGAGGTGCCGCGCATGGCGTTGGCGACGATGGTCACCGGCGCGCCCTTGGCCTGCGCGCCGACCACGCTGAGCACGCCGACGCCGAAGGCCACGTCGGCGCTGCCGGTGACCAGCGCCTGCAAGGTGTCGGAGCCGCCGGAACCGAAGGTGATCGAGGCGTCGAGGTTGTGCTTCTTGAAGAGGCCTTCCGCCTGCGCGTTGTGGACCGCCATATGCGAAAAGGCCATGCGCTGCGAATCGATGATGCGGACCTTGTCCGCGGCTTGTGCCGCGGCCGCAAAGCCGAGCAACGCCGCCGCGATCACCGACGTTTTCCAAAGCTGTTTCATCTCATCCTCCCTATTGTCCGTTGTCGCACTGATGCTCGTCAGAGCGATTGTTGATGCATACTGACCTTGCCTCAGGCGCGGCGCGCTCCCTCTCCCATTGGGAGAGGGTGGGGGTGAGGGGTTACGACTTCTCGCTCGATCCGTTCCCCCTCACCCCAACCCTCTCCCCGACGGGGAGAGGGGGGCAGGCCGAGTCTGCCGCAATATCACCGGCTCCCACAGGCGCTCGCCTCCTGTCGATCTCCCTTCCCCATCCTACCCCGCCGCAAGCCGGCGTTCCGATTCCCGCATGCCGCGCGTCGCTTCGTCGCGCAGCAGGTTCCAGATCAACCCGACGTAGCGGCCGAACTCGGCGGCCGCGATCTGCTCCGAAGAGCGCGGGCGCGGCAGATCGATCTTGATCTCCTGCTTGATGCGTCCCGGGCGGAAGGTCATCACCACAACCCGGTCGCTGAGCTGCACGGCTTCGGTGATGTTGTGAGTGATCAGCAGCATGGTCTGCTGGAGCGCGGACCAGATTTCCAGAAGCTTGTCGCCCAGCAGCAGGCGGGTCTGCTCGTCGAGCGCGCCGAACGGCTCGTCGAGCAGCATGATGCGCGGCTCGTAGGCGAGCGTGCGGGCCACCGCGGTGCGCTGCTTCATGCCGCCGGACAGCTGTGCCGGATAATGGTTTTCGAAACCTTCCAGCCCGACCAGGCGGATGAAATGCCGCGCGCGCTCCTCGCGCTCCGCCTTGGGCACGCCTTGCGTCTCCAGCGGAAAGGCGACGTTCTGCAGCGTCGTGCGCCACGGAAACGTCGACTCCTCCTGGAACACCATGCCGACGTCGCGGTGCGACCCGTCGACCGGATGGCCGTCGATCTGCACCCGGCCTTCGAACGGCGTGATCAGCCCGCCGACGATGCTGAACAGGGTCGACTTGCCGCAACCGCTCGGACCGATGATCGAGACGAACTCGCCGCGCTTGACCGACAGCGACACCCCATCCAGCGCGCGGATCGCCTGCGGACCCTCGCCGAACGTCTTGGCGACGTTCGAAAGCTCCAGAATGCCCGAGGCCATGGCGCCGGCCGGTCTCCGTTGTCCCGACAGCATTGGGTCGGATCGCCCGTCTGTCAATGTCGCCCCTGGTTGTGGCCCGTTCGGGTGCTTTCGACGCCGGGGCAAACCGCGCGGGAGTATCCACCCATTGCGCCGGACCGGCGCAGGTAACAGCATCTGGCAATCCCATCGCCAGCCCCGGCCGGCGATCGGCGCCCGAACAGGGCCTAGTGCCGCCGATTTGAAGTTCCTGCACCACCCGCGGCAAGCTCGATCAGGAACTTCAAATCGAAAAGCGGCACTAGAATCATAGATTTGCTAGTGCCCTTTGCTTTCCGAAATTCGTTCAAGAGGGTGCTGCGCTGTATCACGAATTTCGGAAAGCGGGCACTAGCGCGTCGGATTGACGATCGAGAAGATGTAGTTGAGGTAGGACAGTTCCTTGCCGCCGGTCGGCGTGGTGCGGCTGATGAAGTCGAACACCTTGCCGTCCTTCAGCCCGTAGTTGGCCAGCCGCTCGACCCGCCGCTCCCTGTCGAAATAGACCGCGACCACCCGTTGGTTGGTCACGTGCTGCGGCATGAAGGCGAGGTTCTGCTCGGTGCGCTGCGAAATGTAGTAGAACGCTTCGCCGCTGACGGTGGCGACCGTCGATGGCGTGCCGAGCACGATCAGCACCTGCTCCTGGCTGGCGCCGAGCGGGATCTGCTCGAGCGCGCCCTCGGGCACGACATAGCCGCGCTGATAGATCTGGTTGAAGCTGTCGGCGCAGCCGGCCAGCGCCAGGCCGAGGCCGGCAGCCAACAGCAGCGCTGCCGCGCCCGAGCGGCGGCGCGTCGCAGATCGATCCCCAGGTCGGTCCGGTCCGGTCATTTTGCTTGCATCCGAGGCGGCGGTGGGCGTACCCGAGTGACCCGAGAAATGCAACGAACCGCGCCAGGCCGCCGCAGCACGTCCGCCCAAGCCTATGATGTCGCTCCCCTTTCGCCGCAGCCGGCGCGACCCCAAGATCGACGCCCTGTATGGCACGATCGTGGCGCAGGCGCGATCCCCCGAATTCTATCGCGGTTATGGGGTGCCCGACACCGTGGCTGGCCGCCTCGACATGATCGTGCTGCATCTGGTGCTGGCGCTGCGGCGGCTGTCGGCGGCCAAGGACGGCGCGCCGCCGGTCGGCCAGGCGCTGTTCGACCGCTTCTGCCGGGATATCGACGACAACTTCCGCGAGATGGGGGTGGGCGATCTCGCGGTGCCCAAGGAAATGCGGCGGGTCGCCGAAGGCTTCTACGGCCGCGCCGGGGCCTACGAGCGCGCGCTGGCCGACGACGGCGCGCAGGCGCTGGAGGCGACCGTCGGCCGCAACGTGTTCGGCACCGCCGATCCCTGCCTCGGCGCGCGGCGCCTGGCCGCCTATATGCGGCTGGCGGCCCGCCGCCTGGACCGCCAGGCCGCCGCGGCGCTGGCGCGCGGCGTCATCGAATTCCCCGATCCGGAAACGATCGCGCCACCCAACCCGCAGGCAGGGTCGGAGCCATGAATGCCCGACGCATTGCCGAACCGCGTTGGCACGTGCCCATTGCGCTCGACGAAATCCCGGAGACCGGCAAGCGGGTCGAGCTCGCTCCGGATGCCGCCGCCCGCGAGGCCATCGCCAGGAGCTTGGGCCTTGCCGCGCTGCCGCGGCTGGAAGCGGTCTTCGACCTTGCACGCCACGGCCGCGACGGACTGCACCTGGTGGGCCGGGTGTCCGCGACCGTGGGCCAGACCTGCGTGGTGACGCTGGAGCCGGTCGAGAACGAGGTCGAGGAGGCGATCGACCTGATGTTCCTGCCGCCGTCGCTGCCGCGGGCCGAGCCGTCGGACGGGCCGCTGTCGATCGCGGCCGAGGAGCCGCCGGAACAGCTCCACGACGGCACGGTCGACCTGGCCGCGGTGGCGCTGGAGTTCCTGCTTCTGGGAATCGATCCATATCCGCGCCGGCCGGGGGTGAGGTTCGACGCCCCGCCGGCCGGCGATCCCAAGGCCCATCCCTTCGCCGCGCTCGCGGCGCTGAAGAAGGGACCGGGCGGCAAAGGCCGCTGAAATTGCCAACAACGCACCCAAATCGCCGGTGCATAGCCACTGGTGTGTCCCCCGACGGACGCGGTATTGTCGCCGCTCGCCCGGTCACCTGCGAAGGACCGAGTTCCCGGCGTCCCGATCGCCGCCGCCCAGGTCAACCCATGCCCCAGAAGGTCCGCATTGCGCTCGACGCCATGGGGGGCGACCACGGGCCGTCCGTGGTGGTGCCGGGTGCGGAACTGGCGCTGGCCAAGCACCCCGACAGCGAATTCATCCTGTTCGGCGACCGGGCCGGGATCGAGCCGCTGTTGGCCGCCCATCCCCGGCTGCGCGACCGCGCGCGGCTGATCCACACCGACGTCGCCATCCGCATGGACGACAAGCCGAGCCAGGCGCTGCGCAACGGCCGCTGGAAGTCGTCGATGTGGCTCGCCATCGACGCCGTCAAGAAGGGCGAGGCCGACGTCGCGGTGTCGGCCGGCAACACCGGCGCGCTGATGGCCATGGCCAAGTTCAACCTGCGGACCATGCCGGGCATCGAGCGGCCGGCGATCGCGGCGCTGTGGCCGACGCTGCGGGGGGCCTCCGTCGTGCTCGATCTCGGCGCCTCGATCGGGGCCGACGCCGAGCACCTGGTCGACATGGCGGTGATGGGCAGCGCCATGGCGCGGGTGCTGTTCGACCTCGACCGGCCGACCGTGGGCCTGCTCAACATCGGCGTCGAGGAGGTCAAGGGCCTGGAGCCGGTGCGCGAGGCCGGCCGCATCCTGCGCGAGGACCCGCCGCCGCATCTGGCCTATGTCGGCTTCGTCGAGGGCGACGACATCGGCAGGGGCACCGCCGACGTGGTGGTGATCGAGGGCTTCGCCGGCAACATCGCGCTCAAGACCGCGGAGGGCACCGCGCGCCAGTTCGCCGACACCCTCAAGGGCGCGATCGCGCAATCGCTGCTGTCGCGGATCGGCTATCTCTTGGCGCGGCCGGCGTTTCGCGTGCTGCGCGACAAGATGGACCCGCGAAAGTCCAACGGCGGCGTGTTCCTCGGCCTCAACGGCGTCGTCATCAAGAGCCACGGCGGCACCGACGCCGAGGGCTTCGCCGCGGCGATCGAAATGGGAT
>Ga0326597_10010468_pt1 | contig 12353 bp, 11 predicted proteins | sample RVTome_12_FD_203789 | JGI IMG/M metagenome (GOLD analysis project Ga0326597, IMG submission 203789) | Soil microbial communities from uranium-contaminated site in the Upper Colorado River Basin, Wyoming, United States - RVT100D185 | ecosystem: Environmental > Terrestrial > Soil > Contaminated >... | reverse complement strand
TGACGGTCGCCGACCGCGAAGGCAACGCCGTTTCGCTCATCCAATCCCTCTTCGCTGGTTTCGGATCGGGTCTCGTGGCAGGCGAGACGGGCATCGTGCTGCACAACCGCGGATCGTTGTTCAACCTGATAGCGGGGCACCCCAATGAGGTCGCTCCGCACACCCGGCCGATGCACACGCTGATTCCGGCGTTCGTCATGAAGGACGGGAAACCCTGGTTTTCGTTCGGCGTCATGGGCGGCGATCATCAGGCCCAAGGGCACGTGCAGGTGTTGGTGAATCTCATCGACTTCGGAATGAACGTGCAGGAAGCCGGCGAGGCCGCCCGGGTGAATCACGGAAGCGACGGGTTGCAGGTCGAGCGCGGGGTGCCCGCCGCCGCGAGAGCGGGACTAACGGCCCGGGGTCATGAGGTCACGGAGAGCGCCGGCACATACGGAGGGTATCAAGGGATCCGGATCGACGTCGAAACGGGCGTGCTCATGGGGGGATCAGATCCACGGAAGGACGGGATGGCGGTTGGATACTGATGACGGGTCTGGGCCCGATCCCCCTCAGCCATTACAGATGGGACGTCAGCTCCTCGTGGACGCGCCGGCCGTTCTCGAGGGATGTCAGCACGATGTCGGCTGAGACCGGCGCACGACGGAACGCGTCTTCACCAATTGCGTCCGCGATGGCGTTCAACACCGCTCCATAGCCCGCGCCCACAGGCGGCTCGCCGACGCCGCGCGCCCCCACCGGTGTCTCTGGGTCCGCGATGTCGAGCGCCTCGGCCTGCATGGTGACTGGGACGTCCAGAATTGTGAGCGGCTTGTTCGAGTAGAAGCGCGTCGCCAGCGACACACCGTATCGCCGGTCGTACACCCATTTCTGCATCAGAGCGTGTCCGATGCCCAGGCAGGATCCACCCAGAAGCTGCGCCTTGAGGCTGCGCGGGTTGATCACCGTGCCCACGTCGCCGACCGCCACGTAGTCGATGAGTCTCGTCACGCCGGTCTCTACGTCAACCTCGACTTCGGCGAAGCCGGCGACGAACGAATGCGTGACGCCATCGCGGGGATACGTGTCCTTGGCAACACCCATCAGACCGAGACCGGCCAGCGCGGTCGCCGATGTCTTCGTGAAGGGATGAATGTCGTCGGGCAGCTCGTGGCCATCGAACCGGCCACCCAGCTCGAGGGCTCGCCGCGCGGCTTCGGCGTAGCTCATGCCACGCGACGGGTTCGCTCTGCGGTACACACGCTCGCCCCCAATCGTGTACTGTTCGGGTGTTCCGCCGAGCGTGACAGCGGCAATCTCGAGCAGCTTCTGTCGCGCGTCGACCGCTCCCGCCATGTTGGCACGCGTCATCGCGTGCGTCGTCTGGCTGCCCACCGACCTGCACGTCCACGGGAGATGCTTGGACGTGTTGCCCCAGTTCACGTCAACCTTGTCCCAGGGCATCGCGAGCGTTTCAGCGGCAACCCTCGCCGCGTCGATAACAGAATGCGTGCCGAGATTGCCGATACCAGACTGCACAGCCAGTCGCCCGTCCGGACCGATGATCATCAGGCCGTCGTATCCAATCGAACCGGAGCTATGCGGCCCGACGGCTACGCCTATGCCGCGCACCTTCGAGCCCTGGCGCACGCCCGCCCGAGCCTTCTTCGCCTCCCATCCAAAGCGCTCGGCGCCGAGGTCGAGCGCGTCCTTCACAAACGCGCTCGTCACGTACCGCTGACGGCCGCCGGCCGTCGGTGGGCCGAACGGCGCCTTGCCTTCAGGCGAATTGATACGTCGGATCGCAAGCTGGTCGAGCCCGAGCTGCTTGGCCGCCTTGAAAACCACGGGTTCCATGATCGCGTTCGCCTGCATGGGCCCCGGTGAGCGCTGCTGCCTTCGCGGCGGTGTGTTCGTGAACACCGGCACGCCCCGCCAGCGCATGGCCAGCGGCTGCCAGATGAGCGATGCAGCGTTGCCCGCCGAGCGATGGTCTCCCATCGGCCCGTACGATCCGTTGTCCTCGACGATGAACAGATCGAGCGCCGCGATACGACCATCAGCCCGAAAACCAACCCTGGCACGTCCGACCATGCCGGTGCGCGCGCGGCCGATGTAGTGTTCTTCCTCTCGGCTGATGCGCATCATCACGGGGGCGTTGGCCATTTTCGACAGCAGCGCCGGAATCGCCATCTGGACGGCACCGGCCCCCTTGCTACCAAATCCGCCGCCGCAGTACTCGCTGATGAGCACGACTTCGGAAGGGTCGATAGCCACCCAGCCCGCGATGGGCTCTACGGTCTGGACGACACTCTGGGTCGAGCCGAACAGATACAGCTTGCCATTCTGCCAGTAGGCCATCGCGCTGCGCGTTTCCATTGCCTGATGGCCCGTAGACTGCACGACAAACGATTCATCGACGACAACCGCTGCGTCCGCGAAGCCGGCCTCGAGATCGCCAAATGCCCACTCTTCGGGCACCGAGCTCATGGGCAAACGGCCCTCACGCGCCTCGGCCGCTTCGTCGGAGGTCCACTTGAGTGTGCGAATCTCTGGGGAATTCGGCGGCTGGCCCTCCTCGGCGGGAGCCGCAGGGTACCAGACATTGCCTTCGAGCCTGGCATTTGCACCACCGGGGCTCAGACTCTCGATCGGATCGACAACGAACGGCAGCGGCTCGAGGGTCAGTTCGATGCGCTCGATCGCCTCGGCAGCCGCCTCTTCGCTCACGGCAGCCACTGCCAGGATCGGCTCTCCCGAATAGAGCGGCTCGTTCGTGAGGGCCCGTTCGCTGCCGTCGGCAGGTGTCGGCAGGTCGTCTGCCGTGAGGATCGCCTTCACGCCGGGTATGGCCAGGGCGGCCGCGGTGTCGATGGCCGTGACGCGGGCGTGTGGCATGGGGCTGAGCAGGAGCTTCGCGAATAGCATCCCCTCGGCGCGGTAGTCTTCAGCATACTTTGCGCGCCCGGTGACCTTGGCAATCAGGTCGGGAGGCGTGTAGTTTCGACCAATCAGTTTCTCTTCTGGCATGGCTTCACCGTCGGACAATGATATCCCGATTTTTCGCAATCAATGGACTTTCTCAGCCTGTGCCTATTCCGCCTTCTCTGACTGGACGTATCAACGCGCTAGCCCCCGACAATCACGAGGGGCCTCGGCACTTGAGGCGGTGAGCGCCGGAGAATTTCGACGATCGTTCACATTGCGGGAGTGGCTCGGAAGTGGCTCGAACAACTGCCCGAGCAGCGTCTCGCCGGGACGCTCGCTACTTCCAGCCACTCGATTTGCGCGTGAACCGTGCGGGCAACGCCGGCTCCTTATCAGGTGCAGGTTCCGGTTCGCCCGACGCGACATTGATCTCTCGTTCGAGGTCCTCTTCGTTGGGCAGACCCGCGAGCTGGTCCACGAACATCAGGGAGTGTTGCGAGGGGATCTCGAATCTCTTGCCGCAGGTCTTACACGTGACCTCGTCGTCGAGGCGGAGCAGATAGTCGCGCAGCTTTGCGAACTTGGCCCGGTCGCCCTCGTCGGCCCCGGCCGGCAGCTTGTTCTTCTTCGAGTGCCGCACCCACCGGATGCTGTATTCGCCGGTTCGTCGGCACTTTGGGCACTGATATTGTCCGGGTCTGGTTTCCGGTTTGCTCGTGAAAAGGGCGCGTTCGTCGAGTGACATGCCCTTATGGTAGCAATGAACGGCGACCGGGGGGCTCACGACTTCGCGTGGGCGGACTTTCTCGGATAGGGCCAGCTAACCGGCCTCCTCCGTTTTGTCGGCCTGCGCCCGGGTCCTCGGATAATAAAACGTTCGATGAGAGAGTGTACGAGGACATATTCACCTAAATAGTCTGTTGGCAACCTTTTAGCCAATTGAGTCGCGGCGGTGGGTTTTCACCCTTATGTTCTTGAACCGCGTTCTGCAACGATGGGTACGCTTGCCACGTCCAAACCAACGGTTCGCTTCAACCCGCACAGTGCCGCCGGGTCCCTCGGCGGGCGTGTTAGGGTAAGCGTATCGGGAAATGTCTTCCAGCAGATCTAAGCAAAGGCTCGTTCGTCGGATCGCTCCGGTGGCGCTCACTTTGCAATTCCTGGCGGTGCTCGCACTCCCCATAGCCTTGAGCTGCTGTCTCGACATGACCGCGGAGGCAGCGACCTCTGGCTCGACGCGGGCGAGACATCACGGTCCCGTGTCGGACGCGGACCAGACTGCGAACACCTGTCCTCATCACGAGCAAGTCGTCCCGCCGACGGGTGACTCCAACCGCACGGACACCGGTTGCAGGTATCTGGATGCGCTTGTGATGGCGCTCACGGGACTCATCGGTGTCACGGAATTGCATCCCGGGTTCAGCCAATCCCTCACCCCGTTGGCCGTCGTGTCTCCTGTGACGGTCGACCTGGTCGACACAATCCGCCCCGTCGAGTTCCCTCCTCCCCGCGCCTAGCGGTCGCCGTTCGTTCCCCAATCTTCGTTTGACGTTTCGGTGTGCGCCACGTCTCACGGACCACTGGACATTCGACCTCAATGCTCGCATGAATCTCTTCAGGGCAACAGGCACGTTGATGTCGAGTTCGACGTGACGAACCTCACCGACAACGTCTACGCGATCGCAAAAGAGAGCGAGGCGACACCGATCCAGTACGCCATGCGCCGATTCATCGGTGGACGCCTGCGCGTGTCTTTCTAGGGCGGTCCACACGACGTGTTTCGGTAAGAGAGCGACGGGAATGTACCATCAGACCACTGTGGACGAATGAGCCTGTTTCGTGTTGGGGAATCCGAACTGAGAGGTGGCCCGCACGGCCTTGCTCGCGCCCCTGGGAAGCGGGTCACTCGGCCGAAGGCCGCGCCTCCACCGCACACCAGCACGATGTGTGCTAATCATGAAGCGAACCCGGGGTACCGACGTGATGGCTGAGGTGCTGCCGTGAAGATTTCGGTCTCGCGTTCGCGTCGTGCAGCGACGGCGAAGCGGGCTCCCGTTTGCCGGTCCTGGTCGCAGCGCGTGACGGAACGAAGCAATGCGCTCGACCTTGAGCCAGGCGTTTTTACTCAGTCCAGCGCCAAGGCGGTTGCCCTCTCGCTCAAACGTTCAGCCGAGGCGAGCACACGCCGGAAAGCCAGCGCGTACCAGTCGGCGATGTCGATGCTCAATTTCTACATCAACCGCGCCGGACGCACCTTGAGCCCACGTCGGCGGGCGCTCCTCGAACGTGCGAAACGGGAACTGCGCAAGGCATTCGACCGATCCTAACTCTTGTTCGATGACGGAATCGCCACGCATCAACGGTGAGCACCACATCGAAGGTACGCAGACCGCCGCTCAACGCATGGGCGTGACGCTGTTCCTCTGGAGACGAGCGTCACGCGATGCGACGACTACTGGAAAGGGAAAGGCATCAATTACCGCATGCATCCCGAGAATGTCGCATGCCTGACAGCGGCTCAGATCGACGTCTGCACGCTGGCGAACAACTACGTGCTCGACTACGGGCGCCGAGGATTGATCGAAACCCTGGACACGCTGGCTCATGCTGGTCTGAAAACCGCTGGCGCAGGCAGGAACCTGGTCCAGGCCCGAAAGCCGGCGATTGTCCCGCTTCCGACCGGCGGAAGAATCGCTGTGTTCGCTGCGGGTAGCGAAAGTAGCGGGATCCTGCCGAGCTGGAGTGCAGGAGAGCGCGAGTCAGGCGTCGTCCTGTTGCCAGATTTGTCACTGGAGACCGCCACGGACCTTGTGGCACAGGTCAAGACGGTGAAGCACCAAAACGATCCGATCGTGGCATCCATTCATTGGGGAACGAACTGGGGATACGACGTATCCCCCGATCAGGTGCGGTTCGCCCATTGGTTGATCGACGGGGGAGTGGACATCGTACATGGGCACTCGTCGCATCACCCGCGACCGATTGAAGTCTACCGAGGGCGACTCGTTCTCTACGGCTCGGGCGACTTCCTCAACGACTACGAGGGAATCGCCGGATACGAACCGTATCGCAGTGACTTGACGCTGATGTACTTCGCGACCATGGAGACGACCGGCGATCTAACCGCGTTGAGCATGGTGCCCATGCAGCTGCGGCAGTTGAGATTGCGCAGAGCGTCGCTGTCCGACGCTCGATGGCTTCGAGATTCGCTGGCGAGGGCCAGCGCACCGTTCGGATCGGAGGTCGAGCTGGGACCCGACGGACTGCTCGGGCTTCGATGGTCTCGAGCACGAAGATGGGGATGGCCGTCGGCCTGAGGAAAGGAGGGAGCCAAGACGAAGGGGCGCTCGTCGAGTGGTCACTCCACGTCCGGGAGCGGCCGACGACCCGGTCGGCGGGCTGCGGTACACTCCACCGGAGTGAAATCTTCCAGAGGGAGCCACCGCGGATGACGTCCACGACCGGACCGAGCGGCTGCCGGGAACTGGCGCTGGTCGTCATCGGCTTCGTGATCCTGACCGTCCTTCTCGCCCTTCCGCTGGCATTGCACCTGGGGACCGTCGCCCGCCTCGATATCGCCGACACGCAGCTTCTGATCTGGAATGTCGCCTGGGTCGCCCGTACCCTGATCGTCGATCCGCTACACGTATTCGACGCCAACATCTTCTATCCGCATCGAGGGACGCTGGCGTACTCGGAGAGCAACCTCGGCGCGGGCATCCTGGCGATTCCGGTGTACTGGGCGACGCGCAATCCGTACGCCGCCCACAATTTCGCGGTCCTGCTGTCCTTCGTGATCAGCGCGACCAGTATGTATTATCTCGTTCGGTACCTCGTCGAAGACCGCCGCGCGGCGACGATTGCGGCGATCTGCTTCGCGTACTGTCCGTACGTCTTCTCTCACCTGCCGCACGTGCACCTGCTGATGACGGCGGGTCTGCCTTTGAGCATGCTCGCGCTCCATCGCCTCGCCGATCGACCGACCGCGGGCCGCGGAGGCGCGCTCGGGCTGGCGGTGGCGGCACAGGCGCTCTTTTGCGGGTACTACGCCGTCTTCGTGTCGCTCACGGTCGGGTTCGCCGTGCTCGTCGTCGCCGCGATGAGGCGCCGTTGGACCGACGTGCGCTACTGGACGGCCGTTGCTCTCGCCGCCGGCGTCGCGATTGCGATCGCGGTGCCGCTCTTCTTGCCGTACCTGCGTCTCCAGAGTGCCACCGGGTTCAGTCGGCCGCTCGACGAGGCGCGCCTGTGGTCTGTCGGATGGCGCACATATCTCGCCTCGTCGGCCTACGCGCATGCATGGCTCCTGTCGATCATTCAGCGCTGGAGCGAAGTGCTGTTTCCGGGCTTCGTCGCTGTCGTGGCGGGCGCGGCGGGTCTTGCCGTCGGCTGGCGTGGCGGCGGCCGCGCGCGCGAAGTCTCCGTTTTGTACGGCGGCCTCGCCGTCTTGGCGTTCTGGGCATCGCTCGGACCCGACGCGGGGCTGTACGCGGTGCTGTATCATGGCGTGCCGGCGTTCAGCCTGTTGCACGCGCCCAGCCGCTTCGGGATCGTCGTGACCTTCTCGCTGTGCGTGCTGGCTGGCGTCTCGATTGCGGCGCTGCTCGCCAGCCGGAAAGGCATGGCACTGGCCGCGATCATCGCGGCCGTCGCGGTCGTCGAGTTGAAGGTGCCGCTGTCGTTCTCGACGGCACCACCTGTCGAGCCCGCCTACCGGGTTCTGGCGACGCTTCCGCGCGGTCCGGTCATCGAGATGCCGTTCTACTCGACGCGGTTCGCGTCCGCGCGCGCGCAGTACATGCTGAATTCCACGGCACACTGGATGCCGCTCGTCAACGGGTACAGCTCACACACGCCGCAGGACTTCCTCGATCAGACTGAAACGCTGGGCGCGTTTCCCACTCTCGAGGCGTTCCAGCTCCTGGAGCCCACTCGCGTCAAGTATGCGGTGTTCCACATGGACCTCTTCAGTCCTGCGGCGCGCGACGGCGTCCGCGCCCGCCTGCAGGAATTCGACCGCTATCTCGTGCGCCGTTACGCGGACGATCGCGTCGAACTCTACGAAATCGTCTCGTTCCCGCCCTGATCGCCGATGCCGCTTCCGCACGTAGAAAGCGAGATCCCCGGGGCGTATCAGCTCGACGCGCTGCTCAGAGGCCGGCGCCTGCAGCGCGCGTGGCATCGCGCGCGTCTGGACCTGGTGGCGCGGCTGCTTCCGCCCGCATGCGACTCGCTCTCGCTCGACCTGGCGGCGGGCGCGGGAATCGTGACGTGGCAGTTCCAGCAGCCGCGCGTGGTCAGCGTCGACCTGAGAATCGACGCCTGTCGGGCGATTCGCGCTCACACGCGAGGCGCCCACGCAATTGTTGCCGAGCTCGGCCGCTTGCCGTTCCGACCGGCGACCTTCTCACAGCTATACTTCCTCGAAACGCTCGAGCACCTGACGCTCGACGAGGGCCGGCGCGTCCTCGAGGAAGTGCGCCGCGTGACGCGTGCCGGGGGGCGATGCCTGATCACGACACCGAACTATCGGTCGCACTGGGTCGTGCTCGAGTGGCTGCTCGATGCCCTGCGGCTGACGCCGCCATTGGCAAAAGGTCAACACGTGTCTCAATACGACAGCGAGACGCTCGGGCGCACCGCGGAAGCGACGGGGTGGCGCGTCCTGCGACTCGGCTCGTTCAATCTCTTCGCCCCATTGGCCGGCATCGTCTCGCCGGCGGTCGGCGCATGGGCTGTCGACGTCGAAGCCAGAGGGGCGGGGCATGCCGGCGCGCTGCTGTATGCAGTCTGCGAGGCGATTCCGTGAGCGTATGAGCGGCGGTCCCCGTGTCTCCTTCGTCCTTCCCTGCTTCAACGACGGCCCTCGGATAGCGTCGTCGCTGGCCACGCTCGACTCGTGGTTCGGCGCCGGCGCCGAGATCCTCCTGATCGACGACGGGAGCACGGACGATACGTTCGAGCAGGCGGAGCGGTACGCCGCCCGCCACAGCCACGTTCGGGTGCACCGCGTCGCGCGGCATCGAGGAAAGGGGGGGGCCATTCGCGCGGCCATCCCGCTGGTCCAGGCCGGCCTCGTCGTCCTGATGGACTCGGACCTCGCCTTCGATCGCGAGTCCGTGCAACGCGTGCTCGACGGGCTGGCGGACTCGGAGATGGTGGTCGGCAACCGACGTCACGACGGCTCGTACTACTCTGTCCCGGTACACCTGTTCGGTTTTCTCTACCGGCGCCATCTGGTCGGTCTGCTCTTCAACGCATTCGTCCGATCGTTGGTGCCCGTGGGCGTGCGCGACACGCAGTGCGGGTTGAAGGGGTTCCGGCGCACGTGCCTCGACCAGATCGCGCCGGCGCTGTCGGTCGAGGGGTTCGCGCTCGACGTAGAGATGCTCCTGGTGGCAAGAGTGCTGGGTGTACGGCTGGCCGAGGTGCCGGTCCACGTGCGGTATGAGTCGGCGAAGAGCAGCGTCAAGCTGCTGCTCAGCGGCTGGGCGATGTCGTCCGATATCGTGAAGATCGCGGTCCGCCGGGCGCGGGGCATGTACGCACCGGCTCGGCTGCGGGCGTTGGCCGCAGCGCGCCGGAGATAAACGCCCAGCCTTTACGCTACGCCCTGCCGTAGCAGTTGCTCGAGATGCATCGCCGGGCAGACGTGCTGGTGGATATAACCGGTAAGGGGCGACGAACCCGATCTGCTGTGCGCATCACATCTTTTCGCCGTAGGATTGATCCTCTGCGCGCGTTCTCACATAGTACAAGGTCATCGTGAAATTCATCGCCATGGCGACTGGCGCCGAGAAGATTGGCGATCTTCGCCCACACGGCCAGCCGGGCACATCAACGAACCGCTCTGCGTCTACATGGCCTTCACCCACGGCGGCAGCGGAAGCCAAGGGGGCTCATCTGGGCACATCGTCATCGTTTGGCCATGGGACTGACGCTGATGGTGATCAACCGGCTGTCCGGGCTGGTGGTGCCATCCACCACTAAGTGGCTCATGGACGACGTTATCGGCGGGCAGCAATGGGACCTGCTCCCGCGGCTGGCAATGATCGCCGGCGCCGCCACGCTGGTTGCCTCGGCGACGTCGTTCTGGCTGTCCCAGGTGCTTGGCATCGCGGCTCAGCGGGCCATCACCGACATGCGGAAGCAACTCCAGGCGCATGTGCTGCGCCTGCCCATCCGCCACTTCGACTCGACCAAGACCGGGACGCTCATCTCCCGGATCATGAGTGATGCTGATGCCGTCCGACATCTCGTTGGTACAGGGCTCGTCCAGCTGACTGGTTCAATCCTCACCGCTCTCGTGTCGCTCGGCGTTCTCTTCTATCTGAACTGGCGACTCACCGCCGCCACGGTGCTGCTGCTTGTCGCGTTCGGCATCGGCATCGCTGTCGCGTTCACCCGTTTGCGCCCGCTCTTTCGAGAGCGCGGACAGATCAACGCGGAGGTAACCGGACGCCTCGCTGTCCATTTCGTCAAGGAAGGCGCTGTGATCTCCAAGGCATCTCGCTCGTCCGAGAAGTTCATGCACGGCATCAAAGTACTGATGGCGAAGAACTACGTGGACAACCTGAGCGAGGAGGTGAAGAAAGGGCTCCGCGAGAAGGCTGAGCAGGGGCACTGGCCCACCGTCGCCCCGGTCGGCTACGTGAACAACCGGGAGACTCACCGAATTGAGTCGGACCCGGTTCGTGGGCCGCTGGTGGCCAAGGTGTTCGAGCTGTATGCGTCGGGCGACTATTCCCTGTCGGCACTGAGGAGGAAGGCGCAGGAGATTGGCCTCACGCATTGGAGGCGGGACCGGCCGCTGTCGAAATCCGAGGTGCATCGGATGTTGCTCAATCTGATCTACACGGGTGAATTCGTCTGGCTGGGCAAGGTGTATCAAGGCTCCCACGCGCCGCTGATCACGCGGGACACCTTCGAGCGGGCTCAGGCGGTTCTTCAACATAAGCCCCGCGGCCGCTACCGGAAGCAACGGCACCCCTTTATGGGTCTGTCCATTGCGCCCGCTGCGGATGTGCGATGACCGCGGAGAAGAAGAAGGGCAAGTACATCTACTACCGGTGCACCGGGTTCAAGGGGCCGTGCGGCAACACCTACATCCGCGAAGAGAAGCTGTCAGACCTGTTGGGCACAACCGTCAAAGCGGTTCAGATTCCGCCTGCGGTGGCAGACAGGATCGCCACGGCTATCCGCGACACTGATGGGCGTGCGGAGCACGAGCGTCTGGAGACCAAACAGCGGCTCGAACGACGGCGGCGGACCGTACTCGCCAAGCTGGATCGCGGCTACGACGACTACGTGAGTGGGAAGATCTCGGACGAGTTCTGGACTCGCCGGTCGGAGCAGTGGGAGGAGGAGCGACGCACCGTCGAGGGCGATCTCACCCGCCTGGAGCAGGCCGACGGGCGCTTGGCAGTGGCGGGCGAAAGGATTTTAGAACTCGCGAAAAAGGCTGAATTTCTTTACAAAACACAGAATCCGAGTGAATAGCGGCGACTGCTCGAAACCGTGTTATCGAACTGCACCTTCGACCGCGGAAGTCTTTCTCCCACTTACACTAAGCCGTTCGATCTCTTCGTGGAAGGTAACGAAACTGGAAATTGGCGGAGAGGGTGGGATTCGAACCCGACAGGACCATTTAGAATCTGCAACTTACAGATTCTAAAGTGCCGACATTGCCGCCAATGCCGTCGCTGCCGGGGCGCCTTGCACCTGGTTGCACCAGCCGGACTCCTTGGCCGATCACGGCCACTGCTGTGCCCCGTGCAAGATGCGAACGACGTAGACGGCGTCCCCGCGCACCGTGTAGACCACGATGTACGGCAAGGGCGACATGACGAGTTCGCGCGTGCCCTCCTTTTTGCCGGGCCTGCCGCGGTTCGGGAACATCAACAAGGTAGCAGGCGCGTCGTACAGGGCGCGCACGAGGCGCTCCGCATGGTCCGGTGTGTGCTCGAAGAGGTAGTCCGCGATTCGTTCGAGATCCGCGGCTGCCTCCTGGGTCCACCGGAGTTCCATCAGCGACGGGACTGATGTTCGGCCAGCTTCTGCTCCAACAGGGCGCCGACGGCGTCGTGCGTCAGTACCTGCCCGGCGTCGATCTGAGCGAGTCCCTTCTCGACTTCGCGAATGAACCAGTCGTCGTAGTCGACGGCTCGCTCGATGGCTTCGCGGATCAGCACGTCCGCCGAGACGCCCCGCCGGCCGGCCGCCCGCGCCAGCTTGCCCTCCAGGTCGGGAGAAAGGTTCACTTCCATAGGGCCAGTGTACTGTCGGGACATAGGGTGTCAACAGGATGTGGGCGGCGGGGTGCTTAACGGTTTTGGGGATCTCGGCCGGGCACGTCGTCGTACGCGTCGATGAGGTCGAGGGTGGCGCGGATCATCGGCTCCAGGGTCTGGCGTCGGGCGCGGGTGTCTCCGGGCACGCTAGTG
>Ga0326597_10010467_pt1 | contig 12354 bp, 13 predicted proteins | sample RVTome_12_FD_203789 | JGI IMG/M metagenome (GOLD analysis project Ga0326597, IMG submission 203789) | Soil microbial communities from uranium-contaminated site in the Upper Colorado River Basin, Wyoming, United States - RVT100D185 | ecosystem: Environmental > Terrestrial > Soil > Contaminated >... | reverse complement strand
TCGAGCGCCACCAGCGCGAGGCGGCCGCCCGCGGCCTCCCCTGCCGGGTGCTCCGTCTGCCCCGGGTGGCCCTGGATGTGGACGAGCCGGAGCACCTGGAAGCCGTGGTCGCCGCCTTCCTTCCGGAGGCCCGCGCCGCGGCCTCACAAAACCCCACGCACACCCGCGCCCTCCTGGATCGGCTGGGCGTGGCGGAGCGGTTGAGTGGGCGCCTCGCCTCGTGACCTGAGCGTCATCGCCATCCGCGGCGTGCCCGAGGTGCGCTCGGGGGACGACCTGGCCGATCTCCTGTGGAGCGCCATGGGCCGGGAGGGCCTGACGCTCCGCGACGGGGACGTCCTCGTCGTCGCCCACAAGGTGGTCTCCAAGGCCGAAGGGCGGCTGGCGGACTTGAACGCGGTGACCCCCTCGCCCTTCGCCCGCCAGATCGCCGGCGCGCTCCGCAAGGACGCCCGCTTGGTCGAAGTGATCCTGGGCGAGACGCGCCGCATCGTTCGCATGGACCGCGGGGTCCTGGTGGTGGAGACGCACCACGGCCTGGTGTGCGCCAATGCGGGCGTGGACCAGTCCAACGTCGAGGGGGACGGGGTGGTGGCCCTCCTGCCGCGGGATCCGGATGCCTCCGCCCGCTCGCTCCGCAAGGCGCTGGAGGACCGGGCCGTGTGCCGCCTGGCGGTGATCATCGCGGACACGTTCGGCCGGCCCTGGCGCGAGGGCCTGGTGAACGTGGCCGTGGGCGTGAGCGGGCTACCGGCGCTGCGGGACTACCGTGGGGAGAAGGATCCCTACGGGTTCACCCTGGTAGGCACCATGATGGCGCTGGCGGACGAGGTGGCGTCGGCCGCCGAGCTGGTGATGGGCAAGGTGGACCGCGTGCCGGCCGCCATCGTGCGCGGCCTCCCGCTCGAGGACGAGGGCCGAGGCGCCTCGGACCTGCTGCGGGACCCCGAGCGGGACATCTTCCGCTGAGATGGGCGGAGGGCCGTCTGCCGCAGGGCGCGCCGGGGGCGGGCGGGAGCCGCGCCCACAGGCGAAGGGGCGGCCGCTGGAGCGGGTCCTGGCGCGGCTGTGCCGGGCCCGGGTGGGGCGCCTGGCCACGGCGGACGCCGGGGGCCGGCCCCACGTGGTGCCGGTGTGCTTTGCCGCGGATGCCTCGGCGATCTATCACGCCATCGACCGGAAGCCCAAGGGCCGGCCGGCGGAACGGCTGGCGCGTGTACGCAACATCTCAGCCAACCCGCACGTGGCGTTGCTGGTGGATCACTATGCAGAAGACTGGCGGCGGCTCTGGTTCGTCCTGGTGCGGGGGCGCGCGCGCCTGCTGCGCGGCGGGGTGGCCCAGGCGCGCGGCCTGGCGCTGCTGCGCCGGAAGTACCCGCAGTATCGTGGCCCCATGCTCCCCGAGGACGCCCTGGTGATCGCCATCCGGCCGGAATCCGTATCCATGTGGGGCGTGAAAGGGGCCGCCCGATGAGCGGGGCCTTCGGCCCGATCCTGCGCCGCGCCGCCGCCGGCGCCCCCATCGCGCCGGACGAGGCGAAGGGCCTGATTTGCATCCCGGAGGAGGGGCTACCGGACCTCCTGGGCGCCGCCGCGGCCGCGCGCGACCGGGGGAAGGGGCGCACCGTCACCTATTCGCGCAAGGTCTTCGTCCCGCTCACCAACTACTGCCGGGACTACTGCCGGTACTGCACCTACCGGAAAGATTCCGGGGACCCGGACGGCTGGTTCCTGGAGCCTGCCGAGGTCCTGCGCGTGGTCCGCGCGGGGGCGCGCCTGGGCTGCAAGGAGGCCCTCTTCAGCCTGGGGGACAAGCCGGAGGCCGCCTTCCCCGAGGTGCGCGACATCCTGCGCCGCCTGGGCTATCGCACGACGCTGGAGTACCTGGCGGCCGTGTGCGACGCCGTGGCGCGGGAGACGCCCTTGTTCCCTCACGCCAACCCCGGGCTGATGGGCCGGGCGGACCTGCGGCGGCTCAAGGCCTCCAACGTCAGCATCGGTCTCATGCTGGAGAGCGCCAGCGACCGGCTCTTGCAGCCCGGCGGGGCGCACGACGACGCGCCGGACAAGGTGCCGGCCCTGCGCCTCAAGACCATGGAAGCCGCCGGGCAGCTCCGGATCGCCTTCACCACCGGCATCCTGATCGGCATCGGTGAGACGCCGGACGAGCGGGTGGACGCCCTGGCCGCCATCGGGGCGCTGCACCGGCGGTACGGGCACATCCAGGAAGTGATCGTCCAGAACTTCCGGGCCAAGCCGGACATCCCCATGCGGGACGAGGCGGAGCCCACGGCGGCCGACATGGCGCGCACCATCGCTGTGGCCCGCCTCCTGCTCGGCCCGGCCATGAATCTCCAGGCGCCGCCCAACCTGACGCCGCAGGAATACCGGGTCTACCTGCACGCCGGCATCAACGATTGGGGCGGAGTCTCGCCCCTCACCATGGATTACATCAACCCCGAGGCGCCCTGGCCCAAGCTGGCGGAGCTGCACGCCGTGACCGAGGGCGAAGGCTTCGCGCTGCGGGAGCGGCTGGCCCTCTACCCGGAATTCATCGGGCGAGAGGGGTTCCTGACCCCGCCGCTGGCCGAGAAGGTGCGGGCCGCGGTGGACCCCGACGGCTACCCCCGCACCGATCCGCCGGCGGTCGGGGACCTCTCGGCCGCCGCGGCGGCCGGGCCGAGGATCTGGAACGCCCTGGTCTTGCGCTAGCGCGGGACCGCGCCCGCCCCGGAGCGGGCGCAAGGAGAAGGGTCGTGGCGAAGATGTTGGACGTGATGCTGAGCGGCGTGCCCCTGGACCGGCAACTGGACGGGGCGCGGTCCGCGGTGCGGCGCCTCCTGGGCCGCGTGCTGGACGGGCACGAGGTGACGCGGGACGAGGCCCTGGCCCTGGCCCACGTGGACGACGGGCCCGACCTGCGGGCGCTGGCGGCCACGGCGGACGCGCTCCGGCGCGATACGGTGGGCGACCGGGTGACCTACGTGGTGAACCGGAACATCAACTTCACCAACGTCTGTATCGTGGGCTGCAGCTTCTGCGGGTTCAGCCGCGGGGCCCACGCGCCGGACGCCTGGAACCTGACCCTGGACCAGATCACGGCCAAGGCCCGCGAGGCTTGGGACCGCGGCGCCACCGAGGTGTGCATCCAGGGCGGGCTCCCGCCGGGGATGGACGGATACCACTACCGGAACATCCTGACGGCCATCAAGCGCGAACTGCCCGACATGCACATCCACGCCTTCTCCCCCATGGAGGTGGACTACGGCGTGCGGCTCACCGGCATGCCCCTGCGCGACTACCTGCTGATGCTCAAGGCGGCCGGGCTGGACAGCATGCCGGGCACTGCGGCCGAGATCCTGGACGACGGGGTGCGCCAGGTGCTGAGCCCCCACAAGCTCAGCGTGGCCCGCTGGGTCGAGATCGTCCGCGCGGCCCACGCCGTGGGGATCCCCACCACCTCCACCATCATGTACGGCCACATGGAAGAGCTGGACCACTGGGTGGACCACATGCTGCTGCTGCGGGACATCCAGCGGGACACCAAGGGGATCACCGAGTTCGTGCCCCTGGGGTTCATCCACGACAAGACCCGGCTCTTCAAGTCCGGGAAGGCCCGGGCCGGGCACAAGACCACCGAGGACATCAAGATGCACGCCCTGGCCCGCGTGGCGTTCCACGGCTCCATCCCGAACATCCAGGTGTCGTGGGTGAAGCTGGGGTTCGAGGTGGCCCAGATGTGCCTCCGGGCCGGGGGCAACGATTTCAGCGGCACGCTGATGGAAGAGAGCATCTCGCGCCTGGCCGGGGCCACCCACGGCGAGTTCGTGGCGCCCCACGAGTTTCGCGCGCTGATCCGGCAGATCGGGCGCCTGCCGGCCGAGCGCAACACGACCTACACGAAGTTCACGGAGTTCGACCGGGCCACCCCGGACGAGGCGCTGCCGCCCCCGCAGGAGGTGTGCCTGGACCGGAAGCTGGACTTCGCCGCCGCGCCGCGCCCCTACACGGGTTCTGGGTACTAGGCGTCGGCGAATAGGCGTTCGGACGTTCGGGAGTTCGGACGTTCGAACGCTCATACCACGAGGGAACGCCCGAACATTCGAACGTCCGAACCTTCGAACGCAGTTTCCGGCAGCGGAGGACTCTTGGACACGATTGCGATTATCGGTGGAACGGGGGGACAGGGGTTCGGCCTGGCGGTGCGGTGGGCCAGGGCGGGCTACGACGTGATCATCGGGTCCCGCGCAAAGGAGCGGGCGGAGGCGGCGGCGCAGAAGGCCTCGGTCGCCGTGGGCGGCGGCGTGACGGTGCGGGGACTCGAGAACCGAGCCGCCACCGAGGCGGCGAACATCGTGGTCCTCACCGTCCCCTTCGAGGCCCAGGTGGACATTCTCAAGGGGATCAAGGACGCCCTGGTCCCGGGGAAGCTGTTCGTGGACGTCACGGTGCCCCTGGCGGCATCCGTGGGCGGGCGGGCCACGCGGACGCTGGGCGTGTGGCAGGGCTCGGCGGCCGCGCAGGCGGCCGAGATGGTGCCGAGGGGCATCCCGGTGGTGGGGGCGTTCGAGACCGTGGCCGCGGACGCGCTCCAGGATCTGGACCACCCGCTGGACTCGGACGTCATCGTCTGCGGCGACGACCGGGACGCCAAGCAGCGCTTCCGTCCCCTGGTGGAGGCGGTGCCCGGCGCCCGTTTCGTGGACGGCGGCCCGCTAGAGAACACCCGCATCCTGGAGCAGGTGACCGCCCTGCTCATCGGGATCAACATCCGCTACAAGGTCCACGGCGCCGGCATCCGCATCACCGGCCTCCCCGCCTGAGACCGTTCGAACGTTCGAATGTTCGAACGTTCGGGAGTTCGGGCGTTCCCGGGCCCCGCAGCGCGGACCGAATGAACATCCGAAGGTTCGAACGCTCGAACTTTCGGGCGCTCGAGATCTGGCGTTCGCCCCGTCCCATGTTGCGTGTCGAGACGAGCTGGCCGTCCGCCACACACGGCAGATCCTCGGTCCGGCTGCTCCTGCAACCCGATGGCTTCGGCCTGGAGTGCAGCGCGTCCGACGCGCCAGTTGCCCGGGGGGATACCGCTGGCGGAAAGGGCGCGGAAGGGCGCGGGCCGCCGTGCGAAGGGAGGGGAGCGGCGGGTCAGCGGTGCCAGTTCTCGACGGCGACCCCTTCGAAGCCTGCGTAGTCGGCGGTGTTCCGTGTGACCACCACGAGCCCATGCACGCGGGCAACGGCGGCGATCTGGCCATCGGCGAACGCGGGCGCCCGACCTGCCCGCTCCAGCCGGGACCGCTCAGCGGCATGCCACTCCGCTGCCCGCTCATCATAGGCGAGGATGGGGATCGTCGGAGCGACCACCTCGCTGAGGTACTGCTGGATGGCCCTGCGCTTCGGAGAGTCCGGCAGGCGGGCGGCGCCGTAGAGGAGTTCGTGCCACACGATGCTCGCGGTGGCAAGTAGCCCTTCGGAACGACGCAGGTGCTCCACCACCCTCTTGTGGGGGTGTGGCCGGAGGGGTTCCGAGAGGACGTTCGTATCTAACAGGTAGCGCGGACTCACAGCGTCACTCTCCTGCCGCGGGATCGGTCCCGGACCCGGCCCAGCGTTCGTGTGTCTATCGCGAGCCGCGCGACGTCCGTCTCGCGCCGGAACTTCTGCAACGCCTCCCAGAAGGAAACCGTTCCAGCGCGGACGCGTTCGTAGTCCCTGAGCGATACCAGCGCGGCCACCGGCTTGCCCCGGCGCGTCAACTCGACGGGGACACCCCTTTCCACATCGTGGACGAGGCGCGGGAGGCGGTCCCGCGCCTCCGCAATCGAATACCGATTCGGCATGGCATATCCTCTCATGGCTATCTACATGGCCAGTTTACGCCGAAGGGGGATAGAGCGCAATAGCCCTCCCGGCCCTCCCTTGCCATTGGCAGGCTGGGGCCGGTGATCTCGTATCCCGCCCCCAGCGCCGATGGCTTGGGCGGAGCTCCCGAAACGCGTATTCAGGCCGCGGGGGGGGAGGCGGGAACGATCGAAGGGGCGAACTGTCGAGCCGCCGAACGGATGCTCTGAGAAGCCTCCTTGGTGAACCTGTGACGCGATGAAGTGCGTTGCGCTGGCGGGCGGTGTGGGCGCCTCGAAGCTGTTGCTGGGGCTCTCGAAGGTCCTCGATCCCGCCGACCTCACCATCATCGCCAACACCGGGGACGACATCGAGCAGCACGGCCTCCACGTCTCCCCCGACCTCGACATCATCACTTACACCCTGGCCGGCGCGGTGGCCGAGGGGCAGGGGTGGGGGATCGCGGGCGACACCTTCCACGCGCTCCAGGCCCTGGGACGCTACGGCCGCGCGACCTGGTTCAACCTGGGCGACCGCGACCTGGCCACCCACCTCCACCGCACCGAGCTCCTGTGCCGGGGGTTGACCCTGGCCGAGGTGGCCGACGACATCCGGCGGGCCTGGGGCGTGGCCGCGCGCATCCTGCCCGCCACGAACCACCGCGTGGAGAGCCGCGTGATCACCGATGCCGGAACGATCCACTTTCAGGAGTACCTGGTGCGAGATCGGGGAGAGGCGGCGGTGCGGGGGATCGCGCTGGCGGGGATCGAGCACGCGCGGCCGGCGCCGGGCGTGCTGGAGGCCATCGCCGCCGCCGAGGGCATCGTGGTCTGCCCCAGCAACCCCATCATCAGCATCGGGCCCATCCTGGGCGTCAAGCACGTGCGCGAGGCCCTGCGGGACGCCGCCGCCCCGGTGGTGGCCGTGAGCCCGGTGGTGGCCGGCCGCTCCCTGAAGGGCCCCACCGACAAGATGCTGGAAGGCCTGGGCCACGACGTCTCCGCCCTGGGCGTGGCCCGCCTCTACGCCGACTTCCTGGACGGCTTTATCCTGGACCGGCAGGACGCCGCGGCCCGCCCCGCCGTCGAGGCGGTGGGCCCCCGCGCCTGGACCGCCCAGACCGTCATGCAGACCCTCGAGGACAAGGTCGCCCTCGCCTCCCGTGTGCTAGCAGCCATCACGGAACTTGGGGGGTAGAAAGAGCGTTCGAAAGTTCGAACGTTCAACCGTTCGGGGGTTCAGGTGGCGAACCCCGTCCGGTGAACAACCGAACCCCCGAACACCCGAACCACCGAACGGCCGAAAGCGTGGAACGGAGGAAGGACGTTCGACCGTTCGGGCGTTCAGGCGCCGGACCCGTTCCGGTGAACAGTCGAACTTTCGAACGTTCGAACGCCTTCGAGGTCGGGGATGAGTGTTCCGGAGGAGGAAATCCGGCATCGGGTGGCCCACATGCGCGGGGAGAGGGAGCACGTGGACTTCATGGAGAAGACGGCGACCCTGATCGGCAGGAGGCTGGAGCGGGGCGTCGCGCCGGATCAGCGTGGGAGCATGGCGGAATCCCTGGAGGTCCTGCTGCGGGCCAACCGAGCCCTGCGCGAGGCGGCCCGCGCCGCCCCGGACCCCGGCGAGCTGGCCGCCGAGGCCGCCCTCGAAGCCCTCCTCATCCGCCTCCGCTGAACCCCACACGAAACGATAGGCGTTCGAAAGTTCGACCGTTCGACTGTTCGAGCATCCCCCGGGATCAGGAACGGCCGAACTGCCGAACGGCCGCCCGCGTGTCCGTCAGTTCAACGTAAGACGTTCGACCGTTCCCCGGCGTCGTGAACTTTCGAACTTTCGAACGCTCTTCCGTCAGTTGGAAGGGCGCTGCGGACGGACGAGCAGCCCGTCGCCGTTCACATCGCGCGCGCCAACCACGCCGCGGGCCGTCGCCAGGGCTTTCTCGCGGTGCGTCGGGTCGTCGATGAACCCGCTGAGAAGGACCACCCGGTTGTGCGTCTCCACCGAGATGGCCACGGACGCCGATCCCAGCTCCTGGGCCAGCCGTGTCTTCACCCGCGCCGTGATCACGGAATCGTCCAGAAACTCGCCGCCGTACTGATCCCGCTCCACGCCGGCGCACCCCGCCATCCCGATGCCAAACAGTACCACGACCAGGAATCGCCGCAACCACTCTCCCAATGTCCCGCCTCCCATCTTTTCACCTTCCCTGCAGCTCAATTGCCTTCACACCGGAAGGGAAATGTAAAGTCCAGGCGGGCTGCTCAAAAAGGCCCAGATGCAAGGCGGTGCGCGATGCGAGGCGCGAGGCATACGTGGTCTGTACGCCGCAGCCCGCCGCTGCCGCAGCGTCGGCGGCGGGAAAATGTCCGAGCGCGCCAACGCCGCAGATGGGCCTTTTTCAGCAGCCCGCTAAGCGTGGGGGAGGACCTGTTCGGACCACAGCTTGAGCTGCCCCATCTGGTCCTTGGCGGCGAAGCGGACGATGAAGGTGTCCACGCCGAGGCCCTGGTAGTCCCGGACGGTCTGCAGACAGTCCTCGGGGCCGCCCATGGTGGTGACCAGCAGCTTCTCCATCTCGCCCGGAGCCTTGTGGTAGTAGTTGGAGAGGAACTGGCTGCCCTCCTCGCGCGCCTTCCGGCTGTCGCCCCCCACGTGGACGGTGAGGTAGAGGGCCTTCCGGAGCTTCGTCGCATCCTTTCCGGCGGCGCCGGCGTACCCCCGGATCTTCTCCCAGCACCGTCGAAAGAGATCCGGGGTGGGGACGTTGGTGATCCAGCCGTCGCCCTGGAGCGCCACCCGTTTGAGGCCTCGCTCCACCAGGTTGCTGGCCAGCCAGACGGGCATGCGGGGCTTCTGCACGGGCCGCGGCAGCACCTCGACGTCCTTGAGGTGGAAGATCTTGCCGGAAAACGTCAGCTTCTCCCCGGACCAGAGGCGCGTCATGATCTCCAGGGACTCTTCGAGGCGCGTGGCCCGCGTCGTGAACGGCACGCCGCAATTTTCCGACTCGTGCTCCAAAAGCGGCTCGGTGCGGCCCACCCCGATCCCGGGGATGATGCGGCCGCCCGAGAGGACGTCCAGCGAGGCCAGGGTGTGCGCCAGGGGCACGGGATGGCGCAGCGTGGCCAGGAGCACGGCGGTGCCGATCTTCACGCGCCGCGTGTGGCCGCTCAGGGCCCCCATGGTGGTGAGGGCGTCCAGGCGCGACTTGGCCAGCACGCTGTCGCCCACCCACACGGAGTCGTACCCCGTGTCCTCGGCGGCCTGGGCCAGGTCGAAGATGGGGCTCAAGTCCGGCACGTCGCGGGCCTGCAAGATCACCCCGCGGGTCGGGAGCAGCACGCCAAATGTCGGTTTTCCGGTCGCCATGCGTTCCTCCTCAGAGATCGCGCCAGGGTTGCGAGGGGAGTCTAGTGCGGCGCCCCGGCGCTGTCCACCGAAAAGCGGCCCTCGGGTTGACGGGCGGTCGGCCCGGATAGTATAAGCCGCACATGAAGCTGTCAGCTCGTGAGCCGTCAGTTGCCAGCTTGGGGGTATCGGGCCTTCGGCCTTGCCCTCCCGCTGACAACTGACGGCTGATGGCTGATGGCTGCCGATGCCAGGAGATCGCCATGAAGATTACCAAGGTGGAAACGGTCCACGTGAGCCTCCCAACCCGCCGCGTCCACAAGTGGACCGGGCTCACGGAGCCCATCGGCGGGTACATCCTCGTGAAGGTCACCGGCGACGGAGGCCACGTGGGGTGGGGCGAGGCGCCGGTGCTGAAGGACTGGGGGGGCGACCACGGCCGGTACTACGGCGAGACCCCCGGGACGACGGTCCACGTTATCGAACGGTACCTCGGGCCGGCGGCGGTGGGGGCCGATCCCACCAACCTCGCCGACCTCCACCGGATCATGGACGGCGCCATCAAGGGCTATCCGTACGCCAAGGCGGCCCTGGACATGGCGGCGTACGACCTGGCGGGGCGCGCTGTGGGCCTGCCCGTGTCGCACCTGCTGGGGGGGCGCATCCGGTCCCGCGTGCCCGTCACGCACAGCATCGGTCTGATGTCCATCGAGGACGCCCTACCCGAGGTCGCCCAGGTGGTTCGCGAGGGCATCCGGACCATCAAGATCAAGGTGGGGGTGGAGCCGGCGCGGGACATCGAGATGGTGCGCCGCGTGCGCGAGACCGTGGGGCCCGACGTGGCGCTGTGCGTGGACGCCAACCAGGGGTACGCCTCGCCCCGTGAGGCCATCCGCACCCTCCGCGCCATGGAGCCATACCGCATCCTCTACGCCGAACAGCCGGTGGAGGGCGTGGCCCGGATGGCCGTGGTGGCGGCCGAGCTGGAGACACCGGTGATGGCCGACGAGAGTGCATGGACCCCGCAGGACGTCCTGGAAGTCATCGAGCGCCGCGCGGCAGACATCGTCTCGATCTACACCACCAAGCCCGGCGGCCTCTACCGCGCCATGCAGGTGGCGGCCGTGGCCGGGGCAGCGGGCCTACGGTGCAACGTCAACGGCTCGGCAGAGACGGGCGTGGGGAACGCCGCCAACGTCCAGTTCGCCGCCGCCGCGCCCGCCGTGACTCTTTCCTGCGTGATACCGGTCTCCACCCCGGCGGAGCACCAGCGCGGCCAGGTGGCGGGCATCTACTACCGCGACGACCTGGTGGCGCAGCCGTTCCGCTTCGAGGACGGCTGCGTGGTCGTCCCCGAGGGGCCCGGGATGGGTGTGGCCGTGGACGAGGCGAAGGTGGCTCGCTACCGCGTCGCCTGAGAAACCTGAGAAAGGCGTTCGACAGTTCGACCGTTCGACAGTTCGGTTGTTCACCGACGGAAGACGTTCGGATGTTCGGGAGTTCGGAGGTTCGGACGTTCACGGGCGAGAGATGTTCGGATGTTCGAGCGTTCATGCACGGAAGATGTTCGGGGAGTTCGACCGTCCATGGCCCCAGGGAACCCCGACCATCTGAACACTCGCGGCGCCGGGGAACGGCCGAACGGCCGAACGATTTCGGTGGAAAGGGAGGTATTGACAACCCCGCGCCGAATATGGCTAGATACACACTGGACGGCGTACCTGGATGGGGGGCGCACGGAACCTGCGGGATGTGGAGGACGAATGGCGGCGGGTCAGCCGAGTCACGTTCTCGTGATCGAGGAATCCCAGTTCCTCCGGGAAGCCATCCAGGACCTGCTGACGAATGATGGCTTCCGGGTCACCGCGGTGAGCGGCGGCGCCGGCGCCCGGCAGATCCTGGAGACCCGGGTGGGCGAGTTTGCGCTGATCGTGGTGAACCTCCAGGTGTCCACCACGGACCAGTTCGACGTGCTGGCGTGGCTGCGGGCCCAGCGGGCACGCCTCCCGCTCCCCATCCTGGCGGTCACGGGAACCACGAAGATGGCCGTTACCGTGGAACGACTGCGGGGACTCGAAGCCGCCGGAGTACAGGATACGCGCACGCTGTGGGATCAGCTCCCCTATCGGGTGCGCGCCCTGATCTCGCAGCGGGAGGGGGATCAGCGGGCGGCGGTGCGCATGCCGTCGGGCCTCCCGGTGAACGTGCGCATCGGGCAAAGCTGGAAGCAGGGGACCATCGGCAATATCAGCCGCAGCGGCATGTTCGTCAAGCTCGAGGCGCCGCCGGCCTCGGACCAGCACGTGCTCCTCCAGTTCATCCTGCCGGACATCCCGCGGCTCTTCGAGGTGCAGGCCCGCATCGTGTGGGCCGCCCGGCGCGAAAGCGGCGCGCCCGTGCCCGGGATGGGCGTCGAGTTCGTGGGCCTGGACGAGACCGGCAGCAGCCAGCTCAATGCCTTCGTCCGCATGGAGCTGGAAAAGTTTGGCGCCCTGCCCGCCCGGTAAACCCTCCCCGCACCGACGCCCACCTCACTGCCTTCGACCACCCAGAGACCTAGTGCCATCTCATCCTCTTGGTCGAGTACAGATCTTTTCACAGTACTCATGCCAATTGGCCCGAGAACACGGTTGACAGGCGGTGTTATCCCGGATATCACCATTGCGCCGATCGCTCTCCCAGTTCAGTTTCCTGGAAAAGAAACAGGCCGTCTCGAAGGGATCTCCGACTCTCGTTGCCTTCTCTTTCGGGAGGCATCGAAGCCTCTGGCGATGGGATCCAAGATCAGGGGAGGCCGAGAGCGGTCTAGGCTTGAGGCGTGAGACGGTCGGGCCGATCCTGCTCGTGGGTCGCTGTAAAGTTCATTGACAAAGGCTGTAAAGGCGCTTTACAACGTAACCTACTGAAAGAAAAGATCTTTCTTCCTCCTTGACAAAAGTTGTAAAACGCCTTTACGATTTCCTTGGTCTACCAGACGATCTATCGCACCCGGAAACCTTGTCATAATCTAGGAAATCCAAGTACTTAGATTCTCTGGCTTTTCCTGGCACAGTCCTTGATAACCTCGGCCCCTGGTCTGTTGTTCCGTGAGGCCCAGAAGCCAGTTTCAGTTCCATCGGCATGTTCGTCGGTCCGCGATCTCCGTACAAATAGGGA
>Ga0326597_10010466_pt1 | contig 12354 bp, 10 predicted proteins | sample RVTome_12_FD_203789 | JGI IMG/M metagenome (GOLD analysis project Ga0326597, IMG submission 203789) | Soil microbial communities from uranium-contaminated site in the Upper Colorado River Basin, Wyoming, United States - RVT100D185 | ecosystem: Environmental > Terrestrial > Soil > Contaminated >... | reverse complement strand
GCGCAATCCCCAGGTAAAGATATACCCGGGGGTCCGTGGCTGCCACCCTCCCCCCGACCACGCTGCCGAAAGAATACCCCGCGACCACCAGCATTGGTGGGAGAGCCTCCAGGGTATTCGCCAGGAACTCCAGGGCCCCCGTGACGTCGGCGACCTCCGCCCGCCCTTCTCCGTGTTCCCCCTCGCTGCCTCCGACCCCCCGGAAGTTGAAGGCCAGTGTGGTGTACCCGGCCTCCCGAAAGGTCTGTTCGACGGTGAGGATCACAGGGGTAAGCATGGACCCGCCGTAGAGTGGATGGGGATGGCACAAGACGATAGCCCGGCCGCTCTCCCCCAGGGTCAGCCGTCCCTCGAGCTGAAGACCGTCGGACGAGGAAAAGCGGATCAGCCTGGCATCCCGGGAGAGTCGGATCGGCATGGCCACCCTACCTTCGGCAATGGAAAATTTCAAACCGACAACTGACAACCAGCCAACCGAGATTCATCCGAGAGATGGTCGGTTGTCAGTTGTCCGTTGTCAGTCTTCAGTTGAGCGTGTCCGCCGGCGGCGCCCGCCCGCGTACACCACAAGCCGCTCCTCGATCCTGGCCTGGAATGCCCGGCGCGCGGCAACGGACAGCATCGCATAGGGGGGAACGCTCCGACCCGCCGGCCAAGTCGCGCGCATTGCCAGGCTGGCCGCCCGGGAGGCCGCCGTGAAGTAACTGATCTTCGTGATTCCCTCCCGGATGCCCCGCCGGAGCCCCGCGTCCGCGATCCCCGAGCTGCCGTGGAGCGAGAGATGGGCGTCGGTTTCCCGCCGGATGGCCCGCAGGCGGTTGAAATCCAGACGGGCCTCTCCTGCCTTCAGCCCGTGGACCGAACCGATGGCCACTGCCACCACGTCCACACCGGTCCGCTTCACAAAATCCGCGACCAGGGCGGGGTCGGCCAGGACCTCGCCCTGCCGGCCGCCCCGCGGCACGTGTCCCAGCTCCGCCTCCACGGCAGCGCTGAACCCGTGGGCCATGTCAGCGATGGCCCGGGTACGGCGCACCTTCTCCTCGTAGGGGATGCCGGCGCCGTCATACATCACCGAGGTGAACCCCGCCCGGAGGGCGCGCAGGACGCCGGCCTCGCTCTGGCCGTGATCCAGGTGAAGGCCGATGGGAACGTCGAGGCCCGCGGCGCGGTGGCGGACCACGAGGGCCAGTGTCTCCAGGTCGAAATCCTCCGCCAGCCGCTCGGTGAAGGCAACGATCGCCGGGCTGCGACGAACCCTCGCGGCCCCCAGGACCGCCTCGATGGTTTCGAGGTTGAACACGTTGAACGAGCCCACGGCCCTGCGCCGCCGCCGCGCGGCGCCCAGCATCGCACGCACATCACCCAGTGGCACGAGAACTCTCCCTCACCGCTCGCAGGGCTTCGCGGAGCGCCTGGGCGGGATTCAGCCCAAATATTTCACCGCAAATCCCGCCAGAGGCGGGACAAAGACCGCAAAGGGCCACCGTATTTCAGAGAGTCCGGGATACTCGACTGTTCAGAATTTACCAGACCCGCTCGCAATATTCCCCTTTCGGGGGCCGAAAATACCAGGGATTTCTCTGCGCACCAACGGCGAGGCCGTTGGTACCGGCGTCCTTTGCGGTTCAAATGCAATATCTGGGTTCAGTGTTTGTCCGCTTCCCGCGACAGGGGCTCGATGATCCGGCACGCCTCCGGCAGGATGGTAAGGCGCAGGGGCTTTCCCGTGTCTAGAGAGTCGGCCGCCTCCGAGAGCACTTCGGCCCGAAGCACGGTCCCCTGGACATCCACCTCCAAGAGGGTGGCCGGCCCGCGAAAGGTCTTGACCAGGAGCGTCCCGGTCAGGCAGTTCGCGCCGGGGGGATCCGGCTCCGCTGCCTGCAAGAGGCGAACGGCCTCGGCGCGGACCAGCAGACGCACCCGGGTGCCGGCCGGGAACCCGGCCGCGGCCGACGCCCGGAGCCGCAGGCTCCCCAGGCTCAGCAGCCCCTCGGCCGGATTCACCACCTCACCCACGAGCGACGTGGACGAACCGATGAAGGCCGCAGTGAACACGGACCGGGGCGAGCGGTACAGATCCAGGGGACGGCCAACCTCCTCGATCCGTCCCCGGTTCATCACCACCACCCGGTCGCTCAGGCTCAGGGCCTCCTCCTGATCGTGGGTCACGTACAGCGTCGTCACCCGGAGCTGCTGTTGGATGCGGCGGATCTCGGTGCGGAGACTGGCACGCAGCGGCGCATCCAGGGCGGTCAGGGGCTCGTCCAGCAACAGCACCCTCGGCTTGCCCGCCAGCGCGCGTCCGAGCGCGACCCGCTGCTGCTGGCCACCGCTCAGCTCATGCGGATAACGGTTCTCCAGCCCCTCCAGGCCCGCGAGCGTGATGATCTGCCGAACGCTGGAGGCGGTTTCGTCCGGTGGCAGCCCCCGGACCTTCAGGGGGAAGGCGATGTTCTGGGCGGCGGTCATGTTTGGGAACAGGGCCAGGGCCTGGAACACCATGCCCATGCCCCGCCGGTACGCGGGCACCTGCGTGATCCGCTCCCCATCCAGCCAGATGTCTCCCGCATCCGGGATGAACAGGCCGGCCACCAGGCGCAGCGTCGTGGTCTTGCCACAGCCGCTGGGTCCCAGGAGGCTGACAAACTCTCCGCGGTCAATGGCCAGGGTGAGCCCCGCCACGGCCTCCGTGGCGCCGAAACGCTTCCAGAGATCCTCCAGCCGCAGATGGGCCACGCCGGCTCACCCCCGGGCATGCGGGGCTGCGGATTTGGTCTCGCGTGCCAGGTGGATCAGCAGCAGGGTGGTCACCATCGTGACCAGGAGGCTTACGATCGATGTCACCGCCATGATGTGGCCGTTCATGCGCATGATGTAGCCCTGCCAGACGGAGAAGGTCAGCCAACTCCCCCCGACGACAAAGTTCGCAACCGCGAAGTCGGTGAACGAGGCGGTGAACCCCGCCACGGCCGCGATGGCCATGCCTGTTCGGATGTTGGGCAACACCACGGATCGGAGGATCTGGTCCCATCGGGCGCCGCAGGTCAGCGCGGCCTCGTACAGCTCGTGCAGCCTGATGGCCTTGAGGTTGTTCAGCACCGCCCAGTACACGATGGGAAGGGCCAGGGCCGCATGGGCCGCGCCCAGGAGCCACGGCGTACCCAGGAGGGCCGGAACCGTCTCCCCGTAGAAGCGGATCAATGCCAGGGCCAGGACCACGCCCGGCATGGTATACGGAAGCAGCGAGGCGGCATCCAGCAGGAACTGCCACCGGGGCCTTCTCACCGCCAGGACCACCAGCGCCGGGACCACGAGACTGAGGTCGAGGAGAACCACCGCCGCACCCAGCAACAGAGAGCGCCCCAGGGTCTCCGCAAATCGGCTGGCCCTGACGGTCTCTGCGATCCACTGGAGCGTGAACCCCTCCGGCAGGATAGTGGTCGTCCAGCGCGTGGCCAGGGCAAACAGCAACGTGGCCACCAGGGGCAGTATCAGATAGAGGGCCATCAGACCCAGGGGGGTCAGGGCGGCCAGGCGGAACATTCCCGGGGATCTCAACCGAGCCATCGGGCAACCCGGGACATGAGCAGGCGATAGATGAGGAGCGACGCGCCCGCCAGCAGCATGATCATCACGGCCAGGGCATCCGCCGCCTCCAGGTCGAAACCGGCCTCCCCGAACAGGAAGCCGATTTGGAGTGTCATCAGGGTGAGGTCGCTTCCCCCGCCCACGATGGCCCACGGCGTCGTGAAACTCCCCAGCGCATGCGCGAAGAGCAGGACGAAACTGGCGGTCAGCGGCGGGAGCAGAATGGGCCCGCCCACGTACCGCCAGAAGTGGATGGCTCGGCCGCCATGCACGGACGCGGCGTCCCGGAGCTCGCTGCGCAGGGCGACGAGGGCGGGAAGGAAGGTCAGGACACACAGGGGAATCAGAAAGTACAGGTACACGAGCACCAGTCCCCAGAAGCTGACGAGTTCCACCGGGATCTGCCGGCCCACCAGGGAGCCCAGTAACAGCGTGATCGCCCCCTGAGATCCCAGCAGCAGGATGAAGCCGAAGGCGAGCGGGACCCCTCCGTAGTTCGTGGCCACGGCGGCGAGGGACAGGAACAGCCCGCGGAAGCGCTCTCTCGCGGCCCGGTGGAGGCTCAAGGCGACCGCCCCGCCCAGCACGCTGCCCAGGGTCGCCGTCGTCGCGGCCAACGCCAAGCTGGTGGCGATGGCCCGCCGATACCCGCCGGCCATCAGGATGCGCGTGTATACCTCCAGGGAGGGACGGCCACTGGCCATCAGGCTGCTCCGGAACAGCGCCGCGGCCGGTGCCACCAGCGCCGCCCCCACGAACAGGACCAGCAGGGCGATCGCCAGCCCGTCAGCCCTGAGGGCTGGCCACGGTCGTCGGCCAGCCCCCATGGCTGTCGGCGTCAGGATCACGGGGCGACCTCTTTCGTCCACCGCCCGATGAAATCGGTCTCGGAGAACTGGTCCCAATCGGGCATGGAGCGTACCCGCCCCGTGTACAGCTCATCCGGCAGCCATCGCGCCTTCACGCCGGCCGGGACCGCGAAGTTCCCGGCGATGTACCGAACCGGTCGAGGAAAGGCCTGGGCCAGGAGGAGCTGCCCCTCGTCAGAGGTGACGAAGTCGGCGAAGGCGCGCGCCAGCTCGGGGCGCGGCGCGTGGCGATTCAGGATCACCACCGACGGGGCGTAGATGGTCCCGTCCTTGGGCACCACGATCTCCAGTTTCAGCTCAGCCTTGAGCCGCTCCCGCAAGACCAGGTTCTCATGATCGTACTTCACGGTGATGGGGATCTCTCCCTTCTGAATGTTGGCGTCGCTGACCTTCACGGGATTGAGATTCCCCGCCTCTTTGAGCTTCTTGAAGAAGGCGACGCCGGGGGCCAGGTTGGTCAGGGTCCCCCCCATGGCCGCGTTGGCGGCCAGGACCGTGGCCAGCGCGGTCCCCGAGGTGCGCGGATCTTTTATGGCGAACGTCCTCTTGTACTCTGCCTTGAGCAGGTCTTGCCACGACTCGGGCACGGACTGGACCAGCTTCGGATTGACCAGCAGTGTGGGCACCCCCGCGTACACCGCGAACCAGTGACCCTCGGGGTCCTTCGCCCAGTCCGGAAGCTTTGCCCAGTTGGCGTTCTTGAAGGGCAAGGCGGCCCCTCGCTTCACGGCCACGGGACCGAAGGCCCGGCCGGCCTCCGTCGCGTAGGCCACCGGCTTGTTCCTCTCGGCGACGAACTTCGTGATCGCCTCGGCGCTGCTCATGTCGGTGTCGACATGGGTGCAGTTGTATTTCTTGCAGAAGGCATCAAATACCGGCCCCCAGACGTGCTCGTGCGGCATCCCGTAGGTGACGAACTCCACGGGTCCGCTGGCGGCATCCAGACCTCGCGGGGTGAGGCCCAGCGCGAAAATGATCAGCGCCAGGAGCAGCCAGGTTCGCCGGATCCTCGTCCTCAGGACAGGGGCCGGGCATGTTCGCCTCGCTTCCGGGAGTGGCTGTCTGCATTCACGGCGATTCAGGTGACTGGTCATGTCGCACCTCCTCCATAGGGATGCCCCATCGCGGAAGCGTCCCGCATCGCGGCGGGTACTGTATCCCGTCCCGCAGAGAAACGCAATCGCTCCAACTTTTGCGGCGGCGAACACGAAACAACTTCTTGGGGGATTGAGAAGTTCCGTTGCCTTCCCCCCACAGAGCTATCGCATCTTGGCGTTCTTGGCGCACCAATCCGCCTGAGGCGGACCGTTGGTACCGGCGGTTGATGATTTCGGATCGGGGTCAGAAATTCATGAGACCCACCCCGCCAATGGTCGCCGCCGCGCCCAACACGGTCCTGGCGGACGGGCGCTGGCGGAACACCAGCACCTCGAAGGGCAAAGTGAATAGGGGGGAGGTGGACGCCAGGACATTTCCCACCGCCACCCCGCCGAACTTGATCCCCGTGGTGAAGAGCAGGGACCCGATGGCGCTCAGCAGACAGACCGCGGCCAACGAGGCCCGCTCCCTCGGCCGGCAAGCCGCCACCTCGCGTAGGGTCCCTCGGGTCCAGGGGGTCAGCCACAGGACGAGCCCTGCCAGGGGAATCCGCACGGCCGCGGCCGCCGTGGCCGAGACGATCTGCAGCGGGGGCTTCATGATGATGGCTGACACGGCCCACGCTCCGGCCGCCAGGAACACCAGCTTGAGACCCCGGCGTGCATCCCCACGGCCCCTCACCCCACCCTCGCTTTTCCCCGAGATGATGAGCGCGAGCCCACCCACGACCAGCAGGATGCCGATGATCCTGGGGAGGGTCACCTTCTCGCCCAGGAGGCCGATCCCCACGACCGAGGTCAGCAGCGGATTGGCCAGGCTGAGGATCAGGGCGCGGGTGACCCCCAGGTATCCCATGCTGGCAAAGAATATCGTATCGCCAAACCCCATGGCCAGGAGGATGGAGGCCCACAGGGCCAGGACGGCCCACAGCGGCATCCGGAGGATCTCCGGTCCGTGCCCGGTGAAGAGCGCGACGGCCAGGATGATGATGCCGCCGATCGTGGACCGTACGGCCGTGATGCTGATGGGCCGGAGGGTGTCGGTGAGCGAGCTGACGAGAAGGCTCAGGGCCGCCCACGCCAGGCCGGTCCCCAATCCTCCCGCGATGCCCCACGTCAACTCGGTCATGACCTGGCGTTCCCTGCCTGTCAGCGCGGTGAGACCAGGGGCGGGCGGAGAAAATCTTCCCCTGGGGGCACGGGGCGTCTCCCTCGACCGGAAGGGAAACCAGTCATTCTCGAAGCATCCCGGGCGCCGCGGCAGTGGGGCAGTACGGTCTCATTCCGCCTTCTCCTCCTCGGGCGGGGCCCCGCGGCCGCCGGGACGGAGGATGGTGTGCTTCTCCATCCGGTACAGGAGGGTGTGGCGCGTGATCCCGAGGTAGCGGGCCGCGCGGGACTGGTTCCAGTCGTGCTTCTGCAGGGCGCGCAGGATCAGCCCCTTCTCCACCTCCTCCAGGGACAGGCCGGCCTCGGGCAGGCTCACCGGTAATGCGGCCGCCTCGCGGGAGCGGGGTACCTTGATCGCCTCCGGCAGGTCGCTCACGGTGATGACGTCCCCCCGGTGGAAGATCATGGCCCGCTCCAGGGCATTCTCCAGCTCCCGGACGTTCCCGGGCCACTCGTAGGTCTCCAGGGCCCGGAAGGCGTCGGGGGCGATCGCCAGGCGCGGGGGGGCGCCGAGCCGCCTCAGGAAGTGCTGGGCCAGGGGGCGGATGTCCCCCCGCCGCTCGCGGAGGGGCGGGATCGAAATGGGCACCACGTTCAGGCGGTAGTACAGGTCCTCGCGGAACTCCCCCGCCTGAATGGCCTTGGTCAGGTCCTTGTTGGTGGCCGCGAGGATCCGGACGTCCACGCGGATCGACCGGTTGTCGCCGACCCGCTCCAGCGTCCGCTCCTCCAGGCAGCGCAGGATCTTCACCTGCAGCTCTGGCCGCATCTCGCCGATCTCGTCCAGGAAGATCGTGCCGCCCTCGGCCGCCTCGAACTTCCCGACCCGGTCCCGGATGGCTCCGGTGAAGGCCCCCTTGACGTGCCCGAAGAGCTCGCTCTCCAGCAAATGCTCCGGAATGGCGGCACAGTTGACCGCCACGAAGGGCCCGCTGGTCCTCGGGGAGTTGGCGTGAATCGCGCGGGCGATCAGCTCCTTGCCGGTTCCGCTCTCGCCCAGGATCAGCACCGTGGTCTCGGTGGGGGCCACCCGCCCCAGCATCTCCAGGATCGCCTTCATCGGGGAGCTTTCGGCGATGATAGTGTCCAGGCCGATGCGGGCCTGGAGCTCCTGCCGCAGGGCCACGTTCTCCCGCTCCAGGTCCTTGAGCTGCAGGGCCTTCTGGATGGTGAGCTTCAGCTCGTCCCGGTTGAAGGGCTTGCTGATGTAGTGGAAGGCCCCGGCCTTCATGGCCTCCACTGCCATCTCGATGGTCCCGAAGGCGGTGAGAATGATCACCTGGATGTTGGGGTCCAGCTTGTGGACGCCCTCCAGGACCTGCAGCCCGTCCATCCCGGCCATCCGGACATCGGTCACCACCACATCCGCCCTTTCCTTCTTCAAGAGTTCGAGCCCGTGCTCGCCGCTCGCCGCCGTGAGGACCGCGTACCCCTCCTGGGCCAGGTTGTACTCCAGGACGCGCCGGAGGCTCTCGTCGTCGTCGATGACCAGGATCTTCACCCGCCTCATACCCGCAGGGCCCCCTCCAGCGGCAGGGTGATCACGAACGTGGTCCCCTTCCCCCGCTGGCTCATGACCCGGATCGTGCCCTGATGGTTCTCGATGATCCGGTGGGTGATGGCCAGCCCCAGCCCGGTCCCGTCCTTCTTGGTGGTGAAGAACGGATCGAAGATGCATCCCAGATGCTCTTCCGCGATCCCCGGGCCCGTGTCGTCGAAGACCGTCTCCAGCCATTCCGGCCGCTCGTCGGCGCCCGACGCGGCGGCCCCCGATCCCAGACGGGTCGAGATGGCCAGGTCCCCGCCCTCCTGCATGGCCTCCAGCGCGTTCAATATGATGTTCAGGAACGCCTGCTTGAGCAGCGTCTCGTCCGCCATGACCCGTGAGGGCCCCGAGTGGAAGCTGGTGAAGACCTGGACCCGCCGCCCCCGCGCCTGGCCCGAGACCAGACCTTCCAGCGCGGTGAGAACCGCCCGCACATCCACCGGGGTCAGCTGCGGGTTCACGGGGCGCGCAAAGCTGAGGAAGTTGGTCAGCACGTCGTTCAGCCGATCCACCTCCTTCAGCAGGATGGCAAAGAACTCCGCCTTCGGGTGGCCGGCGGAATAGTCGTCCTGGAGGATCTCGACCGCGCCCTTGATCGAGCCCAGGGGATTGCGGATCTCGTGGGCCAGGCCCGCGGACAGCTGACCCAGCGCGGAGAGGCGATCGGCCCGGCGGAGCTGCGTCTCCTTCTCCAGCAGCAGGCGGGTCTGTTCCTGCAGCTCCCGGTGCGAGCGGGCCAGCGTCTCGGCCTGCACCTCCAGGCCGCGGCGGAAATGCTCCTGCCGATCCACCATCATTCCGATGAGGAAGCCAACCGCCAGGAACACCGGGATCTCCAGCACGTACCCGATGGTCATGGTCCCATGCTCCACGCCGACGACGTGGGGCAGGTATACCAGGGTGATGAGACCGGCCGCGCCCAGGCCGCCCCGCAGGCCGTACCACAGCCCGCCCAGGGCAATGGGCAAGTAGTACAGCCGCACCAGGATATCGTGCTGGATCTGGCGCCCGACGGGCGTCAGGAGGTGGGCGATCGTCACCAGAAGGATGACCGTGCACAGGCCGGCGGGCCGGATCCAGTGCGCGCGGTGGACGTCCCCAGTCGTCATCTCAGCGGTTCACGCGGGACGCGGCAGGGTCCATACCCCGGCTCGCCTGGGCCGGCCGCCGGGAACCGTCAGGCCGCTTCTGCCACTGCAGCTCCATCCGCGCCGTACCCGCCTACCGCCCCGCCCGCGGTTGGACGCCTCCGGGGGAGGGTGCCTTGGTTGCATCCGACGGCCCACCTCCCGGCGGAATCGCCAGATCGCGGATCACCTGTCCCGACGCACCCAGGGACGGGAGGGGCTGCCCATTCAAACTGATTTCTACGCCACCCGCATTCCCCACCGTCACGACGAATCCCGTGTCCGCGACGAAGCGCGCGGTCTGTCCCTTCTGCAGGAGGACCTCGCGCTCTTGCCCGCCGTCAGCGCGCACGGACATCCACGTCGGCTCCAGAGTGTGGGCCGTCAAGAGAAACCGGTAGGACTTCCGTTCCGGGGGCAGGATCGGCGGGCCCTGGGCGATCGCTGCAGGCCCGGGGGCAATACCGCGCGTCCCGGACGGGGCGTCGGCCGTGTCCGACCGGACGGCATCCGACAGCGTCGCCGCGGGCCGGTCCGGACTCGGCCGGTTACTGTCCCCGATGGGACCCGCCTCCTCGGTTGGCCACTCCACGACCGGCGGCGCGGGGGCCCGCTCCGCAGACCGCTTGGAGGCCAGGGAAAGCACGATGAAGACCAGCGGCGTCACGACCAGGATCGCCGCCCCGGTCCAGGCAACATGTTTCCACGGGATGGGCGGCGGAGGCGGCGGCGGAACCGGGGTCAGGGATTGCCCCGGCGGCCGGTGGATTGTCCTGCGAAACTCCTGCTCCAGGGCAGCGGAATCCAGCTTGAGCAGGCGGGCATACTCGTGCAGGAAGCGGATCAGGTATCCCGCGTCGGGAAGCAGGTGGTAATCATCCGACTCCAACGCCTGCAGGAGCCGGAGTGGCACCTTGCTCTGGTACGCCGCCTGCTCCGGGGTCAGCCCCCGCTCCTCCCGATGCTGCCGGAGGATTTGCCCAATGGTCGCCTTCTCGGCCATGCGCTAGCCTGTCTTTCCGGTCCGCACAACCAGGACCGACGCCTGTCCTTCCCGGACCACCCGCTCCGCCACACTCCCCAGCCGGGGTTCCTCGACCCTTCCGGTCGCGTCACTCCCCAGAACCACGAGGTCGTACGCGCCGCCCCGGATCTCGGCCAGGATTTCCTCGGCGGGGTCCCCCTGGCGGACCTTGCGGTCGGCCTCGAGCCCGAGCTGCTTGAGTCGGTCCCGGGCCTGGACCGCCACCTCCAGCCCGTGTCCCTCATGCCCAAAGAGGTCCTCGATCTGGCGAAGCTCCGATTCGTGAAGTCGTTCGTAATGCCGAAGGCGCTCGTCCACCTCGGGGATGACATGCAGCACGACCGCCTGCATGCCTGCGTTCCTGAGCCAGGCGGCTCCCTGCGCCAGCGCCCGGTCCGCTCCCTCCGATCCGTCCACGCAGAACAGGACCCGCATCAGCCCTCCGACGTTCCGCCCCGCGGCCACCCAGGGGCGCTTAGTGCTTGATTTCATAAATCCGTATCAGGTTTTACCGATACGGATCGCCCTTTGCCAAGGGCGTTTCGTGTAGGATTGGCTGAGGCCAACCCTGCACGAACATATGAAATCAAGCACTTAGAAAAAATTCAGCCACAGCTTCAGCGCCAGTCCCACGTTGCAGATGAACAGGGCCACCAGCGTCTGGGGGATGGCCAGCCACATCCAGCGCGGCCACCCAATCCGGTGCCCGTGTTTTTCCATCGCCGCATACGCCACCACGTTGGCCGACGCGCCGATGGGCGTGCCGTTGCCCCCGATGTCCGTCCCCAGGGAAACTGCCCACACCATGATGGAGAGGGCGGGCACTCCGACCTGGCCGGCGATCCCCTTGATGACATAGGCCATGCTCAGGGCGAAAGGAACGTTGTCCACGATGGCCGACGACACGGCCGAGAACCACATCAGGGTCGACAGCAGCGCCAGGTCCTGGTGCCGGAAGGCACTGGCGATGAGGTCCGCCAGGGCCTTGATGACTCCGGTCTTCTCCAGCCCCCCCACCACCACGAACAGCCCGATGAAAAAGAGCAGGACGTCGTAGTCGATCTTCCGCAGGATGTCCTCGGTCCTGCTTCCGCCCAGGATCAAAATGACGAATGCGGGGATCAGGGGGGCCAGCGGCGCCGTCAGAGGAATGTGCAGGGTGTGCTCGACCCAGGTATGGATGACCAAAAAGAGGATCGCCACCAGGAATGCGCCGAGCCCCAGCGTGAAGAGCCGCCAGTCCTTGATGGCCTTGGCCGGGTCCATGGCCGTCAGGGCCTCCCGGTCCATCGTGCCGCCCGTGAGCAGCCGCTTGCGGCACTGCAGATAGGCGACCCCGATGGCCCCGAGGGATGCCACCACGGCCGTCGGCCCGTTGTGGATCACGAAGTCGTTGAAGGAGAACCCCAGCATCAGGCCCAGAATAACGTTGGGCGGGTCGCCCACGAGCGTGGAGGAGCCGCCGATGTTGGCCAGGCACACCTCCGCCACCACGACCGGAATGGCGTCAAACTTGAGCAACCGGGACAGCTCGTAGGTCAGGGTGGCGAAAAACAGCATCACCGTGATGCTGTCCATGAAGGCCGAGAGGAAAGCGGTGACGAGGGGAAAGACCACCAGGATCCGGAGGGGATTGTAGTCCAGCTTCTTGGCCACCACCAGGGCCATGTAGGTGAAGAAGCCGGCCTCGGACAGGACGGCGATGATCGTGAACATCCCGAAGAGCAGGCCGACCGTCTCCCAGTGCACATAGGTGGTGACCGCCTCCTTGAGATCCAAGACGCCCAGAACCAAGAGGAGAACCGCCCCCGACATGGAGACGATGGTGCGGTTGATCTTCTCCGTGCCAATGGCCACATAGGTGACCAGGAACACGGAAACGGCCACTGCGGCCGAGAAACCCATGAACGCCCGTGCCTCCTTTGCCGAC
>Ga0326597_10010465_pt1 | contig 12355 bp, 15 predicted proteins | sample RVTome_12_FD_203789 | JGI IMG/M metagenome (GOLD analysis project Ga0326597, IMG submission 203789) | Soil microbial communities from uranium-contaminated site in the Upper Colorado River Basin, Wyoming, United States - RVT100D185 | ecosystem: Environmental > Terrestrial > Soil > Contaminated >... | reverse complement strand
GGCGGCTTCAACACGGCCTCTTGGGTGAAGATCGCCTGGGTGCTGCCCTACGTGCTGCCCGCGGCGGCCGTCATCCTGGTATACGGCCGGGTGATCAACGTGCTGAGCCTCGACGAAGACCAGGCGCGGTTCCTCGGCGTCGACGTCGAGCGGACGAAGATCGTGCTGCTGGGCGTCTCGTCGCTGGCGGCGGCGGCGGCGGTGTCGGTCGGTGGGACGATCGGGTTCGTCGGGCTGATCGTCCCGCACGCGATCCGCCTGGTGTCGGGCCCGGACAACCGTTACCTGCTGCCGATGTCGGTCGTGGTTGGTGCGGCGTTCCTGATCGGCGCCGACCTCTTCGCGCGGACGATCGACCGGCCGGCCGAGATACCTGTCGGGATCATCACGGCGTTCTGCGGCGTGCCGTTCTTCCTGTATCTGCTGCGGCGCGCGAGGTTAGGGGCATTCTATTGATCGCCAGGGTAGCGCCCGCGACCAGCAGCCTCGAGGTCGAGGGGCTCAGCGTTTCGTACGGCGCCAACGGTCACGTCATCCGCGCGCTCGACGGTGTATCGCTGGCGCTGGCGGGTGGCGAAGTGCTTGGGCTGATCGGGCCCAACGGCAGCGGCAAGACGACGTTCATCCGCGCCGTCACGGGCGCAGTCAAGCCGTCCGCCGGACGGGTGACGATCGCCGGACAGGACGCCGCGGGGATGCCGCAGCACCGCATCGCGCGGGTCATCGGCGTTGTCCCGCAGGACCCGGCGCTGCCGCCGGCATTCACCGCGCTGGAGTGCGTATTGATGGGCCGTACCCCGCACCTGCGCCTTCTCCAGAACGAGGGGCCTGCCGACCTCGATATCGCCCGGCGGGCGATGACCGAGACCGACACCTGGAGCCTGGCGAGCCGGCGCGTGGGCGAGCTTTCGGGCGGCGAACGTCAGCGGGTGGTCGTGGCCCGGGCGCTGGCGCAGGAGACGCCGGTGCTGCTGCTGGACGAGCCGACTGCGCACCTGGATATCGGACACCAGGCGACGGTGCTGGGACTTGTGCGGCGTTTCGCGACCGAGCAGGGGAAGGCGGTGCTCGCGGTGGTGCACGATCTGACGCTCGCGGCCCAGTATTGCGACCGGCTGGCGCTGCTTCGTGCAGGAGCGGTCGTCGCGGAAGGAACGCCGCAGGAGGTGCTGCGCGTGGAACTGCTCCGTGAGGTGTACGGACGCAACGTGGAGGTGTTCCCGCATCCGCGGACCGGGCTGCCGGTTGTGGCGCCGTCCGGCGGCTCGGCGTAGACTGTCGCCAGATGCCCGAAGACCCGCCGAAATCGATGATCTACACGCGCTCCGGCGACGAGGGGATGACCTCGTTGTTTGGAGGCGGCCGCGTCTCGAAGGACAGCGCCCGCGTGGAGGCCTATGGCGCGGTCGACGAGTTGAACTCCGCGATCGGCGTGGCGGTGTCGTTCGTCAGCGATGCCAGGGCGGCGGCCGAGCTAACGTCGATCCAGAACGAACTGTTCAACATCGGCGCAGAACTGGCCAGCGAGACGGCAGGCGAGAAAGCTGCGGAGTTCGGGCGGATGTTCACTGACCCCGACGAGAAGATCGCGGCGATGGAGCGCTGGATGGACGAACTCGACGCCGCGCTGCCGCCGCTGACGACGTTCATCCTGCCCTCGGGTTCGCACGCGGGGGCAGCGCTACACCTTTGCCGGACGATCTGCCGTCGCGCCGAACGCCGCGCGATCACGCTGGGTCGCGCGGAGCCGGTGAACCCGGCCATCGTGCGGTACCTCAACCGGCTGTCTGACCTGCTGTTTGTGCTTGCACGGTACGTGAACCACGCGGAGGGTAAGCCTGAGACGGAGTGGCGCAAGGGCTAACCGCGATAAACTGAACCCCGCATGATCCCCGTTACCGATGCGCTGCGGGCGCGGCGCTTTCCGTTCGTCAACCTGGCCATCATCGTGGCGTGCGTGCTCGTGTTCATCTACGAGCTGACGCTTTCGGACCTGCGCATCGAGGAGTTGTTCTACGACTACGGCGTGGTGCCGAACGACATGACGAACTGGGTGGAGAGCCCGTCCGGCCTCGGCGAGCCCGCGACCGTCCTCAGCGCCGCGTTCCTGCACGGAGGCTGGCTGCACCTCGCCGGGAACATGATCTTCCTCTGGGTGTTTGGCGACAACGTGGAGGATGTGCTCGGCCACGTGGTCTACGCGCTGTTCTACGCTGCCTCGGCGCTGGGTGCGGTGGCGCTGCAGGTGGCCACCGACACCGGCGAGACGGTCCCGATGATCGGGGCGAGCGGGGCCATCGCGGGGGTGCTCGGCGCGTATCTGCTGCTGTTTCCGGTGGCGCGCGTTGGGGTGTTCGTGCCGGTGCTGTTCTTCTTCGGTGCGATACCCGTTCAGGCGTGGGCGCTCATCCTGCTCTGGTTCGTGATGCAGATCTTCGCCGGCTACGCCTCGCTGGCCGACCCCGATGTCACGCAAACGGTGGCGGTCTGGGCCCATGTCGGCGGGTTCATCACTGGTTTCGGGCTCATGCTCGTCGCTCGGCCGTTTGTGAAGGTGCGTTCGCTGCCGCGCCAGCCTCGGCGCAGGGGTGGCATCTGGTAGCGCACGGCTTCACTTAGCGCCCGCTCAATTTTCCCTTGACGCGCCGTAACCTGTGTGGCTAAATGGCAGTGCTTCGCCCCGGCGAAGCGTTCACTTCCGCACCGGCCCCGCCGGCACCAGAAGGAGTTTGCCCATGGCAGACACGATAGCCACCGATATCCCTGCAGACCTCGCACAGGTGGCCCAGGAAAAGGGCATCCCGCTCGATGTCGTGCGGCGCGGCCTGGCCCTCGGATTCCCACCTGATGTAGTCAAGACGCAGCTCAACATGCCCGGCGTCACCGCCGAGGCCGCCGAGCAGTTCATCAGCGAGCAGGAGCGCATCCGCGCCGGCGGCGAGATCACGATCCCGCCGGAACTGGCCGAGCTCGCGCACGCCAAGGGCTGGCCCGACGATCTGCTGATCCGCGCCCTCAAGCTCGGCGCGCCCGTGGCCATGATGATCAACCAGATCAACGCCGGCATCACGCCGGAGCAGGCGGCTGGCTTCATCGCCACGCAGGAAGCCCTGCGCGGCGGCGAAGGCGGGGCGCTGCAACTCGACCTGTCGTGGATGAAGGTGCCGACCGAGTGGGGCGTCCGGGTCCGCGCCGGCAAGCACGGGCTCACGGTCGGCGGCATCAACGTCGGCACGTACGCCGACATTCCGGACTACTGGCCTTATCAAACGGAGATGCCGCGCGGCGCCTACCCGATCCCGGGCGTGCCATCGATGGGTTACTCGATCTTCGAGAAGGCCGAACTGTGGTCCGACAACTCTGCCGACCTCTACGAAGAAGCCATTCAGCGCCGCTGGGCGCCCTCCACCGACATCCCGTGGGACACCCTGGAAGACCTGCCGTCAGACGTCGAGAAGGCGTTCTGCCAGCTCTCTACGGCGCTCTGCGAAAAGGCGCTGGTGGTCGGCGACGTGATCGGGCGCTGGCTGCCCGAGATGTCCTACGGCTACCACGAGGTCAAGCTCTACCTCTCGACGGCCGAGTTCGACTGCGCGCGCCAGTTCGAGGTGTTCCGCAAGCGGGCGTTCTCGAACGGCGGCGGGATGGCCGTGCAGAGCCCTGGCTACCTCCACCGTGCGATCATCGACTGCCGGTTCTGGACCGAGGCATCGAGCGTGATGTTCATCCTGCACAACAGCTTCATCATGGGGCTGTACGAGATCGGCCTGGCGACGGCCCACAACCGCGCCGAGTACCGCATCTTCAGCCTCTGCCAGCAGGACATCTCGCGCCAGCTGGCGTACGGCGTCGATCACCTGAAGTACTTCCTCTCCCGCCACATCGAGCGCCGGCAGGAGGTCAACCATTTCCTGAACAAGGCCGAGGCGGTGTTCTCCTACGAATGGACGAAGGACACCCCGCTCCGCGAGGCGCTGATGATCCTGCTGGGCGGCGGCACGGAGCCCTCGCAGATGGCGACCGGCGCGGCCCGACTGGAGTACTTCTGGGGTCGCTGGGTTAACGCCTACGCAGACCGCCTCAAGTCTGCCACGCTTGGCGACCGCCGCGAGAAGCTGCATCCAAGCCTGCGCAAGTACGCCGAACTGCCTGCGGCCGCCGCCGCTTAATCTGAGACATACGAAAGACAGGAGAACGCCACGATGACACAAGAAGCGACGACGGCGAAGGCGACATTCCCCTCCGTTGACTGGTTCAACGCGGTCAAGGAGATCGTGAACAACGACCCGAACTTCAGGCGCATCGGCACCTGCGATGCCGAGATGGGCGTGAAGATCCCCGACCTTGGGAAGTACTACAAGATCACGTTCGAGGCGTTCGAGGTGGGCGACATCGCGGAGGTGGACGAGGCCGTCGCCGAAGACACCGACTTCTGGCTGGAGATGCCCTACGCGCGCTGGAAGGAAATGATCCAGAACATCAAGGACAACGCGCGAGCCGACCTGCACCACACCCTGAACACGATCGACCTCGAAGACCCCGAAGGCTTTGCCCGCTCGAACGATGGCTACCGCCGGGACGCCTTCTACCGCTTCAACCAGACGTTCCAGTACTTCTTCGACATCACCTATATGATCGAAACGACGTTCGTCTAGAAGCGATTCAAGAATGCGAAGCGGGGGAGCGCGCACGCTCCCCCGCTTCTTGTTTGCGCGATACCTCTACCGCAAGTCGATCCGTGGCGAGAAGCGCTCCTCCAGCCTTGCAGCAACGGCGTCGGCCATCGACATCGCGCTGCGGGCCATGAGCCGGTCCAGCAGCGGCCGCCGGGCGCGGACGTACTGCAGCTTCGGTTCTTCGGGCGCCTTCACCAGCGATTTGGCGTAGTCGATCGTCTCTTCGAAGTCGCCAAGGTGGTCAACGAGGCCGATCTCTTTCGCCTGGACGCCGGTGAAGGGTTCGCCGGTTGCGTACTCCCGCACCTTTTCGGCCGGGAGATTGCGGGCTTTTGCCACGGTGTCCACGAACCACTCGTAGTACTCGCTCGTCAGGCCCTGCACCTTTTCGGCCTCCTCGAGCGTCGGCTCGTGCCATGGTTGCAGCATGCCCTTCATCTTGCCGGCGTGGTAGGTAACAACCTTTACGCCCACCTTCTCCATCAGCTCCTGCACCACCGGGCGGGTGAAGATCACGCCGATCGAGCCCACGAGCGCGGTCGGCAGGGCGCGGATCTCGCGGGCGGCGCAGGCGATCAGGTAGCCGCCGGAGAGGGCGCCGCTACCGACGTAGGCGATCGTCGGCTTCTTCGCCGAAAGGCGCTTGACTGAGCGGTAGATGGCGTCGGACACGGGGGCCGAGCCACCGCCCGATTCGATGTCGATGACGACGGCGTGGACGTTCTTGTCCTCCCGCAGCGCCTTGATCGTGCGCAGCATCTCGGGGGCGCGCACCTGGACGCCGATGGCGCCGGTGATTTCCAGGACGACGACGCGTGGCCGTGTCCAGGGCAAGTCGATAAACGTGGGCAGGATTAGCATGGGTTCCTCCTGGGGGCGCGCATCCGATCGCGGAGCGGCGACTTCCAGTATATCGGTACGGCCGCCGGGGCGTGCGATACGATAGCCGCGCACCCAGTGAGATAGCCAGAACCAGAATGAGGTAGGACATGACCGAACGAGGCCGCATCGTTTACCTGGAGCACGACAGCGCTGTGTTGAAGAACAACCCGCTGGGCGACCCGCACCGGAGGTCGTTCCCGGTGTACCTGCCGCCCGGATATGAGTCCTCCAGCGAGCGTTACCCGGTGATCTTCGGGCTCGTGGGGTTCACCGGCAAAGGGCAGAGTTACCTGAACTGGCGGTTCGGCTTCCAGACGTTCGAGGAAATATTGGATGAGCTGATCATCGAGCGGGGGATGCCCGGCGTCATCTACGTCATGCCGGACTGTCTCACCCGCTACGGCGGCAGCCAGTACGTCAACTCGAGCGCGGTGGGGAACTACGACGACTACATCGTGCAGGAGCTGGCGCCCTTCATCGACCGGGAATTGCGGACGACGGGGCGCCGGGGCGTGATCGGCGGGTCAAGCGGGGGCATCGGTTCGTTTGTGCTGGCGGCCAAACACCCCGAGGTGTTCCAGGCGTTCGCGGACCACTCCGGCGACAGCGGGTTCGAGTCGTGTTATCTGAATGACGTCCCGGCGGTCGTGCAGGCGATGGAGAAGTGGGAGTACAGCGTCGAGAAGTTCGTCGACCAGATTGAGTCTTACTCGCCGAAGGACGACGCGTACCAGGTCGTGCTGAATGCCGTGGCCATGTCGGCATGCTACGCGCCGAACCCTGATACGAAGCCGCTCGGCTTCGATCTGCCGTTCGATCCGTACACCGGGGCGCTCCGCCCCGATGCCTGGGAGAAGTTCCGCGCCCACGACCCGGTGAACATGGTCGAGCCGCTGCAGGACAACCTCCGCAAGCTGGCGCTCCGCTTCATAGACTGCGGCAAGCGGGACCAGTACCACCTCTATCTCGGGGCGAGGCAGCTGCACCAGAAGCTGGATGAATTCGGCATCGGTCACACGTTCGACGAGTACGACTCCGACCACTTCCTCCTGCGCAAGGAGCAGAAGAAGAAGAGCATCCCGATGGTGGTGCGGGCGCTGCGGGAGGGTTAGCGTCTAGCCGAGGGCGTCGATCTGCTTGAGGGTCTCTTCGACCGTGGGGATCTCCCACTGCTGGAAGCCGAGGTGGGCATACCGGACGACGCCCTCACCGTCGATCACGAAGAGGCCGGGGCGCTGCCCCAGCGAGATCATCGCGCTCTTGACGTCGAACTGGCGGAACACCTTGCGGTCGGGATCGGCGAGGCAGGGGAACGGGATGCTCTCGCGCTGGAAAAAAGTGCGTGCGTGGTCGACTGTGTCAGGGGCGACGGCCAGGACTTCGGTGTTCCGCGACTGGAACTCTGAGTACTTCTCCCGCAACTGCGAGAGGTGCTTTCGGCAGAACGGTCAGCCAAAGCCCCGCAGAAAGACGAGGACCACGGGGCGGCCGCGATAGGCCGAAAGCGACACCTCGCTGCCGTCGATTGCCGTCAGCGTGAAGTCGGGCGCAGGGGAGCCTGTCGGTACGGTGTCGCTGTCTACGGGCATGTCGCTGCGATTGTATGGGCGGAGCGCTGTCGCGTCAAAGCGATATGATTGGCGGCGTGACCGACCTCGAGACCGCAATCGACTCCGCTGCCCGCCTCATCGCGAGCGCGAAGCACGTCGTTGCGCTCGTTGGCGCCGGGCTTTCGGCGGAGAGCGGAGTGCCGACGTTCCGCGGGCCCGAAGGCATCTGGACCAAGCACGGAGAGCCTGACACGAGCCGCGACTACGACGCTTTCGCAGCGGATCCGAAGGGCTGGTGGGAGCGGCGGATCGAAGGGGCAGGCCGCATGGCGGACCTGGTGACGGCCCTGGAGGTGGCGCAGCCCAATCCCGGCCACATCGCCCTTCGCGAGATGGAGGAAGCGGGCTGGCTGGGCCATATCATCACTCAAAATATCGACAACCTGCACCAGCTCGCCGGCAGCCGCAGGGTTACGGAGATCCACGGCAACCGGACGAAGCTGCGCTGCACCTCGTGCGCCTCACGCTGGCCGGTCGACGAGTTTCCGATCGACGAACTGCCGCCGCACTGCCCCGACTGCGGAGGCATCGTGAAGGGCGACACCGTGATGTTCGGTGAGCCCATCCCCAAGGACGCGCTGGACTCCTGTGTCGACCAGACGTGGAAGTGCGATCTGATGCTGCTGGTCGGCACGAGCGCCGTCGTCTACCCGGCCGCGCAGTTCCCCCTCGACGTGCGGCGGCTGGGCGGCAAGCTGATCGAGGTCAACCCGGAGCGGACGCCGCTGACCGACCTGTGCGAGGTGGTCCTGCGTGTGCCGGCGGGCGAGTCGCTGCCGCTAATCGTCGAAAGGCTGCGGCAGGGTGTTGCCTGACGCTTATTCATGCTTACTCTTGCTAACGCATGCTAACTGATGCTAACTTGAAGCCATGAGCAAGTTACTGACCGTGAAGGAAGTTGCAGAGCGGCTGCGGCTCCACCCGATGACCGTGCGCCGCCACATCAAGAGCGGCCGGTTGAAGGCCACGCGCATCGGGCGAGCGGTGAGGGTATCGGAAGATGCTTTGGTCGGTGCGACAGCACCGCGAGGACCAGGGTCGGACTGGAAAGCCGAGTTGCTGGCGTGGATAACACGGCCGATGACTGAAGAGGAGATCGAGCGCCGCCGCGAGGCTGGAGAGCGCATACGGGAGTTGAGGGATGCCCAGCCTGTGAGTGATATTCGCTCTGACGTCCTGGTGCGGGCCGCGAGGCGTGGGGATGAAGTGTCATACGGCGAGAAGACCTGGGAGGAGTTGATCGCTGAGGAATCCGAACCTCTGGGTGATTGACGCATCCGTCGCGGTTAAGTGGTATCTGCGCGACGAGGATTTGAGAGAGCCCGCGGATTCGCTTCGCATTGGATACGAGAATCGAACCGTTCTGGCCACAGCGCCCCGCCTCTCGAGATACGAAGTTGCTAGTGCATTGCTTCTTGCCGTGCGCTCCCGCCGAATCACATTTGAAGCATTGCGCGCGAGTCTCGATAACTACAGTTCACTGGGCCTTGCCAAACTGAACGATCCAGACGATGTGCTTCTGGAGTCGGCGAGACTCTTGGCCTCGCATCCCATCGGCTATTACGACGGCGTGTACCTCGCCCTCGCCGAATTCCTCGGCGGCTGGTTTGTGACAGCCGACGAGAAGTTCTACAGGAAAGCCCGCGGCCTCTTCCCCTCCGTCGTCTGGCTTGGTGATATAGACCTGTGACAAACGCGCTCGACGGCATCCGTGTTCTCGATCTCACCATCTGGCAGCAGGGGCCGATGACTACAGCGCTGCTCGCCGAATGGGGCGCCGACGTCATTAAGATCGAGGGCCCCGACTCGCCGGACCCGGGGCGGTCGCTGATCCGCTACGAAGCTGCGCCGGGCGGGGCGAATGCGTACTTCGAGATGCACAACCACAACAAGCGCGGAGTTGTGCTCGACTTGAAGACAGATACCGGCCGCGAGGTGTTCTACCGGCTGGCCAGGGACGCCGACGTGGTGATTCAGAACTTCCGCGTCGGCGTCGGGGAACGGCTGCGCGTCGACTACGAGACGATGCGTGCGATCAATCCGAAGCTGGTGTACTGCCAGGCGTCCGGGTTCGGCCTCGCGGGGCCCGACGCTGCGCGTCCGGCTCTCGACCCGCTGGCCCAGGCACGCGGTGGTGTAATGAGCGTGACGGGAGAGCCCGACGCGCCCCCCACGCGCACGTTCGCCGGCTTCGCGGACCAAGTCAGCGCCTTTCTGCTCGCCTACGGCATCATGGTCGCGCTGTTCCACCGCGAGCGGACCGGCGAAGGGCAGAAGGTTGATGGCTCGCTGCTGCAGTCGGTGATTGGCGCGCAGGCTTTCAACATCTCGAGCTACCTCATGTCGGGCACTTACGCTGGTTCGCCGATCCCACGGTTGCCGCGCGGAATGACCAGTCCCCTCTGGAACCACTATCGGGCGCAGGACGGGCGCTGGTTGATGCTGGGGATGGCGCAGGTCGGGCGCTACTGGCCGCACTTCCTGGGGGCGATCGAGGAGGCAACCGGCGAACGCCTCGACCCGCCCGAGATCAGCGTCGACTGGATCCGCATGCACCCCGGCGAGCTGGTGGTGCTGATCAAGCGCATCGATGAGGTGTTCGGCCTGAAGCCGGCCTCGTTCTGGGCTGCGCTCTTCCAAAAGCACGACCTGCTTTTCGAGATTGCGCAGGACTACGGTCAGCTGGCGAAGGACGAACAGGTCGTGGCCAACGAAATGATCACTACGTTCGACCACCCGGTGCATGGCCCGCTGTCGATCGTCGCGCCGCCGGTGCAGCTCAGCGCGACGCCGGGCCGCATCCGCAAGGCAGCGCCGGAGTTTGGCCAGCACACCGAAGAGGTGCTGCTGGAGGCCGGGTACACGTGGGACGAGATCGCAGTCCTACGGGACCAGGGGGTCATCGGGCACAGGTAGGCCGCCTCTGTTAGCGGCGGCGTTCGGCGATCACCATCTCGCGCAGCTTCTTCAGGGTGCGAAAGATGATGACGCGGACGTTGGGCTCGGAGAGGCCCATGATCTCGGCGATCTGCGTGTTGGGTAACTCGGCGTCGAACTTCAGGGCGATGATGTCCTGCTCACGCTGCGGGAATTCGCGCACCAGGGTGGCCAGCATCTGGAGCTCTTCGCGTTCGAGCAGTTCGCTCTCGATCGAGGCGCTGTGCGGCGAGATATCGCGGATGACATCGGGGTCGACGATCGTCTCGCGGGAGTGCTTGCGGCCGTGGCTGATGATGGCGTTGCGCGCAATCGTGAAGAGCCACGTCGAGAACGCCTCTTCACTGCGGAGTGAGGACGCCTTGGCGTAGGCGCGCTCGAAGACATCGGAGGCCAGGTCTTCAGCGAGGTGGTGGCTGCCGACGCGGGCGCAGATGTAACCGAAGACTCGGGGGAAGTACTTGCGGTACTTGTCCTCGAAGGTGTCTCGCGGTGGAGACACCTCAGCCTGGGTCACTGGAGAAGAAATCATCAGGTTGCGGGGAATATCCGGGTAGGACCGCTACTGGACAGTGTCAGGGGTCACGTGCATAATGACACCTGAATTCCATATCGGTATAGCGTATGGTAGTTTCGCGGTTCTGCGATTAGCATGCCGATTACGGTAAAGCTCCAAATCAATAGCGAATCACACTTCTACAATCGGTAGATTCACTGTAAAGCCTACGGAAACCCTGTCAAGGCTCTTCATGACAATAAACGGGGAATTTGCGGCGACAACGGGCGACAGCCCGGGATTGGGGGTCGAGTAACAGTGGCCAAGAAATGGAACTTCCTCAGTAACTACGGCCTGGTGCTTACCCATCTCTTTCAGAACTCCCGCGCCACGCTTCGCGAGATAGCGCGCGGCACAGACCTGACGGAGCGCGCCGTCTACCAGATCGTTCGCGAGCTGGAAGAGAACGGCTTCATCGCGAAGCAGCGAGTTGGCCGGCGCAACACGTATACGGTGAACGAGTCAGCGCTCTTCAGTTTCCCGGTGTACCAGGGCCTGAACATCGCGCAGATGGTCGCCGCCCTGCGCCGCATCATGGCCGAAAACAAGCCCGAAGAAGTCGCTCACTAGCCGAGGCTCTGAGGCTAGCGGGCCAGGACGACCCGCAGGAAGCCCGCCTCGTACGTCCAGCTCGACGCCTGAGAATACACGACATCCTCGGGTAAGGTGACGACGCAGCGGCGTCCGTTCAGGTGTACTGCGATCCCCTCGTCCAGCTCTTCCAGGCGCAGCGTCTCGCGTTTGGCGTAGGGCAGCGCCACATTGAGCACGTACTGGCCGTCGCCGCGTTCGAGTGTGTGGGACGGCGGCTCGGAGAAGAAGTCCCCAGGCGCCGCGCCGGCGTAGAGAGCCGCGGCTCGTTCTGCCAGGGCTCCAGGTCCAGCGGGCGGGTCTGGTTCGAGATGGGAGGTGAGGACGCGCTGGGATAGGCCGATGGACTCTGCTTCGTCGAGGAGCCGCTTCTGTTCGGCCTTTGCCGGCCCGAAGAATGGATCCGCAACGGCGTCCGGCAGGAGCCGGTTCAGGATGGCGGCGTCGACCCGGTAACCGAACAAGCTCAGGACGGTGACCGCCTCTCGCAGGTCGTCCAGCGCACCGCGCTCCGGGCGCACGACAACCCGGACAGATGTCGTCTCCGGGTCGGCGAGCACGTCACGGAAGTCGGCGAGGCGGGTCAGAAGAGCGCGCCCGGTCGCGAATACTTCATCGCCGGCGGAGGCGTACTCTTGCGCGAACGGCCGGAGGAACGTTTCGAACACGGTCTGCTGCCGGGGTGCGAAAAGGCGGTCGAGCCAGCGCGCCGCAGCGTCGAGCGCCGCCGGGAGGTCGAGGAACTGCGAAAGGTCGGCGGCGTCGATCACGATCGCGTCGTAGGCGCCTGACTCTGCCAGTTGCTCCAGTTTCAGCAGGCGGCCGAGGTGGTTGACGCCGGGAAGAGCGGTGAGGTCGTCGGCCAGGTCGATCTCCATGCTGCGGAAGTCGAGCAGGGACTCCAGCCAGTCGCGGAACTCGTCGGGCCCGCCGTGGCCGCTGTGACCCTCGACCGCGTCGAGTCGCTCGCTCACCGGCCCGGCTTCGAGCGTCAGGGCGGCGTTGAGCGCGCGGCCGAGACCCCTTGTGATCCCGAAGGCGAGGGTGCGCTGGCCGCCCGTCGCGAGCGCCGCTGCAGTCGCCGCGGCGATCGTGCTGACGCC